>Ga0207695_10000528_pt1 | contig 80449 bp, 64 predicted proteins | sample KBSC54metaG_FD_184354 | JGI IMG/M metagenome (GOLD analysis project Ga0207695, IMG submission 184354) | Corn rhizosphere microbial communities from Kellogg Biological Station, Michigan, USA - KBS C5-4 metaG (SPAdes) (version 2) | ecosystem: Host-associated > Plants > Roots > Rhizosphere > Soil...
CGTTCCTGCGCCCGCTTCATGTTCCCCCTAGAGGAGGGGTTTGGGGAACCGTGGTTCCCCATCCAACTCTCGCTCAAAAGCCTGTTCCAAAATTAATGAAAACCAGTCCTTGCAGACACGGTATCTGGTATAGGGTCGCGCCGTTGGCGCTGCAAATCACCCGAATCCGTTTTCGGGAGGTCTAACGTCGAATGTTTCCCATCCTCAGACGCTCGTGAAACGAGGATTGCTACTCGCACTTCCCCTTCTTCTTACACGACCCAAGCCGCTTCAATTCATCGCAAGTCGCCTCGATCCGCACGATTTTGTTCGCCGGCGAAAAACCGAGCCGTTTGGAAATGCAATCTTCCAGCGTTTCAATATTCCGGTCCTCGAATTCCACGATCCGATTGCAATCCACACAAATGAGATGGTTGTGGCTCGGATGGTCCACGTAGTTCGGATCGTAGAACTTATGGTCCTTGCCGAAGTCCATTTCCTTGAGCAAACCGCTCTCCACGAGCAGTGGCAGGGTCCGGTAAACCGTCGCGCGGGAAACGGAACGGTCGACTTCACGAGCCCGGACGAGCAGATCTTCCGCCGTGTAATGTTCCGTGGTGGAAAATGCCGCTTCGATGATGGCGTCACGCTGCGTCGTCTTGCGCAGACCCTTCTGGGCAAGAAAATCGTAGATGCGTTGACGGACTTCGGGCTCCATTGACCGAAGGATACCAGCCGCCCGGAACCAGTCAAACACGCGCGCCTCAGCGGCCGCTTTCACTCGTAACGAAGGGCATCGATCGGGTCCAGCGTGGCCGCCTTCTTGGCCGGATACAGGCCGAAGAAGATCCCGACGCAAGCGCTGAAGGCGACGGCGATGGCGATGGCCGCCAACGGCGTTTCGGTTGGCCATTGTTTGGTCCGATGGATGATCTCGGAAGTCCCGAGCCCCAGCGCCACCCCGATCAACCCGCCCATGGAAGAGAGCGCCACGGCTTCGATGAGGAACTGCATCATGATGTCCCGTCCATGCGCGCCGACCGCGATGCGGATGCCGATCTCGCGGGTTCGCTCCGTCACGCTTACGAGCATGATGTTCATGATCCCGATGCCGCCCACGATCAGGGAAACGCAAGCAACCGCTCCGAGAAGAATCGTCAGCACCTTGGATGTCGCCGTGGCCATTTCCGCGATCTCCTGCTGGCTGCGAACGGTAAAGTCGTCGTCATGGCCCGGCATGATGTGGTGCCGCTGGCGCAAAAGCAGGGTGATCTGCTCCTCGATCTGGCTGATCATTTTGTCCGATCCTGCCTGGGCATTGATCGACCGCAACCGGGTATCCCCCGTCAACCGCTTCATCGCCGTCGTATAGGGAACAACGATCAGATCGTCCTGATCCGATCCCATAAGCGAAAGGCCCTTCGGTCTGAGGAGACCGGTAATGAGGAAGGGGACATTCCTCACCCGAATGACTTTGCCAACGGGGCTCTCGTCACCAAACAGCATCGTGGAAGCGGTTTGGCCAATCACCGCCACTTTTGCCGCGGACTTGACCTCCGCTTCTCCGAAAACCGTCCCTTCGGTCAGCGGCCACTGGCGCATATCGAAGTACTCCGGTGACTCGCCCAAAAGCTGTGTGTACCAGTTCTGGTTGCCGGCCATGATTTGGCTATTGGACCGAATCTCCGGGCTCACGGCAGATACACCTTCGATTTCCCGGGCGATGGCTGCGGCATCGTCGATCCGCAATCCGGCCCCGCCCCAGCCACCACGCACGCCCCCCGGGCTGAAACTGCCGGCAAAGATCAGAATCATGTTCTCGCCAAGCGTGGCGATCTGGGCTTCCACCTGCGATTTCGCGCCATTTCCGATGCCCACCATGGCGATAACCGCGGCAACCCCGATGATGATGCCCAGCATGGTCAGCGCACTGCGGAGCTTGTTTCGCCGCAATGCCCGGAGCGCGACCCGGAATGTTGAAAAAACCTTCATGGCACAAGTTGCACGGCCTGGTGTTCTTCATCCAGACGGCGCAGTTCCTCCTTTGCGTTCGTGCGCGGACTCACTGCACTGTCGCTCACGACAACGCCGTCGCGCATGATGATGTTCCGCTTTGTGTAGGCGGCGATGTCGAGTTCGTGGGTGACCATGACGATCGTGATGCCCTGTTCGTTCAGTGTTTGGAAAACATCCATGATTTCCACGCTCGTACGGCTATCAAGATTGCCCGTGGGTTCATCCGCGAGCAGGAGCGCAGGTTCATTTACCAGTGCCCGGGCAATGGCGACACGTTGCTGTTGCCCACCCGAGAGCTGATTCGGATGATGATCGAAGCGCTTCGCGAGCCCAACGATCTGCAGGGACTTCATCGCACGCTCCCGAAGCAAATGAGCCGCCGGCTGCGTTTGTCCGTACATCATCGGCAATTCCACATTCTCCAGAGCCGACGTCCGCGAAAGCAAATTGAAGCCCTGAAAGATGAATCCGATCTTCTGATTGCGGATATCGGCACGCTGATCCCTCCCGAGGGTCGAAACGTCGATCCCATCCAGAAGATACTTGCCCTGGGTCGGCCGATCGAGGCAACCGAGGATATTCATCATCGTCGACTTACCCGAACCGCTTGCCCCCATGATCGCCACAAACTCGCCGGCCTGCACCTGAAGCGAAACACCCCGGACGGCATGCACCTCCACATCGCCGCTCTTGTAAGTCTTGGCGATCTCATCGAGTTGGATGACCGGTTTCATGCAAGTAAGGAGAGGATGAGGCCTTTAACGGAAACGCATACCGCCGCTAAGTGGATTCGAATTTTGGGGCCCTTTGCTCGCATCGGAGCCTCCCGTCTGGCTGACGACAATCAGATCGCCTTCCTTCAGGCCTTCGGTCACCTCCGTGGTGATGCCATCCGAAATGCCTACCTTGATCTGTACGGGCTCCGGCTTGCCGGTCGAAGGCGCCAGGACATAGATCGTCCGATCGGTGCGAACGCCATTATGATGCCCGCCTCCACCTCCACCACCAGGCGGACGTCCTCCACCTCCCGGACCACCAGGTCCTCCGGGGCCGCCCGGAGGACGGCTCGCCATCCCGGTCATAGGCGTCGAAGGCTGTGTCTCCGGCGGACGATACCGCAGAGCTGCATTGGAGAGTTTGATGACATTATCCCGATGCGCCACGACGATGGAGATATTCGTCGTCATGCCCGGCTTGAGTTTCAGGTCCTCATTCTTTACGGCAACGACCACGTCGTAAGTGACGACGTTTTGCACCGTCGTCGCGGCATTACGCACTTGCGCGACTTTTCCGTGGAAAGTGCGGTAAGGAAAGGCATCGACCGTAAAGTCGACGTCCTGATCCAGCTCGATCATTCCCACATCCGCTTCCGCCACATTCGAGTCGATCTGCATCTGTGTCAGATCCTTGGCGATGGTGAAGACGACCGGCGCATTCATCGCCGCCGCCACCGTTTGTCCCACATCCACCGCACGGGAAATCACCGTGCCATCGATCGGCGAGAAGATCTTGCAGTGGTTGAGATCGACATTCGCCTTTTCGAGATTGGCCTGCTTCATGAGCACCGAGGCTTCCGTCTGGTGCAGCGTGGCATTGGCAGTGTCGAGATCCGCCTGGGCGGCGGCATGCTGAGCGACCAACTCCTGCTTGCGATTCGCCGTCAGCCTGGCCAATTCCAGCGCCGCCTTGGCGCTCGCCAGATCCCCCTCGGACTGGTGAACGATTGCCAGATAGATCGACGGATCGATTTCAGCCACGAGCTGACCCTGTTTCACTGACGAATTAAAGTCCGCGTAAAGTTTTACGATGTTACCCGAAATCTGGCTGCCGACCTGGGTATTGACGACCGGATTGAGCGTCCCGGTCGCGGTGACGATCTGCGTCATGTCGCCACGAGCGGTCGCAATCGTTTGATATTGGATCGGGTCGCTGCCCCCCCGTCTCATGTACCACCAGCCTCCGGCTCCCGAAGCGATCAGTAAAATAATGATGATAGTTCTCATCGGACTTTCGTTTTCTGCACCCGGGTCTCCTGGAAGACACCGGTGGCTTGTTCAATGTTCCGCAACGCGACTTGATAGTCGTAAGTCTGAATGGCCAGATTCTTCCGCGCGGCATTTAAATCATTCAGGGCGGAGAGCACGTCCACGCTCGTTGCCGCACCTGCTTTGTACTGAACCTGAAGGTCCTGATAGCTCTGCTCGGCTGCTTCCACCTGCACTTTCGAGGCCTTGAGCGTTTCCGACAGCGTTTGCACGGCGAGCCAGCCTTGTTTGACATCCCCTTCCACGGTCTTCATCTGCTGTTCGCGCTGCAGTTTGGATTCGGTGATCTGCCTTTGCGCAGTGAGTAAGTCGATCTCGCGTTGTCCACCGGTTAGAATCGGCACCTGGATGGAGATATCCGCGGACCAGATCTGACTTTTCGAACGCGAACTCCCGGTGTCATTCGCAATATCTCCACTAGCCTCAGCCACAACACGCGGCCCGTATTCTCCGATCACTTCATTCTTCCGCTCGATGTCCTGATCCACAGCCAGTGTCTTGGCCAGCAGATCCTCGCGGTGATCGTAAGCCTTCTCCAGAAGGACGGCGAACGACGGCACCGAGGTTGGATAGTCCGGAGGTTCGGCAACTTCGAATTTAGTATCCGGTCGAAAATTGAGAATATTACCCAATGTATTGCGGTCCAGTAGCAGCGTGTTTTGCGAGTCGACAAGCGTCTGTTCAGCCGTCTGCACCACCACCTGTGCGCGCAGGACGTCGGCCCGCGTCACTTCGCCGACATTCGCGCGAATCTGCGCCAAGTTCAGCTGTTCCTTTCCGAGTTCGAGTGCCTGCTGGTTAACGATAACGAGGCGCTGCTCCTTGAGTACTTCGTAATAAGCGGTGACAACACCGAAGAGCGTTCCACGAATGGTGAACCGATGCTGAAGGCGCGCCACACGGGCCGACAGTTTGCCCAAGCGATAGGCGGGAAACACCGTGAGATCGATCAGCGGCTGGCTGAAACTAATCGAGCCCGTCGCCGATCCCGAATGACTATTGAATGATTGAAGAGCGGTCTTGGTAGAGCCCGATCCCGAAATCTGGTCCGTGACGACCGTCACCGGGCGACTAACCGTCGTTCCCGAGCGTCCAAAGTTTGCGCCCGCCGTCAACTGAGGTCCGAGGCGGGTCAGAGCACTCCAGGGGAGCAGATTGGCCTTCCGCACTTCCTCATAGGCGATGCGGATGGATTGATCGGTCGCAAGCGCGATATCGTATGCACGCTCGAGTGTCACCACCTGGGGCGTGGTGGAGTGCTCTTTGGCTTGCAGAGAAACGAGGCTTGCGAAAAGCGCGGCAACAAAGATGAGCTTCTTCACGCGGCCCTCCTTTCCACGGCGGCGCCGTGCAAAAAGAAATCGGCGACGAATTCAGCCTGCTCAGCCATCGGCTCAGGGCCGCTGCGTTCAATCAGATCTCTGGTCACATGGATCAACATCCCGAGGAGCATCAGGGCCATTCTGTGACTGTCCCCTTTCCGCAGCAGTTTGCGCTTCTGCGCCGCCTCGATGAGCGAGCGGAGAAGACCGGTGTGCCGGCCAAAACAGTCATGGACCTGCTTCCACTCCTCGCCTTTACCGGAGGAAACCGGCGGACGTTCGCGGCTGAAGATCTGGAAAAACGCGCGGTGCTGATCGTGAAACTCGAGTTGCGCGCCAATCGCGCACCGCAACGCTTCGACCGGTTGCGACACACTGCGCGAGCGCGTCTCCACGTAGTCGATCAACTGCGTCAGTTTGGCAATGAATACGGCCATGTAGAGCGCTTCCTTGTCTTGAAAATAGAGATAAATCGTCCCGCTCGCGAAACCCGCAGCTTCAGCAATGCTTTCCACTGAAGATTCGTGAAATCCCTTGGCGGCAAAGATGCGTTCCGCGGCGGAAAGGATTTCCGCACGACGCTGTTCGCGTTCGCGTTCACGGCGCGCGGTGGCTTGGTTGGGGGATTCCTGGGGATGAATCACGATTCAGTAACTGAACCGGGATTCATTCTGTGTCAAATAGGCAAGGGCAGGAATATCGTTCATCGGGGACGGCTTTTTAACAAATCCAGTTGAGGCTGAGTTCTTTGGGTAGAACTTTTTATGACAATAAAAGGGCGCTTACCCCATCGGTCCGGATTCGACGCTCCGCCTCGTCCGGCGGCACGCGAGATGGAGCCCGGAACGACCCGTGCATTTTCAGGCATTGATAATAAAGCACCACGGAAATTTCCGGATCGATTCCCGCTTGCCCTTCACCACCGTACGCCGGAACCTCCCACACAAATTCCCACAACGAGGTCCTGTCGCCATGAGCAATCTTTCCCCAAACTCTCCCCCTCCTCTTCCACCCGGAGCCCAAGCCGAAGATTCGACGGGCGGCATCATTCCATACAAAAATCCCCGCGCGCTGGTTTCGTATTACACCGGGATCTTCAGTCTGATTCCGCTCATGGGCTTCATCCTTGGCTGCATTGCCGTGCCGTTGGGTATTTCCGGACTCAAGTACAAGAAGCTAAACCCGATGAGCCGCGGCGGGGTTCACGCCTGGGTGGGGATTGTCTGCGGCAGCCTCTCGCTTTTGGGCCATCTGCTCATCATCGGGGTGATCGTTTTCGCGAGCCTGCACCGGCGATAGTCACGCGGAGCCGCGGAGTTCGCGGAGAGGGGAAGAGAATTTAAGAGTCAGGATTTTCAGGGCGCTCGAAAAACAGACGGCCAATCCATGTTGTCCGCACACTTAGCGATGGACTCGATGGACAACAAAAACGGGTGGATAATTTAGGCAGCGATTTTGGTGAGTTGGTGACGTCTGCCTGCGGCCCAAAAGGCGCATCGCGTTTGGGGGAAGAAAAGCTGCGTAACGCATGGCGCACCAAGCTGGGGTAGATCCGCACCAGATGTTCTTTGCTCCATCCGCTATTGCCGTATCGCCCCGGCATCGAAGATGATCATCGTCCCAACGCACCGCATCGAACTCCACGCCGCACACCAACCCGAATGCCCGAGCCCCAATCCTCACCAAAAACCGAAAGCCCTCTCTCCGGTCTCGGCCGTGTGCTCACCTTCATCCGGTTTTCTCACACGGTTTTTGCCCTGCCATTCGCTTTGGGTTCAATGATCGTGGCGGCTCACGGTTTGCCGTCGGTCCGTATTTTTGCGCTCATTATACTGGCGATGGTTTTCGCGCGAACAGCCGCGATGGTCTTCAATCGGCTTACGGATTGGGAGATCGACAAAGGAAACCCACGCACTGCCGGACGCCACAAGCTGATCTCCCGCCAAAGTGCGATCGCGCTCCTGCTGACCTCATCCGCCGCTTTTGTCATCACGAGTTATTTCATCAATCGCGCCTGCTTCCTCTTTTCGCCGCTCGCGCTGATCATCCTGTTCTTCTACTCCATCACGAAGCGGTTCACTTCGTACTCCCACTTCTTCCTCGGTTTCGCCCTGGGCATATCCTGCATCGGCGCATGGCTGGCGGTACTTGGAAGATTCGATCTCCCACCCTTCGTGCTGGCCGTCGCCGTCATCCTCTGGGTCGCAGGCTTCGATCTCATTTACGCCACGCAGGATGTCGAGTTCGACAAAGCCGCCGGGTTACACTCGCTCGTCGTAAAACTCGGTGTGCCGCAAACGCTCCAAGTGGCACAGTGGCTGCACGGCGCAATGTGGCTTCTGCTCGGTGGCTTTGGCTGGGCTGCGCACCTGGGACCGATTTATTTTGCCAGCCTTGTCATCATTCTTGGAGCGCTTATTTACGAACACGCCGTTGCGCGCAAATTGGATCTTGCGGCAATCAACCAGGCTTTTTTCCAGAGCAATGCGTTTGTCGGCACAGTCTTTCTCATCGCGGTCGTTGCAGACAGTCTGCGACATTGAGCGCCAGAAATCTTCCCACGGAATCCAACCAACCCATTACTCTCCACGCGAATCTGTTGGCCATGCACCTCCCTCGCCTCTCCCTCCTCGCTGTATTGGTCCTCAGCGGCAACCTGCTCCACGCCGCCGAACTCCCTCTCGATGCCAGGCAAAGCTCCGTGAAGTTTCTCGGAGAATCGTTCCTGCATAATTTTCACGGAGAAGCCCGCGAAATGAGCGGTCAGGCGGACCTCAATCCGGACCTGCAACCGCCCATCCAGAAGGCCACTCTTCGTTTCGCGACGGCCCGCCTCACGACGTTCCACGAAGGCCGGGATAAGAAGATGTACGAATGGCTGAAAGTCGACACCCATCCCGATGCGGTCTTCAAGCTGGAAAAAGTGAAGCTCGTTTCCGGCGACTACAAAGCGGCGAATGCAGAACATCCAGCGCAGTTCACCGTCTCAGGGACGTTCACCTTCAATGGCGTCAAACAGCCGATTAGCGGATCTGCCACCGGTTGGCGGGAGAAGGATCATGTGATTGTGTCAGGAGAAACCGTTGTTGATACTCTGAAATATGGACTGCCCCAAATCCGTGAGGCGGTCATGACGGTCGGAACCAATGTGCATGTGACTTACCGCTTTTCGTTTGTGCTACCACAGGAATATACCCGATAGGTCCATTCCACCAATCTCAGAACTCCTGATATCGTGGAATGGAATGGGCTCGGATTCTGGCGCGCGGCGCGGGTAGGGACGGCTGTCCTCAGCTGTCCGACCACGGTGAATGCAGCATGACGTAAAAGAACCGAAACCCCGCACACAGCGTGTCTTTGCTCGGATGACGCGTCCAATCAAACGACGTCTCACGTCCATGCGACACGGTCGGATCTTGCCCAACTATTAGTCGCATCCATTCAGTATCCCAAGTACTTCGAGCGTGGGTTTCCCATTTATCCCCACCCAAATCCATCCCACCGTGATCGGACAGCTGAGGACAGCCGTCCCTACCCGCGCAGCTTCTTACCGACGCGAAAAAACGACCGGGTATCCGCCGTTCTTACTTTGGGAAGAATCATTTGTACCAGCGTACTCGCCACCACCATCGCTCCCGCCGCAATCACCAACCACATGGGAATCGCGTGCATATTCTGAGCAATCCCAACACCCAGCGCTGACCCACCCCATCCGGCAACGGCGAATAGTGCTCCCGCACGCCTGGCGGCAACACTTAAATCTCCACCGCAACTGGCAGCCGGGGCGAAGGTTAGTGCCGCCGAGTAAATGGAGACGCCGGCAGCGTAGAGCCAGTGGGTCGCCGCCGCAGCATTCTCATCTCCATGCATTACGCAGACCGCAGCCGCGATTAAGAGAACGCAGGCCACGATGGGAATCCCGGCCAATCCACGCCGATCCAGCCAGAATCCAGCCGCGGCGGCCGCGACCAATTGAATGCCGGCGTTCTGCCATTGCAAAACGGAATTGGCCCAACCGAAACGATTCAGGGCCGGAGTATGCTGCAGCACGTAAAAGCCACAGGAATCCAGCCAGATCAGGCCGAAGAACGCCGCTACCACGGCAACAAATGACCAGTGATCGCCTTTGCTCTCCGGCTCTACCGGTCTATCTGAATCAAGCTCTGAGGACTCTCCATGAAACGGGAGCATCAGGAATCCCACACCGCAAGCCAGCGCGGCGATGACAGCCTGTCGCGCCGGGGACGCGGCGAAAACCGCGGGGATATTACAAATCGCGTAAGCGAGCCCAGTCCCCAATCCCGCTGCCAAGCCGAACCGTCGCGCACCCCACAGAAACGGGTAACTTGCCGAAAGACTTACGGTGAGCAACCCCGCACTCGCTCCGATCAGAATGGACACAACGCAGCGGGCAAGAAACCCCTCCATGACGAGCGCAAGACCTGCGGTCGTGGCGCAGGCAATCAGGCCTGCCTGAATCAAGCGTCGGGCGCTCTGCCGGTCGCACCTCTTTGCCGCGCCGAGACTGGCCAGGACACCTGATATGCCCATGAGCGCCATGAGAAACTGCATTTGCCACGCGTGAACGCCGGCGGATTCCACTAACTTCAGGAACCCAAACTGGGCGAAGATCAGGAAGTAAATATAGACTGCGGCAATCAGCAAGACACCGGCTGCGGTCCGAACGATCGGATTTTGACGAACAATACTCAGCATACCTCAACCTTGGAAAAAATGAGCAGACCGAACGGCGAACAAAACTGAAATCAAAAACAAAGACGTCTCACTCATAACTGCACTGCTCGTCCGTGCTGCATTCGCACCGCCCGATGACAGCGTTCCATAAAGCGGCGTTCGTGAGTGGCCAGAATTACCGTTGCTCCTTCCTGGGCGACTAATCGGCAAAGCAAATCGAACACGGCGGCAGCCGTATCTTCATCGAGCGAACCGGTCGGCTCATCGGCAAAGACAAGCGCCGGCTTGTTCATCAGAGCACGGCAAATGGACGTGCGCTGCCTTTCGCCACCCGAGAGATCCTGAATGCGATGGTTCAGACGGTGAGACAAGCCAACTTCCGCAGTAAGCAGGCGCACCCGTTCCGCCGCGGCAGAACGGCTCTGCCCCGCGGCCGTCGCCGGAATGTTCAGGTTCTCCTCCACGGTGAGATCCGGGATGAGATTATGAAGCTGGAAAACAAAACCCACGTGATGCCGGCGCAACCGCAGCCGTTCCTTCTCTCGCAAAGGATTGTAACCGAGGATTGAAACCGTCCCGCGATCCGGCACATCGAGCCCGCTGATCAAATGCAGCAGCGTGCTCTTTCCGGAGCCGGAGGAACCCCAAAGCGCCACCATCTCACCACGCTGAATCTGGATATCCACGCCCTGGATGACCGGAATCCGGCCGCGGTCATAACTTTTCCAAAGGCCGTGCGCCTCAATCACCCACTCCGGCCCAGATGGATCGGGAACCATACTCATTCGAAACGCAAGGCCTCCGCCGGTTGAATTTTGGAGGCAAACCACGCGGGGTAAAGCGCGCCGGCTACCGCGGTGATTAAAGCGATCACGGCAATTGCTCCGAGGATATCCAGCCGAATCACTGCCTGCACATACCCCTGAAGCTGCGGCGCGGCATTCATCACCTCGAGCCCACCAACACCAATGGCAAATCCGGCCGCCACCCCTAGTACGGCAAGAACCGCCGCTTCGCCAAAGACGAGCACGGCTACCTGCCACTTGGAAAAGCCGCACACTCGCAAGACGGCAATCTCGCGCACCCGCGAAAACACCGACATGAGCATGGTATTCGCCACGCCCAGACCGCCGAGCAGGAAGGAGCAAATACCCACAGCCCAGGCCGTCACCTTCAGAATCCGGAACTGGGAGTAACTCTGATTGAACTCCTTGTCTTCCAGCGCCATGAGCGACGGGAAGCGCCGCGTCACTTCTGCTTTGAATGCAGCAGTCGCACTAGTGTCCTTGAGCTTCACCGTGGCCAGCGAAGCAATGTTTTCACGATGGAAATAATCCTGGGCGAGATCCAGCGGCATGAAGACACCGCCATCCTCGAAGCCGTTCTTCGTTTGCAAGATACCACCCACTTCGAATTCCCCTTTTCCGATCTGCACTTTCTCACCCACGGAAACTTTCATAAAATCAGCGGCGCGCGCTCCAAGGAAAACGCGCTTCGGTTCCTTCGAAAAGCTCGCGCGATCACCACTTAGCCACTTCGCCTTGGCGATCCGCGGATCACTCTCCTCCACGCCAAAGCAAGTAATGATCGGATGATCCGCCGACTGCACGATCCCGACGAGCATTGGCGCGACGGTTTCCACGTTTGGGAGCGCACGCAACTCGCCCACTTCATCCATGGGCACGCTACTGAAAAAGAGATCGGAAACGTTTCGTTCAAAGACCACGAGATTACTCTCCGTAGATAGAATGTTCTGAAACATCCCGATCGCCCCCAGCACCACGGAGATGATGGTCAACATCGCCGCCACCCCAAAGCTGATGCCTGCCACGCTGATCAGCGCGCGAACGCGGTGACGGCGGATATTGACGAAGATCAGCTTGCCAATTCCCGTCATGGACGGCCCTCCACACAAGCCCATCGCCGCTCGAGTTTCCCCTGGAATTCCGTGAGGTATCCCGCAGCCGAATCGCCCTCCACCATTTCGGAAACGCGCTTGCCGGCCAGCTTCAGCAGCCGGTCGAGGTAAGTCCGCGCTCCCTTACGGCCAAACTGCCGCACTATGTTTGGCCGGCCCAGAGGCAAGTCACGTCCCGCCGTTTTGCCCGATTCCGAAGCCGGCGTGCCGACATCCATGACATCATCCACCCCCTGGTAGAATAGTCCCCAATAGACTGACAGGCCATTCACCTGACGCCGTTCGCAGGCGCTGCCTTCGGAAAGGATCACTGGCAGAAGCATGGCGAGACGCAGCATCGGCACAGTTTTCCCCAAAGCGACCCGGGTCGCCTGGACAGCGGCAGTATGGCTCTTTTGAAAATTCAAATCGAAGGCCTGCCCATTGATCAGTCCAGCCGTCCCGAGGCAAGTCTCGATAAAGCGATGTGCGGCGGATTGAACCGCACACGGGGCGTTGCTGACCAACTCCCCGAGTAAACCGTAAGCGCGGGTGATGAGAGCCAGCGCGCCGAGAATGGCAAAGCCCTCCCCGTGCAGCAAATGCGAGCAAATGCGTCCACGCCTTTCCGTCGAGTCATCCATCGCCGGCAGATCATCGAAAAGCAGTGATGCCGTGTGAAAGTATTCGATGGCGCAGGCAAAAAGATCCGCTCGTTCCGGAGTAAAGCCCCGGGCGCCCGCCGCGAGCCAGGCCAGTTCCGCCCGGAGCATTCCACCGGGATTGGCCGTCACATCGGCAATGACCTTGCTCAGGGATCGCTCCACGCGCTCGCCGGCGGGAGCATTTGCCACCAAAGCTTCGAGCAATCGATTGCGCACACTGCAATTCAAAGCCGGTGAGCCCGGCTTCGCCGTGGAAACGTTCCGAACCGGGGAAGAGACCGCGGCATCGAGCAGGTGTGGAGGAGGCGGACGCATGATATCAAAAGCGGGGGCTGAAATCGCGATCGCTCCGGAAAGGAGTGCGGGAATCTGCCACAGTTCCTGACCCGGGCACGAGGGGAATCGCGCCTTGGGACGCTCCATTCCGGAAACAGTCTGAAATACAAACGGAAGGCCATTTGGCGGCAGATCGGCGCTACGATGTACGACAATTCCGCGCAGACGGATGCGCAATCCGGAGCAAGCAGGAGGCGCCTGGAAATGACAATCTCGTCATCTGGCGGTCGACCACACCTCTCCCGGCAGAGACACACAACCGCTGAAAGCACCACCCCGTCACTTTCCACTACACCATGCACGAATCCCAGGAAGCCCGCCTCAGTCTTCGCGAAAAACTCATCGCCGCAACCTATCCATCCGCCCCTCGGACGCCGGCGTCCTCACGCACCGGCCCGGCCTTGATTCGCAAAGGCGCAGCCATCGCCGCGATCTCCATGGCCAGCGCGTTACTCCCCGCCGGCGCGGCAGATACTCAGGCGCCGGCGGCTTCCGCCAAGAAACCGGACAGTGACTCGGCCACGCAGTTACCGGAAGTCACAGTCACCGGGGAAACCGATCCAACGAGCTACAAACCGGACACACTTCCGCTCTCAAAATACACGGAACGGATCGTCAATACGCCGCAGTCGATCAGCGTTGTCCCGCAGCAGGTTATCAAGGATCAGGGAGCCACGACCTTGCGCGATGCTCTGCGCAATGTTTCGAGCGTAAGTCTCGCGGCGGGCGAAGGCGGTTCCCAGGGGGACAATCTCTCGATTCGTGGATTTACCGCGCGCAACGACATCTTCCTCGATGGGATGCGCGATTTCAGCAGTTACTACCGCGATCCCTTCAATATCCAGGAAGTCGCCGTGCTGGAAGGGCCGTCCTCGATCACCTTCGGCCGCGGCTCGACGGGCGGTGTGGTCAACCAGGAGAGCAAACATCCTTTCCTCGATCCTTCGTACGCCGGAACGCTCCAGTTCGGCACCGATGAAACCAAGCGCGTCACTCTCGATCTCAATCAACCGCTCAAAACCGCCATTCCGGGGACGGCGCTGCGTTTGAACCTCATGGCCGATGAAGGCAGCGTGGCCGGCCGGAACGTCACGGAGAACCGGCGCTTCGGCATCGCCCCGTCACTCGCTTTTGGCATCGGTACCGATACGCGCCTGACCATCAGTTACCTACACCAGACTGAGAATGACATCCCGGACTACGGCGTTCCCTGGCTCTTCAGCCGTGCCGCCCCCGTGGATCGGAATAACTACTACGGATTCACGGATGACTTCATCAAAACCGATGTCGACATCGGCACGATCAAGCTCGAACACGATTTCAACGAGAACCTGTCCGTCTCGAACATGGCCCGCTTCTCGAATGGTTTTCGCAATGTGCGGATCACCGAACCGCAGATCGATAAAACCGTAAATCCCGGAACTCCGCTGCGCGACATACAAGTCACCCGCAACGAACTGGCGGCAGAGAGTTTGGAAACCTCATTCCAGGATCAATTCGATCTCACGGCGAAGTTCAGCACGTTTGGGCTCCAGCACGTGCTCGTCGGCGGTCTGGAATACGATCACGAAACCTCGGATCCGAAACGCTTCAGCTTCACCGGAGTACCCGGGACCAGCCTGCTTTCGCCAAATGAAGGTGAGAGCTTCAGCGGAACGTCCGCCATCAAAGCGGATAATAATGGCCGTATCGACACTTATGCGGTCTATGCCATGGATACCCTGAAGCTCGGCAAGTACGTCGATCTGATCGGCGGCTTCCGCTACGATCATCTCGAGGCCGATTTCAGCCAGCCAGTCGCTCCCGCGGTCTTCGGTCACGAGGTCGACAATCTCGTCAGTTGGCGAGCGGCTATCGTTTTTAAACCGACATCTCACGGCAGCATCTATTTCGCAGCCGGCACCTCGTTCAATCCTTCGATCGAAACGCTGACCCTCTCTGCTTCGAACGTAGGATTGGCTCCGGAGAAGAATACGGTCTACGAAATCGGCACCAAGTGGGAGTTCTTCGATGAACGGCTTCAGATCAGCGGTTCCATCTTCCAGGACGAGAAAACCAATGCTCGTACGGAGGATCCCAATAATCCCCTGCTCAACGTCCTGAGCGGCGACCAGCGCGTCCGCGGCTTCTCCCTCGGAGCGGCCGGGCACATCACGGATAAATGGCAGGTCACTGCAAGTTATACTTATCTCGACGGAAAGGTCGTGAGTTCGACCGATTTCTCTCAAGTCGGCGGTCCGCTCCAAAACACGCCCAACGACAGCTTCAGCCTCTGGACTACTTATGAGCTCCCGTGGAAGATCCAGGTCGGTGCAGGAACCAACATGGTTTCCAAGCGCTATGGAAACTCTACGCCGGACGCAAATACGGGCATGTTCAAATCGGTTTCCGGTTATGCGACAGTCAGCCTGATGGTGAAATATCCGCTCACCAAAAATGTCACCTTGCAGCTGAACTTGGACAACCTGACAAACGCCTACTACATTGATCAGGTTCATCCGGCACACCTCGTTCCGGGAGCTGGGCGCACCCTGTCCGGCACGATCAGCTTCAAGTTCTAAATCCGCATTCGCCGCCCATGGTCATCAATATTCCCGACGTCCTCTCCCCGGAGCAACTGTCTCAGGCTCGAGCTCTGCTCGATCAGGCGGAGTGGGTGGACGGTCGTGTCACCGCCGGACACCAGTCTTCCAAGGTGAAGGATAATCTCCAGATCCCGGAAAACCACCCGGCGGCAAGACAATTGGGTGAGATGATCCTGGCGGCGCTCGGGAATAATCAGCTATTCCGCACGGCAGCGCTCCCGCTAAAGGTCTTTCCGCCACTCTTCAACCGCTACTCGGGAGGCCAGTCTTTCGGCACGCACGTCGATAACTCCATCCGGACCATCGCCGGAACCGGGCATCGCATCCGCACGGATATCTCAGCCACGCTTTTCTTCTCCAATCCGGAAGAATACGAGGGCGGCGAGCTTTGCATCGAAGACACTTACGGGGTCCACGATGTGAAATTACCGGCGGGACACATGGTTATTTACCCGGCGACCAGCCTGCATCATGTACGGCCGGTCACCAAAGGAACCCGCACCTGCTCCTTCTTCTGGATCCAGAGCATGGTGCGCGATGATATGCGGCGCTCGCTGCTTCTCGATCTCGATCTGGCCATTCAGCAAGTCGGCAAAGAGTTGCCGAATCACCCCTGCGAAGTGCAACTAACCGGCGTCTATCATAATCTCCTCCGCCAGTGGGTGGAGATGTAATCTCACCGCGGCGAATCGTTTCTGCATTCCTCGTTCCATGATTCAAATCTTCCTCAAAGGCGGCCCCATCATGTGGCCGCTGCTCATCGTTTCCATCATTGCTTCGACGGTCGTTCTCGAAAGGTTGTTCTTTATCTTTCGCGAACGCATGCGCCGCGATGAAAACGCCGTGGATTCCATTCTCCATGCGGTGGAAAGCGGACAACATGAAGAAGCCATCCGGCTCGGTCAGGCATCGCGCGACTATGTCGCCCGCGTGCTCACCTATGCAATGGTTCATCGTGAGCAATCTCACACCAATGCGCTGCTGCGCGGAGCGAATCGTGAACTGAAGCGCTTCAATCGCGGACTCTCCGTGCTGGATACGGTCATTACTCTGGCTCCACTCCTCGGTTTGCTGGGCACAGTCACGGGCATGATCCGCGCCTTCAGCCTTCTCGGCGACGCGGAACTCGGCGCTCCGACGGCGATCACCGGCGGCATCGCTGAGGCGCTCATTGCCACCGCCTTTGGTCTGCTTGTCGCCATTATTGCGCTCCTGCCCTTCAATTTCCTCAACACCGCTTTGGAAGAAGCCCGGCACCAGATTGAGGATGCCGCGTCGCAACTGGATGCCCTCATCAAGTCGCAGCCGCAGGTTTCCGTGGAAGCATGAATTCCATCCACATCCCTTCACCGCGCGGGAAGAAACACGCCCGCATCGAGATCATCCCGCTGATCGACATCATGTTCTTTCTGCTGGCGACCTTTGTCATGGTCTCGCTCTCCATGGTAAAGAGCAAAGGGATCCCGGTGAATCTGCCCACGGCGGCGAGCGGTGAGAATCAGGACCGCAGTGATCTGACCACCCTCACGGTCACGGCGCAGAATGAAATCCTGCTCAACAAACAGCCAATCACGACAAGCGATCTTCCGGCTGCGCTGCAAAAGCTGAAGGCCGAGCAAACGGATCCCAAGGTCTTCATCAACGGCGACGAGAATTCATTGCTGGGGACGACCATTACTGTCCTCGATGAAGTTCGCCGTGCGGGTATCAGCAAAATCGCTTTCGAGACGAAGCCGAAGACCCGGTGAAGAAATCTCTGCAACGCTGGGGTGTCTGGATCGTCCTGGCCATGGGCGGTCATGCCGGCCTGCTTTTCGGCATTCACGCGCAACGCGCGGCGATACCGCTGGCCATGGGGGATTCGAATGCCCCCGTGGAAGTCGCATTGGTCGAGGCCGGGCCACAGGAGCCGGAAGCAACCGCTCCACCTCCTGAATCTCAGGAACCGGTTCCTCCTGACCCGGTTCCGCCGGAACCCGACCCACAACCGCAACCGGAGCCACCGCCACCCGATCCAGTTCCCACTCCGGAACCGCCGCCCATCCCATCACCCGCCCTGGATCTGGCTTCGCCGAAAGTTGATCCGCCACCGAAACCGGAGCCGCGGCATGCTCCGCCAAAAGTGGCACCTGCTCTGCATCGGCCAAGCGCTCGGACGATTCCAAACCCTTCAGCCACCGCATCCACCGCAACGGGTGCCGCGAGTGGACAACCCACGGCAGGAGCTGCCGGCGCCTCCGGAAACTCCAAGCTTCGTCCACGATACAATCCACGCCCAGACTATCCGCCGGATGCGAAGAGCGCCGGACAGCAAGGCGTCGTGATGATCTCTGTGGAAGTGGACTCCAGTGGCGCGCCGTCCAGCGTGCAGGTCAGCCGGAGTTCCGGATTTCCCAGGCTGGACGAAGCGGCCGTCGCCGCCGTGCGACGCTGGCGTTTCGAGCCTTCACGGATTGGCGGCATCCCGGTGGCAGGGCGAGCGGAAGTGCCGATTCGGTTTAATTTGCAGAATCATTAGCTTACCGAAGCTGCGCCGGTCATCGGTGCATTACTTTCTAACACAGCCGACGGGTCGAGGCTTCTTGAGGGAGTCGGACTCAACTCCCCTTCCCTCTTATGCTCCCGCATCCTCGTCTGTTCGCTTCGATCTCCGCGGCACTCGCACTCGTCTCTCGCGTTTCCGCTGGAGATATTCCTTCCGATGGTGGAATCGCTGCCATCCTGCAGCCGTACGTCGATCAACATACCCTGGCCGGAGCGGTCACGCTGGTGGCCTCCAAGGACAAAATCCTCGATCTCGAAACGGTGGGATTTGAAGACATCGCGGCCGGGAAACAAATGCGCCCTGACGATCTGTTCTGGATCGCTTCGCAGTCCAAACCGATCACGACCACCGCTTTGATGATGCTGGTCGATGAAGGGAAAGTGAATGTGGACGACCCTGTGGAAAAGTATCTGCCGGAGTTCCGCGGCCAATGGCTCACCGTGGAACAGGATAATGATCATCTCCTGCTCAAAAAACCGGCACACCCGATCACGGTGAAGAATATCCTCACACACACGAGCGGGCTTCCCTTCAAGTCTCCGATGGAGACTCCGACGCTCGATTTGCTGCCCTTGCGCGATGCTGTGCGGAGTTATGCGATGGAACCGCTGCAATTTCCTCCGGACACGAAATACCAATACGCCAATGCGGGCATCAATACGGTCGGACGCATCGTTGAGGTCGTGAGCGGCATGCCTTACCAGGATTTCCTCCAACAGCGAATCTTTGATCCGCTGGGCATGAAAGATACGACCTTCTGGCCGAACGAAGAGCAGATCAGCCGGTTGGCCAAATCCTATAAACCAAATAAGGAAAAGAATGGCCTCGATGAAACAGTCGTTACCCAACTGAAGTACCCGCTCAACGATCACAGCCGCCAACCGATGCCCGCCGGCGGTCTTTTTTCGACGGCGAAAGATATCGCCAGGTTCTGCCAGATGGTCCTCAACGGCGGCGAATTGGATGGCCACCGCTATTTATCCGAAGCCGCGGTGAAGCAGATGACCAGCAAGCAGACCGGCGATCTGAAAGAAGCCTATGGCTTCGGCTGGTCGACAAATGGAAGTGGCGACAACTTTGGACACGGCGGTGCGTACAGCACGAATATGTCGATCGATGCCAAACGCGGACTCATTACCATTTATATGGTGCAACACGCAGGATTTCCGGGGGATGGAGCCAAGGCGCAGGGAGCATTTGTGCAGGCGGCGGTGAAGAAGTATGGCGGGGCGAAGTAGTTCGTGAAGTAAGCGAGGAACGGTCGTTTGTGGGGACGAAGGCTCGGAAAGGAGAGCGGGCTTGCAGCCCGCAGTAGCTTTGGTCGCACTGGGCGGTCGATCTGATTTATCGTGACCCATTTGGTCTCGCCGCAATTTACCGCGGGCTGCAAGCCCGCTCTCCTTTCCGTCAGTGGTTCCTCCGAGGTCTTTTGTAAGTACGCATCGGAATCGAATTCTTATTTCGAGAAGTTTGGTAGGCAGAGGGGGATTAAAATTAAGATTAAGAGCCTCCGCCTACCCGACTTACTCCGCCCTCGCCGCCCGTCCCTGTACCCATCCCAGCAGCAACAACATCACAAACGAAATCCCCAGCAGCACGCCGGCAAACTTGTTCGCCGCGACATAATCCAGCCGCTGCACCTCATCATACAACGCGATCGATGCCACCCGGGTCTTGCCCGGAATACTCCCACCCAGCATCACCACGACGCCAAACTCCCCGAGCGTGTGGGCGAAGGCGAGGATCGCGCCGGCGATCAATCCCCGCCAGGAAAGCGGCACGGTGATTCGCCAGAACGCCCGCCACGGTGTCGCACCCAGACTGATCGCCGCGTCGACATAGGCCTGGCGCACGGATTTGAATGCGGCGCTGATCGGCTGCACGGCGTAGGGCAGGCTATAGAGAATCGATCCGACGACCAGGCCGCTGAAATTGAAGGTCAGGGTTTGCCCGGTGATTTTGAACCATACCCGGCCGATGGGCTGATCCGGAGAAAAGAGCGTGAGCAAATAGAAGCCGATAACGGTGGGTGGAAGGACAATGGGGAGATTCACCAATGTCTCCGCCAGCAGGATCCCCCGCGACTTACTCGTGCTGAACCAATATCCGAGCACGGTTCCGATGACGAGCAATAGCGCGGTCACCGTGGCTGCGAGACGCACCGTGAGGCCGAGCGAAACCCACAGTTCAGGCGGGAGAACGGATTGCGCGATCACGCCCGAATCACTTCGCCGAAGGCAGGCTGAATCCGTAGCGATCCAATATTGGACGTGCCTCTGGGCTGGCCAGATATTGCAAAAACGCTTTCGCCCCCGCTTTCGCGGCACCCTGCTTGGTCAAGACCGCGCCCTGCTCCAGACGCGGATGAAAAGACTCCGGGACTTCGAAATACGTCCCCTGCCCAGCCAGCTTTGGCGCGAGGACCAGCGACAGCGCGACCAACCCGGCGTCGGCATTCCCGGACTGCACGAACTGCAGCGTCTGCGCGATGTTTTCCCCGAGTACGATCTTCGGCTGCAAGGACTCCCACAGCTTCTCGTGCTCCAGGGCGGCCTTGGCCGCCCGGCCATACGGCGCATGCTCGGGATTGGCCACGGCCACTTTGTGCACTGCCGAATCGGATAACACGGCAAGCCCGCGCTTCACATCGATCTCCGGCTTCATCGTCCAAAGCACGATCCGGCCCACCGCATAAGTGTACAGGCTCGCTTTATCCGCGAGCCCCGTCTCGGCCAATTGGCGCGGGTAACTGACGTCCGCGGAAAGGAAAACGTCGAACGGCGCGCCGTGCTGGATCTGGGCGAAGAAATTCCCAGAGGAACCGGACGTCACCTGGACTTTGATTCCTGGATGCGACTTCTCAAACGCGGCGTCGATTTCATCCAGGCAGAACACCAAATCGGCCGCCGCCGCCACTGAAACCGTCTCTTCGGCATGAACCGACGAGACACGGAAAAACCCCATCCCTGCGATGAGCAAACACACGAAGGATGCAAAAGGACGCATACCACGATCTAGGCCACGGGACGCCTTCTTGGCGAGGACGTTTCCTCGAGCGCTTTCGCGCAAATCCACTCCTCCCATTTGGTAATTTCGCAAAATTCGCTAATTTTGGGAAAACCCTCACGTTCTTATCTCCGAAGAGTTTCGATCTATTCTCAAAAATAGAACCCTAGAACTCCTGAAGAAGGACCCTCAACGAATTCCGACACATCACCAAAGTGGCTGCCCGGTCCTTCCAGCACGTTGAACGTTTCCCTGACGCCCACAGTCAAACCGGCCAGCCGTTGCGCAGCCCTTCCTTCCGCGCGGACATCCGGCCAGATTTCGCTTCGTTTTTGATCGTGCACATTTCGGATTCTTCGTCTGTCATGTCGCGCGTCATGCCGGATCGTCCTCCCAAAAGGGGCGGTGCGCGTGCCGATTGGTTTTGATTTTATGCACACCCAGAACACGAACGCCGCGCAAGAAGCGGACGTTGCCGCCATTGATCAACTTCGCGAACTTAACGGTCGGATCCGCAAGGAGCTGGGAAAAATCATCATCGGGCAGAATGAAGTCATCGAGAAGCTCCTGATCTGCATTTTCGCCCGGGGTCACGGCCTGCTCATGGGTGTCCCGGGGCTCGCGAAAACGCTGCTTGTACACTCGCTCGCGGACCTGATGTCACTCAATTTCAACCGCATTCAGTTCACGCCTGACCTGATGCCGAGCGATATCACCGGCACGGAGATCCTGCAGGAAACCGATCAGCCGGGACGCCGCGCCTTCGAGTTCGTCAAAGGCCCGATCTTCGCCAACATCGTTCTGGCCGACGAAATCAATCGTACTCCGCCCAAGACGCAGGCCGCCCTGCTCCAGGCCATGCAGGAGCAGAAGGTGAATGCCGGCAAGCACAGCTTCCGCCTCGAGTCCCCGTTCTTCGTGCTCGCGACGCAGAACCCGATCGAGCAGGAGGGCACTTACCCACTTCCGGAAGCCCAGCTCGACCGCTTCATGTTCTTCATCCACGTGGGCTATCCGTCCGCGTCCGAGGAACTCGAGATCGCCAAGGCGACCACCGGCGGCGGCGTTCCCACGCTCGACAAAGTATTGAGCGCGGAAGACATCCTTCGCTTTCAGGAAATCGTGCGCCGCGTACCCGTGCCCGATCACGTATACGACTACATCGTCCGTCTCGTGCGCCGCTGCCGGCCGGGCGGAGAGGAGGCGCCGGAGTGGATCAAGAAATGGGTCATGTGGGGTCCCGGACCGCGTGCCGTGCAGTATCTCGTTCTTGGCGCCAAGGCGCGTGCCGTTCTGCAAGGCAGCTATCTGGCGCGACTGGAAGACGTGCATGCCGTGGCGGAGCCGGTGCTCGCCCACCGCATTCTCGTGAATTTCCACGCGGAAAGCGAAGGCATCAACAGCCTCGAAATCATCAAGCGGATCATCGCCGACACCGCCGAGTAGCGTGGCCAAACCCGAGCACAATTGGGACTTCCTCGACATGGGCGTGATCTCACGCCTGTCGAGGCTCACCGTCTCCGTACGGCTGCCGATGCTCGGATCGGTCACCGGCCTGCATCGGAGCGCGACCCGCGGATCTTCGGTGGAATTCGCCGAGTACCGGAAATACGCTCCGGGCGATGATCTGAAATTCCTCGACTGGCGCGTCTTTGCACGCACGGACCGCTTCTACATGAAGGAGTTCGAGGCGGACACGAATCTGCGCTGCTACGTGGTGCTCGATACAAGCGCTTCGATGAAATTCACGAGCGGCGATCATACGCGTTTCGACTACGCGCGACGCGTGGCTGGCACACTCTCTCATCTGCTCGTGCACCAGGGCGACGCGCTGGGACTGGTCTGTTTCACGGATAAAACGCTTCACGAATTGCCGCCACGCCGCACGCCATCGCATCTCCGGCAGGTGCTCGACACACTTTCGGAAGCGAAGCCGCAGGGAGAAACCAATCTCGTGCGAACCTTGCACGATCTCGCCGAGCGGATCCGCCAGCGCAGTCTGGTCATTATCATCAGCGATCTTTTCACCGAAGTCCCGAACCTGCTCGAATGCTTCAAGCATCTGCGCTTCTACAAGCATGACGTTGCGGTCTTCCATCTGCTCGATCGGCAGGAGTTCGAGTTCGATTTTCATCGCCCCGTTCGCTTCGTGGATATGGAAAGCGGGATGGATCTGATCACCGATCCCGCCGTGGTGCGGGATGCATATCGGCAAGCCGTGGAAGACTATCTGAACACGCTCCGGCATGGATGCCGGGAGTTCGATATCGACTATCGGCTGACTTACCTCGACCAAAGTTACGAATCGGTGCTCACGGGATTTCTTCTCCAGCGGATCAAGCGTCTGAAAGGAGGGGGACGCTAGGGCATGGCGTATCTCCAGCCCTGGATGTGGTGGGCTTTGCCCGCGGTGCTGCTGCCCATTATCATCCATCTGCTCAACCGCCTGCGGTACAAGACGGTCCACTGGGCAGCGATGATCTTTCTGCTCAAGGCAAATCGCGCCGCCACACGCCGCGCGAAGATTCGCCAGTATCTGCTGCTCGCCTGCCGGGCGCTGCTCATTCTCTTTCTCATCTGGGCCATGTCGCGCCCGCTCGTCGGCGGGTGGATGGGTGCAGCCGCCGGCGGCGCTCCCGAGACCGTACTCATTCTGCTTGATCGTTCCGCGAGCATGGAGGCGCATCGCGCGGACTCTCCGGAAAGCAAGCGGGCTCATGCCCTTGCCCTGCTTTCCGCTGCAACCAAACAGAGCCCCGGCAGCCATTTCGTGCTCATCGAGAATGTCCTGCGCCAGCCGCTCGAAATCGCGGATGCCTCAGGTCTCGCCTCTATGCAAATGGCCGAGGCGACTGATTCCGCGGCCGATCTGCCGGCGATGTTTCGCGCCGCGCTCGACTATCTCGTCAAGAATAAACCGGGCAGCGCAGAGCTGTGGGTGGCGAGTGATTTGCAGGCGAGCAATTGGCGCGCGGAAAGCGCCGAATGGCAGGACATCGATGCACGATTCGGCGGTCTTCCGGAAAGCGTGCGCGTGCGCGTGCTCGATCTGTCCTCACCTCCAGGACGCAATTTATCGGTCTCCCTGAAGAATGCCGAAGTCCGCGTGCGGGATGAAAAAAGCGGCCGGGCGCAGCTTAGCCTCGCGCTTGAACTAAAGGCGGAGAGCGACCGCAAAGGTGCGCTTCCGATCTATGTCACACGCAACGGAGCGCGGAGCGAGATCGACATCACGCTGAACTCCAACATCCAGCGGCAGAATCTGAAGTTCGACCTAGCCAAAGGGGAAACGGGTTGGGGAAAAGTCGAGCTGCCGGCGGACGAAAACCCGGCGGATGACACCGCTTACTTTGTCTACGGTCCGCCGCCTTCTTATCGGACCATCATCGTCGGCGACGGTCCGGCGATGACGCGGTTGAAATTTGCGGCGGCGCCGGACAAGACCCGCTCGGACCGAACCGCCGAAGTCATCCCCGCTTCCCGCGCTGCCGGAATCGACTGGAAAACGGCCTCTCTCATCGTTTGGACAACTGCGGCGCCGGACGAGACGACCGCCAAGACTCTGCAAGCCTGGGTGGAAAGCGGCGGCGTCCTCCTTTGCTTCCCACCCGGAGGCGAAGGCGGTGCCGGACCGGCAGGAATCACCTGGGGTGCAGTAGAAAATGCGCAAAGCCGCGCGCCTTTCCGCGTCGCTGCCTGGGACGATCTCGATGGCCCGCTGCAACGCACCGATAGCGGGGCATCCCTTCCGCTCGCACGACTGGAACTTCTCCGGCGTCAGACACCGTCCGCGGGTGACACTGCCCACGCCTATGGCGCTTTTGCGGATGGACGTCCTTTTCTCCTCGGCCGCAAGACAGGGGCCGGATCCGTCTTCGCTCTTGCCGCTCTTCCCGATGCGGAATGGGGCAATCTCGGGGAAGGTCTCGTGCTTCTACCCGCGGTGCAGCGCTTGCTCGCGCTCGGCGGACAGCGGTTGACTCCGCCCTCCATGGCCCTGGCCGGTGACTGGAAGCCGTCCAATCCGGATGAAGCATGGGCACCCGTCGAGACGGATAAGCGCCGCGATTGGCGCTGGCACGCTGGGGTCTATCAAAGCAGCGGCCGCATGATTGCCCTGAACCGGCCGGAGTCCGAAGACGCGCCGGAAACGCTCGACCGCAGCCGGCTGCCGGATCTCCTGCATGGCGTGAATCTCACCGTCATGGCCGGAGCGCTCGAACTGAAAGCAGACCGGCTGCAGAGCGAGATCTGGCCGATAATGCTCGTCGGCACGATGCTTTTCATGTGTCTCGAAATGCTCCTCGCCACGAGCAAGGCTTTGCTTCCGACACGGCCCGGCGCCGTCAGCCCGCCGGTACGTCCACCTGCTAAATCCCAGCCCGTGGGAGCGCGCGCATGATCGACGGCTGGCAAATCAATACCACGCCATGGGTGCTCGCTGTCGCCGGAGCATTTGTCCTGGCGTCCGTCTGGTTTTTCATTCGCAGCCTGCGCCGCGAAGGGCATGGCGGTTGGATGACCTCGCTCCATATCCTCCGGCTTTTTGTCGCGATTCTCGTGGCCTTCACGCTGCTTCGGCCGGAGCGTGTCGTGCTCACCCGCCGCACGGAGCAGCCTCGCGTCGCGGTGCTTTGGGACGGATCCGGGAGCATGGCCACGAACGACTTACTCGTTGGTGACAAACAGACGTCCACCCGCGCGGATTGGCTGAAGCAGAAGATCGACGGCAAGTTCTGGCAACCGCTGGAACGGCAGTACCAGGTTACCGTTGAACCCTTCTCCGTTCCGCCAACCGATCCAAAAGCTGGCGCCGAAATGGAGATCGGCACGGATCTCAATGAACCGCTGGAGCGCATCCTCCGCGAACATGCGGATCTGCGCGCGGTGCTTTTGCTCAGCGACGGCGACTGGAATCTCGGCAAATCGCCCATCACCGCCGCCACTGCCCTCGCGCGGCATGAGGTGCCGGTCTTTACCGTCGGAGTAGGTAGCGAGAACTATCTGCCGGATATCGAATTGCAGTCCGTGCAGGCCCCGACTTACGGCCTCGTGAATGAGCGGATCAGCGTGATGTTCACGATCCAGAATCATTTGCCGCGCGAAGTGAAGACCACCGTCACGCTCGAAGGACCGGGCGATGCCCGAGGCTCGAAAGCCGTGATTCTCCCGCCGATGGCGCAACTGCAGGACATGCTCGTTTTCACCCCGCAAAATGAGGGTGAAGGCGATTTCACGATCCGTGTGCCGGTCGAGCCCGATGAAGTTTTCACGAATAACAATGACCGGACCTTCCATCTCTCGGTGCGCAAGGAAGTGCTGAAGGTCCTGGTCGTCGACTCACAACCGCGCTGGGAGTTCCGCTATCTGCGCAATGCGCTGATGCGCGATCCCGGCGTGAGCGTGAATACAATCCTCTACAATCCGACGATCGGGATGGGCGAAGGTGCAGGATACCTGGGCGAATTCCCCGCCAAGCGCGAAGATCTGCAAGGATACGACGTGGTCTTCATCGGCGACGTGGGGGTCGGTCCGGGAATGCTTTCGACAGAGAATGCCGAAATGCTCAAAGGACTCGTGGAGCAGCAAGGCAGCGGCGTGGTCTTCCTTCCTGGCGCCCTCGGCCGGGAGAAGTCGCTTGCCGATTCCGCACTGAGCGAACTCCTGCCAGTGGAAATGGACTACAGCAAAGGCACCGGCTTCGCCTCGGGCGCCGAGGCCCGCATGGAGCTTACTCTCCGCGGACGCGATCACTGGCTGACCATGCTGGCGACGGATCCCAACGCGAACCAGGCCGTATGGCGTGGGCTTCCGGGCTTTTTCTGGTATGCGCCAGTCGTCCGGGCCAAGCCCGGCTCTGATGTCCTCGCCGTTCACGAAGCGGCGCGCAATCAGTACGGACGTCTGCCGCTGCTCGTCACCCGCAACGCCGGGAACGGCAAGGTGCTCTTCATGGGCACTGACTCCGCCTGGCGCTGGCGCAAGGGCGTGGAGGACACCTATCACTATCGTTTTTGGGGACAGGTCGTTCGCTGGATGGCTCACCAACGCCATCTCGCGCAAGACGAAGGCGTACGCTTCTTCTATTCGCCCGAGACGCCGAAACGCGGCGACAGGGTGCACCTCAATGCCACGGTTCTCGATAAGCTCGGCATCCCATTAACCGAAGGCAAAGTCCTCGTCACCCTCACCGCTCCAAGCGGAGCAAACGAAAGCATCGAGCTGGCGGCAGAAAACGCGGAATGGGGCGTCCACACCGGCCAATTCATGCCGCGCGAAGGCGGACGCTATCAAGTGGAGGTCCGCTGCGACGCCGCGCAACGACGGCTCAAGACGCAGATCGATGTCACCGTTCCCACGCTGGAGAAAGTCGGCCTCCCGGCGAAGCTGGATGTGCTTCGGGAAATCAGCGCGCTGACCGGTGGAAAATTTGGCAGCCCTGCTGAACTTCCGCAAATGATCAGCAACCTGAGCCTGCTCCCTGAACGCAAGCCGGAAGAGCAACGCTTCCGCCTCTGGTGCGATCCCGCGTGGTGCGCAGCCTTGCTCGGACTACTTACGATCTACTGGGTTGGAAGAAAGGTTGCGGGTCTGACGTGATTCCATCCGCCGGTGTTTGAGCCGCGCGGGCGAAGTGAATCTCACGCGGAGGCGCGGAAACGCGGAGAGAAGAAGAAGAGCATTCACCGGACGTGCGCACGTCCGACGAACGAATTCCTTTTCCTGCTCCCTCCTTTTCTCCGCGTTTCCGCGCCTCCGCGTGAGACTTAAAAAGCGTCCAAACATCCAACCAATCGCCTTCTACTCCAACCCTCCCTTTCCTCTCTGCCTCCGCGAACTCCGCGGCTCCGCGTGAGGCTTCCTATTCGCTCCGCGTGCGCCTTATTCCTGCGACGGCGGCAGCTCCACGATCTCGAACCAGTACTTCTCCAGCGTCTGCAAAATATCGACGAGCGCTTCGAATGTGACAGGTTTGACGATGTAGCTGTTCACCCCCAAATCGTAGCTCCGATAAACATCTTCATCAGCTTTTGACGTCGTCAAAACCACGACCGGAATCGTGCGTAAAGCGGGGTCCCCTTTGATCTCCTTGAGCACCGTGCGGCCATCTTTGCGCGGCATGTTCAGGTCGAGAAGGATCAGTCCGGGACGCGGCGCTTCGACCGGCGGAGCGTATTTCGCCCTCTTGTGGAGATAGTCCATCAGTTCCTCACCATTCTCCACAAACCGGATGTCGTTGATGAGACGACCCTCTTCCAGCGCTTCCTTGGTGAGCTGACGGTCGTCGGGATCATCGTCGGCCATCAAAATGGTGATTGGCATGGGTCGATTACTCATGAACAGGGTTCTCGGGTTGTTGAACTGGGAGGGTGATAATAAAACTCGCACCCTGACCTACAGCGCTCTTTGCCACAATCAAGCCTCCATGGCGATCAGTAATTTTTCGGCAGACCGCCAGACCGATGCCCGTTCCCTCGTATTCCTCCCGTGAATGGAGGCGCTGGAAGACAACAAAAATCTGTTCGGCGAACTTCTCGTCGAAGCCAATTCCGTCGTCCACGATATGGATCTGGCACACTCTTTCACCCGGAGCCGCTCCCGGAATGAGGTGCTCCTGCACAAGGAAGACGCGTCCGGAAATACTGATCTCCGGCGCTTCACCCGGCTTCTGAAACTTGATCGCGTTCGCGATGAGATTCTGGAAAAGCTGCCGCATCTGCAGCGGATCCGCATCGATCACCGGCAGCCCGGTGACTTCGATTCGGGCGCCGGATTGCTCGATGATCACTTCGAGATCCGAGAGCACCTCTTTCACGATGACATTCAGATCGCACCGTTCGAAAGGCTGGGCACGGCTCGTCACACGGGAAAGCTTGAGCAGATCCTGGATGAGCACTTGCATGCGTTGCGCCGCGTTCTGCATGCGGGCCAGATAATCGCGCCCCTGCTCTCCGAGCTGTGCTGAGCATTTCGCGCTGAGCCGATCTCCGAAAGCCTGGATCTTGCGCAACGGCTCCTGCAAATCGTGTGACGCGACCGAGGCGAAGTTCTGCAGTTCGGCATTGCTCCGCTCAAGCTGCCCGGCAAAGCGTTTGAGCTGCTCTTCGGCTTCCTTGCGCTCCGTGATGTCCGAGGAAATTCCCACCAGACCGACGATCTTTCCATCCGTGTCGAGGAGCGGAACTTTGTTCGTCTCCAGCCAGGTTTCCCGTTCGGAATCGTCGATCCGCAAGGCCGGTTCTTCCCGGTGCAGAATCGGCTGTCCGGTGGCCACTACCTGGCGATCGTCGGCATCGAAACGCGCCGCCACCGCGGGATCGAAATAGTCGTACACTGTCTTCCCCTCGATGGAATGAATGTCCTCGAGCGCGAGGTATTCACGGTGGGCATTGTTATCGAGAATGTAGCGCCCCTTCACGTCCTTCACGTACACACTGTTGGGCAACGCATTGATGATGCTCGAAAGGAGATTGTGTTCCTGGGCCAGCGCTTCCTCCGCGCGACGCCGGGCGCCCAAATCCCGCAGAATCATGATCGTCGCCGTGACCAGCGCTCCGACCGTTAGCGCGCCGCCCGCGATCACCGTGAACGTGGTGGCGCGGCCGATGTATCCGTTCTTGTCTGAACGCTGAGCCAGCAATTCGCGCTGCTGGCCTTCCGCCTCCACAATTGTGCTGCGAATCTTGCGCGTGATCGCTTCGGTCCGGCTTTGTTTGAAAAGCGTGGTCGCGGCATCAGCACCCGCCGTCCGGCGCAACTCGATCTCTTCCTGCTGCAGGGCGAAGCTCTGGTTCAAGAGCTCCAGCAGATTCCGCAGATACTCCCGCTGCGCCGCCGAGGCGGCGTGGACCCGCAACCAATTGAAGCTTTGAATAATCTCCTCCTGGGAATTCTCGTACCCCCGCAGGGATTTCTCCTCACCGGTGACGAGGAAGCCGCGCCGGCTGCTCTCCATGGCCATGACATCGCGCAGCAGGCGCTCCTGCGTCTCGATCACCTCGTGCGTTTCCGTCACGAAATCAGCCGTCGTAATGAAGCTCCGCGTGCTGCTGATGCTGATCGTGCCGATCCCGACGATCATCGCCGAAACAATGCCAAACCCCACCAACACCTTGCGGCGAAGAGTCGAGCGCGGCGTCGGGGAAAAGGACACGGGAAAAGAGCGTCAGTCTAATGGGGGCCGATTTTCAAGACAACTTTGTCATCTTCGCCCAACGCGAATTTATGACAAACGAGGGTGCGGCATCCTCTCTTCCTCATCATCTTCATCTTTATCTTCATCCAGTCCATTGCAGAGGGATGAAGATGATGAGGAAGAGGGATTCTGCAGTCCCGGCTGGTCTTGATTTCACGCCCGCCATCCGGACCATTCCACCACGAGCTACTGCTCACCAACCCCCGGCGCAATCGATGTGCCCGTACGCACCAACCTCTGCAAAAGCATCGAGATCAAAATCGAAAGCACGACCAGCGCGGCAAAGGCGATATACGCATTCTTGACCCACGTGTGAATCCCAAGAACGAGAGGCCACAGCATGGCGTACCACAGCAATTCGCCGAGCAACACGAACGAATACACTTCGCCGCGCCGTAGTTTGAGAAATGATCCCAGGGCGGCATTTGCCCAAGTCGGCGCCAGAGGACCAAGAAGCACCAGCGCGAACTTTGAGCCGACGGTTCCGACCAGGTTCTCCAACGTCGGCATCAGCAGCAAAACCCTCCTCATCACCCAATTCTGCGATGACTTCCGCTGAAGATATTTGCCGCCAGAGTAGCCGGCCACCAAATCCAACAACGTCGCAGCCAGGAAGCAGGCATGAACCGCCCAGAGGTTTTGATGAGACCGACAGCCTTCCAGCAGCACCGCGCTAACACTCGCCGATTCCTGAAGCAGAAAAGCCGCGATTGCGGCCGGCCAGAAGTACTTCATATCAACGCCACACCGCCTCCTGGAAGAAGGTGATCAGATTCGGCGCACCGAAACCTGCGTTGGAATTGAAGCGAAGCATTCGCGCCAGCCTCGTTGGCAGGCTCCGTCAAAGCAAGGCGCGAGTCAGGCACGCCACGAACCGATACAAAGCGACGCCTCGCCGGAACCGCACCAGCGTTCCTAGGCGAAGGCGACACCAAACAGATGACGCCGGGTCTTATGCGAAAAGCTTCACCGCCGGTCCGTCGATCAGTATTGACGCAAACGACTCTGTTTTTTCCCTTGGCCTGTTCACCGCTTGCCTCACCATTCCTTTTTCTACCTTTGCCGTTTAGCTCGTGCATCGGCCAGTTTCACACCTTCCTAAAGCAACGCCAGAAAGCAGCAGTTCTACGTCGAAGTTAGCGACACGCCGTCGCCATTCATGGAGAGCAGATTGCCGAAGCGATCTTGAAAGACAATTTCTCCGGGGACATTGAACATGTCAAACACCACGATTAAGCACTCTGGGAGCAACGACTGCCCACTCAAAACAGCGAAAGCGAAGAGCATTTCTTTATGAGCGAGAGTCCATCCATCATTTCGTCGATCGCCGTCGCATTTATCGGCGGCCTTCTATTTTGTATCGCGCCATGGACTCCGTCGTGTCGTTTGTACCCCCAGTGGATGAAACGAGCCATGTTCCTCAGCGGAGCGCTCGGGATTCTAGGGGAAGTCATCGAAGTGATGATTCTCTTGGAACGCACGCACATGAGCCGTGAAATGTATTCCAAGTTGTGGCAGATAAAAACGATTCTTTACGGTGCCGCAATCGGCATTTTAGTTTTATTTCTGTCCGATCCGGAGGTCTTGCGCATGTGCCGACAATCGTTCAAACGCTCGCGCCCCCCGTCTTCCAATGCCCCAAGCGTCTAGGTGAACTGTTCCGTGGGCGTCAACACTTCGCAACCAAGCGCCCAGTTATGAGAATCCGCACGCGCCCGCACGGGTGCATAGTGCCCTCTCGATCCGGGGTGAAGCAGGAAGGAGCCCCTGCCGACCTCAACTGCCGCCTTGCACTATCAAAGCGAGCTGTCACTCGTGCATGTTCATAGGCGATCAGACGGCACGCCTCGACGGTCGGCGGTTCCTAATGCCTTTCGAATGTGCGTCTTACCAAGAGCTCTCTGAAATTCGAGGGGGACATGCGTCTACTTTAGCCCCTGATATTCAACCTTTTCCACGTGTTTAAGGTCTGGAAAACGTGATGGCGGATGGGGTGGGATTCGAACCCACGGAGCCTTGCGGCTCTCCGGTTTTCAAGACCGGCGCGATCGACCACTCTGCCACCCATCCATTTCGTTGGGGCATTTTGCGTCATCTGTCCGGTTCGGCAAGCAGTATTAGCGCTTTCCGAAGAACCGGGGTGAACAGATCGGGGAATTCTCTTCTCCAAGAGCGCCCAAAGGAAAGGATTCATGGGCAATTTCGAGCAAACGGGGGCCAATTTTGACCCTTGAACTCCCTTTCAGGCCGATTCAGACTTCGCGCCCTTTTTCTCCATGCGCATCCTGATCGCGCCCGACAAGTTCAAAGGCTCCATGTCCGCGGCAACCGCAGCCGAAGCCATCGCGCGAGGCTGGCGGGAAACGTGGCCGGACGCCGATTTCTCGCTTTCGCCCATCGCCGATGGCGGTGAAGGCTTTGCCGAGGCTTTGTGCCAGGCACTGGGCGGCGAATGGATTTCGACCGAAGCACTGGACCCGCTCGACCGACCGGTGCCCGCCCGGTACGCCTGGGTGGCCGAAGAAAAGCTCGCGATCATCGAAATGAGCGAGGCGTCCGGACTTTGGCGGCTGACGCCTGAGGAGCGCGCTCCGTTGCGGGCCAATACGTTTGGGACCGGACAACTCATCCGCCACGCGGCGGAGACAGGCGCGAAACGCATTCTCGTTGGCCTCGGCGGCAGCGCTACCACGGACGGTGGGGCCGGAATGGCTGCAGCGCTGGGCTACGAACTGTATACGAGCGACGGTGAACCGCTTGCTCCCCTTCCCTCCAATCTTCTCGCCCTCACCCGCATCGGCTGCCGTGGCGCGATCCCGTTGCCGGAAATCGTGGCGGCTTGCGACGTTCAGAATCCCCTGCTCGGTGCGCGGGGAACGGCTCATGTTTTTTCCCCGCAAAAAGGCGCGGGGCCGCAGACCGTGGATACCCTGGAGCTGGCCATGGAGAACCTGGCCGATGTCGTCAAACAGGATTTGGACTGCGATTTTCGCGAGGCCGCGGGCGCGGGTGCCGCGGGTGGAATCGGCTTTGGCCTGATGAGTTTTTGCCACGCCTCGATCCGCTCCGGCTTCGATCTCGTCGCCGAGGTCTTGAAGCTGGAAGAACGAATCGCCGCCTGTGATCTCGTGCTGACCGGAGAAGGCCGCCTCGATACCCAAACGCTCGAAGGCAAAGGGCCGGCTGGAGTCGCCGCTCTGGCCAGGAAGCTGGGCAAACCGGTCCTCGGCTTTGCCGGATCTATTGCCGATGATCCGCGCGTCATCGAAGTATTCGACGCCACCTGCGCCATCGTCGATCGGCCGGTTGCCCTGGAAGAAGCCATGCGCAATGGCCCTGAATTTCTCTACCGGGCAGCGGCTCGCGCCGGCCGGTTGTTTCGCGCCGCAAAGCTCACCGCTGTTCCCCACGGAAATTAAACGAATTCCCAGCCCTGCTTGTCCAAAAGGCACCCGCAACTTTCGCTCGCGCCACGGAAATATTCATAGAACGCGATTCTTCTCAATTTTCGAAACTCCATGACCAAACGCATTGCACTTCTCTTCGCCGGTCAAGGCGCCCAGGCCGTCGGCATGGGCAAGGACCTCGTCACCCGTTTCAGCACCGTCCGGGATCTCTTCGAACGAGCGGACGCCATCCTGGAACGCCCGCTTTCGACCGTTTGCTTCGACGGCCCGGAGGCCGATTTGACTCAGACTCGTAACTGTCAGCCCGCCCTCTTCGTACACGGCCTCGCGTGTCTCGCCGCTTTGCGGGAGGCCGCCGGCGAGTTTCCGATTCACGCCGCCGCCGGACTTTCTCTGGGAGAATTCACCGCCCACGCCGCCGCGGATACCTTCGATTTCGAAACCGGACTGCGCCTCGTGGCCCAGCGCGGCAGTTTCATGCAGCAGGCATGTGAAGAAACCTCCGGCGCGATGGCCGCGATGATCGGCGCCGACGAAAGCGCCGTCCGCACGCTGGCTTCGGAATGCGACGTGGACGTGGCTAATCTGAACAGCCCTGGCCAGATCGTCATTTCGGGAGAAACCAGCAAGGTCGCGCTCGCCGTTTCGCTGGCCAAGGAACATGGCATCCGCATGGCCAAGATGCTGAACGTGGCGGGCGCCTACCATTCGCGGCTCATGAATTCGGCCTTTGTGAAGCTCGGTGAAGTGCTGCAAAACACGACTTTGCGCACTCCGAGATTTCCGGTGATTTGCAATGTCGACGCCCGGCCGGTTCGCGAACCGGAGGAGATCCAGCAGTCGCTGCAGGATCAGGTCACGGGAACCGTGCGTTGGACGGAAACGATCGAGTACCTCGTGGATGAGGAGAAATGCGACCTGTTTATCGAGCTCGGCCCGGGTGGAGTACTGGCAGGTCTGCTCAACCGGACCCGCAAGGGCACACCGTGCCTCTCAGTGACGGACTGCGCGACGCTGGATGCGGCGGCTGAAGCCCTGAAGGGATAGCGGTGGAAATGGGATGGACGGGACTTATGGGCCAGTAGCGAACGAACGACGACTCGGAAGACAGTGAGCTGGGGCGAGATCTTACCGAGCGGCGTCCGATTTTCGTCTCCCATAGGTCCTATAAGTCCCATTCGTCCCATGGGGTCCCATCCGCGGGATGAAAAAACCGCCTTCCTACCGAAAAGCGCCGCTCTTCTCCCGGGCGGCGCCTTCCGCCGACACAGCCCCTCAGTCCCGATGATAGGGTAAGTTGGCCTTGATCGCGTAAGCCCGGTAGATCTGCTCGAGCGCGACGACCAGCGCGAGTTCGTGCTGGAGCGTCAGTTTGCTCAGGGACCACAGCCAGTCGCTTTGTTTCCGTAGCTCCTCGGTGTGTCCATCGGCTCCGCCGATGAGGAGCGCGATGCCTTTGGTGCGCGATTGCTCCCATTGGGCAAGGCGGCCGGCGAAGGCCCGGCTTGCGAGGTGTTCGCCGCGCTCGTCCATCGTGATTCGGAAATATCCGGTGCTGCGTTCCAATAACGCGGCACTCTCGGATTCCCGCGTGGAATTTTTGAGCCACTCGATTTCGAGTGAAACCACGGGACGCAGACGCGCGGCGTACTCCTCCACCCCGCTTTTCGCGTAGGCGAGCTTGGGTTTGCCGATGGCAAAGACGCGCCAATGCACGGGCAGTTACCGCTTCGAGAATTTCCCGCGCTGCGCCTTCTCTTTTCCCTGTCTCTTCCCTTGCGCTTTCGGCCGTTCGGCGGCCTTGGCCGGGCGCCATTTGCTTTTTGGAGGGCGACCATCGCCGGACGGAAACTTCCGGTCTTTGCCCGGCATCTCACGACCTTTGCGCGGCGGTGCTTTACCTTTTTGCGCCTCGTCGGGAAAGGGAACGAAATCGATCTGACGCTTGTGCGGATCGACTCGCGATACCCGCACGGCCAATTCATCTCCAGCGCGATAGATCCGGCCCGTGCGGCGTCCGGTAAAGGTCAGGCGAACGGGATCGAAGACGTAGAAATCATCCGGCAAATCGCTGACATGGATTAACCCGCCGATATTGATCGCCGGAAGATCCAGAAACAGTCCGTAGGAGCGAACGTCGGTGACGATGGCTTCAAACCGCTCCGGACGCTTCGAAGTAAGCTGGCGCTGGAAAAACTCCATCTTCTTGAGCTGCACGGAGTCTTTCTCGGCATCCGCGGAACTGCGCTCGGTATCCGAGATATGCGCGGATATCTCCGCAAGCTGAGCTTGTGACGCCGGCTGCGCCCGCTTGATCTTACGCTCGCCTTCGCCCATTTTCGGCGGCGCGACGATATCGGCCAGCGTACGATGAACGACGAGATCCGCATAACGGCGAATGGGACTGGTAAAATGGGTGTAATTCGCCTTGGCCAAACCGTAGTGCCCCACCGGAGTAATATCGTAAGTCGCGCGCTTCAGGCTCTTCAGGAATCCGACTTTGAGGGCGTACTCCTCAGGCGTTCCGCGAATGGCGGCCAGCAGCTTCTGCACTTCCGGACGATGCGACAGGTTTCCGGCTCGGAAGCCATAAGTCATCGCCAGTTCGCGGTAGTCATTCAGCCGGTCCGGGTCGGGATCTTCGTGGATCCGGTAGATACTCGGTGCGCCGCGCCGCTTGATTTCATGCGCCACGACTTCATTCGCCGCGAGCATGAACTCCTCGATCAATTGATGGGAGCTATCGTTTTCAACCTTCTCGATGCGGACCGCATAGCCGTTTTCGTCCAGCCACACTTTGACTTCCGGGAAATCGAGATCGAGCGAGCCGGCAGCGAACCGGTTTTCCCGCAACAAGGAGGCAAGCTTCCACGCTTCGCGAACTCGCGCCGCAATCGCGGGATCCACGGGAATCGGCGGACCGGACGTCACGGTCGCCTGACCGCGGGCTTCTTCCTTACTCATGGCCGGCGGCAGGGGCGGCATGACATTGGCGCCCTGCAACATAGCGAAAGCCTGGCGATAACTCAGGCGCGCGGCACTGCGAATGACCGTTCGCGCAAAGCGCACTCCCTTGATCTTTCCCGCTTTGGTGAACTCGATGAAGGCCGAGAAAGTCAGCCGATCGACGTTTGGCTTGAGCGAGCAAACGCCATTCGACAAGCGCTCGGGAAGCATCGGAATCACGCGATCGACCAGATAAGTCGAGTTCCCGCGCTTGCGGGATTCACGATCCAGCACCGTTCCGGGACGCACATAGTGCGAAACATCGGCTATGTGCACACCGAGACGCCAGCCGGTCTTCGTCTGCTCGACATCGACAGCATCGTCGTAGTCGCGTGCATCATCGGGATCGATCGTGATGATCGTCCTGCCGCGCAGATCCTCACGCCGGGCGATCTCGCGCGGATCGACTTCTTCGGGAATCCGCTCTGCTTCGCGCTGCACTTCCGTCGGAAACTCCCCGGGCAAGTGGTGCTTGCGCAGCACCGAAAGCATATCCACTCCCGGCGCGGCCGCCGGTCCCAGACACTCGATGATTTCGCCTTCGGGATTCGCCGCCCGATCCAGCCACGGATCGAGCTTCACCACGACCTTATCTCCCGGAACCGGCATCCGGGCCAGCTTCACCTCTCCCGGATGAACATAGATATCGTGCTGCAGACGCGCATCGTCGGGCAGCACATAAGGGAAGCGCTTGGCAGTCATCTGCAGCGTGCCGACGACCGTTTCGTTTGCCCGCACGAGAATGCGGATCACTCGTCCTTCGAGGCGCGCATGCGGCTCGCGGGATTGCGCCCGGCCTTCGTGCACTCGCTGCACGACGACCTTATCGCCGTGCAAGGCAGTGCCGGTGTTGGCCGCGGAGAGATAGATTTCCGGCTGCTCACGCTTCTCGTTTACGAGATGTGCGCTGCCGTTCTGGTGCACGTGAAGGATGCCGGTCGCCAGATCCGCGGCAGCCGGCAGGACATAACGGTCTTTGCGAATCCGGGCGATTTGCCCTTCCTCCTCCAATTCTTTCAGAGCATCGCGCACCTGGCGCCGCTCCGAACTGTGAATTTGCAGGGCTTTCGAAAGCTGGACTTTGTCGAGCGGCTGATACTTGGGTTGCCGCAATAAATGAAGAATACGCGCGCGAAGGTCGCGAGGGTCAGTGCCCATAGGGGAATACAATGATTGAACTAATTTAAAACGCGCGCGTCGATTTCCGCTTACCTGCCACCAGCTCTAACCGCATGGACCGCAGCCACGAATTCACGTGCGCGCTTGGTTATCGCCTTAAAATCGTGGTTTTTCAAGGCTTCTTTTGAAACGAGCGTTGACCCCGCTCCCACGCCGACGCATCCGGCGCGGAAATAATCTCCCAGCGTCTCCGGCGTGACGCCGCCCGTCGGCATGATCTGGAGCATGGGCAAAGGCGCCAGGACACTCCGCACATAGCTTGGTCCGAGTTGTTCCGCAGGGAAGAGTTTGATGAAATCGGCGCCCGATTCATAGCCCAGCAGGCACTCGGTCGGCGTGAAGGCGCCGCTGATGATCGGCTTGCCGTAGCGATTCGAGATCCGGATCACTTCGGGTTTCGTCACCGGAGTCACCACGAATTCCGCCCCGGCCAAAATCGCCGCACGGCAGGTCTCCGGATCCAGCACCGTCCCTACCCCCATGAGGATCGATCCCGCAAAACGCGCGCTCACTTCGGTAATCACCTGCAGGGCGTTCGGGGTCGTCATGGTTACCTCGACCGCGGTCACGCCGCCCTCGGCAAGGGCTTCGACTACCGTGACCAATTGATCGGAAGAGTCGGCACGCAAGATGGCTACAATGCCGGGGTCGAGGAGACGGGGAATAATCGCGGATTTGGTCATGACTGAGGACAGTTGAAACGATCCGCGCTGCGAAAGCGACTGGGTAATGCACCCCCTCTTCCTCATCATCTTCATCTTTGTCTTCATCCCCCATCAGTGACCGGTGGGATAATGATGAAAATGAAGATGAGGAGGAAGAGATTGGCGAGCCACCACCCCGCTACTTCGATTGCTGAAACATCGTCCGCCCCATCTTGATGCCCATCTGTTGCATCTCGCTCATCTGTTGTTGGATCTTCTGAAACGCGGCGAGTTGATCCGGACTCAACACCTGCCCTGCCCGGTCCAGCACCCGGCGATTGAGGTCATCCTGGCTGGCCAAAAAGTCGTGCAAGGCCTGATCCGACTGCAGCGCCTGGAACCCCGCCGCGGGATCCTGCCCATTCGGATCGAACGGCGAAGGCGGCGACTTGCCCCGCTCATCCAACATGATCTGCAGCAACGCATCGCGCTGGCCGTCTTGCAACGTCTGGCCGCTGGCCGTGAACTGCTGCTGATACTGTTGCAACGTCATTCGATCTCCCAGGGTACGCTCATACTGCTGAAATTGCCCGAATCCGTCCGCACCCAACTCCGTCTTCAGCCTGGCATCGAACTCCGCTTTGACATCATTCGTCGCAGTCGCCACTTCAGCCGTTTTCTTCGAATCGGCGCCCCCCTGCATCATCGCCATGCTCTTTGCCGACATCTCCATCTGACGATCGGCCAGCACTTCCATCAGGCGATCACCAGCGTCCGACGATAGCCCGAGTTGCTTGATCAAATCCGCATACATCATGCGCGCCGCCATCGCCTGTTGCTTGCGCATCACCTTCTTCATCTCGGGATCGGTGAACATCTTGGCCATGGCCTTTGACCAATCCGCCGGACCGGAGCCATCCTTCTTTGCTCCCGCCGTGGATGGCTCAGCCGCTCCTCCGCCCGCGATCTGTTCGCGCAACGACTTCGACTCCTCCTTGTAAACATCGCTGTCCGCATGCGCCTTCTGCACTTCCGCCTCTTCCATCTTTTCCGTGCGTTCCACCACCGCGGTCGCAGCCTCTGCCTGTTTCAAGCGATGCGATAAATCAGCAATCGTGCGAGCCTCCAAAGCCACCGCGATGCAGAGGCCGACGATAACAATCAACGACGTGAGGGGAATCGCCTTCCGCATAAACTGGGAGGATGCTTGTTATTTCAAGCCGCTGATCGTCTCTTCCTGCATCGCCTGGAGCTTCTGCATCAAGGGCCCCATTTTCTGCTGCATGACTCCCATCGTCTTTTGCATCACCACCGGCATCTTCTTGATGAAAGCCTGACCAGTCGGGGACTTATAGAAAGCAATCAAGCCATCCAGTTCTTCCTGGGTGAAAGATTCGCGGTAAATCTGGAGATACATGTCCTGCAGTTTGTCCCAGGAAAATTCCTCCTTCATGATGGCCACCATCTTCGACCGCATCTTATCGATCGTGGCTTTTTCGTCGTCCGTCAGTTGTTTTCCGGCCAACGCCTGCTTCATCGCGGTATCCATCATCGAGTCCACCTGTCCCATCATCGAATCGACAAGCTTTTGAGCTTCGGTGAGAGTCAACAGCTCCTTGATGGATTCATCCGAAGGGGGTGCGGCTTGAAGAAAAGCCGGGAGAAAGAGAAGGGAGAAAAGAGCAACCAGTAGAGTTTTCATGGCACTGGCTCGGCATCATCCACCTCGCGCGCAGCGAAAGAAAGCTAATTTCCAGTGCTCGCTCGTCCGTCACCGAACCGTTGCAATCAGAAAAAAATGGAGAGGCGCCGTGGCTCACGCTAAGCCCGGCGCCTCACCCAACCCAATCGCTCTTCACAAATCCCTATTTACCGAACGCGCAGCGAAGTCATTCCCCCCTCGGAGGAAGAAATACTGTAATTGCCGCGCGGGAGGTCGAGATCCAGACGCCTGCTTTGGCCGGGCTTCAGGAAGGTTTTATCCTTCAACCCGTTTCCTTTGATCTCGAACCGCTCACCAGTAGCGCCCGTGTTCCGAACCACGAGATCCGATCCCGCCGGAATACGGTCTGGTGCCTTGATGTTTCCTTCGTTCATCGTGACCCGCGGGGTATTCATGTCGCGCAAACGATCTCCGATCGGCGACACTCCGCGTTCCACGAATTTCCCTGTCTTCGACACGCCATTCTCCACAAACCGGCCGGTTTTCACCGCACCGTTCTCCACCATATCGCCTGTCCGGGACGCTGCATGCTTCGTGGAATTCCACGCGTCACGCGTATCATCGCTCAACGACTGAGCCGCCGGTACAGACATCGGCAACGCCAATGCGCTCGCCAATAGTAGTGCTCTGAGTTTCATAGTGTTTGATAGTTCTTTGGTTGCTTACAGAAGTATCGAAACGGACCACAAAACCGCGTTGGCGCCGGAGGCAGGCCACGGCCAAACGAGTATCTTGGTAACGGGGCGACTCCGCTTTAACGCAAGGGGCGCGAAGCTCGCAAAGGTTCGCAAAGATTTTTTAATTCTTCTGCTGAATCTGGCTGACAGCGTGCAGTGTGCCATTCCCCCAGAATGGGGAAATGGCGCTGAGATAGGGATCTTCCTTCACGACACAGGCCCGGAGTGCCGCCGGACAGCCCGGAGAACCAAAAGCGGGCGGCCAGCCCCGGATGGGGCGTCGGATTCCGTGCGTTCGTAACTACAACGGATGCTTCTTTACAGGAAATTGCCCGTGCGTTTTTTGCTGTGTTTTGGTGCTCCGACGCCCCTCCAGGGCTGGTCCGCAGCCAACCAATCTCCGGGCTGTCGCCCGGAGCTACTGTCCGGCGGCCCTCCGGGCCTATGTCGGACGAGCATGTCCTTATTTAACTATTATACCCATCATCTCCGCCAAACTGGCGCTTCCGGCCAGCCGAGACGGGTCAGAAGTGCCTCAATCACCACAAGTACCAGTAGAACCGCCAGCAGCCACGGACGCATTTCGGAAAAGCGGTCCTGATGAGGCGCCTCCCAGCTCGTGGATAGATCCAACCGCTCGCGCCCGCCGGTCATGGCTGAGAGCGCGCGCAATTCACTTACCGCCTCTTTGCGGAACTGCCACTCCACGTTGCTTTCCGCGAGAATCGGGCCAAACGGCAAAGCGGATTTTCCGATCTGCGTGACGCCGCGTACGAGTTCACCCGGACGCAATGGTGTCCGCGCGTGAAAGTGCCCCGGTGCCAGACGTTCCCAGGGAATAGTTCGCGGCTCTCCGCCTTTCGCGCTGCCAAGGACGAGAAGCGGCTCATTTGCGGTCACCCGCTGGGTCCACTCGGTTCCATCATAGAAGAAATCCAGATCAAGATCCGTTCCGACGAGCCGCGACTGCAAGCCAAGTCCTGCAGGGACATCCTCGCCGGACAACCAATGTCCGAGGGTCGTAACAAGATCGGCGTATTGTGGCCATTGCCGGGCCGTCTCGGAGTATTCGCCGGCCAGCGGGAAGGAAACTGCCGCCGTGCGGCCCAAACCGCGCTGCCAAAAGGCTACGAGCGGAGCGGTATATTCATCGCCACTTACCGCCGCGGCGGTAGCTCCCGGGCGCAGATAGGAAAGATTGTAGCCATCGGAGTTCGCCGGCCAGGAAAGCGGGCTCGAGGCAATCTCCAGCCAGCCGGGTGTCGGCTTGAGCGGAGTCGGGTCTTTGATAAAAGCCGAACGCGCCACCGCCACCGTTTCCTGCGCAAACATCGCGGGCAATTCGGAAACATTCGAACAGAACTCGATACGGCCATTGCCATGAGCCGCAATATCCATGAGAAGACCGGCGTCCGAATCGTGAGGCGTACCCATTCCGATGACACTGACCGTGATACCATCCGCCGCCATGCTTTCGACGATCTTTCGATGGTCGGGCCCCTGCTCCGAGTCGTTTGCATCGGAGAAGAGAATAACGTGCCGTTGCCCCACATCCGCTTTCTTCAATTCTTCCCACGCCGCTTTCAGCGCCACATCGATATAAATTCCGCCGCCTTCGGATTGAATGCGGCGTGCCTTGTTTTCGATCGCCTTGCGGGAAGGACCGACTTCCGTCAATGGCACAAAGCGATGTGCCTCTGTATCCACCGCGATCACGGCGAGCAGGTCACTATCGGAGAGCAGCTCGGCCGTGCGCGCAGCGCCTTCGTCCGCCAGATCCATCTTCGTCATGGTCGTCCCGCCAGCCCCGGGAACACTCACGGCCATACTGCCGGAGCGATCCATGACCACCGCCATGGCCACACGCAACTTGCGGTGCTCTTTCCGTAACTCCATCGAGACCGGCAGAAGCGGATCGACAGGCGAGGAGAAGTAACCGCCAGAACCAAAGGAGAATTTACCGCCGCACATGAGCAAACCGCCTGCTTGCTCGCGCACAAAGAAATCAAGCCCATGAATGAAGTCATCGGGCAGACGGAAAGCCGGCACGTTGTTAAGAATGACCAATCGCGTGCCGGTAAAGGAACCGGCATTGAGCTGCGATAAATCAGTCACTTGCTGGACCGCGAAGCCATGGGACTGAAGTGTCTCCGCCACCGGATCATGTTCGTAAGCCGTCACGACGAGCACGCGCGAACCGCCAGCCACCTCCACCCACGCTTCGCTTTCGTTGTTTTCCGGATGCGCGTCTTCCGTCGGGAGAATGCGGACGGTGTAACGGTGCGCACCAACCGTGGCGAGGCGATCGCTGAAGCGTACCCGCCCGCGGCCATCGTGTATCTGGATCGGCGCATGACCGATTTCCTGGCCGTCCCGGGAAATGCGCCCCTCGAACTCTGCATCTTTCGTCCCATTCACGCGAGCCTCGACGATGAACGATTCTCCCATTTGGACGCGCTGCGGCGCATCGATCCCGGAGACCTGGAAATCCGCTCCGCCTTTGTCTGGCAACAACCGGAAATCGACCGGAATACCGCTCTTCACCAGTGGCTCGGTAATGCCAGTAAGTGGCTCCGTGGAGTATCCATCCGTCAGGATGAGGATCCGAGCCAGCCGGTCACGAGAGAGTTGTCCGAGCGTATATTGCAGCGCGAGTGCGGTGCGCGTTTCATTCACATCGTGCACCGTGATCTCACCGGCGTTGCGCAAGGTGGGCGTCGCCGCAAAGTCGATAAAGTGCAGTTGATCTCCCGGCCCTTTTGCGTGGTCGATGATGCCTTCCCACTCGGGCAGGACATTCGCCATTTCTCCCGCAGCGGAGGCGGAACGATCCGCCAATACCCATAAGTCGATTCCGTCCGCTGCTCGCCGCAACATGGGTGCGGAGAGAATGAGCACGACAAGGCCGAGGCACAACGCGCGCAATGGACGTTTCAAACCAAAGTGTGGCCATAGCCAGGCGGCGACGATCAGCGCCGGCAGGAGAAGAAGCCATTCGGGAGCGGCGAGTTTCATGGGGCGGAGTCGCGGCGGATAGTGGAAGCGTTGTCCCGGCACCTGGAAACCGCGGGATTGTTGAGAGGCGCTGAGTGAGCAGGCAATGAGGGCACAGAAAACACCCAACTCCCAACGCTAAACTCCCAACATTTAACGGCTTCAAGTTCTGCGTCTTTTTTGAAAAAGTACTGAAGAGAACTGCTGCGGGTCCTTTCCCTCGTTACCCCACTCCCGTGGGGTAATGCGCTTTCGGCCAACACTCCCGTGTCGGGTGGTGGGAGAACTGCAGCGATAATCGGTTGCGTCTTCGTTCCAGTAATCACGGCGAAACTCATCTGAAGTTCGGTATCGTCTGACGCAGGAGTGTCAGACGATAGCGCGTATCCCCACGGAGTGGGGGCACGAGAAAAAGACGCTGAGCTTGAAGCCGTTAAACGTTGGGAGTTTAGCGTTGGGAGTTGGGTGTTCTCCGCGCGCGCATTTCGGTTTGGCGTCGTGACGGAAATGTGCCCGGGAGTGCTCTCCATCAACTGGGCAATCCTGATCTCAAAACCGGCGTTGCTCGTGTATTCCACACCCTCAATCGGCGGAACGCTGCTTCCACTATGGTTGAGTCGCGCGCTCATTTTCTGACTCCCCAGCTTCCGGCGAGGGCGGCGCCGACCATGAGCAGCCAAAGCGCAGCCAGCGGATCGCTCACGGTGTTCTCCTGACGCACGAGGGCAGTGCGCGACAGTGCCGCAGGCGTCGAGAGTGCCAGACGAAAATCAGCTTCTCTTGGATCTCCAAAATGGGCGGCGGCATCGAGCAATTCGCGTCCCTCCTCGCGCACTTGAAAGAAGCCCGGCTCGACCGGCGCCCGCATCTCTTCGCCTTCGCGCGATCGGACGGCTTTTGCACCAAGCGCTAGTTCCGCCTTTGCTGGAAAGGACGGAAGGGCCTGATTGGTTTCGAAGTTATCCGCGAAGTGTTCTGATTTCCCCTGCTGGATTGATTTCAGAAACCGCGCAGTCAGCAACACGGAAGCAGGAAGCCGATCGGCATTCGATCCTTCGAAATCGAAGTTCAAATAAAGGCGTCGCATGGTCCCCTGGCTGCGTAGAAATACGATCGGCTTCCCCGATTGCCACAGCAGAGTCAGATCGGAAGTTTCCGGCTTCAACGCGCCTGCTCCCGTGCTCAACAGTCCGTCCCAGATCAGTCCGTCGGTAAACGAGTGGCGCTCGGCGGTGAACCCGCCAACCGAAAGCTTTGCGCCTGCCTCCCCCGGCACTCCCAAAACCACTGCGGACTGCGAAGGCGGCAACGCCGCTTCATCGGCCACACCCACCAGGGCGACATCCGCCGCCATTGCAGCGGCCGTTTTGTCCGTCCCTGGAAGGATCTTGATTACTCGCTCCGCAAAACGAGAGGCGACAGGACCTGCGTGCACAAAGAGGCTCAGCTTCTTCGGCTCCGGCGCGACCAGAGGCAACATATCATCGAGCGCGAATTCGTCGGGTGTGAGATGCACGGTGATTTTCTTTTCCCCGGGCGGAAAAGCACCCGGAATGGAAACGATCTGTCCGGGCGCCAGCGTGAGCTTCTGCGGCTGGCTGCGCACTTTCTCGGTTTCGATCCACCATTGCCGCTCCTGCGCGGTGTCGCTCGAATTGCGGATCAATACCTCCCATTGTGGTCCGTCGGCGTCCGTCCACGTTTTCTCACCGGCAAAACCGCAGTTTGCAATCGGATGTCCAAACGCGAGCAGAGTCACACCGGACGGCAAAGCTTCGGGCTGATGATCCGAGACAAAGAGAATCGTCCCACCCGCACGCAGATCGAGTAAAGACAGCGAGAAAGCACGAGCCGGATCGTGATGCGGCAGGGCGGGATGCCACTGGTCCAGTATGGCCAAGGCATCGCGCAGTTCCGTACCCCGATAGAGTGGCGTCTCCGGAACATCCGTCGCCAGCACCGTCCAGTCGGTATGCGCTGCGGCATGTGAGACCGCCTCAAGCGCGTGCGGTAGCTCGGCCAGAATTTGCGGACGAAATGCCGACATCGATGCCGTGTTATCCAGGATCACCGTCACCTTTTGGCGGGAGTCATTGCGCAGCCAGCGCGGTTGCACGAGCAGCCAGGTACATAGCAAAGCGATGAGAAGCTGCAGCCAAAGCGGGAGCGAATTCTGGAGAAAGTGAATGCGCCACCCTTTCGGTGTTTGCGGCGCCAGCCGTTCAAGCAGGAATAGCGTACTGACCGGAACACGCCGCGAACGCTCACGCAGCAGGTGAATGAAGATAATTGCCGGAATGGCGAGCAGCGCGAGAAACCCGAATGGATTGGCAAAATACGAAGGCACCGGTGGAATCAGCGGTTCGGGTGAAGGCGAAGGAAGGTGCAGAAGGCGCGGAGGAATGCGCCTTCGGCCGGATTTTGAAAACGCTCAACGTTCAACTTTCGACGTTCAACTTTCAATGACTGCGGAATCGAGCACCAATGGTAAGCAGTGCGCGCCGCCACGAGCCCTTTGAATGTTGAACGTTGAACGTTGAACGTTGAACGTTTCCCTCCCCGCACCTCAGAAACTGGATAATCGCCCCCCATTTATCGGCCCTCCACCCATTCGACAGCACCGCCCGCGACATGTGCCCGCAGCGCCTCGGCGAGGTCACAGCCTGCGGGAATCCGCGCCAGCGGAACGTGATATCGAATGGCCTGTTGTTCCCAAATCTCGAAATGCCGATGATACGCCGCCCGATACCGGCGCATCACCGACGCATCGATGCGCTGAATGCGGGTTGCGGAAGATTCGCAATCGAGCATCTCGAGATTTCCCGCCCAGTTGGGTTCCGCTTCTCCAGTGCTGTACGGCGCGAGAATCATGCCATGTCCCTGGCCTTCACTGAGCGCGTGAAACACGGCCTGCGCTTCTCCTGGCCAAAGCAAATCTGAAAAAAAGACCCGGAGGGATCCATGCCGCCAGGGAACACCTCGCGCGGCCTCCGGACGTGGCGGCGCCAGTTCGCGGAGCCAGGCATGTCCGAGGATCGTTTCGATTGCCATGAGCTCGCTGCCTTCGGCTCCGAGCGCATAACAACGCAACGAAGCGCCGGTTTGGAGCGCGCACTCCGCCACCCAGTAGAAAAGCTCCGCAGTGCGCGCGGCTTTCTCTTCATCAACAAACATGGATGCCGAAAGATCAACAGCTACATCGACGGCAGGACTGACTTCCTGCCGGTAAAGCTTCATCGTGAAGTGCCCTGTCCGCGCGTAGGCCTGCCAATTGATATAGCGCGGATCATCACCCGGCGTATATGGGCGATGATCCTGAAAATCCAGCGAACTGCCCGTACCGGCCCCCTGCCAGTTGCCCTGCACACCACGCCAGGACCGGCTTCGGAAAGGCAGCCGCAGCAGCGTCGCTGCCTGCCTAGCACGCACGTGGAGATCGGGCAAGGCGCTGGAGATCTGGGCCATCACTCGGCGACAGTTTGGACCGAGGTTTTTGGAGCGCTGTCGGCCTGACGGCTGCGCTGCATTTCACGGAAAACCACAAACGCCTCACGCCAGTAGCGGCGATTCAGCATCTGCAGCACGACGGCGTATCCCAAAAACGAAACGAGCGCCACGCCGATCCACTCTCCTGTCTCGCTCGACTGTTCGAACATGAGCCAGAAACCAACGGGTGGAAATAACCCCGCCCACACGGAAGGGTAAAAATGGCTGCCGTCGGCCTTGAGCGATAGCATGAAAACAGCGATGAGCCCGGAAATGATCAGCAGCAGGATCTGCTCTCCAGTGGCCCACCGGCTTTGCCGTCGAACGGCCTTCCAGATAACCGGCCCCGTCAACAAAACCGCGCCAGCCATCAACATCACCGCCGTAAATTCAAGAAACTGGGGCCGGTCGCCAATTGCGGATTGGCCTGACAGGATCAATGCACCCATCGCCAGGACCAGAAAAACTCCCGCGCTGGCTGCGCCGGGGAGAAACGGCATCGCCAGAATGGACCCCAGCCGCTTCCATCGGGCGAAGGGCTCAAAATAGCGGCGCATAAGCGTCTGCCGCGCGGCGAGATTGTGGAACATCGTGAAGGCAACGAGCAGGGCAAACCCGCCCGTTTGCGTCATCGTTATGGCGTCGTTCTTGGAGATCCATCGGATGGCGCAGATCGGAATCAACGGTGCCAGCGCCAGGAGCCGCTGGCGCATCGCATGATTTTCGGCAGGAGGCGCAATGGTCGACGCTCCCACGGCCAAGGCGACAAGGACGCTCAGCACCACGTCGAAGAGGGCAACGAGGAATGGCATGTCATCCGATGACGATGATGAGACCCCAAAGCTCGAAGCAAACCGGCTCATGACAAAGATGCTCGGGAGTGCACCAAACCCGCCAAAAATGGCCAGCACGGTCACAGCGATTCGCACAAAAGGAGGCAGCCCGGAAATCGCCACGGCAATAGCCGTCAATACTCCGGAGGCCATGAGCATGTAAGCCAGGATGAGCAACTCCTCAGTGAGATTCACTCCGCCGAAAAAGTAGCGCAGGATGCCGTATGGAAGCACTGCCAGTACGAAGAGGATGGACTGAAAGACCAGCGAAGCCCACTTACCAACGGTAATTCGCCACGGGGTAAGTCCCGTCATGAAGATTAACTCGAGCGTATTGGCCTTTCGCTCGGTGGCCAGATCATTCAGCCCACGCAACGGCATGACGAAGAGCAACTGGAAACCGACGATGATCCAGAAGAAGGCATTGAGGCTCTTGGCATCGAAATGCTCGCCATTCCTGCCATAAAGCAACGCATTATAAATCAGCAGCGCGACAAAGATCGCCTGCAACGCGGTAAAGCTGACGACGAAGCCGCGGGCCTTCAGCCCCTGCCGAAGTTCCTTGACCAGGATCGGCCCAAGCCAGTCGGGAAAATCACGGAATCTAACAGGAGCGAGCGCACTCATGAATTAGCGGAGACAGGCAATGGCGACGGTTGCGTGGGAGCGGCACCCTTATTTTTCAGGACGTCGACAAAGACTTCTTCAAGCCGGCGTTCCTGACGATGGAAATCCGCCACAGCGATTCCATCCTGAATCATCTGCCGCAACTGCGCGGCAAGAGTCTCCCGGTCACTCGACTGAAAAGTGGCCCGCGCCCCACTGCGCCCCTGCGACACGATTTGCCATCCGGGATGCATGGAAAGCCATTCCAGGAGCGGAGCCTCGGAGCCCGTCACCTGGATATCCACGGAACACGACGCAACACCGTCATGCTGACGCAGAGCCTCGGCAGTACCTTGATGCACGAGACGTCCCTGATCGATAAAGAGCAGCGCGTCGCACATCTCCCCAAGTTCGGAAAGGATGTGCGAGGAGATGAAAATGGTCGTCCCTTTGCGGGCAAGGATCTGGACGAGGTTTTTGAATTCGATCCGTGCCTTGGGATCCAAACCTGCCGCGGGTTCATCGAGCACGAGCACCTTGGGATCGGTCAATAACGCCCGGCCGAAACAGAGCCGCTGAGCCATGCCTTTGGAGAGGCCATTCATCGGGCGCTCCGCCAGCGGGGTGAGATCCGCGAATTCCATGACTTCGCGGAGGCGCACCTCGCGTTCCGCCCCGCGCAGCCCACAAGCCCGCGCGTAAAAGTCCAGGTAATCGAAGACCGTTACATGGCTATAGCTGCCATAACTATCCGGCATCCATCCGACCAGGCGCCGCACCTCATGCGGATGCTCCACCACATCCCAACCTCCGATTTTCACCGAGCCTTCGTCCGGCAGCTCGAGTGTGGTCATGATGCGCATCGTCGTCGTCTTACCGGCGCCGTTGGCACCAATAAATCCAACGACCTGACCGGGCATGACATCGAAGGAAAGCCCTCGTACGGCGTGAACGCCGTCGAACGATTTCGCGATCTCCTTCACCGAGATAATAGGATCGGCGCTATTCATGGCTTCGCGGGAATTTCCGCCCCGGGCGTACAGGATCCGACGCAAAGGACCGTCTGCTTTTCCCATTTGATCGAAGTCAATGTATCGACGGGAATGCCGGACATCGGCTCTGCCACAGCGAAGAAGTAACCGTGGCGGCTGGCGACATTGTTGAGCAGTTGCTGAAAATTGGGGCTGAAGCTGGCCGCGATCTCTTTGCGCCACTGTTCACACTCCGCTGGAGAACTTTTCGATAACTTCAGCGGGCGGCCCGGGGTCAAGTCCCGGCCTCTCCAATACTGGCCATCGTCATCCATGTAGAACACCTCGGGCATGCGTGTGGAAGCGCTGGAAAGAAGAACAGGCGCGTCTCCCTTGGCCGATTGCAAAACCACTTCGGCGCGTGATGGGACGCTCGTCTGGATCACATGCCACCGCCCGGACCGGCTGCGAAACCAATCGCCACCCAGCACGTCTCCATCCCGCTCCAACTCCGGGGTTTCTTCACCACGGGATCCAAGGGAGACGTAGGAAATCACCGCCTCGGCGGGAAATTTGAAAGAGTGCGAGAAAAGCAGGCGCGATCGGCTGGCCTGCTCCTGTACCACCGTGAGCTGATTTCGCCCTGCGGGCATGAGGACAAGTACGTTTCTTCCGCCCGCTCCACCAAAGCCATCCCCGAGCGCGATGCAAAGAAACAGCGCCACGCTGCCCCCCGCGGAAATGAGCGGGACGGTCAGGAATAAACGGTGCCGCCGGCTGGACGGTGCAAACCAGGCGAAATTGCACGGTCCGACGACAAACGCGAATACCGCAACAAACATGATCACCATGGCCACGTTCAGCCGTGGGGAAGGAAAGAGCGAGGCGAGCTTCCATCCCGCCTGGTAATCTTCCCTCCAGGGAGGCAGAGGAGCGTTATCGAGCGAAACCATGTTTGCGGCGACATCCGCATCCGCTACTTTGTTATCTAGCATCCGGGTCAGCGCTATGGCTCCAAATCCCACCGGATGCGGACTTAGTTTCAAATCCGAAGGCAGACCAGTTAGCGCCACACCGGAAGCGCTCGGACTGGCGATGAAGAGATGGCCACCCGATTCCACCCAACGAACAATCACGTCTCGAAGCGGCGCGGGCGCTTCTTCCCAATCTTTTTGCGCCAGCCATAACCCGGTCATGCCGGAAAAGGTCCGTTCATCCACCGGCAATTCAGACATCTTCACCGGCGAACCGAAAATACCCCGTGGCGTGGAGGGAGTTCTGGATCCCTGGCGAATTAAACCAATCGGATCCATCGAAACACCAGAGTAGCCTTTGCTATTGAGCGAAGCCTCGATCGAAGACCACGATGCGTTGGCAATGGTATCGGTTACGGCCAGGAATGCCGTGGGCTGGTTGCTGGCGTAACCACTCGCGACACTGAAGTTGCCGCGCGTTACGCCGTAGCCGGTCACTTTCCCCTGCACCACTCCGTAAATGCGATCCATGGAATTCAATCCTGCCCTCGGTACAAAAAAGTCGAACTCTCGAGTTTCCCCTGCATCCACGGTCATCGCCGTCCGAAATGCCGGGTCTCCAATGTCGCGGCCCATCCCGGAGCCAATGCTCAACTCCCATTGATTCTGCCGGCTCGACCCATTCTGGACTTTCAGGTGAATGGGAAAAAAACCAGACCTTGGCTGTTCTTTGAAGGGAAGGCCGATTTCGATTCCGATATTCGAGCGAGGATCCACCTCGATGACTGGCGTCTGCTGGAAACCGAGCGCGGTACCAGCCAGGGCAAAGACGATACCTAGAAACAGGGCGGCACAGATCTTCTGTGCCGCGGTCACTCGTCGAAGAGCTGTCATTCAGTTTGGGGTGTGCTGCTCAGATCTTCGCCGCGAGCAAGGTCGCCGGCATCTCCTGTCCACCGGGTTTGATTTCCTCAAGGATCGCCGCCACCACATCCGCCGGAGAACGGCCGGCCACACGGGCGCGGTAATCGAGAATCACCCGATGCTGGAGCACCGGACGAGCAACCGCCTGCACGTCTTCGAAGCTCGCATTCAGCCTTCCTTGCAGGACCGCGCGGGCTCGCGCTGCGGCCGCAAGCGCCAGCGCCGCGCGCGGACTTGCGCCGAATTTTACTCCTTCGGAAGCTTTCGATTCACCGGCGTGCGTCGCATTCACCAGGCGCGCGATGTAACCAGCGACCACATCGGGCAGATAGATCCGGCGCGTCAGCGAGACGCATTCCGCAAATTCTTCCGGCGTCAAAGCCTGCTTCACTTCCGGTTCGATGCCAATCTCCCGCTCACGAATGATACGATCGAGCACGGCGACTGGATTACGATGGATTTCGACCTTGAAGAGAAACCGGTCGAGCTGCGCTTCGGGCAGAGGATATGTACCCTCCATTTCGATCGGGTTCTGCGTCGCGAGTACGAAAAATGGTTCAGGCAAGGGTCGGGTCTCGCCAATGACTGTCACCTGGCGCTCCTGCATCGCCTCCAGCAAGGCGCTCTGTGTCTTGGGCGAAGCGCGATTGATTTCATCCGCGAGCACGATGTTGGCAAAGATCGGTCCCGGCTGAAAAACAAAGCGGCGCTGGCCGTCCACGTCGCTCAGGATCGGATTGCCGGTAATATCTCCGGGAAGCAGATCCGGTGTGAATTGCACCCGGCGTTGCGAAAGACCCAAGGCCTTGGAAATGGCCTTCACCAGCTCCGTCTTGCCGAGCCCTGGCAAGCCCTCGAGCAGCAAATGGCCGCGCGCCAGCATGCCGGTCAGCACGCTATCGATCAGCAGTTCCTGCCCGAAGAGGACCTGATTCAGGGTCGTTTGGAGATTGCGCAGTTTCGGGGCGACGGCGGCAAGATCAGTGTCAGTGGCAAAGCGCTGGCTCATGAGTTCGATACGTTACCTGTAGGTGGGCCTTTAATTGCGTGGGGAAAGTAGCGGGATTGACTGGAGGCGGGCAATGGAATTCATTCGGCGTCTTTTCAGACCTACTTAATCATAGGCAGTAGTTCCCATCTCGGTTCCAGGAATGGTAGTCGCAAACGCCCATTCGCAGATTGCGCAACCTTGGACTGCGGGGTTAAGCCTCGGGCGCAACACCGCCATCGGATGGGGTTGGCTCCCCGGGCGGGAAATGGTTGGAAAGTTCACGTAATTCACCAATCTTTTGATACGTCGAAATCGTCCACCACTTGCACGTTTCTTTCACCAAAACCCTTGAGCGTCTTTACTTGAGCAGGTGTTGCAACTTTCTCAAACCACCCAGCCGAACACCACGGATATTGCGAAGCGATCGAGACGAGCCCATGTCGGACGGCGTTGTGATGCGTGTATGCCAATCGAGCGAGATACGATCGCTCATAGGTAAGCTGCGTCTCGTGATAATTGTGCCAAACCTTTCGCCCCTGCCGACCATCAAGTTGATTTACCCACTTCGCTGTTTCGACATGAAGTCTGCGAAGCATCTCGCGGAGGCTGTCGGAGGTTTCCTCGGCGGCGGGAGAGTGCCCAACAAAATGATAGTGGTTGGAGAACACCACCCAAGCTTCGAACTGCCAGCCAAATTCGGCAGCAACTGCCAGCAATCCCCGATGCAAGACCTGAACACGGGATTTCCCGCGAAAGTGGTGCTCTTTTTTATAGGTGGACGTCGTTATAAAATAAGTTCCCGCTTCGCTAAGTCGATGCTCCGGCGCATGCGGCCAGGATGTTTTTCGAACTGACATGGAGGAAAGCGCTTGATCGCTATTTGGGCTGTAATGAAATAGCCGATCTTACCACGCACTCTCTCCCAAACCAACACACCCACAGAACCAGCCCCATCCGAAGGCGGTGTTGCGCCCGAGGCTTAACCCCGCAGTCCAAGGTCGCGCTGCCCCCGAATAGGCAAACTCGAAGCTCCATCTCTTTCTGGTAATCACCGGTTCAGCTTTCTTCATATCTCACTCACTTACTTGAAGTATTCCTGTAACTGTTTCCTCTCCTGCGGAGTCAGGTTCTGCTGAATCCATACAGCGCTCGCGCCATTTCCATCGCCGGAAACGGCTCCTCCATCAGCGCCGTGATGTTCGGCATTGCGATCCACATCGTGCTGGCCGGCGGAAACACCCACGCGCTCACCCAATCCCGCCTGGCTGAAATCATCATTGTGCACACCTTTCGTTCCTTTGGACCCGAGTTGCACAGGGTCCTCCCCGAAGGACAACCCTGGAGGGCCACCTCCACCTCCCGGACCGCCATTTCCCGTGCTTTGGTCCGAATCGCCTCCCGATTTCGTCTTTTCACCATCTCCATCGGATACGGGGTCACCCTCTCCCATGCATTTCTTGCAGGCACCCGAACCTTCCTTCAACGCCTTTTTCAAAGCTTCGACCTGCTCTCGGCTCAGTGAATGCAGCTTCGAAGGATCAAGATTGCGCAGCTTGCCCGTCAAGGAGCGATCCAGCGACGGCACGTTTCCTTCCAGTGCGCTCAAGGCGCTGCCCAGTTCCGACCCGAGCGCCTTCGCTTCCTCGTCTGTCATCTGCGGATTTCCGGCGCCACCGAGGAGTGATTCAATCTTCGTCGCATTCTGTTCGAGCGTCTTGAGTCCCGCTTCCATTTGCGATTTCAGATGATCCCCCGCTTCGAGGCTGGAGTGTGAATACCAATCGCCCGCCTGCTGTTTGGCGAGTTGCTGCGCCTCCTGCCGCACCTGCTCCAGGCTCGATTGATCGATTGCCTTGGATTGCGAAAGTTTTTCCAACCAATCCTCCACCTTCGACAAAGCGGGAGGCTTGGCCGTCGGCACCGGCAACGGTTTCGGCGCGACCGGAATGCCGATGAAAAAAGCAGCCGCGATAAGCCCGACACACGTCATGGGGACGGTGGTCAGCCGCCGATAATTCCAGCGCAAGGCCCCTACTCTCCACAAGCCGACATCGGGCCATGTTCCGATTCCATTCGAAGCGGAAGTCAGCCGGGAATTCAAGAGCAACGCGGAATCCAATTGAGCCCGCGCATCCGCCTCGGAAATGAAATGCCGCCGCGCCCGCACAAAACTGAAAGCGAATATGATCAAGGCTCCGCAGCCGCCCGCCAACGCAAACGCCAGCGGCGGCCAATCCGCACGTCGTCCGGCCAGCACAAAGACCGTATAAGCAATGCAGACTGCAAAGGCCACGGGCAGCAAAGTTTCCACCCACCACGCCACATTTACCCTCCAACGGAGCAACTGGACACGACGATGCCAAAACCGCGATGGATCCAGCGAATGCTGGCCTTCGTCTGAACCGGGTGAGTAAGACATTCGCCTGAATGCTATCAAAGCCCGCCCTCGGGCGCAACAGATGCCAGTACCCCTTTCGACGTATGCCATCCTGCGCACTTGTTCAATCCGCCCAGCTTGACCAAGCTTCATTCCCATGCCTTTCCTTCCACTTCCCGCACTTGCCATGATCGCGGTGTGCATCGGAGCTGCCGTGGTACGAGCGGAAGACGTCCCGTCACGGGAGCCGCTCGATGCGGAACGTGCAGCGGCCCTTGCTCAACTGGCGCTTACGGGAATCGATCGGGAATTCCCCAACAAACCGGGCGAAGTGCTAGCCGCCGCGGATCAGCTCCGGACTCCCCGGGAAATGCATCCCGCCTTCTACGGGTGTTTCGACTGGCATTCCTCGGTGCATGGACACTGGGTGCTCGTCCGGCTCCTCCGGCTTTTTCCTGAGATGAAAAACGCGGGAGAAATCCGCGCACGGCTGGATGCACATCTTACCGCGGCAAACGTGCTCGCCGAGACAGCCTATTTTGAGGAAAAGCGGAACCGCGATTTCGAGCGGATGTACGGCTGGGCCTGGGCATTGCGACTGGCCGCCGAATTGCGCTCCTGGAATGATCCGGATTCAGTTCGCTGGGCGGCAAATCTGGCGCCGCTGGAGAACAAACTCGTGGCGCTGACCAAGGACTATCTTCCCCGCCTTACCTATCCAATCCGGACGGGCGTGCATCCCGACACCGCTTTTGCCCTGGGACAGATCCACGACTACGCTCGTATCGCAAAGGATGCCGAACTGGCTTCCATCATCGAGAAACGCGCGCTCGATTACTACGCAAACGACGGCGCGTATCCCGCGGCGTACGAGCCATCGGGCGAAGACTTCTTTTCTTCCGGATTAAACGAAGCCGATTTGGTGCGGCGCGTCATGCCGCCGGCGGATTTCGGCCAATGGCTGGACCGGTTTGTGCCCGATTTGGCAAAAGGACTCCCTCCGGCCTGGTCAAAACCGGCGGAAGTGAGCGACCTTAGCGACCCGCGCATCGTTCATCTGGTTGGATTGAACCTGAGCCGTTCGTGGACTCTCCAGGGCATCGCCTCAGCGCTGCCGGTTGAAGATCCACGCCGGCACGTTTTGGAGACCGCGATGAATGCTCATCTCGCGGCCGGTTTGCGTTATGTGTTTAGCGGCCATTACGAAGGCGAGCACTGGCTGGCAACGTTTGCGGTGTATCAGCTCACCGCGGCCGGCGTTCCTTGAACTGCTTTCGACGCGGCCGTCAGATCCCCATATTCGACAAGGTCACCGCAATCCGATTCACGACTTCCGCCAGGCGCGGATGCGACGCTTCCAGTTCGGTCACCGATCCGGTCAGGCCTTCCAGTGCGGTATCGAGCTCCTCCTGCTGCCGCGGGCTGCGGGTCGCTTCGTGAGCCGAAGCCGCGGCATATCCCGCAACGGCGCGAGCCCCTTCCGAGTTCGTCTTGGAGAGCTCGGAGATCTGGACCTTCAACTCTGCAAGCAAACTTACCAGCTCAGCACGCGATTCCGGGGAAAGTCCCGTGGTATTCTCAAGCTTGTTTTCGATCTGTCTGATTTGGTCCTGAATCATAAGGGCTCCCTCAACGTACCTGCATTTTTGCCGCATTGAAAGCCCATCCGCATGCCGGATCTTCGTCTATCGCCATACGGTTGCTTCGCGCGTCCTGGTTGATTTTTGCCATGTCATTTCGCAAGAATGGACTGCTTTCTCCATGAATTCGATCGCCCGCTGGTTTCACGTGTCTCTCTGGCTTCTCTTGTTCGGGTATGCTTCGTCCCAAGCAGCGCCGTGGCCGCCGAAGGGATTCGTCCTGGAAGAGGATACCGTCTCGACGGACAAACACTACGGCATTCTCATCCCTTCACGCGAGGATGCACCCGACGATGACGACGCGATCGTCAACTATCTCGCGGACCTGAAGACAAAGCGGCTGCTCGGAAAGATCGACGACGCCAGCTATACGGAGGGCCGAAATCACCGAGGCCTTGCCGTGATCTGGTCTGCCGACTCCACTTGGTGCATCGCGCAATATGATGCCCGCTTTGGATTCGCCTCCATCTTTGCTCTGGAACCAAATGGAAAGGCATTTACCCAGACCGATCTCGGAACCCGTGTGCAAAATGGATTGGACACGGCAATCAAGAAGCAATCGCGCGCGGCAAAGGATCCCGCGAGTGGCGGCGACGGCTCGGCGTTTTACCGCCCCGGAGCAGATCGAAAAATCCATGTGCGCGCACTTGCCACGACCAATCCCAAGCAATTCCCGGATCAAAAGACATACTACTCGCTTTTTCAGGGCACCTACGACTTGAACGCGCACCGTTGGACGGTTACGGACGCTCGTTCTGTCTCAAGCGAAGAATACGACACCCTGCAGGGCGCCTACGATGAGGCCAGCTTCCAGAACAACCAATATAACGATGACCAGAGCCACTTCGATGGGCTCGATCAGCGGATGAACGAGGTATATCAGGCGGTCCGGTTTATCGTGCCACCCGAACGCTTCACGAAAGTAAAACAGGAACAGATCGCCTGGTTAAAAACGCGCGAAGCCGCGGGTTCGCAAAAGGAGCAGATCACGTTGATGACTGCCAGAATCAAGGTTCTGCAGGACCTGCTGTGGTAATGGGTGATGACCGCGGCTCGTTATTGACGGCCGCTTAGCAGCTCTCGGATCGAACGCAAAAGTTTACTCGCCGCACAGGGCTTCGGCAGGAATACCGACGCACCGGCGGCCTTCGCTTTTGCTTCGTTTTCCACACGCGCACCACCGCTCATGGCAATGATCGGAAGGTCCGGAAGCACCGTCCGCAAGGCGCGAATGGCCATCGCCCCATCCACCACGGGCATCATCATATCCGTGATGACCAGCGCCACGTTCGCTTCCGGCTGTGTCGCCATCGCAAACGCCTCCGGTGCGCGAACGGTCTTGAGCACTCGATAACCGGCCGTTTCCAGGCAGCGGCTCGTCATTTCAATAAGGTCCGGCTCGTCATCCAGGAGGAGAATCGTTTCGCCATTTCCGCGAGGAACATCCGCCACCCGTCTCCCGTTCTTGCGCACGGGTATCCCATCGGTTGCCGGCAGATAGATCTGAAAGCACGCGCCACCCAAAGGATTGTTATCAGCCAGAATCACGCCGCCATGATTTTTGATGATCCCAAACGCGGACGACAGGCCGAGACCGGTCCCTTTTCCAAACTCCTTTGTCGTAAAGAACGGATCGAAAATCTTCGCCATGATTTCGGGCGGAATACCAGGGCCGGCATCTGCCACCTTCATCAGCGCATACGGGCCGATCGGCAAGCCCAGCGCCGTGGCGGCGGCCGGAAACTCCACCTGAAATCTCTCGATGGATATCGTGATCCTTCCCTTCCCATTCATCGCGTCGCGGGCATTTACGCAAAGATTCAAAAGCACTTGCTGAAGCTGCGTTGGATCGCCTTCGATCAGGGCATCACACTGGATCAATCTAGTAAAATCGATCGACTTGGGAAACGTCCCGCGCACGAGCTTCTCGATTTCATCCACGAGTTGAGATGGCAATATCGGAACACGCTCACCCGCTTCGCCGCGCGCGAAGAGTAGCACCTGCTTCACGATATTGGCGGCGCGATCGGCACTCACTGCCATGGTATCCAGAATCACCGCGTCCTCGTCGTTGCACGATTGCGATTTCAGGATATCGACGCCGAGAACGATCGGCACGAGGAGGTTATTCAAATCATGCGCCATGCCACCGGCAAGAGCGCCAATGCCTTCCATTCTCTGCGAGCGGAGCAATTGCTGCTCGGCCTGTTTCTTTTCAGTAACATCACTCTTAATCGAAAGAATCGATTTCGGACGTCCCATATCATCCCGGACGAGCGTCAGGCTGCATTCCACATCGACAAGCCTGCCGTCTTTCGTTCGTTGCGATAATTCGCCGGTCCAGCTTCCCGTCTCCACCATCGCGCTCCAGGCAGACAATTTCTTGCCGGGATCACCGCCGAGCAGATCGAGCAGCGTCCGTCCACATACCTCCGCAGCCGTCCAGCCATAAAGCCGCTGCGCGCCATTGTTCCAAAAGCAGATGGTGTCATCCACGTCGCACACCACGATCGCGTCGCGGGCTTTCTCCAGCAATGCCGCCTGCTCGCGGACGCGCTCCGCCGCCGCCTTGTGTTTGGCGATTTCCTCCTGGAGCTGCGCATTCGCGAGATTCAGCTCCGATGTGCGCTCCAACACGTTCCGCTCGAGCCGTTCGGCATTCTCCCGTAGCGCTTGCAGCAAGCTCCACTTCTCCGTCAGCGCATGCGCGAGCTGCAGCACCTCGATCGCATCAAAGGGCTTCTTCAAAATCAGCAGACGCTCGGAATAGCCGAGCTTCCGGATCATTTCATCCCATGAGTAGTCCGAAAACGCCGTGCAGATGACGATCTGCAAGTCGGGATCGAGCTCCCATAACTTCGCCGCAGTCTCGATGCCGTCACATCCGGGCGGCATGCGGACGTCCATGAATACCGTGGCATAGCGACGCCCGGTGAGCGCCGAGATCTGCACGCAATCGATCGCCTCTTCGCCCTGCGACGCATAGTCGATCTCAAAGCCCGCTCGCGGCGGAGCCTGTGGTTCGATCCCAAAGATGGCGCTCGCGTCAGCATGGAGATCATCCTCGTCCCTCTCACCTTCGAGGACCTTCCGGAAATCAGACTGCACCGATTCGTTGTCATCCACCACCAGGATGCGGCGATTCTGGTTAGGGGACGCGATCGGATCGAGGGTTACGTTCCGTCTATCACTAAGTTGCATGTTTTAAAAAGTCAGTTCTGATCCAGCGGCTCGACCGGGAGTTCGAGGGTGAAAGTCGCGCCTTTTCCGATCCCTTCGCTATGGGCCGTAAGGCCGCCTCCCATTTCACGGGCCGCATTCGCGCTGCTATGCAGGCCGAAGCCATGACCATCCGCCCGGGTGGTAAATCCGTGGGCAAAGATCCTGGTCAGATTCGCTGGTTCGATGCCGATGCCAGAGTCTTCGATCTTGACGCGGACAAACGAATCACGCCCCTCTCCGACACTTAGCTTGAGCACCCTGCGATCGTTCCCTCCCGCATCCATGGCATACTTTGCATTGTGAATGACGTTGACCAGGATCTGCAGCACCTTGTGCTTGTCCACCTGGACATCCGGGACCGGTTGAAAATCCCGCTCCACCTCGATGCGATGCCGGCAAAGCGCCGCGGAATGAATATCCAGCGCATTCTCGAGTAAGTTCGAGACCTGCAGCGATTCGGAGACGCCGGACACGCGCGCATAGTTCTGCTGCATCGCGACGATATCCTTGATGTGCACGATGTTCCGCCGGAGAAGGTCCAACTCGGCTAATATCGTCTCGCGCTCCGCAAGATAGCGGTCCGACAGCTTTCCGATAAATTGCGGGATCTGCTTGCCGCGCGGGTCGTTCGTGAGGAATTCCGCGAGGTTGCCATCCTGCGCGCGGAAGACATTCGCGATCTCGACCAGCAAGCCGCCGACCGAGCGCTGCAGCTTTTCGCAAACGATACTGGTCGAGATATTCACGCTATTGAGCACGTTTCCGACATTGTGCAGCACGCCGGTCGCGACCTCCGCCATTCCCGCCTGGTGCGATAGCTCGCGCATTTGCTTGTTGATTGCTTCCAGCGTCGCCTCGGCCTGCTTTCGCTCGGAGATATCCGTATTGATAAAGAGGATCGACTTGGGATTTCCCTCCGCATCATGGAGCAGCGTCCAGCGGCTCTCCACCATCAGTTCATGCCCGTCCTTCGCAATCTGCATCATATCTCCGCTCCACTCGCCGCGCTCCATCAGAGCCTGCTTCGCTTTGGCGAAAACCGCAGCGTCTTTATAAATCGGAGCACCGCTGGGCATGCCGGTCAGTTCCGCACGAGTCCAGCCATAGAAACGCTCCGCCTTTGGATTGAGATACAGGATGCGGTTCTCGAGATCGCCGAGCAGGATTGCATCGGACGCTTTGTCCAGGAGTGCGGCCTGCTCGCGAAGCTGCTCCTCGGAGCGCCTGCGTTCGACGAGTTCGATCTGGAGCCGCACATTCGCTTCCGTCACTTCGCGCGCCCGCCACAAGCCTTCCCGTGCGCCTTCGAGCCCAACGACGGCGAGACCGATTTCCTCCTGCAGGCGATTGAATGACTGCGCCATCTCCCCAACTTCATCGCGGGTATGGACATGCACCGGCGCAAACTGAAAGCGCGCCGTCGCTGAGCTAAGATCGCCCGCCGCAAGGGCGTGCATGGCGCGCGTGAAGTCCGAAAGCGTACTCTCGACAAGGTGCTTTGCCGCCTTTGAGACTTCATCTGCCGAGTGCGCAATCATTCCCGGGAGTACGATCCCGACGCTGATGGTTAGCAGCGCAACGATGACAAAGATGTCCGCCAGCATGGTCACTAGGCCGGTCGCCCGCTCGGGTACATTGCTCACCGCAATGAGATACCCCACAGCGTCGAAGGCCAGGACCGCGACCATGGCTCCCGTGAGCTTGAGATGCAGCGTCTGTGCAACGAATGGGAGACCCGCCTTCCGCCGATCCATGCCCTTTCGCCACGCATAGAGCCCGGCACCTGCGTAGGCAAATACAATGCTGACGACTACCGTGGGCAATCCGAACTGCTCGAATCCAAGCACAGTCGTCAGAGCCCATCCCACCGCCGCAACCAAACCAAGCGTAATCGTGCCCCGCGGCGCGCGATAGGGCCGTTCCACCTGCGGTTCGTTTTTCCGGAGCAGCCAGACCGCGACGCTGGGCATGCAGATGCTAATGAGATAAGTCAGGTTGGCCGCAGCGATCAGCCAGAGCGGATCGCCCATAAACATACAGATAATCGTGCCGACCGTCGTGAGCAATGTCGCGACCCATGGGGCATCCGCACGATTTCGCAGTGCCAGAGATTCCGGCAGCAGGCCGTCTTCCGCAAGCTGGGCCAGAGTACGAGGCGCTCCCGCAAGCGGGGCAAGCACGCATTGGAGCATGTTGAGCACCATGAACCACGCCGCGAGTCCTTTGCCTGCGGCTCCAAACCACGGCGCGAAGGTCGGTCCCAATTCCTGCGCCAGGTCGCGCCCGAGCGGCTCGGCTCCGAGTGCGCCCAGCCAAATGATCGGCAGGAAGATAAAGTAGATGGAAGCGAGTCCCGCGCTAAGAAACATCGCACGCGGCACATTCTTCTTCGCATTGATTGTCTCCCCGACATGACATCCCGCCTGCTCAAATGCCGGCGCGAGATAGCCAATAAGATAGATGCCGGCCATGATACTGGTCACCTTCCCAAACCATCCCGGAAAAGGCACGGTAAGATGATAGGTAAATGCCTGATGCCAGTCGACGTGCCCGCTGAGCACCGGGATCAAACCGGAGAGAAAGGCCAGCACACCCGCGGCGATCGCCGTTGGCATGGCGCTGCGCATCGCCCATTTCACGCCGCAGAGATTCACCACCGTATAGAAAAGTACGATTGCCACGGCCTGAACTGAAACCGGGATCCACGGTATACACCAATCATGCAATACCGACGCAGCCATCCACGCCGTGAGTCCCGAAGCCGGCATCCATCCCCACCAGTAACAAACCCCAGTCAGTGCCGCCAGTACCGGACTGTAAGGCCGGAACGCCTCCGCGCAGGTGGCGGCGATACCACCGACGCGGTTCGGATACATAAGCAGCAACTCGGTCCATCCGGGCGTCGCAGCCCAACTCAGGAGCAGCGCGACGATCATCAGCGGCACACATGCACTCCCCTGGCCCGGAATGGAGCCTTGTCCGATAAAGAGCACGCTCATGAGGAACAGGCTCTGATTGAACGCACCTGCCGCGACGGAAGTGGTTCCAAACCACCCGATCGTTCTCGGATGGGGTGGATAGGTCTTCGCCTTATTCTGAGAGATATTCACCGTCTGTTTGTTCATGCGGATAATCTGCGGGGATTGTTCGTCTCAGTTGCCATGAGCCGGTTTTCGAGATCGGCGATTCGCCGCTGCGTTTGCGCGTTGAGCCTCCACCTTTCCGTAAGCGCGTGCGCGAGTTGCAGCACCTCCACGTAGTCAAAAGGCTTCTTCAAGATCAGCAGCGAGTCTTTTCGCCCAAGCCGGAGGACAATGTCGTCCCACGAGTGATCAGAGTAGGCCGTGCAAATCACGATCTGAAGATCGGGCGCACACTTCCAAAGATGCTCGATCGTTTCAACACCGTCCCATCCGGGTGGCATCCGGATATCGACAAACGCGAGGGAATACGGACGCCCTACGGCCACGGCCGCTTCCACCATCTTCAGGGCCTCCTGGCCTTGATAGGCGGAGTCGATCTCGAAACCTTCATCCACCGCGCTGGGGCTTTCGCTACCAAACAGCGCCGCCGCATCCGCGGCGAAGTCCGCGTCGAGCGGATCGGGAGGACTCAGGATCTTGCCAAAGTCGGCATGAATCGCCGGATTATCGTCGACGATCAGGATTCGCCGATGTGAAGGTAGAATGTGGTTTCCAACGTTTGTGGCAGGAAAATGAATTGGCTTCATGAAAAATTCAGCGCGTACCGTCTGGATTCGCCAACTAGCTGTTAACGAACTCCGGTATCCCTCGGAGCGCGCATGTGAGGATCAGCTCCGGACTATTGATTCGTTCCAGGAAAGGCCTGCGTCCATGGAGGGAGATCTCCATGTATTGACTAGTGGGAACGCGAGCGTCCGTCGGGGTGGTTAGCATCGGTTCGCCCCTGCTAGCTTCTGCCATACCGATTTTTTCGGGAAAACTATGTAGATATAACAGAGAACACTACCGTCTCGCTTTTCGCACCGCCATTTCTTGATTAGTACCCAGAATCGTTCGATGGCGGATATTCCTCTGAAAGCGCAAGAAGCAGGTGGTATGATCAAGCGAGAAGACGGCCACTCCGGCGAGACCCTGCAGGCCATGCGAACAATCGCCCGAGCATCGGCCTCTTCCTTTGCATCAGAACGGCCCAACTCCGCTCAGGAATCGATTCTCGGAACCAGCGCGCACGAATATCAATGCGCAAAATGCAAACGCAATCAACTCGCTTGAATGCATATGCAATCCTGCAATTGCAACCGTCGCCGCAACATTGTATCACATTGTTCAACGGGCGATATAAATGCGACGAGAGGCTTTGTTAATATCGTATTGCGACACATCGCCGCATACTCTGCTTGTCGGCAGTTTGGACTGGCGCTCATTCCGCTTACGCAAAGGCTGGAAGGTCAGATCAACCGTTGAGTGGAGAAAGGTTTACGCGAATACCAACCAAGGGATCCGATGCACCCGCCAGCAAGTGACTGTGATGGTGATATGGAGGTGAACTCCTACAACGACTGAAGATTGTCCCTACGTGGGATAACTTAGCGTTTCTCCCTATCGGCGAATACCCATTCATCCGAGGGAGGCACTGGCTCAAGCGCTGCTAATGGCACCGGCAACAAGCGAAACTTAACTAACCATCCCCGCATGAATGCCAATACCTCTCTACTTAGCTTTGTCATCCCGGTAAAAGATGAGGAAGCCACGATCAAGGAACTATACAAAGGAATCTCCGACAACGTCGGAAAGCTGGGCTACGGCTTTGAAATCATTTTCATCGATGACGGAAGCACCGATGCCAGTTGGAAGGAAATCCTCATCCTGTCAGAAGCGGACAGCCGGGTCAGCGGCATTCGCTTTCGCCGTAATCTGGGCAAGGCTAACGCCCTGACCGCCGGGTTCGAAGCGGCTCGCGGCGAGATCGTTTTCACCATGGACGCCGATCTGCAGGACGATCCGAAGGAAATCGGCCGTTTCCTCGAAAAGCTCGACGAAGGGTACGATGTCGTCAGCGGCTGGAAGAAGACACGTCACGATCCGTGGCACAAGGTTCTCCCGAGCCGTGTGTTTAACGAAATGATCAGCCGAATGATCGGAGTCCGGCTGCACGATCATAACTGCGGCTTCAAATGCTATCGGGCGCAGGTGATCAAAGACGTCGAGCTTTATGGAGAAATGCACCGGATGGTGCCGAGCCTTGCGAGCCTGCGCGGCTACCGTTCCGCCGAGATTCCGGTTCAACATCACCCGCGCATGCACGGAAAGAGCAAGTACGGGATCAGGCGTTTCCTGCGCGGTTTCATGGACCTGCTCACGGTCTATTTCCTGAAGAACTTCCGGGAACGCCCGCTGCATCTCTTTGGCGGATTTGCGCTTCTCGCGATCATTTTTGGCGGATTCCTCTCTACGATCTCCTCGCTCGGCCTTGTCGGCGCAGGCGCCAGGACTCTCGGCATTGCAACCATGACCGCGGCGCTACCCATCGCCGCCATCGGGTTTTTGGCCGAGTTGATGATCCATCGCCGGACGCCTCGTGAACAGACTCTCGCCATTTCAGAAAGAACGCGGCAGCCGATGGAGTTGGTCACTGACATTTCCACTGCCCAAGCAGAACCGCAGCAACCGCTCGTGCTGGTCATCGACGACGACCGAGGCACGCGCACATTGCTCAATAGCTATCTCACCCGTGCCGGTTTCCGGGTGCAACAAGCAGAGAATGGTACGGAAGCCATGTCAAAAATCTCCAGTGAAACCCGCGTGGTCATGCTGGACATGAAAATGCCGGGCATCAGCGGACTCGATGTGCTCCGGGAGATCCGCCACCGCTTCGCCCACGTGAAAGTAGTAATGGTCTCCGCCTCGGATGACCTGGAAAGTGCGGTTGCGGCGATGAAAATGGGCGCCTTCGACTACCTGACAAAACCCGTGCAATCGAAACCGCTGATCGGCGTGGTCCAACGCGCAGTCCAGATCCAGGCGCTAACTGAGAACCATCTGTTTGCCGCCTGATCCACGACATGAACGAGGAAAACCCGCTGACCATGAAAGACAAGCCTGCCAACCAGCCACTGAAGATCTGTCTCGTCGGATCTACCTATCCCCGGCACGAAAAGGACCCCGAGGTGCCATGGCTTCGTAAGTCCGTCAATCTGATCGCCGCTCGCGGCCATGACGTGACGGTCGCGGTTCCATCGTTCAAAGGGTTGCATAGCCACACCATCGACGGTGTCCGCGTCCTGCGCTTTCGTTATGCACCGGCGAGGTTTGAATTCCTGACCCATGATCAGGGTGCTCCGAACAAGCTGCATAACCCGCTTTATAATTTATTGGCGCTGCCCTATATCCTCATGGGTATCATCCATCTGGCCATCTGGATGGCGCGTGAGCGTTTCGATATCATCCACGTTCACTGGCCCTTTCCCCATGGACTGTTTGCGGTCATCCCGGCGCGCTTCATGGGGGCGACGGTCGTCTCGACCTGCCACGGTGCAGAGTTAGCCCTGGGACGCAAGAAACCGTGGATTCGCAAGGTCCTCGGATGGCTCTTAAAGAAATCGGACGTCTGTTCGTGCAACAGCTCACATACGGCCGCGGAGATCAAAGCCGTTTCGGGCCGCGATGCGACCGTGATTCCTTACGGCGCAACCATCGCCATCGAGCCGGCTTTGCCTCAGCCAACTGCCACAGACGGGCCCGCCACGATCCTCTTCAGCGGCCGGCTCATCCAACGTAAAGGCATTCCGTATCTGCTCCGGGCGCTGCCGCTCGTCCAGAAAGAGCGCCCGGTCCGTCTGCTCATCACAGGGAACGGAGACCGCCGCGCTGAATGGGAAGCACTCGCCAAGGAATTGCGCCTCGAAGATACCGTCGAGTTTCTCGGTTTCGTCAGTAACGAACGCCTCGGCGAGCTCTACCGCAACTGCGATCTCTATGTTCATCCGGCGATTTTTGATGACAAAGGAGATACGGAGGGACTTGGTGTTGTATTGATCGAAGCGCTGATGAATGAACGGCCAGTCGTGGCATCAGCCGTCGGCGGGATCGTCGACGTTATCAAGCATGAAGAAACCGGCCTGCTTGTGCCGGAGAAAAATCCCGAGGCACTCGCCAAAGCGATCCTCCGCGTTTTAGGCGATTCCGCACTGGCTCAGCGGCTCGGCCACGCCGGACGCCAATATGCCGAGTGGATGTTCGACTGGACGCGAATCACCGATGAAACGGAAGCCCTGTATTTCCGGGCACTCGGAATTTCCGCTCCAACGCAAATGAGCACGGGCGGACAATCCATGGCGAAGGCCGCTTAGCCGAAAGAAATGGAAACATGTGAGCTCATAGCGTCCGGCGCCACCCCCGAAACAGCCAGGGCGAAGACTTCACCCACTGCGAAATGGCGGCGCCTGGCCGGTCCCGCTAAGCTTGCGGTCGCCGTGCTCATCACGACGGCAATCGCCGGAGCACTGTGGAAATGCTGGCCTTCCATTCTCGCGCTGAGCGGGCGGGTTGATCTGCGCTGGGCCTGGCTCGCCATGGCCATGGCGCTTGTCTATCGAGTCCTCAATGCCGCGGGCTGGGGACTCGTCCTTCGCGCACTTGGCCATCCCCTCCCTGTCTTGCAGGGCGTACGACTCTGGCTGGTGGCAGAAACGATGCGCTGGCTGCCGGGGAGTGTCTGGGGATTCTGCTCCCGTGTGTATCAGGCGCAACGAGCCGGGGTACCCGCTTCGGCGGCTTCTCTCAGCATGCCTCTGGAGTTGGCCATCACCGTTGTCGCATGGGGCGTCGCCGCACTGGTAGGTGGTGAGGGCATTTTGCATGCGCTCGCCAGTTGGATCGCGAAGTTGCCGCTGCATCCGGGATGGAGCGGAGTGCTTCTCGCGGTGGGCCTGCCTTCGGGAGCTGGAATTCTGCTTTGGCGTTTCCCGCATAACCGTTTCACGAGAAAAGCAACCGGCTATCTTAACGATCTACGGACCGCCGCGCGCTCTCACCCGAAGCCAGGAAATCTCGTCTTCGCACTGGTTTGGTTCACTGGCCTTTGCCTCCTGAATGGCCTCGGGTTCTACGCCGTCCTTGCTGCATTTCATCCTCCCTCGCTTAGTCTCGGCACAGTTATCGGTATCAATGCAGTGGGCTGGCTGATGGGATTCTTCGCCATCTTCAGTCCGGGCGGTCTTGGCGTCCGAGAAGGGGGTATGGCTGCCTTGCTAACACCGCTCGTCCCGCTGGATATCGCGCTCGGCAGCGTCGTTCTTTGGCGAGTTATCCAAATCATCGCTGAGGTGGCGTGTTTGGGTCCTTGTTATTTGCGGGATCCCGGATTGCTCTCACGAAAGGCGGCGCCAGCCGTTCCGGCATCGACTTGCATCGCCTCGCAATGATCGCACGACTCCTTATCAAACGGCAGAACATCGCCGGCGCAATTCGCCAGATCCTTACCGATGCCGGAGTCAAAAATGGCACATCATTTGCGCGCAAGCTTGGCTTGCTGGCGTTCTACATTGTTCGGAAAAATCTTCTGCTCGGGCTCCTCGTCGCTTTTACCGGAGCCCTGGCCGCATTCTTCGCGATGGCGGTCATCATCCCCGCGTGGAAGCTTCCCTCCAGCCGGCTGTATCCCTCGAAGCTAGGTTATCCGGCGCTGCTTCACGCTGCTCATCAACCTCTCCCCGTTTCCACGGCTATCGTTTCGGAGCGAACCGTCTCACGATCAGTGCTTGGCGAAGGCGTAACCATGAGCACCCCGATTCTGGTTCCGATCGTACCGATGGACCGGATTCTCGCCGTGCACGTGGAGGAAGGTCAGCATGTGAAAAAGGGCGACCTGCTCATCGAGATCGATTCTACAAAAGCACGAATCAAAGCCCACTCGGCGGAACTTGCCATCTCCACCTCCAGCGCGGAATTGGAGCGCGTTCGCATCGGCTCCGCTTATGTGCTCGCCCAGGAGCGCCCACAGAAGGATATCATTACGCAAGAGAGCGCGAAGAACGACGTCGGTTTAATTTCAGAAAAGATCAAGATGGCGGAAGAGCTCGAAGCCAAGGGTGTCATCTCACACAAAGATGTGCTCGATGCGCGGCTCTCCCTCAGTGCTTCCCAGAAGGAACTGAAGATGGCGGAATTCAATCTTGGGATGTCAACCAAGGGCGTGACTCAAAGTGAGATCATCGCGGAAAACGCCGTGGAAGAAGCGCGCAATGCTCTCGCTCAACGTCAACGTGAGTTGGAAGACTACCTGGTCTATGCACCCGCTGACGGAATTGTCCAACAGGTGTCGGTGCATGCCGGTGAATATAACCAGGATTCCGGCCGGCCCGCGATCGTGATCGCATCAGGAATGTGGTTCGAAGCAAATGTCGACCAGGGAGCCGTCACTTGGGTGAAAGCCGGCGACAATGCCACGGTCAACCTCCAGGCCATGGGCAATGAGCCACTTACCGGCCAGGTGAAGAGCGTCATTCCGATCGTCAATTTCGATTCCGGCGGCCCGGAAGCGACGCGGCCGGCCCGACCACTCGGCACCGGCGCTCCGGAATGGCCTTCCACCTTCCGGGTCCGCGTCGAGATCGATCCGGCTTCCGGCGCGGTACCTGGCATGACTGGCTTCGCCAAGATCACTCACGAACGTGAAGGAATCGCCGTGCCGTACGGCGCAGTGGCCTCGCTTTCCGCCGGCACCGGCATCATACACTGTGTGGAAGATGGGAGCTACGTACCCCGCGAAGTCCGCTGTGGCCAGGCGGTCAACGGCTGGATCGAAATTTTCTCGGGATTGGAGAAGGGCGATAAGATCATCACCGATGGCTGGCAGTTTCTGGACCCGAAAGATCGCATTCAGGAAACACCAGCCCACTTCGCAGTGGAAGGTAAATAGCGATGCCCGCGTTTCTAGCGTCCGCCAGCGGAATACTGGGCTTGTGCCTGTTGATCGCTTCGCCCGCCTTTCATTGGTTCGGCGTACCGACGGGACATATGCGCAATGGCATTGTGGCCGTGGCTACAGCGGAGCCACACGTAACTTATCTCTATAAGTTGCTCTGCGCTTCTGTTGCCGCCGGACTCCCGCTGCTTCGATATCGCCGCGTTCCACTTCCGAGTGTCGCATCCGTCGCCACATTGCTCCTGGTCGCCCTCCTGTTCTTCCCCTATTTCGTAATGACCTGGTCGCCGCGGATCTCGGCCGAAGCCGGCTGGCTGCAGACCCAGCACGAAAACCTCTCCTGGCTTGGGGGCGATATTTACAATGAGCAGGAGTATAAAGACATCGGCTGGAAGAGCCAATTGTATGTCGGCGATACGGAGCGGCTCGTGGGTGTGTTTCGGTTGCCCAACTGGGCGCCACACATGATCCAGTTGGGTCGCCTGCAGGATTTGCTGGAGTGGCTGGGCTATTCCAATCGCTTCTGCGAGTTTGTTTGCAAAGGCTGGTTCGCAGCACTCGCCGGAGCCACGCTGATTATCATTTCACTTTGTCGGGGACACGCTGGGCTGCGCTACCCCGTCGCACGAGCGATCGGCGTCACCGGGCTCGCCTCCGGTCTGGCCGCCACCGCGCTGGCATTGGCCCCACCTCTGATCAGCGGCTATCTCATGATGATGGCCCGGCATGCCGTGCATCGCGGCGATCACGAAGCGGCCCTCGTCTGGCTCGAACGTTCCGCAAAGGTTCTGCCTGCGGTGCGTCAGGACACTTACTTCACGGTGCAAAAGGGTCTGCTCGATCGTGCGCTCGGACTTGACACACTGGAAGCGCGCCTGCATGGCGCGGCAATCCTATCCCAGCAGGGATTTACCTCCCGAGCGCGAGAGGAATACGAGGCACTCATCCTTGCCACCACCGATAATTCGCCACTCCGCAGAGAGGCCATGCGCGGACTGCTACGTATGGGAATCGATGAACTAAACAGCGGCCGCGCGGCTCTCGCACTCGCCACCTTTTCCGAAGTCCTGGACCGTGAGCCCTGTAATTTAAAAGCTCTATATGCCGCGCAAATCGCCGCCTTGCGGACCGGCGATTTCGCCATGCTGCGCGAAGATGCCCAGCGGACCATCGAGATCTACAAGCGGTTCAATACGCTGACCGCCGCACCGATTCTCGCCGCCTGTCGTGAAAATCTCGCCGCCGCGGATTTTCGCGAGCAAAACCTCGCCGGAGCCCTCGTCCTCCGGCGGCAAGCCATCGGATGGCGCCGATGAAAGCCAGACGCCCCATCAGCGTAGTGGCCACGTTGCTCCTGGCACTCTGCTCGCTGCTCTCCTACGGGCTTTGCCGGTGGATCGCGCCTTATCGGCCGACCATTCACGAACTGCCGATGAAAGGCAGTTGGATCCGAGCCATGGATGAGGGCAATTATACGGCCTGTTTTCGCAAAACGTTCGAATTACCGGCGCGCCCAAAGAACGCCTGGATCGCGATTTCCGCCTGCGATGCCTTCGAAGTGATGGTGAATGGAAATACGGCGGCGCGACAGTTCCTCTGGCGGCCGACGCGGCCTTTTCAAAATGGACTTAGTGAGGAAGGACAAAAGATCGATGACGCCATCCCGGTCATCGGCCTCAACTTTCCCCGCGAGTATCAGTGGAGCGGCCATCGTAACTATCTTCTGCCGGCTTATGTCGACATCACACCGCTGCTCGTTGCCGGAACCAACGTTATCTGTATCGAAACCGAATCGCGGACATTACGTCCGAAAATGATCCTTGATGGCGAGGTTCTGACGGAAACAGGGGGCCGCGTCACCCTGAATAGCGATCGCACCTGGAAAGCGGTCGCGCTTCCTCCCGATGGCTCGGCGGAAGACTGGGAACTGCGCAAATATGTCGATGCCACTTGGCCTCAAGCCGAGATCACCGAACCACCGCCTGGACGGTTACGGCGAACCTTTGAGCCAAGCGTTTTCAGCGAACCGTTTTCAGCGCCTTGGCTGCGCAGCGCGCATCCCAGCATGGGCAAGCCGGTCGAATTCGAGCAGATGTGGGAGCTTGCCGAACCTCCGGTCGATGCCTGGCTGCGCATCGCGGCAAACCGTAACTACGATCTCTTTATTAACGGCCGGCGCGTGAACTCTAACAACCCATCGACCGGAGGCGAGTGGGTCATCGGTTCGCAAAGGGCCGCCGACGCGCCGACCATGCCGGAAATACTCGATCCGGACGAGGTCGGGTCACTTTTCGTCGGGACGCGATTCGAGGCTGCGCCTCATGGAGACCCAACGGCCAACGATTTTCATCCTTTCTCCGATGCACTCAACCGCACCCATGACCGGCCCAACGCCGATGCACCGGACATGGTGCCTGGCGATCTTGATCCTATCAAAGAACGCGGCCGGCTAAGTCAGCCGTATTCTCCCGATACCTATGCGCCGTTGAACCTGCAGCCCACAGCCCTGTCCAGAAACCAGCAGATCGCCGCATTTGACCTCTACGATATCCGCTGGATGCTGAAGCGGGGAACCAACCGGATCAAAGTCCGGCTCATTCCAACCGAAACCATCCTCCCGCTAAAATGGGAACCGCAATTTGCCATCGATGGGCGGGCTTTCTTCAAATCGGGAAAAGGTTCACCGCTTTCTTCAGAGCGCGGATGGACGAGCTTGTCACCAATGACAAACGGCGCCTTTGGTTCCGTCGCACCAATTATACAAATCCAGCGTGACGGGAATTGGAGCCTTCCAAAGAAAACCTTCCGCGGCTGTATTTCGGATGCGTCCGAAAAGTTTGGCCGCTGGCTCCTGATCTCGGCGCTGACATTCCTCACGCTCGGAGGTCTCGGCTTGATGTGGCTGCTGCCGAATGAGGAAACCCGACGCGCGTGGCGTGGGGAGGAGTCTGCACCTGTGCGCAGATTCTGCAAAAATCTCGCCGCAGTCCTGCTTCCGCCAGTGATCACTTTGTTCGGCGCACTGTTAGTCGAGTTCTCCTGGAGTGAGCGTCACGAAATGCTTTATTTCCATGAGGGCCGCGTCTGGGCTTTGCTCGTAGCCTTTGCTGTCGGGATCACGCTCATCGGAGCATTTTGTCTCTTACGGCACCGGCGTTCCAGCGATCACTCGGCATCCGCATCGCGGTGGATTCAGAGCTTCCCCAGCAGCCTCGGCTGGAAATTTCTCATCGTCTGGCTGTTGCTGGCGTGTGCGTTCTTACGCGCCTACCAACTCGATGTTCAACCGCTCGATGATGACGAGTACGCATCGACACAGGCGGTCATGGCCATCGCCATGCACGGAGTTCCAAAGTTCACGAACGAAGTCTACTACACCCGCAGCCCATTCTATCACTATCTGACAGGAGGTATCGTTGCTGTTTTCGGGCAGAATATCTGGGCCGTACGACTGCCGAGCGTCGCTTTCGGAGTCGCCACCGCCCTTTTGACTTACCTTGCTGGCGTCCGCCTGCTGGGCAGCCATTGGGTGGGGTTGGGAGCGTTGATCCTCTATATCATTCATCCCTACGCGATATTCAGCGCCCATATCGGGCGATTCTATCAGCAGCAGCAGTTTTTCGCTTTCCTCACTATCTACTGGTTTTGCCGCGGTATGGTGACGGAACAAAGCATGCGGCATCGCTATCTCATGCTGGGTTCACTCCTCGCCGCGATCCTTAGCCAGGAACTCAGCATCGTGATCTGCTTCCCGATCGCCGTCGGATATCTTCTTTTCGCCGAGAGGAAACCGTGGCCACAGGAAGCAAGGTTTCTCGTTGCCGCCATGTGCATCATCGGGCTGGCCGTGATCGATGTGGCGATTTTCCAGACCCGCTGTCTTACGCGCACCGAGGGAGTCTCGCCAAATGTCGAGCCGGCGCTGAAACCAAACTTTTTCTATCCGATGAACATCTTCACCATGTTCATCGCTTACTCGCGATTACATCTCGCGCTGAGTGTGTTACTCGCCCTGGGCTTTCCTTTCGCGATTCGCAGCCGGCATCGTGGACCCGCTGCGCTCTATTTCATGCTCTTTTCCGGGCTGCTCTTCACCATCTTCTTCGTCACCTCAGCCAGCCTCCGCTACCAATACTGGCTGCTGCCTCTCTGGATTCTTCTCGGACTTTTCAGCACGAAGGCGCTGATCGAAGCGCTCGCCTGCCTCTCAACGAAAATCACAGCCGATCGGGAGAAACCAGCCTTGCTGAACGCCGCTTTGGCCACCTTGCTCTTTGCCGCTGTCGTGCTGTCTTTCTCTCCCTGGCGCATTGCCGATTCGTATGAGGCAAAGCTGCTTCCGGATTCCACTTCCGCTTTCCGATTTGTGCACAGCCAATTGCGCGATGGCGACGCTGTAGCCGCGACCGAACCGCATCCTCACGCCGCGCTAATCGAAACAGGACGCGTCGACTACGACCTCAGCGTGCCCGTGCTTCACGACTTTGTGTACGAAAAAGACGGACGCCTGATCGACCGAAACGGCGGAGCCGAACTCATCTGCAGCCTTGCTCAACTGCAACAAGCTTGCAGCCAGCACCGCCGGCTGTGGGTCGTGGTGAATCGGGAAAAGTTTCGTTCGCGTGGACGGAACATCCGCTGGGAATATCCAGGCGCGCGGGTGGAGCTTTTCCTGCGCGAGAATTGTCAGGTCAAATATCGGAGCTGTCTCTGGACGGTCTACCTGTGGGATGCAGGCACCGGAACGCTGCACAACTTTCGCGACGATCGCGCGGCGGCATTGTAGGGCTACGCAAGCGCCGAAAGGGGCTTTACCTCTCCGGGTTTTGGAGCGAGGATTCGTCGAGTTTCCTGCGTCGGAATCTGCCACCATGTCCGATTCCGAAGGTTGAAAATTTCGGTTCAGTGGCTGCTTGACTCCCTCCGCAAAAACCACTACCCGTTGCGCAGATCTTTTCATAACCCACAATCCGTTGTGGCCTGTGACTGCAAGTGCCTCCGATCACGGTTGGAGGAGAATAGACAATCGGGTGTGAATCCCGAACGGTTGACGCCGCTGTAACGAGCGACGAAAGCCCCTTTCGATGCCACTGGCGCCCTCTGGCGCTGGGAAGGCGGGGCGAGTAGGACGAACCTCGAGTCAGAAGACCTGCTTGCAGCCCTCATCAAAACGCACTTTTTCCGAGTGGAAAGAGGCGGCTGTCGCGCCAGGACAGGATGGGATCCAGATCCGATTATTTGCCTTTGCGCCGCTCGCGGCAGATCTTTCGGAGGCCTTCGGGCTTCCCATTCACCTGCGGGAAACAGCCGAAGGCTTTTTTGTCCCCAAGTTCCAGCCACGACGGCTTTCCAACGCCGGCGAAACGAGGAAAACGGCAGCGCACAGATTCCACTCGCCACACACTTATTCCACTGATTCAGCCAGACCCATTTCTTAGACCGGCAGTTCCCCCGTTTCCTCAATTCCGTTCGCCACAGCCAACTCCATGAGCCTTCCAGATTCCGCACCCATCGCGACCGAAGACGGCAATTACGCCGTCTACCGCATCGGCCAGAAGACGTTTCGGCTCGATAAGGAAAAAGCGCGTGCCCGCCTAGCGGCCAAGCGCGTGATCAATGGCGCCCGCAGCGCCGAGCTCAACGTGCTGCCTCTGAAATATCACGAGGCCTACCGCATCTATAAACAGATGAAAGCTAACCACTGGGAACCTGATGTCATTGATATGACGAAGGACTGCAGCCAGTGGAACACCGGCGCGCTGAGCGCCAAGGAACGCTGGATCATCGAAATGGGGGTCGGCTATTTCTCCGCGGCCGAGGGTATCGTGGGCGACAGCGTGCTCCATGTCATCGAGGATAACCTGACCGCCGCCGAGTTGAAGCATGCCGCCCTGCGTCACATCGCTGAGGAATCCATCCACATGGATTCGCTGCTTCACATCATCGGCAGCTTGAACATCGATCTCGACGAAGTGACCGCGAGATTCGCCGATATCCCGTCGATTCGCGCGAAGAACGAATTCATCACGCGCCAGATGCCCGAACTGAAGATGGGCATCGATCTCACGCAGACGGTAAACAAACAGCGGTTCACCAAGGCCATCTTCGGCATCACGCAAGTCATGGAAGGAACGCAATTCTATGCGCTCTTTGCCATGATTCTATCGCTGCACCGGCAGAACAAGATGACCGGTATCGGCCAGATGTTCCAATACACCCTGCGCGACGAATCGAATCACATCGCGCTCGGACGTTATATCCTGACCGAGTTAATTAATGAAAACCCGGATATCTGGACTCCGGCATTTCAACAGGAGTTACTCGATTTCATGCGGGAAGGCGTGGAACTCGAGAAGGAATTCGTCCGCGATTGCCTGCCGGAAGATACCGTCGGCATGACTCAGAAGGATTTCCTCGACTACGTGGAATTCAATGCCGACCGGCGACTTACCGGCCTCGGGCTTCCCGCGCAGTCCCAAGTGAAAGCGAACCCCTTCCTCTGGCTCGACGAGGTGATCTTCCTGAAAAAGGAGAAGAACTTCTTCGAGACGCGCGTCACCGAGTATCAGACCGGTGGCAGCGTGAAAAATGCCCGTGAAGACGACCTCATCTGAAAGCCTGCATCCTATGAGCAACGAGATCTTTACTCTTTCGAATAACGCCGAGGCGGAAATGACCGGCGAATTTCCGCAGGTGATCCGGCGTGATACGCCGCAGGCGAAATCGGAGAAGCCGCGCGTCGTCGCCTGGCTTGGCCACAAGATCGCCAATGCCGTGCGCGCCGCGGCGCTCGCCCAGGGGGCAGATCCACTGATCGGCGAACAGGTTCAGGCCGAAATCGAGTTCCGCATGAAGAAGGAGCGTCCGCTCTTCATTCATGTCGAGCAGTTGCAGGATCTCGTGGAGGACACCTTGATCGAGCTTGGCTTCGGCAAGGTCGCGCTGACTTACGCCAAGTATCGGGCAAAGCGAGCCGCCCTGCGCGAACTCGAACAGGATCAACCCGCCGCCGATGAAGGCCAGCTCGAGCTGGCTTCACGAGAGCAACTCACGGACATCCGGGAGCGCATTTCGTTTGCACGCATCGGGCTCACACTCACCCTCAGCGAAGACGATCTCATTGCGCGTTTGCTGCGCAGCGTTTCGCTCAATCTTACCGCGGAAGAGAAGCGGGATACGATCATCCTCAACGCGAAGAATCTCCTCGACGTCGATGCGGACTCACGATTCTTCGCCGGCCGCATCTTGCTCACTTACATCTATGAGGAAACCCTTCCGTGGAGCATCGCGGAAGGTCTCGGTGGATTGAAGGAAGCGCACCGCAAGGCTTTCACCGCTTACATCCCGCGCGGCATTGAACTTGGCCGGCTCGATCCGCGTCTCGCCGAATTCAACATCGCTTCACTGGCTGCGGTGCTCGATCCGTATGCCGACCTGCAGTTCGATTTTATCGGCATCCAGAATCTCTACGATCGCTATCTCATCCATACGCATGATCCGGCGACAGGCCGGAAGCGGCGGCTCGAAGCGCCGCAGATGTTCTGGCTGCGCGTGGCGATGGGGCTGGCTCTTCCGGAAAAGCAGCGCGAACAGATGGCCCGCGAATTCTATGGCATCTATAAGATGCGCCGCGCCTGCTCGTCCACGCCAACGCTCTTCAATTCCGGCACCGTCCGTCCGCAGCTCTCGAGCTGCTATCTGCTCTATTGTGGCGATTCCATCGAGGAAATCACTGAGACCTGGACACGCTTTTCGCTGCTTTCCAAGTGGGCGGGTGGGCTCGGTTGCTCCTGGACAGCCGTCCGAGGTACTGGCGCACATATTCACGGTACGAACGGCGAATCGAGCGGCGTCATTCCGTTTCTCAAGGTTTCGAATGATATCGCGATCGCGGTAAATCAAGGCGGCAAGCGTCCAGGCGCGCTCTGCAGCTATCTGGAGCTCTGGCATGCGGACATCGAGGACTTCCTCGACCTCCGTAAGGAGACTGGTGATGACCGCCGCCGCACGCATAACATGAACACGGCGCACTGGATTCCCGACCTGTTCATGAAGCGCCTTAAGGCGATCTCCGATGGTATCCTGCCAAAGGACGCGACGTGGACGCTGTTCCGTACAAACGACGCTCCCGATTTGCCGGAGATTTTCGGCCGGGCTTTCGAAACGCGTTACGAACATTACGAGCGGCTTGTCGAAGCAGGTGAAATGTGGGGACGCAAAGTTCGCATCCTCGCGCTCTGGAAGAAAATGCTCGAGACGCTCTTCGAAACCGGTCATCCGTGGATGACTTGGAAAGATCCGGCAAACGTCCGTTCGCCGCAGGATCACGCCGGTGTCATTCACAACTCGAATCTCTGCACGGAGATCGAGCTCAACACGAGCATGGATGAGGTGGCCGTGTGCAATCTTGCTTCGATCAATATCCCGAATCATTTGCGGGAAGACGGCGGCATCGATCACGACAAGCTCCGCAGCACCATTTCCACGGTCATGCGGATGCTCGATAACGTCATCGACATCAATTTCTATCCCGTGCCCGCCTCGGCAAATGCCAATCTGCGGCATCGTCCGGTCGGTATGGGCGTCATGGGATTGCAGGATGCGCTTTACCAAAAGGGCATCCCGTTTGATTCACCGGATGCAGTCGATTTCAACGATGAGATCCTCGAAGCCATCGCCTTCTATGCCTACCACGCGAGCAGCGATCTCGCCGCGGAACGTGGCAAGTATCCGACGTACACCGGTTCCAAGTGGGATCGCGGTCTGCTCCCGCTCGACACGGTCGATCTTCTGGAACAGGAGCGCGGACTTCCCGTGCTCGTCGATCGAAAGCAGCGCCTGCCGTGGAACGAACTGCGCGCCAAGATCAAACGCCAGGGCATGCGGAATTCGAACTGCCTGGCCATCGCCCCTACCGCGACGATTTCAAATATCATGGGGTGCACCCCATGCGTAGAGCCCATCTACAAGCACATCCACACGAAATCGAATCTCAGCGGTGAGTTCGTCCGTACGAATGATCATCTCGTGAAGGAGTTGCAGAAGCGCGGGCTGTGGGACGCAGAGATGCTGGCGGACCTCAAGTATTTCGACGGCTCCATCCAGCCGATCGAACGCATTCCGGCCGATGTGAAGGCGCTGTACAAGACCGCCTTCGAGATCGAGCCCACGTGGATCCTCCAGTGCGCCGCGGTGCGCCAGAAGTGGATCGACCAATCGCAGAGCACGAATCTCTGGCTGGCCGAAAACGATGCCCGCAAAGCGAGCTTCATGTATCGCGAGGCATGGGAGCGCGGTCTCAAAACCACTTACTATCTCCGCACGACGAATAAGTCCGCCATCGATTCAAGTCACCGCGAACGCCGCAGTCCCGAGGCGGCACAAAAAGAAGACGTCAAACTCGCCTGCTCGCTCGAAGCGATGCGTAACGGCGGGACCTGCGAAGCCTGCCAATAAGATTATGGGAGTCCATTCCGATACCTGGATCCGCCGCATGGCGGCCGAACACCGCATGATTGAGCCCTTCGCCGACACCCAGGTGCGGCGGACGGAATCCGGTGAGTCTATCATTAGCTATGGCCTGTCCAGCTACGGCTATGACCTGAGGGTTTCACGTGAGTTCAAGGTCTTCACCAATGTCTTTAACACCGTAGTCGATCCGAAGGCCTTCAATCCGCAGTCTTTCGTCGATATCGAGACGGACGTCTGCGTGATCCCACCGAATTCCTTCGCCCTCGCGCGCAGCGTGGAGTACTTCCGGATTCCCCGCGAGGTCCTCACCATTTGCGTCGGGAAATCGACCTACGCGCGCTGCGGAATCATCGTGAATGTAACGCCCTTCGAGCCCGAATGGGAAGGCCACGTGACGCTCGAAATCTCAAACACTACCCCCCTCCCCGCCCGCATCTACGCCAACGAAGGCTTGGCTCAGGTGGTGTTCTTCTCTGCGAACGAAGTCTGCGAGATCTCGTATGGCGACCGTGGGGGCAAGTACCTGAAGCAAACGGGCATCACGGTACCGCGGCTGTAGGCGGTATACCCGGTTCATGATTTTCCAGGCCTGGAGGTGATCTGCGGTTTCCTCAAGCCGCAGAATTGCTATTTATCATCCGGGCGATCTGATGAACCAGCTTCTTCGCCCTAATCCGGGTAAAGCGTCTCGTTAGCCTGTACAGTGGGATCTCACCTTTTTTTCTCTCCTCTTGAATTAGCTTATTGAGGTAATAGCGAAAGCTAAGAATTTCATCGTAGCCCACCAAGCTTTTTGGATCCCGCTTATGATCAACATTTAATTCTCTGTAGTTCCAGTCCTTGTACTGCAGGACGGCGTCATCGAGATATGCCTGCAGCCGCTTGAGAGCAGCCGCGCCGTGGACCGGTCGGTGTGGATAAAGCGTCTCATTGGCCTTTACAGCGGCAGCGTATGCGTCAAGGATTTCCGGTGGAACATCGCCTTTTTCCTCTCCTCTTGAAGTCAGGACCTCCGGCAAAGCCGGAGGCTTGAGATTGTGAGCCGCCCGAGGCGGCGGATTTAGTTCTACGGTTTTTTGGGTTCCTTTGTTTCTTGGTTCGTCACGTTAGGCAACTCGATCTGATCGA
>Ga0207695_10000530_pt1 | contig 80151 bp, 60 predicted proteins | sample KBSC54metaG_FD_184354 | JGI IMG/M metagenome (GOLD analysis project Ga0207695, IMG submission 184354) | Corn rhizosphere microbial communities from Kellogg Biological Station, Michigan, USA - KBS C5-4 metaG (SPAdes) (version 2) | ecosystem: Host-associated > Plants > Roots > Rhizosphere > Soil...
GCGGGGCTTCCACGATGGTATGCGAACCCAGCGAACGCAGCCAGGTCCGCACTCTCCGGTTCGAAGCTATAACTTCAGGTGTAGTCACGCGGATTGATCCTGGCTGGCTCCCGATTAACTTACTAGGTGTAGGCCACGCCTTGCTCGCTCCGAGCAACGCCGTGGGAGGGTGTTTTGGAGATGGAACTGTCTCCAAAACACCCTCCCACGTCCTGGCCGGAGCCAGGGCGCGGACTACACGACCTGCTGGTCGTACCCGGAACGACTCAGTCGGAAAGTCGCAAAACATGCCAACGTACTTATCGGGATGGCTGAACTCACCCGGCGAAAAGCGATTGGCATCGAAGCCATGGCGGTCGGCGCGATACTTGTGCCTGACTTGGTGCTGAGGCTTGCCCACTTAAGGATTCATTCCCCTCCTCCGACCGCCGCCAGAGAGTTTGTTTCGACCTGCGCCTACTTGGCCCCGATTTGCGTATTGCTCTTCATCATCCGTTTCTCCGGTGATCCCGCCGAGACCTTTGGAATCCAGACGAAGGTGTGGTGGCGGATACCTGGGCGAGTGGTGCTGCTCCACCTCCTCATCTTGTCGCGCCTCTTTGAATCGGCCTACGTTTATCGAGATGTCCCGCTGCATTCGGGCCCGTTCCCGCGGCCAAGTAACCTCGAAATGATCGTTGCTTGCGTAGAACGAGTGGCCGCCGCTGGTTATATTCAGCTTTTCCTCTTCGGATACCTTCTGCCGAGGATAGAAGAATTGATTGGTAGCACACGCTGGGCTATCGTCTTAACCGCGATCCTTTTTGCGCTTGGTTCCCAGTCCATTACGGGCCTGCGTTCTGCAGAATATGCACTTCTTGCCCTTGCCCAAGGTCTCTGCTTTGCTGGCGCCTTTACACTCTATCGCTCGATTTGGCCTCAAGTCATTTCAATGAGCATTTACTCTATCTCTGTCTATTTTATATTCGTAGAATTATCCACCCGATAGGAAGAGAGAGGCATGACAATACTAACGAGAGAGCTGCCGCGAAAAACAATCCTTAAATGGGAACTCTTGGCCGTGAGTGCAATGCTCTTTCCGCCGATTCTTCAAGCGCTTCTCGGCTTGCCGCACTTCCCGCCCCACGTTACGCCGAGCGAAGATGTCCACTCGATCCTGCGCAACCTTGCCGGGACCACTTTGATTCTTTATGTTCTGTGGTCCTCCGGGGATTCACTTGCTCAATTCGGTCTCCGCCGAGAATCGTGGAAAACTGCCGCCCCTTACACGGTAGGCCTGCTCGCCCTAATTTCGATATTTCCTATCTTAAAGACAAGGGCGTCAGGCGTTCAGTTGCTAAATGCGCCCACCCTTGGAATTGAATCGCCCCTCGCCGTTTTCGTAGCGGTGCTTCAAACCGTTGCGTACGCATTTTCGGGGATGCTTATCTTCGGTTACCTGATACCTCGTTTAGAGGAGATGACTAAGCGTTCCCCTATGATCATTGCTGTTCCCGTTATTGCTTTCTTCTTAGGGTCTAGATTCAGTTATGGAATGAGCCTATTGGATGTACTCAGTGAAATCTTTACCGGTATCTGCTTTGGCGTCGTCTTCTGGGTAAATCGGTCACTCTGGCCGCTGGTTGTTGCCTACGCTACGTTCACCTTCGTTAACTACCTGGTGATCGCCGGCATATTCAATCGTTAGGCTTCGCTGTCGCCGCCCCCAACTCCCCACGCTCAATTCAGGTACGAAGCTAGAGATGCCGACGCTCACCTGCTTCCTCTGCGGAAAGACGCAACCTGCCGACCGTCTTCAAACCGTCTGCCCGGACGATGGCCGCCCGCTCCGCGTCGACCTCGGACTCAAACCCGGCGACTTCAACAAGGAAGACCTGAAAGGCAGAACGCCCAGCATGTGGCGCTACCAAGAAGTCCTCCCCCAAGTCGAGCCCGTCAGCCTCGGCGAGGGTCTCACCCCCCTCCACAAGGCGGAGAGACTCCATCCGAACTGGCTGGTCAAAGACGAGGCCGTGAACCCCACCGCCAGCTTCAAGGCAAGAGGAATGTCCGCCGCCGTAAGCGTCGCCAAGCACCTCGGTGCGACCAAACTCGCCGTCCCCAGCGCCGGCAACGCGGGCGGAGCCCTTGCGGCTTACGCCGCCAAAGCCGGCCTCGAAGCCTTCGTCTTCATGCCCCAAGACACCCCGCGAGCTTGCATCATTGAGGCCCAAATGCACGGCGCCCAGGTCTTCCTCATCGACGGACTCATCAACGACTGCGCCGCCGAGATCGGCCGCCGGAAGGAGCAAGAGGGATGGTTCGACATGAGCACCCTCAAAGAGCCGTACCGGGTCGAGGGCAAAAAGACGATGGGCTACGAACTCGCCGAGCAGCTGGACTGGCAACTCCCCGACGTCATCGTCTATCCCACCGGCGGCGGTACTGGTCTGGTGGGCATGGCAAAAGCCTTCGACGAGATGGAAGCCCTCGGCTGGATCGGCAGCAAGCGCCCCCGCTTCGTTAGCGTCCAAGCCGAGGGTTGCGCGCCCATCGCCACCGCGTTCCGGAACGGGGAGCGGTTCGCCGAACTCTTCCCGAACGCCCACACCTCCGCCTCCGGCTTACGGGTCCCCAAGGCCATCGGCGACTTCATCATGCTCGACATGCTTCGCGCCCAACACGGCATGGCGGTAACGGTGACCGACGCTGAAATGGTCGCCGGCGCAAAGGAAATCGCCCGAAAAACCGGCATCTTCGCGGCCCCCGAAGGCGGAGCCACCCTCGCTGCCGCGCAACACCTCCTAAAGTCCGGTTGGATCAAGGAAGAAGACCAAGTCGTCCTCTTCAACACCGGCTCAGGAGTTAAATATCTCGAAGCCCTTACCGCTTAGGGAAGGCTCGGCGGAAGTGATTTCACACCAGAGTGTTGCTTCCGGAACTCCTGAATCTCCTTCGCGGACGGTTCCTTCAAGGCCCGGCGCGAATACTTCGTCTTAAGCCGGCGCTCGATCGCCGGCCAATCCTGGGACTTAACGAAATCGGTGTGTCCATCGGCAAACGTGACGATGCGCTTGCCGTCCGGCCATGGCTTCGAATCGTAGAGAAGCGGGATGTCGCCTGGAATCTCGGGGACCGCTTCGTTCACCCCGGCAAGGTTCAAAGCGAAGCAAAGGCCACCCCCTTTCGGATTTAAAGAGATCCAAACTTTGGAACTCTGAAGGTACGGCGCAACCGCTTGCTTGAAGTGTTCGGTGTCCCGTACCGCCGGGTATCGATCTTTATGATCCGCTAAATACATTTCGGTCGCGATACCGATCATCTTCGCGTTCGTGAGCGCCTTACTCTGATTCTCGAAGGCCTTTGTTTGAACGAATAGAGGGGCTAAAAGGAAACTCAACATGGCGTCACCTGGCAAGAGAATGGTACACGCAGACGCCTTTTCTTAACCGTGAAAGCCTGCAAAATTCTTCTGTTGCAGGGCCGGGTAAAGGACACTATAATTTTTTTCGTGCGCATTTCCTGGCTCTTCGTCCTTCTGCTTACCTTAGGTCTCGTCGGTTGCGGCGGAGGGGGCGGTGGGGGTGGCGGAACGAAGACGGTCCCCGTAACATCGGGCGCAACTTTCTCCGTCGCATGGGGAGACCGGTCGCGCAGCGGGACTTTAACCGGCGTACCTTCGGCCGCCCTCTCCGCGGTAGTGACCCTCACCGGTGCATCGCAAAGCGGAGCCGACGTCGTTCAGACCGTCAACCGAAACGCCACAATTTCGGCCCACACCGAGACATACACGGTCACCACACCAATTCGGCAAACGTCGACTCCGATGACCGCCAAGTTCTACGCGCAGGCCAACGGGGCCGGCGCCCTCGTCGGCACCGCACAAGCGACGGTCACCCTCAACGGAACCGCGGTCAATTTCGCGAATCTTGTTACTAGCGGCACGATCACAAAGGTGACCGTCGCTCCCGTAACCATCACCGTGGGCGGAGCGGCCACCCAACTCGCTTTCTCGGCGCTCGATGCGAACAGCGGCGTGGTCGCTGTTACGCCAGGCTCCGCCGTCTGGCAGGTTGATACCGGCAGCACCTTCGTCACCCTCACCCCGGATGGCATGATCACCGGCCTCGGCGCCGGCTCGGCGACGGTTCATGCGACCGTCTCCGGCGTATCGAGCGCCCCGACCACGATCACCATCGGCAACGCGGTGACCGCGGGAGCCACCTTCTCCGTCGCTTGGCCCGCCCGATCTCGGGGAACCATCACCGGAGTTCCGTCGGCCGCTTTGTCTATCGTGATGACCCTCCCCGGGGCTTCTCAGTCCGGATCGAATATCGTCCAGACCTTCAACCGTAGCTCGACCATCGCTGCGCACACGGAGGCCTACACGATCAGCACCCCGATGAAGGCGACGACCACCGCCATGACGGCCAAGTTCTACGCGAACGCCGACGGCGGCGGAGCCGTGGTCGGGACCGCCCAGGCCAACGTCACCCTCACTGGCACATCAGTCAATTTCGCGAGCCTCAGCACGGATAGCCCGATCGCCTCCGTGACTGTCGATCCGGTGACCCTTCCGGTCGGCGGTGCGGCGACTCAGCTCGATTTCGCCGCCTTCGACGCGACGAACAACGTTGTTGCCGTCACCCCCGGCTCGGCGATCTGGAAGGTCGATACCGGCTCTACCGTCATCAGCATCACGCCGGATGGCATCGTGACTCCGCTCAAGCAGGGCATCGCTACCATTCACGCCACCGTCTCCGGGATCTCCAGTGGTCCGGTCACGATCTCCGTTGGCACGAACATCACTCGCGTGCTTCACTTCTCGAAGCCCACCGACACGATTCAGCTACTCGGCGGAACCCTCAACGGCGCCTGCTCGATCAGCAGCGCGTTCACGGTGGAGATGATTATCCGGCCGAATGTGGCCACCAATACCAGCCTGTGGCAGCAATTCACCGACGGGATCATGAACGAGTGTGTCGTCCTTTATAACGGAAACCTGGTTGGAGACATCACCGGCAGTGGAAAGCCGGATCAGCGTCTGACGGTTACCGGCATTCCGCTCAAGCAGTGGATCGAGCTCGCGTTCGTCTACGATGGCCAAAACTTCTTCCTGTATCAGAATGGGCAGCTGACGCAAACCTTGGCCGTAGGACCGGGATCGGCGCCGACGGCGGTTGCGGATGCGTGCGCATTTGGGAATAACATCGCGGTCGATGGACTGGGCGCCGCGCCGTCATTCGCGGGCGACGTGGCGAGCTTCCGCATCTCTAATGTGGTGCGTTACACGGGCAACTACACCGCCAAGGGACTCGCTTACACCTCGGATGCAAGCACCCTGGCCCTGCTGGATCCCTCCTCGATCGTCGGAACCCCGACCTCGTTCACCCTCCCCGGCTCGCAGGGCCTAACCGGCAACATGGGCGCGGGCGCTGGTAACGCGACGAGCCCCACCTGGCAGGTCTACACCCCGTAGTTCGCAGGCGGTTCGGCCGGTGCGCGTTCCGCTACCGGCCGAACCGCCTGCAACTTAACCTTTTCCCCGCAATTCGGACCCCGTTCAGAAACCTGAGCGATTAATGAAGCTAATATGTCCAAGTGATCTTGGCCGCATTTGCATTGTTTGCCCACGCGCGGCTACCCACAAAGGCTGGGGACCAACTCTTAACATTTGCGGAAAACAAGGGCCAGTGGGATGCCCGGGCAAGATTCGTAGCCTGCGCCTCCGGCCTCGACCTCTGGCTAACCGACACTGGCCTCGTTTTCGACTGGCACGGCCCTACCCGCTCTCGCGCAAGCGACTATCTTGTTTCCGTAGTCTTCGTCGGCGCGACCCCAAAAGGGCATGCCGTCGGTCTGAACCCGATCCCCGGCCCTCCGAAGGAGAAAGTGCATCGTTTCGTGAAGGCCACGGTTCCGAATCTTTATCCCGGCATCGACCTCGTCACCTACGTCGACTCCCAGGTCGGCCGTCCCCGCTACGATCTCGTCGTCCACATCGGCGCCAACCCCAACCAAATAAGGATGCGGTTCAAGAACGCAAAACATCTCTTAGTCGATCGAGAGGGCAGCGTCAACTACGACACCCCGTTCGGCCACGTAAGGGAAACCCGCCAGCACTCCTACCAACGCCGCGACTTCGGCCCGGACTACCACTTCTTCCCCAAGGAAGTCCTAAATCCCGACGGCACCATCGGCTTCGACGTAACCGGCTACCGAAAAGACCAAACCCTCGTCATCGACTGAGGCTTACCCAAGCGTAAAGAAAAACGTCGTCCCCTGACCCACCTCGCTCTCGACCCAGACCCGGCCGCCGTGGCGCTTTACGATGCGGTCGACGTTTGCTAGGCCGATCCCCGTCCCCGGAAACTCCGAGTCCGCCACCAACCGCTCGAACGGCAAGAAAATCTTGGCCGCGAACTGCATATCGAAGCCGATGCCCTCGTCGCGCACGGAGATCGCGCCGTCCTTCTGACCCACAAAAATACGTCTCCCGGAAGGAGAAAACTTACAGGCGTTGTCCAGCAAATTCTGCAAAACGGTCCGAACCAGGGCCGCGTCGGCGTGCGCGACCATCCCTTCCTGAATCTCGACCTCGCACGACAATCCAAGCACGTCCACCAGACCCCGAACCTTTCGGGTGATATCCAGAGGCTGTCGGATCACCTCGGCGCGACCAAAGCGCGAAAGCCGGAGGAGTTCGTCGATGAGCTGACCCAGCTTCTTGGCATTTATGTTTTGCCGCTCCAGCAATGCTCGATGCTCCTCGTTCAGAAGCCCACCCGCCTCTTCCAACAGCATGCTGGAGGTCCAAGCGATCGCCCGCAACGGCGACCGGAGGTCGTGGCTGATCGAATAGTTGAACGCCTCCGCTTCCTTTAGGGCCGCCTGAATTTCCGCCGTCTGTAACTTCACCTCCGCTTGCAGGCCCTCCTCGGTCCGCTGCCGGCGGGTCAGGTCGGTAAACCAAGTCCCGATCCCATCACCGATCCGAACTCCCGTGAGCCGAACCAAAGCCAAGCCGCTCGGAAACTGCATCGGGACCTCCCGGCTAAATGGCTCCCCGGTTACGAGGGTCTCCAGCCAACCTTTATAAAGGTCGGAGTCTCGGATCCCCAGCCGCTTGACCGAGACGAGGGCTCCGATCAGCTCCTCGGCCGATTCGCCGGTAAGCCGTTCCGTCGCCGCGTTCACGTATGTCCAGCGGAAGTCTACGACCTCGCCGGAGGCGTCGCGTACCGCCTCTAAAATCGTAAAGGGATCGGGCGTGGTCGCCTGCGCCGCGCGGAACCGTTCCTCGCTCGCGCGCAGGGCATCCATCACTCCGTTCCGTTCCGAGACGTCGCGAGCTGAACCGGCGACCGCCTCGACTTTTCCATCTTGGCCAAAAATGGGCGACAGGTAGTAGTCGAAATAGCTAGAGACGCCCGCCTTGTTTGTGAACGTCGCCCCGTTCGAGACCTCGCACCCTTCGGCGAAGATTCGATTGACCTCCTCGCGCAGCTGCCGCGTGACCGCCGGCGGGTATCGCATGTCGTCTGTCGACCGCCCGATGATTTCTTCGCTTGGCAGACCATAAAGTTGTAAGAACGCCCGGTTCGCGTACTCGAATCGTAGATCCGGGCCGAACACCCACACGAGATCGGAGATGCTCGAAAGGGCGGAATTCCAAAGCGCCGTTTGCTTGGCAAGCTCTTCGGCCAGCCGCTGAACCTCCGTCCGCGTGACCACGACGTCGGTGATATCGACCGCCTGAACGAACACGGCATCCGCCCCCGGCATGGGCGAGTACAGCAAATTGATGTACGACGTCGCCGCCGGCGCGTTCGGCTTTGGATGCAGGCCGATGGGCACTTCCGGGCGGAAGAACGGCTTCCGGCTAGCGATCACTTCGAGTAGCGGCTCCACGAACACTTGACCCTCAACGGCCGGCAGGGCTTCGTACAGGGTCTTGCCCACCACGGTCTCTCGACCGACCAGGGCGAGGTAGGCATCGTTTGCGTACTCGACGACGAGTCCCTCGCCCTGAATGACCGCGATCGCGGCCGGCGATATCTTGATGAGGGTTTGTAGCTTCTCGCGCTCGGTTTGAAGCATCGCCAGCAGCCGTTCGCGCTCTCCCTCCAACTTAACCGTCCGTTCCGCAAGCTCTTTCTCCTTGCGGAGTTGCTCCAGCCTCACTTCCGTTTGATTGGCCAGCAACACCAGCGTTCGCCGTTGGAAGTCGTTCAATTGTCGAGGCTTCGTATCGGTCACGCAGAATGAGCCCAACGGCAATCCCATCGGGTCCAGGATGGGAACGCCGGCAAAGAACCGGATGTAGGGCGGCCCGGTCACGAGTGCGCCATCCTTAAACCGAGCGTCTTCCCTCGTATCCGGAACCTCGAAAGTCCCATCCTGCAAGATCACGTGTGCGCAGAAGGCAACGTCGCGAGGAGTCTCGCCAACATCTTCGCCCACCGCTGCTTGGAACCACAGATGATCTTCGTCGACCGCGCTTACCAGCGAGACCGGAGCCTCGCAAACCTCCGACGCATACGCAATAAATGCTTCCAAGGCAGGATCGACGTGTCGCTGGCTATACGATGTAGCCGCCGCATGTCTCGCATTTGTTTCGGGATGTAAAGTGGCGCGCATCTGCTACTTAGCTTTCAGGATAGCCCTGGGTAATGCGAAAACCCACCGATTCCGTCGATTTGAAGAGGCGAAAGTTCATCCTGAGTGTAAAGTAAGCATCTTTCTTCGAATAGGCTTGCTTTGGATGCGTCACTAAATTAATAGAGACCGCATTCCGTCTACCTGAAATGCAGGCATGATCTCAGACCGCTTAAGTTCTTATGGTATGCAAACCGTGCCGTTTCCTTATTGAATCGAACTCTCGAAGAAGGTGATATTTCTGGTGGCCATTTGCAAAATTAGCCTAAGTTGTCAAGCGTATGGCTGCACCCTTATCATTGACAAATTACCAAAGGATCGCGAAAACCGCGCCGTTCTTTCACCGTGATCCGAACGACGGCGATCATTCAGTGTTAGAAGATCATTGATGGCGCGAAGACAGCAGAGGACCGAACTCGACGAAGCCGTTTGGGCCGAATGGAACCGTCTCTGCTTCGGCAAGGATTCCTCCCGTCCCGGTCGCCCACCGAAACGAGAAGAGTACGTCGCCTACATCTGGCGAACCATCCCCGATTGGGATGAGGTCCTCGCGATGGAATTCGATGGTCGGCGGTGGGGTCTACGCCCCCAATAGCATTGTGCTCCAGATGAGTCGCGAACTCCTAGCGCATTCCCCTCAAGCAATTTTTGACCCCGCACGGGGCCAAAAATTGCAACCTAAAACGTTCCGGGATTGGGGGCGCAGCCCCAGATGCCGGAGCAAACCAGGGCACACCGCAAAATACCCTTAGGGGCTGGCTCAAGGGCAAAGCCTTATGAGACAGCCCCGATTTATCGCGAAACCCTACGGTGTTAGGACTAGGTTGAAGACCTTGCTCTTATAGCCCAGCGGACTCGCAAGTGTGATCACGACGGTGGTGTTCTTGGTCACCGTCTTGGTGTGAACCGTGAACGGAATCGTCGTCAGCGACCCGGGAGTGATGGAGGGACTATCGAAGAACGCGTTCGCGCTGTTGCTCGAAATGCCGATTGTCGAATGGGCCGTGTTATTTGGCTCGACTAGGTTGATCGAGCCAGTAACGTCGGATCCACCCTTGACGCTGGTCGCCCCGAGAGTGATCGAAGTCAGCAAGGGCAAGACGGTGACGCTGGCGGACTTGATGGGGCCCGAAGGACCGGTGGGGCCGGCCCACTGCATCGACAGCGTCAGGGTTCGCGGCGCGGTGAGCGCCGCATTCAGCGTCGAGACCGTGCCACCGATGGCGCTCTGACCAACCGCACCGTTGAGCTGGAACGGAGCCAAGGTGGTCGGATAGTTCGTCGTCAGGTTGAACGTTTCGTTCATCGACATGGCCCGCATAAGCGCGCCCGAGAAGTTCAAAGGGTCGCCCTCCACCACACTGCTTTGGGTGATCGAAAGACCGGTAATGCCGTTCGGGATGAGGACCAGGGGAACGATCTTTTTCACGCCATTGACCGTCGCCGTGTAGTTCACCCGAACGGACGAGGCGGTGCTGAAGTCCTCGACCGGAACCGCGACCGCGCTGCCGGAGGCGCCATTCGCGATGTTGACCGTCACGTCGGGGGAAATGGATGGGTTGCCGCTCGTGAACGTGTAGGATTGATTTACGACGGGAGATGAGAGCGTGATATTCAGCGTGTTACCGGTGAACACAGCCGAAGTCAGCGAGGGGCCCGTGAACGTAAAGGAGGTTGCGGCCGTGCTGACGCCCTCTAAGTGGGTCGCGCTGATCGTGCCCACCTGAGTCGTGAAGATAGGCCCAACCGTTAGGCTGGTCGTAATCGGCGAGGGCAGGGAAAGCGTCGGATCTCCCGGAATGGTGACGGCCGCGCTCGCGACAAGTCCGTTTGCCGGGTTCGACGTGATCTGAACGTGCTGATCCGTGGCCGGTGTTTCGTAAGGATAAATGTAGGCGGTCAGGCCCGTGCCCGCGATCCCGCGGATCGGCCGTACGACGAGCGTTCGGACGAACGGTTGCACGGTCACGACGATCGGCAGGGTGTTGGTGCCGTCCGAGGCGGTAAGCGTTACGGGCGTGACATGGGTCACGTCGTTCGCCGTCACCGTAAACGTCGCCACGTGGATCTGACCACTGGCAACGAATGTCGCGCTACTACTGCCATTCACTTGGACGGTGGGGTCCGGTGAACTGAGCGTGATATTGGTTCCGTCCGGCTCGGCAAAGTAGACGTTCACCGAAACGTGCTTACCGACTCCGCCCGCCAGGTTTGGCGTGGCGCCTCGGTCGGTCGCGATTCGCTGAAGCCCCGGAGTCATCTTAGGATCGATGACGCTGACGAAGCCAACGGTTCCTCCAAGGTAATTCGGTTCCAGTGCGCCGGGTGTGGTCGGAATCTCTTCGCCTTGCACGGTGCCTCCAACGTAGAGATTGCCGTCGCTATCGACGTCGAGCGCAGAAACTGCGGTAGTCGCGCCGCCGAAGTAGGTGCCATAAAGCTCGGTGCTCAGATCCGCGGAGAGCCGAACGATGTGCTGAGTCGAAACGTGGCCGCTAAAGTAGTCCCAAGTTAGCGGGATGCCGAGCGTCCCTGCGCTGACTCCGACGAAGACGGGGCAGCCGGCGCTATCGGTTACCAGGTTCTGCGAAAATTCACCGTCCGCCGCGCCAAAGTAACCGGACGCCTCCAGCGTGGAAAGGTCATTGGAAAGCTTGCTGATCGCCGCCGTCTGGCTAATCCTCGGGGTCTGGCCAGCCGTCCCGATCTGAATCGCGCCCGCCGTGGTGGGATACAGCGGCAAACTCAAGCGAGAACCTTGAACCGTAGAGTAGACGAAGACGTTTCCGGCGGCGTCGACGGCAATCGAGCTCTTGCTGATGTTGCCGACGCCACCTAAGAACGTGCTACTGAGAACTAAGTTAAGCTGGGGGTCGAATTTGAGAATCAGGGCGTTTGAAATGCCTGAAGCGGGGCCCGCTCCGCTCACTGCGGTCCAACCGTTTTGAGGTTGGAAGCCACCTGGGCACGTACCACCGTCTGAACTGATCGTCCCGAAAAACGCGTTCCCGGCGGGATCGAGGACAATCCCCGTGATGGCCTTAGGGTTGTGGTCGATATCCAAAAATCGCGAAAGAATAGCTCCGTTTGCCCCCACCTTCAGGGTTTCCAGAAAGATGTTATCGACGAGGACTATCAGACCGCCGATCGAACAATCGCCATTGGGGGATACGGCAAACGCGCTCAAATTATAGGTGGCAGTAATGGCGCTGTTTATATATTCTCCGAAAATCAATGCCCCGCTCAGGTCGAATTTCGCAAGAAATCCGGTGGGGGCTGCGCCGACGGGAAAGGTTGACCCGGGAATAACGTTCAATCCGCCAGAGAACGCCTCGCCGACGATGAAGGCATTACCTACATTATCGAAGCCGATATCGATTGAATCAGAGTCGCCGTCGTCATAGAAGGTCGTGTAAAGACAAGCGCCCGTCGCATCGAACTTGGCGACAAACGTCTTAAATGGCACCTGCGACGATGATAACTGCCCTGGGAAACTCGGGTCGCTGGTGATGCCCGTGATATATAGATTGTGATTCGAATCCACGTGCTGGGCGAATCTTCGGGTTACCCCGCCTCCGCCCAGATAGGTTGACCAGACGAGGGGATCGATAACGAGGGTTCGGTCCTTCTGGTAGCCCGTCGTGTCGAAGCTGATGGTGCCGTCGGAGTTTTTGATTTGGGCGGGGAAGAAATGAAAATCGGGCCCGTTATCGGCCTTCTGGTACGCCATCTGCCGCATTTCCTCGACTTTGCCGAAGGGCGTGTCGTAACAAACGCTGCCCTCTTTCGTAACGGTTAGGTTTTTGGCGTTGTCGAACCGCATCCGGATTTGGTTCGGATCGGCGCCGGGGTGAACGACGAGGTCGTACCGGGGACGCTTCTCGTTCTCGTCGAAATAGGTGACCAGGTCGATTCCTTTGTAAAGGTCCTGAATCGTTGCGGAGGCGAAGTCTCGCACATGAGTCGCCTTCCGCTTTCCGAGGTAGTAGTTGGTGTTGCCCGCGAGCGGATGCAGTCCCACCGCCTTACCGAGGCCGGTCGCGCCGACGAACTCTACGTTGACCGCGTAGCTGCTCATCTTGAGCCGTGCAGGGGGCTGATCTTTTGGTGTTGCAGGGGCCTCTTCGATCGGACCGTGCCAGTTGTAGACGATCCCTGTGCTGGTCACCCACATGTCGACCGGGCCGGTGCGCGCCAAGAACTTGGCCCGGGAATCCCATTGCCCCTTGTTCTCCGTGAACTTTAGGCCGGAATTGGTCATGAAATAGGACGAATGAACCGCGTTCGTCATGTTCAAGTCTTGCAGTTTGGTTCGTGACATTGCGAGCAAAGTTAATGTGGCTAACAACACACACCTTTGTAGCCAAATGAACTATAGAAGTTTGTAACTTGCAGAGTTGCTTGGAGCTTTTGTGGGTGGGTTGCCCACAGAAGAAAAACCTGCCGTCTGCCGGTTTTGCCCGCCCGACGCCATAATCTGCGCCATGCGTCTCTTCCTCTCTGCCGACATCGAAGGCATCACCGGCCTTGTTTCCTGGTCTCAGTGCAGCCGGCCGGACGGGAAGTCCTACGACTACCAATTCGCTCGGCGGATGATGACCCATGACGTGAACGCCGCCATCCGCGGCGCACGTATGGCCGGAGTGGACGAAGTCGTAATGAAGGATTCGCACGGGAACAGTAAGAACCTCCTCATCGAAGATCTAGAGCCCGGCGTGAGACTCGTCAGCGGCCACGGAGCCGGCACCGACGGCATGATGCAAGGCATCGACGGCACCTTCGACGCCGCAATCCTCGTCGGCTACCACGCCATGGCGGGGACCCTCGGCGGAGTCATGGAGCACACGATTACCGGCGGCATTCACCGCCTCTGGGTCAACGGAATCGAGTCCGGCGAGATCGGCCTCAGCGCCGGCGTGGCGGGACGATACGGCGTCCCGCTCGTCATGATCAGCTCTGATGCCGCTGGCTGCGCGGAAGCCCAAGCCCTGATTCCGGGTATCGAAACCGCCGTCACCAAGACCGGCGTGGGCCGCTACATGGCGGACCTAAAGCACCCCTCGGAGACGGCGCCGCTCATCGAAGCCGCCGCCAAGCGCGCCATCGAAAACGCAAAGGGGATCAAACCCCACGTTTGGGACGAGGCCACGACGATCAGAATCGAGTTCAACCGCGCCGAGGAAGCCGACATGGGCGCCAAGCTCCTAAGCGTCCCTACGAGGATTAACGGCTACACGGTCGAGGGAACCTATCCCACCTACCAAGAAGCCCACCGCGTGGTCTGGAACCTCGTGGCGATGTCCTTCGAGGGGATTGGCTCCCAACATTAGCGCATTCCCCCAAGACATTCTTTGACCGCCTTCGCCGTAGCCCGGCGAAGGCAGAAGGCGCGTCAAAAACTGTCAAAAAGAAAACTAAACTCTAAGGGGGCTGTCTCATAAGCCGAGCCAGATTTTCTTCAGCGCATTCCCCCGGGACATTTTTTGACCGCCTTCGCCTTAGCCCCGCGAAGGCAAGAAGGCGCGTCAAAAAATGTCAAAAAACTAAACTCCAAGGAGGAAGCGAAGGAAGGCGGTGGGTGCATTTCCCACCGCCTTCCTTCGCTTCCTCAACTGCCGGTAAACCGACCAAGCAACGGAGCAACCCCAGATTCCAAAACCCGCAAACCGCGGAGCGAATCCCGATGACGCTACAAAAAATTGCTAGGGGCCGACTCAAAGTCAACGACTATGAGACGGCCCATGAACTACTCCGCGTCTTCACGGGGCACGTACTCGAACTTCGTGAACCACCAAGCCGAGAGCGAGAGCATCACGACGATCAGAATCACCAATGTCGTGATCGCCGAGCCGCGCGTGATCAAGTTGTCGCCCGCGGAACCGGTCAGCAGAGAAATCCCCTTGTTGTCGCCGTTGCTCGGATGCTGCGCGATCGCCTGAAGGTAGCTGAAGATGGAGAGCCGGTACATCTCGCCCGGCATGTTCGGGATCGAGGCCTCCCAGCCGAACGCGAACAGCGCGCAGATGATCAGCGCCCGGTTGAACAGCAAGCTTACGAAGAGGAATAGCGCGCCGTAGGCCAAGGCTCCCGCGACCATCGCCATGATGTCGCCGGTCAGAAGATCGTTGCCACCGAGACCCTTAAATGCCCCTAGCGAAGTCAAAACCGCCGCGACGATACCGAGCGCCGCGACTACCGTTACCGAAGCCACGTAGCGGATCAGCAGCAACTTCCAGCGCGGAACCGGCCGGGTCAGCAGGTACACGATCGTCTTTTGCTCAACTTCCTGGCTGATGATCGCGGTAGTGAAGATTGCCGAGGCCAGCGCCAAGATCCGGAACGCGAGCATCGAAGAAACCGCCGCATACCGGCCGTCCGGCTGGGATGTCGGGTCGAATTTCACCCAAACCGACGCCAGCAAGAAGCAAACGCCGGCAAGCACCAGCCAAGGCGCGATTCGCCGGCCCCGTAGATACTCACGTATCGCCTGCCCAAAGATCGCCGATTCCATCGCTAGTTCCCCACCAAGTACTTGAACACCGATTCGAGGTTGTTATCCGGACTGCTGAAGCCCTTGATGAAAAGCCGGTTGTCGATCGAAAATCCCGCCAGCGCGTCGTAAAAAGTATCCGGGTCGCGCACCTCTAGCTGCAGAGCATCGCCCGAACGGTCGAACCGCATGCTCACCACATTTGGAAGCGGCGCAAGCAGTTCCGCCATCCGCCGAGGCTCGTCCGTCTCGATCCGAATCTGGTGCGGATGCTTGTCGATCAGCGACCGAATCACCCTCAGATCGCCCGTCGCGAGCAGTCGCCCGCGGTGCAAAAGCAAGATCGACCGCGTCATCTGCTCGACCTCGAACAGGATGTGGGAGGAAACCATAATGCATTTCCCTTCCGCCGCGAGTACGCCCAACAAATCGATAAATTCGCGCCGGCCGACGGGATCGAGACCGTTCAATGGCTCGTCGAGGAGGATGATGTCGGGGTTGTGTAGCATCGCCTGGGCGAGCTTGATGCGTTGCCGCATGCCCTTCGAATACCCTTGGATCTTCCGATCCGCCCGGTCTGCCATGCCGACCATCGTGATGCACTCATTGGTCCGCGCCTTCGCCTTTGCCGGACTCATACCGTCCAGCCGGGCCAGGAACTCCACGAACTTGCGGCCCGAGTAGTGCTCGTAAAAGTTGTCGATCTCCGGGCAGTAGCCGATGCGCCGATAAACCTCGGGGTTCGCAAACGGGTCTTGGCCGGCGACCTTCACATCGCCCGTCGTCGGCCGGATCTGGCCGGTGATCAGCCGCATCAGCGTGCTCTTGCCGGCGCCGTTCTGACCCAGGAGTGCCGTTAGGCCGGGGCCGATGTCGCAGGTCACGTCGTTCAGACCGATGACCTGGCCGTACCAGCGGGATACGTTGTGAAGCCGCAACAGCGGCGCGTCGTTTGAAACCAACTGGCTCATCGGCCTACCACCTCGACCGCTCGCACCCGCCGCCAAGCGACGAGCACCCCGATGCCGCAAGCGATAAGAGCGAGCGGAACGATGTAGGCAAACGAAGGCTGGGGAACCGACAGACTCGTGGGAGGAATTCCGTTTAGGTCGGACTGATGCGGGAAAAGCTCGCTTCCCCTTGTTGCCAAAATCCACTTTGCCAGCCCAATCTGTATTCCATCGATCGAGAAGTAGTAAAGCTTGTCGACGAGCGGAGAAGCCGCGTGATCGCCGGCCGCCATCTTGAAATGCACCACTTGCATTGCCTTCGTAAAGAAGAGGCTCATGAAGTAGATGCCGGAATACGTCGCGCCGGCAAGTCGTCCCTGATTGAACAGCGAACTGACCCCAAGGGCCAAACTGGCGTGCACGGCTCCGGGGATCATGCTGATGAGAAGCAACTTCGGCAGTAGCAGCGCATCTTGGCTAAAGAAGCCGTAGCTCTTAAAGCTCATTGCGCAGTAAGCGTAAAAGAAGAGCATCGGCGCCAGTGTGACGGCGGTCAGGGGTAGGAAGATTCCAAACCACTTGCCGATGACGTAGTCCGCTTTCGTGCAGGGCTTACTCAGGTACACGAGAAGGGCGTTCGCGCGATTGTCGTTCGAAATCGTGCCGACTCCGACGAGAAGGGCGATTACGAAGAGGAGCATCTGCGAGATAGAGAAGCCGTTTAAAAACTGGTCTTTCCAAATGATGGTCGACAGAAGCGGATTTTTCTGACCTAGTTGAACTACTCCACGCTGGGCCGCCCCTGAGAAGAAGTTGTCGATAAAGTAGTAGGTCGCCATCATGATGAGGTACCAGTAGCTGGATATGGCAGCCCAGATCCAGAACCCCTTCTTCTTAATGGATAACCGAATCGACGCCTTGGCGATCGCCCACCAGCGGTTTACGGGGGGCAATAGCTCGCCGTCGTAGTGGCGATAGCTTAGATCGGCAATAGGTGAAGACATAACTTATGACACCGCGTCCAGGAACGCCTCTTCGAGGGACCGCTCGGCAATCTTGTAACCTCGGACCTGCGCCCGGGTCTCCAGCGCGGCCGCCAAAATGGCACGTGAAACCTCGTCCGGCTTACCTGGCAGTTGAATTCGGTAGGTCGTGAACTTCGGCGGCGAAATCACGCCGCCAATTCGCTGGATCGCCTGGGCGAACGGGACCGATGCCTCGCGTAGCTCGACGTCGACCGAATCGCCCTCGATTCGCTTCAAATCTTTAATGGAGCCCGCCGCCCGGAGCTTGCCGCCCATGACGACGACCACCCGGTCGCAAACCCGCTCGATATCGGGCAAAACGTGGGAGGAAACCAGAACGTTGACCCCCTTCCCGTGCGAAACCGACCGCACCAACTCCAGCATCTCTTCACGTCCGGCGGGGTCGAGTCCGTTCGTCGGCTCATCGAGGAGGAGCAGCTTGGGGCCGTGTACCAGCGCTTGGGCCAGCTTGATGCGCTGCTTCATACCCGTCGAGTAAGTCTCGACGTTCCGGTACCGCGCCTCGCCGAGGCCGCAGTATTCGAGGACTTCATGCGCGCGCCGCAGTCCTTGCTCCGGCGGCATTCCCGCGAGTTCGCCGGCATAAGCGACGAACTGAACCGCGCTCATCCCGGGGATATGGCAGTCCTGCTCCGGCATCAGACCGACCTTTTGTCGAATCATCCGGTCGCCGGAAGCTGCGTCAAGCCCGAGAATCTCGGCTTTTCCGCTCGCCGGTTTCACAAAGCCGAGAAGGGTTTTTAGAAGCGTAGTCTTGCCCGCCCCGTTCGGTCCAAGCAGGCCCGTGGCTCCCTCCGGGATTTCACAAGTCAGCCCATTCAGAGCCGTAAATTGCCCATACCGGACAACTAAGTTTTCAATTCGGGCAACCACACTCACGCAGCAGTAGACTACTCGCTCGGTCGTCAACGCGTTGCGTCGAATTCTCGGACTGAGCCATCTGCCGACCGGCAGCACCTCCCGCCCTACGCGATTCGCAACGCCGAGAAGACCCGGCTAAACAACTCCGGCGGGACCTCTGCCTCAGTCATAAATCCGCCGATCCGGCGTAGAACCGCGCCTTCGAACACGAATTCCTCCGCGCAAATGCCGCATCCATCCAGGTGGAGCTTCACAAGCTCGGTCTCGGAGGGCGAAAGCGCGCGGTCCAAATAGTCCTGAATCAAAGCATATGTCTCTTGGCAACTAAGCATGTTCGGTCGACCTCGGGCGACACGTATCCTCTCTCTTCGGCAATCTGCCAAAGCGAAACTTGCAAATGACGGCGCGCTCGATGCAGACGCGACCGCACCGTTCCCACCGGAATATCCAACGTCTGCGCGCACTCCTCGTAAGACATCTGGCTCACAAAATGGAGGGTCGCCACGACGCGATATTCATCCGCCAACCGGCTCATGGCGGCATCGATCATCGCCACATCCGCCTGGCCGAGCACAAACGCCGCCGGATCGTCGCGTAGCGGCTGACCAAGCTTTCTCGCCTGGCGGTACAAGAACAAATCCGGCGCATCCTCCAAATTGACGATCGCTACCCGGGCGGCGGCTTGCCGGCTCCGATAGTAGCGGTTCGTCAATATCTTCAAGAACCAGGCTTTGAAGTTGGACTCAGGTTCGAACTGCCGAAAGGAGCGGAACGCGATGACGCTCGCGTCCTGAACTAAATCCATCGCCGCGTCCCGATCCAACGTCAAACGGTACGCGTACCGATAGGCCAGGTCCAAGACTGGGCGCAGGAGCGATTCGAATTGCGACCGGTCTTCGACGGTGATGTCGGAGCTCAAGCAACTACTCCGCGAGGAGGGCATCGAGCACTTGCTCGATCTTCGCCTCTCCGCCACCGTTCTGCCAGTTCAGCTCGCCCTTCCACTGGTAGCGCACGCGGCCCTGCTTGTCCAGCACAAAGAGGGTCGGCCAGACGGAGAGTTGCCAGCGGTTCCAGTTCGCCCCGTCGTTGTCCACAAGCACGGGGTAGTCGATCTTGTACTTCGCGATGTGCTTCTGCACCTCGGCCTGCTCGCGCTCGATCTTCAGTTCGGGCGTATGCACCGAGATGAGTTCCACGCCCTTCTTTCGGTAGAGCGCGAGAATGCGCTCGTAAGGCTTGAGGTTGTTCTGGCAGTTTTCGCAGGCGAAGGTCCAGAAGGCAACCAAAGTCGGCTTGCCCTTCCGGGATTCGATCGTTACGGGCTTGCCGTCCTTCGTATTGAGCCACGGTCCGCCCACGAGCGCGGGAGCTTTGTTACCCACGGGAATGTCCGGCGTCTGGGCGCTGCCTCGGGCTACGGAGATCGCCGCGAAGATGACAAGGGCGGGAGGCAGGAGGAAGAAGGTCTTTTTCATGAGCGTTCCGGCTTTCGATTTCTACGTCGCCGGCAGAAACCAGAAGACCACTTCCGACCTCTAGGTTCCCAAAAAATCAAGGAAGTTTCCTGGAACCAATCGCCGGAGCAGGGGCTTTCAAACCTGGCTATGTTACAAGTTCTCCCCGCCATCGTAATGCTGCAGGCCGCCATGAAGATGAACCCACCCGCCGTCGGCGAGATCGCGCCGATGTTCGACCTTCACCGAATCGACCATTCAAGCGTCCGCCTCAAATCGGCCCTTCGTAACGGACCTGTCGTCCTTGTTGTCCTGCGCGGCTTTCCCGGCTACCAGTGCCCGTTCTGCACGAAGCAGGTCGGCGATTGGATCACCCACGGCGACGACTTCGCGAAGCGCAACGCTTCGGTCATCTTCGTCTACCCCGGTCCGGTCGATGGGCTCGAAGGGCATTTGAAGGAATTCGTGGGAAATAAGGAGATCCCTAAAGCCTTCACCTTCACCCTCGACCCCGGGTTTGGCTTCACCAACCAATACCACCTGCGGTGGGATGCGCCGAATGAGACGTCGTACCCCTCCACCTTCGTCATCGCGCGGGACGGGCACATCCGTTTAGCAAAGATCAGCCACGACCATGATGACCGTGCGTCCGCGGACGCCGTGCTCGCCGCCCTCGACAAACTCAACTAGCTTAGAGGAACTGTCCCATAGGTCGACGTCTAGTTTTCTTCAGCGCATTCCCCTCAAGCAATTTTTGGCCCCGAATGGGGCCAAAAATTGCCACCTATAACTCTCCGGGATCTGGGGCGCAGCCCCAGATCCCGGAGCAAGCCAGGGCACGCCGCAAAATATTCTTAGGTATTGGCTCATAGGCAAAAGCCTATGAGCCAACCCCAACGAGGTTGGAGTATTTGGCCCTATTGTGGGAATAAATAGACCCCCAGAGGCGTTTCCGGGCCTTTCAAGGAAAGTACATCTCCCTAACCAGCGGACACCCGCCGGTTAGGGAGATCATATGCAAATTTCCACTCACGATCGGCTACGAAAGCCGGCCGGATTCGCCGCCATGTTTCTTGCGGCGCTAAGCCTAAACGGCTGCGGAGGTGGCGGTTCGATGGGCGGAGGTACGTCGCCCGGCGGCGGTACGCCCGTCACGACGAGCTCCGGACCGTTCACGTTTACGTCGTCTATCGCCCTTCCCCCGATTACCATGGGGGGCCGAAACGCCGCGGTCATCGGATTCGCCGGCGGTTCGATCACCAGCGCCTCGGCAAAGCTGCCGCCGCCAAGCTCCGCGAACCTCGCCGGCGCCCTCGCCAACACACTGATCGCCTACGACGAAAGCGGACAGACGAAAATATTTAACTACGGCACGAACGCCGTCTATCCGATCGGTGAAACATTCGGCCCTGTATTCGACACGTCTCCATCTCTCTCTGGAGCCGGTGGCCGTCTCGCTGTAGCCCAGCATGCAACCGATAGCGGAGTCGAGCAGGTTAACGTGGAGTCTTTGGACGGTTCCAGCAAAGTTGCCATCGGTACGGCCTTCAACTCGTTCGATTTGAATGCGTCGCCGACATACTCGCCAGACGGTTCAAAGGTCGCTTACCTGACCCTTGATTCCGCCGGCAAAACCCGCCTTGCCCTCGTTCCCGCCGGAGGGGGAAGCTCAACCTTTCTCACCGACGGAACCGATACTCCGGCCAATCCGGTCTGGACTCCGGACGGCACCAAGGTCGTATTTCTCGACCAACCTGCGGGATCGGCCAACTGGAGCGTCCGGAGTTTCGCCGTGAGCTCTGGGGGCGTCCCGGTTCCGTTGGCGGTCACCGTTCCCGGGCCCGCTCCCAAGATCACTTTCCTAGGAGGAGACTCGGGAGACATGGTGATAAGTTATCAACTGGGCAACAACACGTTTACGGAACGTTTTCGGGGAGGGAGTCGCACCACCTTCTCGAATAACACGGATCTCGTAAATGGGGTGAGCGGATCGCCGGTCGGCAAGTTCCTCTTGGTTGGTGATACCACGACGAACACGATCAACCTGATTAACTGCGATGCCACCACATTCACGCCGATCCCCTTGATCACCGGAAACGGAGTCGTCCGGTCTCCCAACTGGGGGCCCTATCTCACCTCCAAAAACCTCGTCGGATCCGGAGGCGCGTTTGGCGCCACCGCGGGAGCGATTCTGTACGGCGCGGCCGGATCCACCGTGGGAGGAATCGTGGCCGTCGATGCCGTAACCAGGTCATCGATTACCGTGCAGCCGCAGGGCAATGCGAATCCGACGCAGTCGATCATTTTCGCCACCGTAACCGGTACGAACCTGACGAGCTTCAGGTACATGAACGGTCTGAATGGCGCGGTCGTGACGGTATTCAGCGGAACCAGCCCCGGCGTTTCGGGCGCCCTCGTTTCCTTTGACGCGGATACCGGCAACGTCCTCTCCGTCGTGACCTACGGAGCCAGCTTGGCCAAGGCCAACGGCGTCTACACCGGCAAGATCCTTAGTGCGTTCGATGCGGCCGGGAAGAACATCGCGCCCAGCGGAGCCCGTCGAGTCACGTTCGACCCGGCGTCGGGCAGGCTACTGTCCGTGAACTAAGTCACCGGTGGCAGGGATCTTTAGACCCTGTCCTTGGATGAAACGGGCTTGCAAGTGAGTTTATCTCCCTAGCCGGCGGGACCCGCCGGTGGGGAGATGTATGCAGATAACTATTCATGATCGGCCGAGATGTCGGGTGGGATTTGCCGCCGGCCTTTTGGCAGCGCTAGCCCTCGCGGGCTGTGGCGGAAGCTCCGCAGGCGGGACCGCCATTGGCGGAGGCAACCCGCCTCCAGGTAGCCCACCTCCGGGTAATCCACCCGGAGGCAAGCCCGTCACGATAAATTCGGGACCACTCACGTTGACGTCGGCGATCGCCCTGCCTCCGATTACGTTGGCTGGCCGAAATGCCGCCATCGTTGGCTTTGCCGGCGGGGCAATCTCCAACGTCACGGTAAAGTTGCCGCCGCTAGGTTCGACAAATCTGGATGCGGCCCTCGGCAATACGCTCATCGCATACGATGAGGGCGGTCAGACCAAGATTTACAATTTCGGCTCCAAAGTCAGTATTCCAATCGGCCAACCCAATCCCAATTCATTTTCGTCCACCCCTTCCTTTTCGGGCGTAGGGAACCGCCTTGCCGTCGCTCAGAGAGCTGCCGACGGACAGACGAACCAGGTTTTCGTTGAGAATGTGGACGGCTCCAGTAGAGTCGGAGTCGGGGCCGCCTTTGTCTCGCGATCGACGACTCCATCTCCCGCCTATTCCCCGGATGGTTCAAAGGTTGCTTACGTGCTTTTTGACTCCAACTTCACGACGCACCTCGCGATGGCTCCGGCGGGGGGAGGGGCTCCGACGATTATTACGAGTGGGCCTGAAATCCCGGCCAACCCGGTTTGGACGCCGGACGGCAAGACGATCGTTTATGCCTCTCTGTCCGCCACGGGCGGCGGTTGGCGTATCAAGACCTTCGCGGTGAGCACCGGGGGAACTCCGCTTTCCGCGACCCCGGCCATAAACGGACCGGCTCCGACGATCACCTTCTTGGGTGGAGACTCCGGGGATATGGTCTTGAGTTACCAGGTGGACGGCATGTCCTGCATCAACCGGTTTCACGCTGGGCTACAGAGTCTTCTCTCGCACAACGGCGACACGATCAACGGGATTAGCGGTTCACCGATTGGCAAATTCCTCCTCATCGGCGATACCACCAAGAACACGATCAACATGCTGAATTGCGATGACGCTACGCTCACGCAGGTTCCGCTGATTACCGGTAATGGCATTGTCCAATCTCCTAATTGGGGGCCCTATTCCGCCACGAAGACGCTTGTCGGGCCCGGGGGCGCCTTCGGCTCTACCTCGGGGGCAATTCTCTACGGGGCGGCGGGCCCGACCGTCGGAGGAATCGTTTCCGTCGACGCGACGACCGAATCCTCGATTGCCGTTCAAGCGCAGTCCAACCCTAACCCGACTCAGTCGATTATTTTCGCGACCGTGACTGGCACGAACTTGACGACCCTCAAATACGTGAACAACCTAAACGGGGCGGTGGTGACCGCGTTTAGCGGAGCTTCGCCAGGGGTCTCCAATGCGCTCGTCTCCTTCGATGCGGATACGGGAGACGTTCTCTCGGTCGTGACCTCTTCGTCGGGCCTGGCGAGATCCCGGGGATCTTTCAGCGGCAAGATCCTAGGCGCATTCGATGCCACGGGCAGGAACCTCGCTCCGAACGGCGCCCGTAGCGTCTCGTTTGACGAGCATTCGGGCAAGTTGCTTTCTGTAAGGTAACGAGCGATGTCCGGGGCAAGGATCTTTAGACCCTCCCCCGGATGAAAAGGCTCGGAGCGCGAGTTTATCTCCCTGACCGGCGGAGTCGCCGGTGGGGAGAGAACCATGCAGACATCCATTTTCGACCGCCTGATACACCCGGCCGGAGTTGTCGCCGGCCTATTGGCGGCCCTCGCCCTCGCGGGCTGCGGCGGCAGTTCCGGGGGCGGGACCTCGATCGGCGGAGGCACATCAACGGGCGGGAAACCGGTCACGACGAATTCGGGACCGCTCGCGATCACCGCCTCGATCGCCCTGCCCCCCATTTTCATGGGAGGCCGAAACGCCGCCATTTTCGGTTTCGCCGGCGGTTCGATCACAAACGCCACCGCCAAGCTGGCGCCGTTAGCTTCGGGTGACGAGAAGGCCGCGCTCGCAAACACGTTCATCGCCTACGATGAGGGCGGGCAGACCAAGATTTACAATTTTGGTACGAAGGCTTCCTTTCCGATCGGTTCGGCAATCGGCCCGAATTTTTCGACCCAACCCTCCTTCTCTGGAGTAGGAAACCGGCTCGCCGTATCCCAAAAGGGAACGGACGGTGCGTCGAATCAGGTTTTCACGGAGGCTATCGACGGTTCCGGCCGGGTCGCCGTCGGTCTGCCCATCCCTGCGGCGGCCGCATCGAATCTGAATTCTTCCCCGGCTTATTCGCCGGACGGTTCCAAGGTTGCCTACCTGACCCTGGACCCAAGCGGTAAGACCCGCCTTGCCATCGTAAACGCCGGCGGTGGAAGCTCGACGTTCATTACGGCGGCAACGGAAACTCCCGCAAATCCTGTGTGGACCCCAGATAGCAGGAGCCTTGTTTACGCCTCTCAGGTCGCTGGACAAACCGGCTGGATCCTCGAGTTTATCCCCGCAACCGCCGGAGCAACTCCCATTCAGTTGATTGCGCCGATCGAAAGCGCGCCACAAACCACTTTCTTGGGCGGAGATGTTGGGGACGCGTTGATAAGCTTCCGAAAAGGCAATACGTCCTGCATTGCACGACTTGACGGCGGCGGCGGACCCCAACTGCTGTTCTCCACTACCGACACAATAAACGGGATTAGTGGGTCTCCGGTTGGCAAATTCCTCCTGATCGGCGACTCGACGACGAACACCATCAACCTCCTGAATTGCGATTTACTCCCACGAACGCCCGTTCCCCTGATTACCGGCACTGGCCCCGTCCAGTCTCCGAATTGGGGACCGTTTTCCGGGACAAAAACCCTGGTCGGATCTGGTGGCGCCTTTGGCGCGACGTCGGGCGCGATTCTGTACGGCGCCGCCGGACCGATGGTCGGTGGGATCGTTTCCGTTGACGCGGCGACCGAATCCTCGATCTCCGTCCAGGCCCAGGGCAACACGAATCCAACGCAGTCGATTATTTTCGCCGCCGTAAGCGGGACGAATCTGACGAGTCTCAAGTACATGAACGACCTGGACGGTGCGGTGGTGACCCCGTTCTCCGGAACCGCTCCCGGGGTGTCCAATGCGCTGATCTCGTTCGATGCGGATACGGGAGACGTTCTCTCGGTCGTGACCTCCTCGTCCAGCCTCGCGAGAACCGGCGGCTCCTTTAGCGGCAAGATCCTCGGCGCTTTCGATGCCAAAGGGAAAAACATCGCCCCGAACGGCGCGCGCAGCGTCGTGTTCGACGAGCATTCGGGCAAGTTGCTCTCCGCGAGGTAGGCGGCGCCCCGTTCAGCGAAGAACCTGGGCCCCTTCCGTTCGGGGCCCCACATTCCCGGCGGCGCATGCCGCCATCAGATTTTTATGCAGAAACTTATATACGAAAGGCAAAGAGGGCTGGCCATTTTTACGGCCGCTGCTCTAACGACAATTATCCTCAACGGCTGCGGTGGCAGTTCAGGGGGGCGATCTGCGATCGGCGGAGGCGGTTTGCCAGGGAGCGGACCTGTGACGACAAAGTCCGGCGCGCTTACATTAACCGCCGCTACCGCGCTGCCGCCAATCACGATGGGCGGACGAAATGCCGCCGTCGTTGGGTTTGCCGGCAGCAAGATCACAAGCGCCATCACCAAGCTTCCACCCCTAAGCGCGACAAATATAACGGATGCGCTGAAAAACACCCTCATCGCCTTCGTGGATCGGGGCAAAGCGAAAATCTTTAGCTACGGAACGCAGGAGGTTTCAGAGCTACGGGACCCCGATGGCTTTGTTGACGTCACCACCCTATCTTTTTCCGGAGACGGTGGCCACATCGCCGAGACATTTCTTGGCACGCTAACCTTCGGGGGGCAAGTCGTCGTCGCCACGCTGGACGGTACCGGCGTGCCGGTAGGAAACCATTCAGTCAATCCACAGCAGGCCGCTATCTCGCCGGACGGTACCAAAATTGCCTACATCCAAACCGATGCCGTTCAAGACTGTCAGGTTGCGCTCGTATCCGCCAGTGGGGGCGCCACGACCTTCCTTACAAATTTGCTCGAAGTTCCTGTCAATCCGGTCTGGAGCCCGGACGGCAAAAAGATCGTGTATTTCTCGACAAAGGACTTCGACACCTACGTACTCAAGAGCATTGCCGTAAGCCCCGGGGGCGTCGATATTCCGACGTTTTCCATCGAGACCGACCTACCTCCGTTTGTCACTTTCTTGGGAGGAGACCCTGGCGACATCGCCGTAAGCTCTGTATTAAATGGGACGACGACCGTCCAACGGCTTCGGAACGGAAGCACCACTTTTTTGGCCATCACCAAAGATTCGATACAAGGAATAAGCGGATCGCCGGTCGGGAAGTTTCTTCTCCTTGGCGATGATTCGACCGGAAAGATTAACTTAATGAACTGCGATGTGCCGCCGTTCACCCAAACTCCCCTTATCTCTGGAGGCGACGTACCAAACTGGGGGCCCTACGTTCAATCCAAGCCTCTCCTGGGAACTGGAGGCGTCTTAGGTTCCACCGCCGGTGCCGTCCTCTACGGCGCGGCGGGATCGATGGTGGGAGGAATTCTCGCCGTGGATGCGACCAATGAGTCGTCGATTCAGATTCAGACCCAAGGCAATCCGAACCCGACTCAGTCGATCATCTTCGCCAACGTCACCGGCACGAACCTGACGAGCCTCAAGTACGTGAACGGAATGTACGGTTCAGTGGTGACGGTATTGAACGGAGCCGATCCGAACGTGGCCGGCGCCGTTGTTTCCTTCGATGCAGATACGGGCAACGTCCTTTCGGTGGTGACCTATGCCGCGGCTCTGGCAAAAGCGAACGGCGTCTACACCGGCAAGATCCTCAGTGCCTTCGACGCGAAGGGCAAGAACATCGCGCCGAACGGCGCACGCCGCGCGACATTCGACACGACATCGGGCAAATTGTTGTCCGTGAACTAAGGCAGGATCTTTGGCCCCTTCCTTGGAAGAAAGGGGTTGGCGGGCGAGTTTATCTCCCTAACCGGCAGCTTCTGCCGGTTGGGGAGTGACTCTATGCATACATCTATTCACGGCCGGCCAAGATGGCCGGCCGGACTCGCCGCCGTGCTTCTGGCGGGGCTGGCCGTCACCGGCTGCGGCGGCAGTTCGGGGGGCGGCGCCTCGATGGGCGGTAGTAATCCACCCGGGGGAACGCCCGTTACGACGAAGTCGGGACCCCTTACTTTTTCGGCCTCAATCGCCCTCCCGCCCGTCACCATCGGCGGTCGAAACGCGGTCGTCTTCGGCTTCGCCGGTGGTTCGATCACGAACGCTACGGCTAAGCTGCCGCCACTAAATTCCACGAATCTCCCTGCCGCCCTCGGCAACACGCTCATTGCCTACGACGAGAATGGGCAGACCAGGATTTTTAACTACGGCACGGGCACGTCATTCCCGATCGGCGAAGCCATCGGGCCTCAATTCAGTACTTCTCCCTCCTTTTCCGGCGTCGGCAACCGTCTCGCCGTCGCCCAGCAAGCGGCGGATGGCCAGACCAATCAGGTCTTCCTGGAGAATCTGGACGGCTCAAGCCGGGTCGGGGTCGGAACGGCGTTTTCCTCACTCTCGCTAAATCCATCCCCCGCTTACTCTCCCGACGGATCGAAGGTCGCCTATCTATTGGCCGACACGAACGGTCAGACGCGCCTTGCGCTCGTCAACGTGAGCGGCGGAAACTCGACATTTATCACCGATGGGACCGATGTCCCGGCCAACCCGGTCTGGAGTCCTGACGGAACGAAAATCGTCTATGCCGACCTCGCCGCCGGCGCGACCACCTGGAGCATCAAATCGTTCGCCGTGAGCAACGGCGGCCTCCCCCTCCCCTTTATCGACTCCTTGCCCGGTACCGCTCCCGTCGTTACCTTTTTAGGTGGCGACCCCCAGGACTTGGTGGTGAGTTTCACTTCGGGCGGCCAAACGTTTTTTGACCGATACCGGAATGGAAGCCGCTTACTACTGTTCAATAACGGCGACACATACCGCGGAATCAGTGGGTCGCCGATCGGCAAGTTTCTCCTGATCGGCGACACCACGACGAATTCGATCAACCTGCTGGACGCGGATGCGCCGGTTCCCACCCCGGTTCCGTTGATCTTCGGAAATGTCCCGGTGCGGTCCCCCAATTGGGGACCCTATCTCACTTCGAAAGCCCTACTGGGACCGGGAGGCGCCTTCGGGCCTTCCGCCGGGGCGATTCTGTACAGCACGGTCGGGCCCACGGTTGGCGGACTCATTGCCGTCGATGCCGTCACGAGGTCGTCGATATCCGTGCAACCCGGCGGTAACGCAAACCCGACGCAGTCGGTCATTTTTGCCACCGTTACCGGTCCGGACTTGACCAGCCTCAAGTACATGAACGGTCTGAATGGCGCCGTCGTGACCGCTTTCAGTGGAGCCAATCCTAGCGTTGCGGGGGCGCTCGTTTCCTTCAACGCGGATACCGGCAACGTGGTGTCCGTGGTGACCTTCGGCGCCAGCTTGGCAAAGGCGGCGAAAGACGGAAGCGTCTACACCGGAAAGATCCTTGGCGCATTCGATGCCACGGGCAAAAACATTGCCCCGAACGGAGCGCGCCGCGTCTCCTTCGACGCGAAGTCGGGCAGGTTACTGTCCGCTCAATAGGTTCAACGAAAGGAAGACTGTATGCATATTTCCATTTTTGATCCGCGCAAAGGGTCAGCGGTTTTCGCTGCCGCACTTCTAACTGCGCTTACCCTCAACGGCTGCGGCGGTAGTTCGGCGGGTGGCGGTCCGAAAGCTGGAGGGCCTCCTCCCAACGGGAAGCCGATTACGACAAACTCCGGTCCGCTCACGTTCACGGCCGCCACCGCACTCCCGCCCGTAACGATGGGCGGACGAAATGCGGCGGTCGTCGGCTTTGCCGGCGCCGCGATTACGAGCGCCACCGCAAAGCTGCCGCTGCCGAGTTCGACGAATGCGGCGGACGCGCTAAAGAGCACCCTGATCGCCTACGACGACAACGGCCAGACGAAGATCTATAACTACGGCACGGGCGCTACCTTTCCGATCGGCGAAGAAATAGGGCGGGTAACCAGCACTTCTCCGTTCTTTTCCGGTGTGGGCAACCGCCTTGCCATATTCGAAAGGCCGGTCGCCGCCCCGACGGGGCAAATTTTCACGGAAGCGTTGGACGGCTCCGCAAAAGTCGCTGTGGGACCGCCTACCAAATCCCTCAACCCGTCGCCCACTTACTCGCCCGACGGTTTGAAGATCGCCTACGTTTGCGTCGATGCGAACGGCAAGACACGCCTTGCTCTCATAAACGCGGGAGGGGGAACCCCGACGTTCGTCACCGACGGAACCGACACCCCCGCGAATCCGGTGTGGACCCCGGATGGCTCGCGAGTCGTATACGTCGACCAGGCCCCAGGAGATACCCGCTGGCATGTAAAGACATTCGACTTCCGTCCCGGTTTCCCCGACATCAACACCTTTATCAGCGCGGATGGACCGCCTCCCATGCTTACGTTCTTGGGTGGAGATGACTCGGACGTCGTGGAAAGCTACTGCGTGTCCGGCACTTTTTTCACCGAGCGACTACGAGGTCAAAGTCGTGTTCAGCTATTCGTGGGTCCCGACACGATCAATGGAATCAGCGGGTCGCCGATCGGCAAACTCCTACTGATCGGCGATACGGCGACGAATTCGATTCTTGTGATGGATGCGAATGAGCCGAGGCCGAACCCGACGTTACCGCCCACGACATTGATCACCGGAAACGGGTCCGTCCGTTCCCCCAATTGGGGACCCTATGTGAACTCGAAAACACTGCTGGGGACCGGCGGCGTATTCGGTTCATCGGCCGGGGCGATTCTCTACGGCACGACCGGAACCACCGCGGGAGGAATCGTCGCCGTGGACGCAACCGACGAATCGTCGATCTCGGTCCAGCCGCAGACAAATACGAACCCGACGCAATCGGTCATCTTGGCCAATGTAACCGGGACCGGCCTGACGAGTTTGAAATACTTGAATGGCGTGAACGGCTTGGTCGTAACGGTACTCAGCGGCCCCAGTCCCAACGTTTCGGGCGCGCTCGTCTCCTTTGACGCCGATACCGGCAACGTTCTCGCCGTGGTGACCTATGCAGCGAGCCTGGCAAAGACCGGTAGCTCCTTTAACGGCAAGGTCCTGAGTGCGTTCGATGAACGCGGGGAAAACATCGCTCCCAACGGAGCTCATCGAGTGTCGTTCGACACAAAGTCAGGTCGATTGTTGACCGTGAATTAACCGGCATCAACCAAGGCGGCGATCGGATGTACAGGCCGCTCGCCGTAACGGCCTAGTGCGCGCGGCCCCGCGCCAATCCTTAGTCTTAAACTTTGGGACCGTCTGATAAGTCGTGCCGGTCCGAGCCATGCCAAGCTTTTTTCTTCCCCGCATTCCACCCAGGACATTTTTTGACCATCGCCTCCGCCGTCGTTTCGCGAGGGTGGCAGGCGATGCGTCAAAAAATGTCAAAAAAACATAACTCCAAGGAGGAAGCTGAGGACGGCAGTGGGTGTATTTCCCACTGCCGTCCTCAGCTTCCTCAACTGCAGGCAAACCGACAAAGCACCGGAGCAACCGCAGATTTCGATATCCGCAAACCGCGGAGCGAATGCCGACAATGTTACAGGGGCTGGCTCAAAGGCAAAGCCTGATGAGCCAGCCCCAAAATGCCCCGTGTGCCGATGCACCGATACGGGCAAAATTCGCCTAATTCGGCGGATTTCCCGTGTCGTTCATAGGCGGATTATCCGGCGGAGGGGTCGCATCCGGCGGCGCGGTCCCGCCGTCCGAAGGAGCCGCATCGTCCGGATTTGCCGCGCGTCGCCGACGCCGATGCTTCTTCAACTTCGGCTTCGCCACCTCGTTCGGAGCCTGGGTGACCGGCGCGTCCATCGCGCCCAGCGACGCCGTCTCGGGATCGAACTCGCCCTTGATCACGATCGCATGGGGCACCGGCCGGGAAGGGTTATCCGGCGAGCTGTGGCCAAACGCCTTGATCGAACTTCCATAAACCAGGGAAGTCGAGAAACCGGAATCGAGCAGCACCGCCTCCGCCACCCCCGCTGCGGCGATCGCCTTCGCCAGGTTCGCGGACGACACCGATTCCAGGGACGCGCCGACCACAAACTTGCCGTCGCTCATGACCCCCATGAAGGCCCGCTTGCGCGGATCTTCGATATCTTTGGACGAAAACGTGTCCATATCGTCCTTTTCGCGCGCCACCGTGCCATGCACGAGCCAAACCCCGGCGAGGAGGGTGTCCGTCATGTCGGGCATGAAGTCGTTGAACGCCATCACGCCGTTCATGGAATCGGCGACATAGGGAAGGATCGCGAGTTGGGTTCGTCCCCACATCACAAGCGGCCGGTTGCGGAGCTTGGCCCAACGGAACGTCTCATTGTCCGGCAGTACCGCCGGCATGTCGGCCGTCTTGCAAGGACCGACCATCTGGTTGTCCGTACTCGCGATGGCCGCCATTGCGAAGAAGCCACCGTTGATTCCCGCCACCGCGCCCGGCGTTCGGCGAATGAAGTCCAGGACGCCTTCCCGAGTGAGCGACATCATGCTGACCGGGGTCCCGCCGGTAATCATGCCGACCCGAACGCCTTCGTTTTCGACCTCCTGATACTTCACCGGCGCCGTGGCGATGGTGCCACGATAGATGCCCAAAGCACCGCCGGTCAAGGCCTCTTTCCGATCATCCCAAGCCTTTTGAATTCTTGTGTGGACGTATCGGTTGATGGCGACGATATTCGGCGACTCTTCCGCCATTCCGTTCGCGATCGTGAAGGCCATTTTGTGGCCGGATTCGCGGACCAGGGCTTGGGTCGCGGCATCGTTGCAGCCGTCCGGGTAGGCGAAGTACTCGATCTTCTTCCCGAGATGGGTCTCTAAGTCCGTCTTCGCATCGACGATTTCATGTCGCTGTTCGGAAGGATCAAGCTTGGTGATGTCGACCGGATGCGAGATCGTGTGGTTGCCGATCGTGATCAGAGGGTCTTTCACGAGCTTCTTCAGCTCGTCCCAATCCATGTGTGGGTGTGAGCCTTCCTTATGTCCCACGAACCCGGTATGTACAAAGACCACGCCAGGATAGTTGTACTTATGGAGAATGGGCAGAGCCCGATCGTAGAAGCCCTGATAGTTGTCGTCGAAGGTCAGGACGATCGCGTTGTCTGGAATGGTCGCCCCGGTTGTGAGGTGGGCGTAAAGCTGATCCATCGAGATTGTTCGCGCCCCATCCTTGGATCAGCTGCATCTGCTTCTCGAATTCATCGGTCGTACAGTCGAACCAGACCGAGCCCCGTCCACGCGACTTGATGATATCGTGATACATGATCACCGGCACCCGCTGTCCTTGGGACTTCATCGAGATCTCGGTGTAGGCCGGCGCGTCGGGGGCGTTATCGGTCTTTGGCGTATCTCCGCCGGCTGCCCCCGTTGATCCCGAGCCCTTCGCAACCGGCGAATCGCTGGGTTTGCACGACACGACCGCCGTCACCGCGAGGATCAGGGAAAGCAGATACGAGAAGCGACGCCTATTCAACATGTTTCCGGCGCGAATCCGCCGCCCGTTAAGTGTAACGTCGGGCCGACCCCAAATGTGTCGATCTTATTGAAGCACGATCCGCGCCAACAGCCCGATGGTACGTTCGAGATCAGCGTCCCCAAGCACCACAAGATCGGCAAAACGCCGGGAAGGTTGCACGTACTTTTCGTGCCCAACCCGCGCGCACTCCAAGTAGTAGGCCGCGATCAGGGCCGGATCGCCGCCGCTGCGCCCAGTGCGAATATCCCGCTCTACCCGCCGCACTGCGCGGATGTCCGCATCGAGCTCAACAAAGAGCCGGAGAGAACTGCGCGATCGGATCTCCTCGCTGGCCAAAGCCATCAGCCCGTCCACGACGACCACTTGCGCAAGGCTCGCGTTGACTTCGGCCAGAACGGCCAAGTTGTCCACGGATTCCGGATCGTTCGCATTAAAGGTCCGCTCCCCGTTAAACGAGAAGAGGAAGTGCGGCGCCAACTCGTCGGTGCGACGCATGTGCCGATCCATCGCTACGTGATCGCAAGTTACGAACTCGCGAAGGCATACGCAAAGCGCTTCGGCCAGCGTGCTCTTGCCGGAGGCAGAGCCCCCGGCAATGGCGATCACGTAAGAGTTAACCACCGCTTAGAGGGTGATCGCGGTCGAAACCGACGCCTCAAAGATCTCTTCGGCGGAAACCTCACGTCCTCGCGCCTGCGAAAGGTAGATCCCTTCCGAAACGAGCATCGTGTTCAGCGCGATCTCCGCGGTCGGGAGCAGCGGAACCTTGCCTTGCAGTGCCGCAATCCAGTGAGCTTGGCTGTTGCCGTAGAAAGATCCGTCGCCGACAACGGTGTCCCAGCGGAACCGCGAACTGCCCATCTCGGCGGTGGACTTCAGCTCCAAGTTGCCGACGTTCTTGAAGAACCCGAACGGCGCCAACCGCACGCCGCCCTTGCTTCCGAGCAGGAAGGGGCCCTCAAAGTTGTCCAAATTCGCCGCCCAGCTCTCGATGATCTCCATCGAGCGGTCGTCCGCCAATCGGACGAAACCGGTCGCGAGCTCTTCCACGTCGTAGTTGGAAATAGCGAGTCGGCCCGGGTCGATATCGATCTTCTGATAAGTTTTGCCGGTTACACGCTCTACCTTTGGGTTGCCCATCAGATAGAGGATTTGGGAGATGTGATAGACGCCCATGTCGTAGAGCGCGCCACCCGAGGCCTGCTTCTTCTGCACAAAGCTGGGGGTTCCATAGCCGTCTACATAGGGCCGGCCGCGGCGGCGGAAGCCCGTGCTGCGGGAGTGGAAGACTTCGCCGAGCTCGCCCGCGTCGATCAGTTCCTTCGCTGCCCGCGTCTCGTTGCTGTACAGGGTGGCGAGCTGAATGTGCAGGTGCTGTCCGGTCTCGCGCGCCGTGTCGAGCATGGTGACGGCGTCTCGGTAGCTGCCAGCCATCGGCTTCTCGCAATAGACGTGCTTGCCGGCTTTGAGTCCCGCAACCGTTGCGGGCATGTGGAGATTGTTGTGCAGGCAGACATCGACGGCATCGACATCGGCACGACCGATGACTTCACGGAAGTCGGAGGTGACATCGCCGCCGTACTTCGCCGCTGCGGCTTCCGCCGCCGCCTTGTTTACGTCGCAGTAAACGACGATCTCCGCGTCCGCAATACCCGCGTACGTTTCCATGTGCTGCTGGGCAATCGCTCCGCAGCCGATCATTCCGATTCGAATCTTTCCCGCCATCCTCTTTAATCCCTCTGAAGCGTCGACGCTCCTGCGGGATTGTAGCCTCTAGACCGGGGTTAGCATTGCCGTTGGTCGCACTCGCCGGGGCAGGGCCACATACACACCCAACCCGACGAAGAACCCGGTCACCCAACCAATATCGCTGAAGAACTGAAGGCTCGGAACGAAGCGCCCGATCAGCGCGGCTCCGATGCCTGCCGCGAGCGCCACGACCGCGTTCGGGTTGAAGCCGTTCGCATACCGAAACTCTCCGTTTGCTTGGTACAGAGCCTCGACGTCGAGCTCGTGCTTGCGCACCAGCCAGTAGTCGGCGATAAGGATTCCGGCGACCGGGCCGAGCAAGTCCGAACTGGTTCCAAGCCAAGCGAAAACGTAGTCCTGCGCCGTCGCCAGAAGCCGCCAAGGCATGATCGCCGTCGCGATGGCGGCGGTGACGAGCGCGCCCTGCCACATACTGATCCGCTTCGGCGCGACGTTCGAGAAGTCATAGGAGGGCGAAACCAGGTTTGCAGGCACGTTCACGCAGACGGTTGCGATCAGAATTCCGATCAGCGCCACCGTGCTGAGAAGACCCGACGGGAGGTGCTTGATCATCTCCAGCGGATCCCAGATCACCTTGCCATAAAGCACGGCCATCGCCGAAGAGGTGAAGACGGCGAGCACCGAGAACGCGACCATCGTCGTTGGCAGTCCGAGGGCCTGGCCGATCGCTTGGTCGCGCTGCGATTTGGCAAAGCGTGAGAAGTCGGGCGCGTTTAGAGCGAGGGTCGACCAGAAGCCGATGACCGACATCAGGGCCTTCGGGATCAGTCGTCCGAGGTCTACGTTCGGGTGCTCCGAGGCATGAACGACCGGTCCTAACCCGCCCGCCGCGATACACGCCCAAATGCACATCGCGATCGCGAAGACCATCACGAGTGGGGCGGCCCAGAGCTCAAACCGCTTCAGAGAAGCCATCCCGCGTTTCAACACGAGCAGATTGAACGCCATGAATATCGCGAAGCAAAGCCAGTCGATCACCCCGTAGCTTAGGATTTGAGTCGCGTTGACGCTCTCGAGCCCCGGAGCGATCTGGAGCAGCAGCATCTTCAAAGCGCCGCCTCCGATGTGGATTTGGATTCCAAACCAAACCGCCGCGATGATCCCGCGCACCAGCGCCGGCACGTTCGCCCCCAGCGTCCCGAACGAAGCCCGTGCCAGCACCGGGAAGGGAATCCCATACCGCGTGCCCGGATGGGAATTCAGCACGATCGGGATGAGTACGATGCAGTTGCCGACCGCCATCAGCAAGATGACCTGCCACCAACTCAATCCCAGTGCGATGAACGAGCCCGCCATGAGCCAGGTCGGCACGCAGTGCGCCATTCCAATCCAAAGCGCGGCATAGTGAACCCACGTCCAAGTTCGCTGCTCGGGAGTAGTCGGCCGCAGGTCGTGATTGGCTAAGCTCGCGTTTGTTTCGCTCATTTGCTTTGGCAAAGTTTAGAATTAATTGACCTGGGTTGCAAGCTATGAATTTGACTAATATCGCTCCGTCGCAGACTCTTGAGGAGTTTGAGAGCCGCCTCGCGCAGTTTGTCGACCCCGTCGCCTTGCCCAGCGTCGCTTACGGGATCTCTCGGGGATCATCCGATTTGGTGTCCGGTGGGTTCGGTGTGGCGGACAAAGAGTCGGGTTTGGCCGCTTCACCTGCGATCCCGTATTCGTTGGCCAGCATCTCGAAGCCTTTAACCGCAACGGGTGTGGTTTTGCTTGCCTCCCGCGGTTTGATCGACTTGGACGCGACGATCGATTCCTACCTGGGCGGCTTGGCATTGGTCCCGCGCATGGGTTCTGGAGTGACCGTGCGGCAAGTCGCCAACCACACCGCCGGCCTGCCCTTGCATTGCCAATTCTTCTATGCCGACGAGCCCTTTCCCCGGCCGCCCTTCCCCGAGACCGTCCGTCGATACGCCAAAACCTTCTCTAAACCTGGTTCGAAATATCGGTATTCGAACCTCGGCTATGGGGTGCTGGATCACCTGATCGAAGTGGTCTCCGGCCGCCCGTACGCCGAATTCATGAGGGAGGAAGTTTTCCTGCCCCTCGGGATGTCGACCGCTTCCATCGACGCGCCCTTCGATCGTCCCTATGCCAAGTCCTACGGCGAGGACGGCGTGGCCTATCCCCGATATACCTTCGACCACCCTGGCGGCTCGGCGGCCTTCGCTTCGGTCGCTGACTTGCTGGCGTTTGGTCGTTTTCAGCTCGGGTTAGGGCCTGCGTTGTTCTCTGCGGAGTGGCGGAAGGAGATGCGTCGTCCGACGGCTCGAACCGGCCGTTTGTTGAAAGACGGAGGCTACGGCCTCGGCTTCTCGGTGATCCCGAATCGCTTTGGGCTCGGTATTTTCGGCCACACGGGATACATGGGCGGGGTCTCGACGATCATGCGAATAGTGCCATCGCTGGATTTAGCGGTGGTCATTCTGACGAACGGGCAAACGGGGCTCACGGGAGCCGCGGCGGACGAGGCCTTGGCGGCGGTCGATGCTGGCTTTCGACGGGGCCTGGCAACATCCCGGCGGCGAGCTCGGACCGTTCCGGCGAAACCGATCCCTGCGTCGGCTTTGCGGAGTTGGGATGGGTACGTCGAGGTGTTGGACGTTCGCTTGCCGCTTCGCCTCAATCTTTTCGGTGAACCGACCGCTGTTTTAGATGGCCATTCCGCAAGCGTCAAAGACCTCGCTTTCACGAACGGTCAGATCACGGGATCTTTTGAGGGGTTACTGCCGAGCGAGGAAGTGAGCCGGTATCCGTACCACTTGCAACTGCAGCTGACCGTGTCGCGTTCGCGGATGTGTGGGGCGGTGGTTGCGGTCACTCATCGAGAGTCCTACGGAGGTGCGCCCGGTAAACGGCTAGGCAACACCCTCTCGTTCTGGACCGATTTAAAGGAGGCTTGACCGGATAATCCGGAGTTTCTCGTCAAGAGCGACAAGTCGGGAAAACTCGCCGCGCATAAGCCGGGCGAGCTGCGAAAACCCTAGGGTTCGATCAGACCTCGCTTCAGTGCGGAAGCCACGATATCGTTCAGAAGGGTAATAAACTCCGGGTAGGGAGCCAGCATCGGCTCTTTCATCGTGAGAATCTGCGTCGCCGTCAACGGTTCCGGACCCGGATTCGCATGCTCCCCCCAGTGCAACCAGGTCGGCGCCAAAGCATCCACAGCCCGCGCAAACCGCGACTCTGGAGTTTCACGGGCCTCGAATTCGTGCCAAAGCGCCGAGAACTGCGCGCCCTGATCCTCAGGAAGCACCCCGAATAGCTTTCGAGCCGCTGCCTCCTCCCTTTCCGGCTGGGTCTTGGTGGCTGCAACATCGTAGATGGCGGTATCCCCGGCGTAAACCTCTACGAGGTCATGAACGAGGAGAAGTTTGATCACCTGGCCCATGTCGACCTTCTCCGTAGCGTGCTCCGCCAGCACCAGCGCCATCAAAGCCGCATGCCAAGAGTGCTCCGCGCTGTTCTCCCGCCGCGAACCGTCGGCAATGCTGGAGGCGCGGACGACGCCTTTTAGTCCATCGGCAGCGAGCAGAAACGCCATCTGGGCTTCAATTCGACTGGGTTCGGAGGTCTCCATAGCCGAGCCTACCCGCGACCGTACCGCTACCCCGCGAAACCCTATGTAGACCGCGACCGGATGTTCGTGCCGCTCGCGGGAAAGCGCATAGGAGACGGAACTCTCTCCTCGCGCTAGTCGCTCGCCAAACACCGCCGGGCCAGTTCCCGAATCTCAGTGTCCGGATCGTTCAGTCCCCGCTCAACCACGCCCCGGCACCGAGAGTCGTGAGGCGTCCAGCGTGCGCAGTGATAGAGCACCGCGGTTCGGATCTCGGCGCTTTCGTGAGTGGCAAATTCTAACAGTTGGTCGACGGTATTCGGTCGGAGTTTGGTAAGCCCGTACAAGCCCGGCAGATCGGGGTCGTTCCGAATCGCGAACGCGACGAGCGGAGCCACCGATCGTGGGTCGCTGAGGACGCCGAGAGCCGCCACCGCATCGTAGCGCACCTGCTTGTCGGGATCGTCACATAAGGCCAGAATCGTGTCGAACGCCTCCGGAGCCTTCGTCTTGCCGAGCACCCAAACGGCCCGAAACCGCACCGCGGGGTTCTCACTGGCACACGCCGCGATGCAGGCATCCACCGCTTCCTTCCCGTAATAGCGGATAAGAGATGCCTCGGCTCGTTGGCTTATCTTCGAGTCCGGTGAGGCGAGATTGGTTGCATGTTGCCGAATCCGCTTTTGCCGCCTCTTGTTCGAAGGTTCCCCCAAGACGTAGGTGTTAAAAAGTTCGGGGCGATGCTCGCGAACACATGCTTGGGCATCACGACGAATGAACTCCGCCTCATCTGCGAGTGCGTTCATTACAATGAGATGGCACCTTGGATCCTCAGTAAACCAACGCGTGCAAAACCCGACTACGCCATGGCGCAGGTCGTCTTTCTTGCTCTTGGCGTAAGGGAGCAACTCGGTTGCGGCGGAGAACGGCAAGTTAGAAATCGCGTAGGCCGCCGGCAAGTCGGAATTTCGTCGCTGGGCCATTTCCAGCAGCGGAGCTACCGCTCGGGGGTCACTCAAATCGGCAAGCACTCCAACGGCGAAATATCGGACCCACTTGTCCGGATCTTTGCAGAGCCGAAGGGAGGTTTCAAATGCTTCGGAACCCCCGCAGTTGTTAAGCATTTGAACCGCTCGGACACGGAGGTCCGGATTTGGACTGGCGCATGCCGCAACGATGAATGGCGCTGCCTCCTCGCCGTAAGACCGCAATCTCGCCGCCGCCCTCCGCCAGGTGGTCGCGTCCTTCGACTCCAGCTCAACCATGAGCCGCTCAATGTCCGAGTTCACGAAACTTAGTTTCGCCCACCGGTCGTCGCGACACCTTGAATAAAAGTCTTTTGCGCGAAGAAAAACAGCACGATGATCGGCAACGTAAACAGCGTCGCGGCCGCCATCAACTGCGTCCACTTTCCACCGTAGCTCGAATAAAACTGCTGCAACCCATAAGCCAGCGTGTACTTCGAGGGATCGTTAACGTACACGAGCGGACCCATGAAGTCGTTCCAAGTCCCCAAGAACTGGAACAACGCGCAGGTCGCCAAGGCCGGCTTCGCCAAAGGCAAAACCAGCCGGGAAAAGATCGTCCATTCCCCTGCGCCGTCGACCCGCGCCGACTCCGCCATCTCCATCGGCAGAGTCCGGAAGAATTGGGTCAACAAGAAAATATAGAATGCGCCGCCAAAGAACGAAGGCACGACCAAGGGAAGGTAAGTCCCATACCAGCCGAGCCAGCGGAACAAAGCGAACTGCGGGATCATCGTGACCTGCCCTGGCAGCGCCATCGTCGCGATCATCACCCCGAACAGCACGTCGCGGCCCCGAAACTGGATGCGCGCGAACCCGTAGGCCACAATCGCACTCGATAGAATCACCCCGACCACCGAAGTCAAGCACAGCCCCGCCGAGTTCTCCAAGTACTTCAAGAACGGCACCGTCTGCAGCGCCTGCGAGTAATTCTCCGGGTGAACGCTGTGAAGGAACAGCGAGCTTAAAGACACCGAGGACCCGCCTTTGGCCCCGTAGACGTCCGAATCTGCCTTCAGGGAGGTCGAGACCATCCAGATGAACGGCAGGATCGCCGGGATGCAGAGCATCAGCAGCGCCACATGCACGCCAAGCTTTTGCGACCGGCTCATCGAACCCGTACTACCGGTCATAACCCAGCTCCTTTCGTCGATTCGCCTCGGCGCTAACGGTCTTCGTAAACCCACTCAAGGCTTGAGTGGCCGTAAGGGTTCCGTGGGTGACGGATTCCTCGGTGGTGCCGATGTGGTCATTGAAGAAGGTCTGGAAAGGCACCGGTGGCAGTACCGTCTCGTTCTCGCTCGGCATCAGATCCACAAAGGTTTTGAACTGAGGAAACTTGTGCAGGTAGGCCTGATAGATGGGCGACTGCGCGATCGCCGGGGTCAATGGAAGCCATCCACCCCAGGTGTAAAACTCTGCCGCCACGTTCGGGTTTTCTAGCCCGGACCAGAACTTGATGAAATCCCAAGCCCCTTTCGGCTCCTTTGCGCTTGTCGGGACGACCATGAAATTGCCGCTGGAGAACCCGGCCAGAGGTTTGCCCCCCTTTGGCGGAGGGATGGGGCACGTCTCGTAATGCAGGTTCGGCGCGTACTTCGCAATTTGCTCCACACGCCAGGCGCCGTCTACGATAAAGGAGTAAGCGCCCCCGATAAATGGCCAGCCGCCGGCCGAAGACTGCGTATCGAGCCCGGCATTGAACCGCTGCACGTTCCCAAAGCCAAGAGCCTTGTTCGAGTCGGAGATGTATTGCAAGGCCCGCAGATTCTCCGGCGTGTCCATCGTCAACTTTTCGCCGTTCCAATCGTAGAACCCGCCCCCGAAGACCGCGGCGAAAATCATGTAGTTCGTCGGCAGCCAACCCAGCCGTGTCAGATTCCCGTTCGCATCGAACTTGTCGAGCTTCTTCCCGATCTCATCGAGCTCTTCCAAGGTCTGGGGAGCGTGAGGGGCGATCCCGGCTTCCTTCATGTGGTCGGGCAGGTAGTAAAGCCCGAACATGTTCATGCCGATCGACATCCCGTAGAGCTTGCCCTTGTACGTCCCCATCTTCTTGACCACGGGGTATGCCTGGCGGTCGAAATCGGCCTTCTCCGCCGGGGTCATCAACTCATCCAGCGGGCGTAGAAGGTGGCCTTCGGCCCATGGCGGAATGATCGGGTTCCACTGCGCCATCACGTCAGGCGGATCCCCACCGAGCACGCCGAGAATGAACTTCGAATCTGCGCCCGCGCTGGGCACCGACAGCGCCTCGACCTCGTAAACGTCCTGGCTGTCGTTGTAGCGCTTGACGATCTTGTCGACGACGTCTTTCCACTCCGCCGTCCACATATGCCAAAACCGCACCTTGGTCCGGACGTGGCGAGGAGGCTGGGAGAAGCTCGCTCCGGACCAGAAGAAAAGGAGGAAGAGCAGGCCGATAAGCGCCAGCCCGCGACTGAGCCAAGATTTGATCCGTTCCAAGGATGGGTTATCCATGTCTCATCCGCCGTAATGAACCCACTTCTTCTGGGTTCGGAAGAGCAGGGCCGTGATCACGACCACCACGAAGAAGAGAATCCAGGCCATCGCACTCGCGTAGCCCATGTCGGCGTACCGCCAAGCCCGGTTGAAGAGGTACAGCGCGTAAAACGTCGTGCTCTCCTCCGGCCCGCCGTTCGTCATGATGAACGCCTGGGTGAAATACTGAAACGCCCCGATCATCCCCATCACGAGGTTAAAAAAGATCACCGGCGTGAGCATTGGCAGCGTGATCCGGCGCATCCGGGTGAACGCATTCGCCCCGTCGATCACCGCCGCTTCATAGAGGTAGACCGGAACGTCCTTAAGCCCGGCGAGGTAGATCACCATGCTCCCGCCAACGCCCCAGAGCGACATAAACACGAGGCTCCAAAACGCCCATTTGGTATCCGAGAGCCAAGAGGGGCCGATCACCCCCATGCTCTTCAGCACCCCGTTCACAAGCCCGATCTGGGGGTTCAAAATCCAGACGAATACCACCGAGCTCGCTACCGCCGGCACGATCGAGGGCAAGAACAGCACCGTCCGGTAAATCGCGATCCCTTTGACGTTGCAGTTCAAAAGCAACGCCAAGATCACGCCTGCGATGACCCCGAGCGGAACCGCGACCACCGCGTATTTCAGCGTGATCCCGAGCGACTTCCAGAACAGCGGGTCGTCCGTAAGCAGCGCCCGGTAGTTCGCGGTCCCCACCAAGACGGGCGAGGTCACGATATCCCACCGGGTGAACGAGAGCCAAACGCTGCTCAGGAAGGGACCCAGTGTGAAGAGCAGGAAGCCGATCAGCCACGGGGCAATGAACAGGTACCCCGTGATGTCGTTCCGTATGGGTTTCCGTAAGCCGCTTCGCTTCAGATCATGCTCCCGTTGCTTCGCTGTACGCGCGTTCAGAGTCTAGCGCAAACCTCCTTGTTTGCGGGTGCTCCATTTCTATTTTAGGTAAAGCTCGATCACCGGTACGGTAACCGCCGGCGCCTTGACCGGCACATGCAGGGTCAGCACATCCAGTTCCTCGTGCCCGCCGCCCTTCTCGAACTTGATCTCGGAGGCGTCGTTGAGAAGCTGCGCATACTCCACGCGGTCCCCGAAGCCTTCCAGGTGAATCACTGGGAACGGCCACGCAAGGACGTGTACGTACAGCCGGTTCGTCGTCGGGTTATAAGTGAGGCGGCAATCCTGCGGCGCCTTGAATTCCTTCGGCGCCATCGTGCAACCGTAGATGCTGCGGTTGTGCCGCTTCATCCACTCGCCCATGCCTTTCAGCCGGTCGAGAGCGCGCGCATCGAACTCGCCACGGCCGGTCGGTCCGACGTTGAGCAGTAGGTTTCCGCCCTTCGCGACGGTGTCGATGAGCATCCGCACCAGCTGCTCGACGGACTTCCAACTGTCCTCATCTCGGTGGTAACCCCACGAGCCGGAGAAGGTTTGGCACGCCTCCCAGACCACGCGCTCCCCGCCGACCGTCTTCCATCCGCTCGGCTGATACTGCTCTGGCGTCGTGTAGTCCCAGCCGTCCGCCTGGTCCATCAGGTCGAGACGGTCGTCGATCAGGAGCCCCGGTTGGAGTTCGCGAATCATCTTCACGATCTCCTTGCTTCCCCATTCGTTGTGCCCTTTGCCGACCCAAGGCTTGCCGCTCGCGTTCTTACGATCCGGCCCGGGTGGGTAGGAAAAGTCGAAGAATAGAAGGTCAACCTGACCAAATCTTGTCAACAGCTCATGCACCTGACCCTTCAGGTAGGCGGCGTACTTGCTCTGGTCTCGCCCCACGTTCATCTTCTCGCGATCCGGATGGTCGCGCAGGGCGTGCAGGTCGTCGATGATGAAGTCCGGATGGTGCCAGTCGATCAGCGAGTGATAAAAGCCCGTTCTTAGACCACGAGCGTTGAAGGCTTGGACCATTGGCTTGATCAGATCCTTGCCGTATGGGGTGTTCGTCGCCTTGTAGTCGGTCAGATCGGTGTCCCACAGGCAGAAACCGTCATGGTGCTTCGTGGTGATGCAGAAGTACTTCATCCCCGCATCGTCGGCTGCGGCCGCCCACACGTTCGGGTCGTAGAGGTCGGGGTCGAAGTGCCGGAAATACTTCTCGTAATCCTCGTTGGTCAGCCGCTCATGCTGCTTCACCCACTCGTGCCGCGCGGGCAGGGCGTAGAGGCCCCAGTGAATAAACATCCCGAAGCGAGCTTCGGTAAACCACCGGCTATCGCCAGTCGTGGGTCGTAGCGGAAGATCAAGTGTGTGCGGCTGCATGAAAACCCCTCGTCTCGGCCCGCTCGCGATTCACGGCAACGGCGCCGAACCTCCAAACTATAGCGGAAACCGGCTCCGCCGTCCTGCCCTACCGACAGTAAGATAATCTTCAATCTATGACTGCCTCTGAGATCGAGAACCTAGTCGCGCAGGCGAACGCGGCGCAGGGAAGGGGGCAGTTAGTCGAAGCCGAGCGACTCGTCCGCGCTATCCTCGAACAAGACCCCGGCAATGTCAGTGCTAAGGTCATCCAGGGCATCGTCCTAACGAAATCCAACCGCACTGAGCAGGCGGTCGCAACCTTCAAAGACGTCCTCGAAAGGCAGCCAACGTCGTTCGACGCCGCCTTCTGGCTCTCGATGCTCAGCCGGAAACAGGGCGACCTCAAAAGCGCTGCCGAGTACGCCGCCCTTGCCGCCGAGATCCAGCCGAACGAGGCCCACGCCCACAGCAACCTCGGCCTAACCCTCCTCGCCGCCCAAGACCTAACCGGCGCCACCGAGAGTTTCCAGCGCGCCGCCCACCTCAACCCGAGGCTCGCTCCGAACTTCCACCACCTGGGCCGCGCCCTCCAACTCCAAGGTCGCGATAAGGAAGCCGCCGACGCGTACCGCAAAGCCATCCAGCTTGCCCCCAATGCGTTCGACTCCATCCTGAGCCTCGGCCAGTCGCTCATGAGCCAGAACGACGTTGACGGCGCGGTCGAAATGGCCCGTCGAGCCCTCCAAATCAACCCAAACTCCGCCACTGCGCTTCTGCTCCTTGCCGGCGCGCTCATCGAGGAAAACCGGACCGCCGAGGCTGAGAACTACCTGCTCAAAGCCATCGCCTTGGATCCAAGGGAAAGCAGCGCCCACGCCATGCTTGGCATGCGAATGCAGTCCCTGGGCCGCTTAAAGGAAGCAAACGAAGCCTTCGAAAAGTCGATCGAGATCCAGCCGAAGCAGGGCTTCGCGTACTGCGCCCTCCTCCGCAACCAGAAAGTCACCGATCGCGAGCGAATCCAAAAGCTAGCGACTTTGGTCGATGACCCCAGCATCCCCCCGCGAGGCCTAAGCTTCCTGCACTTCGGTCTCGGCAAAGCGTATGAGGATCTCAAAGAATACGAACTCGCCATGCGGCACTTCGACGAGGCGAACCGCCTCGCGTACAAGCTGAAATTCGGCGACCAGGTCTTCGACCGTAAGCGCTACAAGGACGCCGTCGACTGGACAATCGACACGTTCACCCCCGAGTTCTTCCGCAAATATGAGTCCGCCGCGAGCCCCAGCGACCTCCCGATTTTCATTCTCGGCATGATGCGCTCCGGCACCACCCTGGTCGAGCAGATCCTCTCCAGCCACCCGGATGTCGAGGCGACGGGCGAGCAGTCGTTCTGGATGACCCGCGGACCCGAGGCGTTGCCGGTGCACACGCGCATGCTCAACATCGCCGGCCTTAAGGGGCTTGCCGCCGAGTATCTCAAAATCTTGAAGTCGGTGAATGCCAACGTGCCGCATCTCACCGACAAAATGCCCGGCAACTACATCGTCCTCGGCCTCATCCACGCCGCGTTTCCTCGCGCAAAGGTGATTCATACGCGCCGCGACCCCCGAGACACCTGCATCTCGATCTATTCCACCCCCAACCGCGTCCCGAATGACTGGGCCAACGATCGCGCCAACATCGTCTACGCCTACCAGCAGTACGAGCGCCTAATGACCCACTGGCGCGCCGTCCTGCCGGCCGACACGATGCTGGAAGTTACTTACGAAGACATCGTCGATGACCGCGAATCCAAAACCCGAGAAATGGTCGCCTTCTGCGGCCTAGAGTGGAACGACGCGTGTCTGCGGCCTGAGGATAACGAGCGGTCCGTGGTCACCCCCAGCGTCTGGCAAGTCCGCCAACCCGTGTATCGAACATCGCTGGAACGTTGGCGCAATTACGAGCCATGGTTGGGCGATTTTGCGGATCTCTGATCGACAACGCGCCGTCTCAAAAAGCCAAGTCGCGCCGACTGGCGCCGAATATTCATCCGCGCATCTTCAAACGCAATTTTTGCCCGCCGAAGCTCTAGCGAGGTGGGCAAAAATTACAACCAAAACCTTCTGCCGCTTTGGGCGAAGCTCCAAACGGCGGAAGGGGGTCACAAAACTTTGTCAGGGGCAGTCTCAGGGGCGAAGCCTTATGAGACGGTCCCCACCTAATCACTTGCGCATCAGGCCTTTGATTGCCCAGATTTCTTGCTCCGCCTGATTGAGGCGCTCTTTCGGAGTCGTCGAGTCCTGCTTTAGACGGTCTCTTCTCGCCTCCGACGCCGCCAAAGCTTCTGCCAGTAAGGGCTCTAAGGCAACCTTGTTAGCCTGATCAAGCGCGACCAAAAGCTTCACGACGAGACCTTTCTGCGCAAAGGCGTCCGTCCTGAGAAGGCTCCGCCAGACTTCCGAGCAAGGTTCCGGAGGCATATGGGCAAGGGCCGTTAGGCAAGTATCGATCGACATCATGCCCGCGCCGATGCCCTCACTAAACCTTGGCGCCGGAGCGCTGCCCGTGCTATCGAACATAGTGGCATCGCCGATCTTACTGGCCGTCGCCAGCAGCTTCTCCCGAGACGGAGCCCCGACGGTCAAAGTAAACGTTTGGGTCGCCGCGATCGGAAAGGTGGAGCCAGACACAAATTGCTCGGGCAAGCCACCCTTCGCGATCCCCCCGGTCGAATTCAGCTTGACGAGAAACTCGTACGTTCCCGGCCGCAACCGCGACGTATCCAGATTTAATAGGAACAGGTCGGTGAAGGATTCGCCGGCATTTACCGGCTGTAGCTGAAGCCTGGCTACCTGAACCGGGCTAGCCCCTTGCCGTCCAACATTGCTCAGAAGTCCGACGCCGCCGACCGATCCGATCCGTGTCGAGACTCCGGCGTGGAAGTCGCTCTTGAAGTCAAACGCGAGGGCCGCGCCCGCATTGCTTCTTGGGCTGAAGATTCGCAGTCCTACGAACAGGGGTTCACCAGGAACGACGGAGTTGGTCCCTTCAAGTTGGACACGAAGGCGGCCAGTGCTTGACTGAGCCTGGGTCGAACCGGAGGTCGCAAGCAGTGCGGCGGCAATAAGGTTGATTTTAATCATGCGCTTATTCAGGGCCACAAGCAGGGCGCAACGATGCCGTTCCGCCAAACCTGCCGTAGCGATGGGAATAGCGTATCCAATCACGAAACCACCGCCGCGCCATCGGCCCCCGGCGCCGAATCGAGTCACGGTCACCCTAGGCCACTTCGGCTTTGACCGGATCGCGGTTCCAGTCGATGTTTGGCGTTCGCGGAATGTCGGCTGGGGTCAGCAAAGGCTTGTCCTTGCGCAGAGATCCCACCGCCCAACCGTCCTGGAGCATATTCTCCAAGGCCTCTAAGGCCGCCAAATAACCCAGTTCCCCGACCGAGCGGCTCAGCGATCGGATGTTCGTCATGATCGGCCCTAGCTTTTTCTCACGCCGCAGCGCCTCGATTGCGATCCGGAAGCCGCCGTAGACGGGTAGGGTCTTGCCACCCCGACGGTAGACCTTGGTCATCTCGATCTTGCCGGCGCTGTAGATCGCGTAGTCTCCCATCTCAGCGCCCTGAAGCTTCAGCTCGAATACGTTGTATTGAGTGATCTTCCACTGAGCCTGGGTCTGGAACATGACGCCCTGGAGGTTCTTAATTTGTTCCAACGTGTGACCGGCAAGGCCAGGCCCGGCGGTCTCGTGCGAAACAAAACCACCCGTACCCAGCCACTGCCAAGCTTCCTGAGCGTTCAAGTTTAAACCCGCTTCCTTGGCGATTTCGCTCGTGTACTCCACGAGATCGTTGAAGTGTTTATTGGCCGAATACCAGTAGTTGGCGAAGCGAATGTGTTGCCGAATCCGGTTTTGCTGCCGCTCCTGGAACTCGGTGAGCAGCCATTCGGGTGAATGCTCGCCGCGCAACAATGCGAGAATCGTATAGGCGCATTCCTTGGCCCCGACGTGCGCCAACGTGAGCCCCGCCGAGAGAATCGGGTCGGCAAAGCCTGCGCATTCGCCGACGAGAAACCAGTTCTCACCGGCCATCTTTTCGGATAGAAACGACCAGTCTTTTGTCGCACTTACGTCGCCATCGGGAGTGGCTTTGGCGATCAACTTCGAGATCCGCGGCTCAGACCGAACCGCCTCCATATAAAGTTCTTCCGGTCTTTTGCCGGCCGATTTGTAGTATTCGGCAGGGCAAACAAAGCCGATCGAAGTTCGTGTCGGCGACACGGGGATGAACCAGATCCAGCCGTATCCGAGGCTCATGATCTGGATACGGGTGGCTCCGTGCCCAACCGTGACCGCCCATTCGGCGTCATTCCAGTGATCCCAAATCGCGATATTCCGTAGCGACGCCGGCTCCTCTACCGGCACTCCCAGCGCCCGTCGCAGAATCCCGATGTTCCCGGAGCAGTCGATGTAGTACTTTGCCTCGACCTTCGTGCCGTCTTCCAAAAGCAGGCCCTCGACGCGGATGCCATCGTTCAGCACTTTCTTGACGGCCGTGTTCTCAAACACCTCGACGCCGTTCTCGGCCGCATGGTCGAGCAGAATCTCGTCGTAAACTGCGCGTTCGACCTGGAAAGTACTCCGCTGCCGCCAAGTCTTATATTGGCCGGGACGCGGGTCGTTCTCATTGACCTCCTCGATCGCGAGCAGGTTGAAATCCCACAGATCGTCGGAAGTGCCCCAACGGTAAGTCGCCCCGATCTTGACGGGGAAGTTGGCGGCTTCGATCTTGTCCCAGACCCCCATCTCGTCCAAGACGCGATTGATCGTGGGCAACAGACTCTCGCCGATGTGCTCGCGGGGAAAGGTCTCGCGCTCGAAGATCGCTACCCGAAGCTCGGGGGCGTACTTCTTGAGGAGGGTTCCGGTGGTAGATCCGGAAGGGCCGCCGCCAATGATGGCGACGTCGTACGTCTGAGTTTGAAGTTCGCTCAAGTCTCTCTTCCTAGTCGAAGGAGTCAATGAAAAAATGCGGTTGCCGTTTGAAAGCAACCGCATCAAGTTAGGCGGTTCGACCTAGGTCGAACCGCCATCAGTCGATCTAACCGCCTGTCGCAGCCGGAGCCGGAGCCGTTCCCGTCGACGTTGCCGCCGCAGCCTTCTTCTGGCCGGGGCCTCCAAGGTTACGGGCATTGGGTGGTTTGCTCAGCGCGCCACGAAGCTTCGTGTCGTCTCCACCAGCGTCGTCGCCCTTGTTGCAGCCGCCGATGACGGCGGCTGCAGAGACTACGATTAGAGCAGCAAGGGACAGTCTTTTCATGAACCGGAGGGCCAGAAGGCCTTGATCGCGAGAGAACCGTCGCTACGAGTGACGGTCGTACCCATCAACTGCTTCCAAGGGGTCGCTTTCACGTGACCGTCCGTTCCTGCCCAGATGGTGATACCAGTTGGGAGGGTCTGGCCAGGATTTGGACCTGCCGGCCAAGGGAACCAACCCTCGACGTTCGGGTCGTTCCCCGACTTTCGAGCGACCGGGCCGCAGATAACCGCCGCGCATCCGTACGCGTTCGCAGGACACGAACTGAAGTACAGGTCGAAGTTGTCCGGCGTGTCGTTACCGTTGCCATAGTCGCCAAAGCCGACCATTTCCCACATGTAGTCCCAGTTACCGGCCTGCGAGATCAGAACCTGTTCTGCGGGATTTGCAATTGCGGTCGTGGTCAACGAAGGAACGTTACCATTTGTGTATCCAGAACCAGCCCAGATCGGAGCTCCCGTTGCAGGAACGGCCGAACCGCCGATTCCATCGTAGAAATACTTCTTACCGCCGGTCATCGCGGCGCCGAGCGCCTGCTGGCCGAACGTAAAGTCATTAGGCGAAGTCGTGTTCTTCGACGTGATGCGCTGAGGCGGCATGCCCCAGAGGCCGTAGACTGCGAATGCGTCGCCGGAGTTGCCGTTCGACGGATTCGGAGTGTGAGCTGCCGTCGGGTCAAGAAGAACGGACCAGTTCTTCATGTACGGCTGCTGGAGGTAGCTCCACGGGTAAACGGCCCAGTTCGAATCGAATTCCGCCGTCGGCGAGAACGCGTCGTCGTAGTCGTTCGTGTACATGATCTGACCGAGCGCCATCTGCTTGGCGCCGCTGGTTGCAACCGATCCCTTCGCCGCGCGCTTCGCCTGGGCGAAGACCGGGAACAGGATGGCGGCCAGAATCGCGATAATCGCGATGACCACGAGAAGTTCAATAAGGGTAAAGGCTTTTCGCCCGGATGATTTCATTATGATTCCTCCTTCAATGCGGTCCTCGAAAGAGAACCCGGGAGCTTGTCGCTCGTATCCAACGAAGAAACCCTGAGCACGTTGCTGTTCGAAAATTGGCTATTGCAAGCAAGCCCACCGGAAGACACCATTGCCGCAATCGGCAATGACTGAATTTCGGATCTAGAGTGGCTCAGCGTGTAAGACATGACAGACCAGCAACGTCGCAACGGTCTCCTCCACGTATCAACGCTTCAATGTATCACGGCCATTTGGACAACGGCAACAAAAATAGTGAACATTGCGGTCCAATTGACCGAATTGGTTCCTAAAATAGACCATAAAAACCAAAAACAAGGGCATTTTGGTTAATCGATATATCGGAAGGGGTTTTGATGCTAAAAACCCTGCACTTGCCGGTCGCTTAACGACACGGCAAAAGTGCAGGGAAAGGGGTGCTTAGAGCATCTGACCGATCGCGTGGCGCAATCTGGTCCGCGCTTGGTTTAGCGCGTTCGTCACCGTCTCTTGGTCGGTGAGCGCGCCCAGCAATAGTGCTTGGGCATTCGTGATATCAAGAAAAGTGCCGAGCCCGGCCGAGTAGCGACCCTCGGAAACCCGGACCCCTTCGCGCGCATTCGCGACTTCGGCATCCGCAATCGACACGCGTTGAGCCGCCGACTGAAGCTCAAGAAACGATGCCGTGACGTCGTTCTGAATAGACAGAACGGTCGATTGCAAACTCGCCTGCGCCGTGGTGATCTGCCCCTTTGCCGATTGGACCGCGCCCGCGCGCTGTCCGCCGTCACCGAGGGGGAACTGGAAGCCAAATCCCAGCGCTGCCGCGTTGTCCTTCAAAGGAAACTGATTTCCCGCCAAGCCCGCGGAGACCGATGCGTAGATGGAAGGCATATTCAAAGACTTCGCCGCATCCAGCCCGTACCGGGAAGCCACCAAACTTCGTTGTGCCGCCTGAATTTCTGGGCGCGACTTCAACGCGTCCACCGTCAAAGACTTCACGTCGTTATCCGGCAGCGTCGCCTCCGCCATATCGGAGACATTGATCGGCGTGAGCGGATCGACCCCAATCTGGAGCAGCAGATTCACCCGAGCCTGGCTCGCCGCATCCCGAGCGATATTGAGCGCGAGGATTCCCTGCACCTTCGAAGTCTCCGCCGTCACAACGTCGCTCGGCAAGCCGATCTCGTATCGCAACCGCGCGTTCGCGAGGTCGAGCTGCCGCTGCCGGTTGGCCACGTTCTGCTCGTTCACCCGCACCAGCCGCTCGGATGAGAGATACGCGTAGTAGGCGCTCTTCACCGCTTGAACCAAATCAAGCTGGGTTCGAGTGAGCGTCAACTTCGCAACATCTTCCAGCGATTCGCTTTGCCGGACCAAATTGCGCGTTTGGTTGAAGTCGTACAGGAGCTGCCGGATCTCCGCGACGCCAGAGTACGTGAAGACGGGCGAAACTCCAGGGACCGTCGTTCCGTTCGGCGCTTGCGGCACCGCGACCCCATTCCCAGACAGGGAAGAGACCGAGTTGTAGCCCGCGCCGAGGATGAACTGGGGGTTCATCGCCGACCCGATCTGCCGGGTGCGTCCCTTCTGAGTCTCGATCGCGCCAATCGCGCCGGCGATCGTAGGTTGAAGTTTCAAAGCGATCCGCGCCGCCTCGTCCGCCGTCAGCGGTGCATTCGCCACCGAAGGGTCGGGATTGTTGGCCGAAGGAAGCGTGATGTTTGGCGGGACCGCCAAGTCCTGTACGCGGGGAGGCGGCGCCTTCGGGGGCATTTGCGGCAACTGAGGCGTTCCGGGAAGCGGCACCTGAGGCACCGGGTCCTGGAACCCGCTTAGTGCCGCCCACGCGACCGAGCCCAGAACCAAGGTTCCGATCGATCGCGCCACTTTCTTTCCCTTCACTTAGCCGCCCCACCCGTAGACGCCGGGGCGCCGGAAGCACCGGGAGCACCGGGAGCACCTGGCGCCGCTTCTTCCTTCTTCGGCGGAGTGATGATCGTTACCGAGCCGTTCTCAACCAACTCGTCCGAAGGATCGGCGATCAGCCGGTCGCTGATGTCGATGCCCTTTCGAATCTCGACTTCGGTTCCGTAGTCCATACCGAGATCCACCTTTCGGAAGCGGACCTTGTTGTCCGGGCCGAGAACCGCCATGCGCGTCCCCTTCGCATCCACGATCAGCGTATTCGCCGGCACCCGCAGCGACTCGTGCGCCGTGGTCGGAGCGATTTCGATCTGCGCATACATGCCCGGCAAGAGCAGGTTGTCGGAGTTCGAGATTCGAATCTCCGTCAGCATCGTTCGCGTATTGGAGTCGAGCGCGCCCGCCGATTGGAAGACCTTGCCTTCAAATGTATGGGTCGGAAGCTCACGAACTCTAACCGTAGCCTTCGTGCCGGGCGCGACATCCTGGAAATTGCTCTGCGGCACGTTGATGAAGACCCGAAGCGTATCCACCCGCGAAATGCCAAAGAGGCCGCCGGTCGTGCTAGAGGTATTCGTTCCCTGGCTGGTCGTCTGTCCTGGGCTCACCAAAGAACCGACGTCGATGTTTCGCGCCGTGATAACGCCGTCGAAGGGAGCCACCACGCGGCTAAAGTTGCTCAACACTGCATAGCGGCGAGCGTTGGCCACGCTGGAATTGACCGCCTCTTTGTTTGCGCTTACAGTCGCCTGACTGGCATTGACGCCCGCCTTGGCGGCATCCACGGTCGATTGCAGAGACTTCAGCACGGCGCGCGCCGCATTTACGTTTGCTTGGGCCGAAGCCACGTCGGATTGCGAGGCGTGCACGGCTGCCTTGTTGGCGGCCACCGTCTGCTCGGCCGCTTTCACGTCGGATTGGCTCGCAACCAAGTTCGCCTTGACCGCTTGGAGGTTCGCGTTGGTGGTCTTAAACGTCGACGCCGCCTGGTCGTAGTCCTGCTGGGCCACGAACCCTTCCTTCAACAACCCTTCGTAGCGCTTTGCTGTGATCGCCGCCAAATCGAACTGCGCCTGAGCTTGGGCGATATTCGCCTTTTGAACGTCAACCGCTTGCTTTGCGGTCGCGAGCTTCGCTTCCGCGTTAAGCTCGTCCGCCTTCGTCTGCTCCAGCTTCGCCTTCGCGCCGGTGACCAAAGCTTCGGTTTGCGTGATCGTCGCCTGCTGCCGGATCATGTCCGACTGGCTCTGCGAAACCCCGGCTTGCGAGCGCGCCACATCGGCGATCGACTGTCCGACCGTCGCCCGGGACTTCGCCGTATCGGCGGTAGCTTGCGCGAGCTGCTGGTCCGCGTCCGGCGATTCGATCTCAGCCAAAAGCTGACCCGCCTTCACGTGCGCGCCGATGTCGACGTACAGCTTTCGTACGTAGCCAGTGGTACGGGCCTGAATCGTGGTCGAAGCCAAAGCCTCGATGTTCGCCGGCAGCTGAATTGCGTCGTTTGGCGCCATGCGCGGCTTGGCGAGGGTGACCTCCGGTACTTCGTTAGTAACGCCCTTGGCCTGCGCGGTCAGCTTCGTGTCGTTCCGCATCTTCGGGAGATAGCCGACGACGAATAGTCCGCCCAGCACCAGGATGCCGAGGACCAATTTGATAGGCCCTCCGCTGGATCGGGGTTCGGGGATTCGATGTGTGGTTTCCATGTCTTTATGCGGTTCGAATTAGTGGGCGGGTTGGGGAGCGGCGCCGTGGACTCCGTGGCTTTCCGAGTCATCCTCGGATTCCGGATTCGGTTGGCGCTTTCGTAGCGCGCTGTAAACGACGGGGACGAAGAACAGAGTGGTGACGGTCGCAACCATGAGTCCGCCGATGACCGCGCGTCCGAGCGGCGCATTCTGTTCGCCGCCTTCGCCGAGGCCCAGCGCCATCGGCAACATACCGATGACCATCGCAAGGGCGGTCATGAGAACCGGCCGGAGTCGGGTGCGGCCCGCGGCGAACGCCGCCGTCAGGGCGTTGTCCCCCTCCAAGCGCCGGTCGTTGGCGAAGGTGACGACCAAGATCGAGTTCGCGGTGGCCACGCCGATACACATGATCGTTCCCATCAGGGACGGAACGCTGAACCGGGTGCCGGTCACGAACAGCATCCAAAGGATGCCGCTCATCGCGCCGGGCAGCGCGCAGATGATGATGAACGGGTCGATCCAGGTTTGGAAGTTGACGACCATCAACAAGTACACGAGGATGATCGCGAAGGCGATACCGGTGCCGAGACCGATGAACGACTCGTTCATGCTCTGCGACTGACCGCGAATCGTCGTCGAGGTACCGCGCGGCAGATGACCCTCGTAGCTCGCCACGATCTTCTGAATGTCCGTCGTGACGCCACCCAGGTCGCGGCCGGCGACGTTCGCATAAACGTCGTAGGTCGGCTGCACGTTGTAGTGGCTGATGTTCTGAGCGGAGATACCGCGCGACATCGTCGAGACGTTCTGCAGCAACTCGTCGGGCGTGCCGGAAGCATTGATCGGCGTATTGGCGAGCGCGGCGAGGGTGTCCAGTTTGTACTGCGGCGTTTGCATCGCCACGATGTAGTTAACGCCGTTCTTGGGGTCGAGCCAGTAGTTCGGCGCCGCCTGTCCGCTGCCGCTCAACGAGATGAGCATGCTGTTCGCCACGTCTCGCTGAGACAGTCCCATTTCCTGGGCGCGCTCACGGTCGACCTTGACGTTGATCGCCGGCGTGTCCAACACCTGGTTTACGTGGACGTCCACCGCGCCGGGCACCCGCCTGATCTTCTCCGCCATCTCCTTCGCGATCGCGAAGTTGTGGGGATCGCGACCGATGACCTGGACGTCGATTGGCGCGGGCAAACCGAAGTTCAAGATCTGGCTGACAATGTCCGCCGGCTGGAAGAAGAAGGTGCATTGCGGAAACTTCTTATGAAGCTTGTCGCGGAGCGCTTCCAGATAGTCCTCCGTCGGTCCGTGACCATCCTTCAGCGAAAGAAGCACTTCGCCGTCGGACTGACCGATGGTCGCGCTGTCGCTGAAAGCGAGGTTGATACCGCTCGTCGGAAGGCCGATGTTCTGCAGGCTTAGACCGAGGTCCTTCGCCGGAATCGTCTCTTTCACCACGTCCTGAATCTGATTGAAGATGTGAGCCGTCTCTTCGACGCGAGTTCCGGCGGGGGCCCGGATGTGCATGCGAATCTGGCCCGCGTCGACCGACGGGAAGAAGTCGCGTCCGATCAAAGTGAGCAGCCCCAGAGAAAGTACGAAGAAAGCGCCGAAGCCGAAGACGGTCCGCCCGCGGTGATGCAAGGCGTTCGCAAGGATCTGCGCGTACCGGTCGGTGAAGCGCTCGAACCGAACGTTGAACGCGCGGTGGATCCGCCAGAAGATGTCGCCCTTCACCTCGGTTTCGCCGTGCTCGGTGTACAGGTCGGCTTCTTTGCGGAGCATTAGAAGCGTCATGACCGGCACCAGCGTTCGGGAGAGAACGTAGGAGGCGAGCATCGCGAAGACGACCGCGAGGGCGAGCGGAGTGAAGAGGAACTTCGCCGGTCCCGTCAAGAAGACGACCGAGACGAAGACGATACAAATCGAAAGCGTCGCGACCAAGGTTGGGGTCGCGATCTGCGCGGCGCCGTCGAGAATCGCCTTCCGAAGGGGTTTCCCTTCGTGCATGTTCCGGTGAATGTTCTCGATCGTAACCGTCGCGTCGTCGACAAGGATTCCGACCGCGAGGGCCAGACCTCCCAGGGTCATCGTGTTGAGCGTTTGACCCATGAAGCCGAGACAGACGATGGAGGTGAGAATCGAAAGGGGAATCGAGACCGCGACGATGAGCGTGCTGCGCCAGCTACCCAAGAAGAGGAGGATCATCGCCGCCGTAAGACACGCGGCGAGCGCGGCTTCCTTGACGACGCCTTCGACCGACGCCTTAACGAAGACGGACTGGTCGAACATCGGCTCGATCTTCAGTTCCTTCGGCAGGGTTGCCTGAATCTTCGGTAGCGCTTCCTTCACGCGGCGGACGACGTCGAGGGTGCTCGCGTCGCCACTCTTGAGGACCGTGATGAGCGCCGATTTGCGGCCGTTCAGGGTGACGATGTTCGTCTGGACCGCGAAGCCGTCATGAACGTGGGCCACGTCGCGGACATAAACCATCGCGCCGCGCACCACCTTGATCGGCATATTGCCGAGGTCGGCGGCCACGTCAGGACTCGAGTTAAGGAAGACGTTGTACTCGCGGGCCCCGATCTTCTCGGTGCCTGATGGCAAGATCAGGTTCTGCGCGTTGATCGCGTTACTGACGTCGACCGGGGTGAGCCCCTTCGACTGAAGCGCCTGCAGGTCGAGGTCGACCATGATCTGGCGGGATTTACCGCCGTACGGGGTCGGAACCGAGGCGCCCTGAACCGTCGAGAGCTGGGTACGCACAAAGTTCGTTCCCAGGTCGTAAAGCTGCGTTTCGGAGAGGGTCGCGCTGCTCAAGCCGAGCTGCAAGATCGGAACGCTCGAGGCCGAGTAGCGGATGATGAGCGGCGGCGTCGTGCCCGGAGGCATGATGCGCAAAAGCGTTTGGCTGATCGAGGTGAGCTGGGCGACGCCGGCTTCCACCTTCGCGCCCGGCTGGAAGAAGAACTTGATAACCACGATGCCGGGGAGCGACGTGGACTCGATGTGCTCAAGGTCGGCGACGGTCGTAGTGGAGGCGCGCTCCGTGATCGTCGTGATGCGCTTTTCCATGTCGCTGGGCGAGATGCCCGTGTACGACCAGATCATGCTGACGACCGGAATGTCGATGTTCGGGAAGACGTCGGTTGGCGTCTTCTCGATCGTCACGACGCCCAAGATCAGGATGAGGAGCGCCATAACGATGAACGTGTACTGGCGCTGAAGGGCGAGTTTGACAATCCACATGGGTGTTTCAGTAACGGGCAACCGTCTGCCTACCCGGCCAAACCGATAGGGTGGAAGACTCCTTTTCTAAAGAACGCCCTTGTCCTCGTTTCCATCCCTATTTTTCTGAATGACCGTTCTGAAAGTCAAGGGAAAAGTGGAAATCTTTTCAACGAAGTTCGTGAGTTCTGCGATTTGGGTGGCAATAATCGCCAACCAGTGGAATAAGCAGAAGAGCCCTAAACGCCGGCAAATCCGGGTTCGAGGTCCGATTGGAAGGCAAATTCGACCGGTTGTCCGGGGGTTGAGCCAAGCGGCTTACCCGTGAACACCGTCCAAAGTGTATCGAGGATGTCATTGACGACATCGCGGTCCTGTGTGTACTGCACCACGACCCGCATTCCCCTCGCGTTGTTCAACAAGAAGCGGGCGATGGACCGGACATCCTGCTGCAAAACAAGCTCTCCCTGCTTCTCGGCCGTATTTAGAGCCTCGACGAAGATCTCTTCGACATTCGCGAAGTGGCGCTGAGCCCGCATTGCAACCTCGGGATCTGTGCGGGCGAGGGCCACCGTCGAGTTCACCATCAGACAACCGGGACGACCCGAGCGCAATCCGTCGTCGATGATCTGCTGAAAGTGGGCGCGGATTTGGGGCAGCTTCGGCCCGGGTTGCCCGAAAAGCGCCGTGAATTGGTCGTGCTTTTGGGCGTGGTAGCGGTCGAGCGCGGCCAAAAACAGGGAATGCTTGTCCCCAAAGCTCTCGTACAGGCTGAACCGATTGATGCCGGTTGCGGTAACCAGGTCGCTCACCGACGCCATCTCGTACCCCTTGCGTAAAAACAAGGTCAGCGCGCGGTTAAGAACCTCGTCTCGGTCAAATCCTTTGGGTCTTCCCATCGCTAGCCGTCTTAGTATGGATCAGGTCTTTTAACAAGCAGAACCAAACCTCGGAATTTGCGCTCCAGTTGGGTTCAAATGAACAAACCCTAAGCTACATGACGCCGGCAACGGCTTCCTTCGCGTCACTCTTTTCAAAAATCCATTTCAAGTCGTCGGACGTGATCGCCTGCTCAAGGTTTGTGTTCTCGTCCAAGATGGCCCCCGCAATGCGGGCTTTCCTTTCTTGGAGCTCGAGGATCTTCTCTTCCACCGAACCTTCGGCCACGAGTTTGTAGACGAACACCGAGTTCACCTGCCCGATGCGGTGAGCCCGGTCGGTGGCCTGCCGCTCCACCGCCGGATTCCACCACGGGTCGTAGTGGATCACAGTATCTGCCGCGGTCAGATTGAGGCCCGTGCCGCCCGCCTTTAGCGAGATCAGGAACAGCGGAACCTCCTTGTTTTGGAATCGCTTGACCGGGGTATCCCGATCGATCGTGTCCCCACTGATGCGCACCCAATCCCACTCGCGGGATTTGAATTCGAGTTCGATGAGGTCGAGCATGCTGGTGAACTGGGAGAAGATGAGCACCCGCCGGCCGCGCTCCTGAAGCTCCTGCAGCATCTCCATCAGCCGCTCCAATTTGGCGGAGTCAGTGACGCCTTTGGCCGAGTCGAGCTTAACTAACCTCGGGTCGCAACAGGCTTGGCGTAGCTTCAACAGCGCGTCCAGCATCTCGATCCGGCTCCGCTCGAAGCCCTTGGTCGAAAGGAGGTCGCGCACCCGCTCGTCCATCGCGATCCGCAGGCTTTCGTAGAGGTCGCGCTGCGGACCGTCCAGTTCGACGCGCTCGATAAACTCCGTCTTCGGCGGCAGCTCCTTGGCCACCAATTCCTTCGTGCGGCGCAAGATGAACGGTTTGGTGCGACGAACGAGCCGTCGTTGAGCGGACCTATCGTCCTGCTTCTCAATCGGCACGCGGAAATCGCGACGGAAGTCCGTAAGCGTCCCGAAGAGCCCCGGCGAGAGGAAGTGGAAGATCGACCAAAGCTCTTCGAGGTGGTTCTCGACCGGCGTTCCGCTGAGGCAGAGCCGATGCGTGGTCGTCAGCGCGCAGGCCGCTTTCGCCATCGCGGTAGTGGGATTCTTGATGTTCTGCGCCTCATCTAGCACGACGAGATAGAACGGCTGGGCAACCAGCGCCTCGCGGTCTCGGGCGAGAAGTGCGTAACTCGTCAGCGCCAAATCGGCATCGGCGAGCTCAGGGAACTGCTTCGATCGTTGCGCTCCGTGAAGCGTGACCAAGCGTAGGGAAGGGGCGAACCGCTCCGCCTCGTGCCGCCAGTTCGGCAGCGTGCTGGTGGGTGCGACGATAAGCACCGGACGGTCCAGCCGCCCGGATTCCTTTTCGACCAGGATGTGTGCCAGCGTCTGAACGGTCTTTCCGAGACCCATGTCGTCCGCCAAGATTCCGCCGAATCCCACGGACCGCAGAAATTGCAGCCATGCCAATCCGGCTTCTTGGTATGGCCGCAGACTCCCTTTCAGTCCCTCCGGAGCGGATACGGGTTCAACTTGGTCGAAGTTGGCCAACCGCCGGCTCATCTCCAAAAGCCGCTCTGGCGCGCGCAGATTGAGCCCCGCTTGACGCGCCGCTTCGTCCAGCTCAGAAATCTCACCGGCCCTTAGAGAGGGGATGCGAAGTTCATCGTCCCACTGCCCGACGGGTCCGAAAAGCTCGGTTAGGGTGCGTACGAGCGGCTTCAACCGGCTCACGGGGACGACAAGCACCTTCCCATTTGGCATCTCGTGGAAGATCTTCTGGTCGTCTTTCAGATCCTCGATCAGGCCAGATTGAGTCTTCCTCTCCGCCACCGAGAGTGCCGCGATCAGGATCGGTCGAAGCTCAACTTTGCTCCCCTCGATCGATATCCCAAGCTCCAGACTGAACCAATCCGTCCCCTCTGGCTCAGCATTGATATTCCAATCGAACTCCTGCTCGGAGATCGTTTCCAAGCCGCCGTCGACCTCGATCCGCCAGCCTTCTGCGCGCAGCTTTGGCACCTGTTCGTCCAGAAACTCGAAGAGCATCTGCTCGACGACGGCCTCGCGCAACTCGCCGACTGGGATCAGGGCGAGGTCGTTTCCGTACCCCTTCGGCGGCTTCCAGCCGTAAACCGAGTTGGCCGGGCGCCAACCGTAGGCATCGAGCGCGGCTCGAGCATGCAACTCATGCCCCAATTGCCGGGGCATAACGACCTCGACATCATCCACCACCGCGCGGATACTGGTATCCGCATGCTTCGCGCGGACGTCGTGATAGAAGAACTCCAGCTTGGCGACCGGCGCCATGATCTGCTCGATTTTCTTCTTGCGTGCGTGGACTCCGTACTCGTTCGGCGACCAAGCTCCCCGTCGGATCACGAGGCGCGGGGTCGGAGCGACGGCTCTGATTTCGGTCGGCGTCTCGATGACGGGCAGCAGTTCCGGATGGTCGGGCAGGACGCGTGCGATGGTCGCGGCGACCTCCGCTGTATGCTCCGGCGCGATCCCGGGACCGGAGACGAGTTGGCGATACACCGGAGCCGGCATTCCCAGATCGAACGGCCCCATCATGCCCGCCTCTTCGTCGATGTACCAAGGCGGCACCATCGGCAGGATCGTCACACCTTCCGCGTCTGGCTTCAAGATTTGCTGGCGGTTTGCGGCGGCTTGCCACCGCAGTTGCATCTTCCGAGGACCCGCGCGGCGAAGCTTGATGAACTTATTGCCGTGCCAAATGGCGCGCCCGGAATCCGCCATGCGATCCAAGTAATACGCCCCTTCTTCGCCCTGAAGGCGGAAAGCCGCGCGACCGTATTCGATGATTTGGCCGGACCGCTCCAGGCCGCGCAGGGTCACGACGTCGGCTTGAGAGTCCTTGCCCGAGGTGGCTCGCTTGAGCTCTTCCAGCTTGAGGGTCCCGCTCAGGCCGGATTCGCCATCGGGGTCGAGCTTGCCGAAAACGATGTTGACCCGCACCTCATCGTGCCCGTTGTATTTGAGCAGGGACAGCAGATATTGGATTCGCGGCTCAAGGGGATTGGTTCTCGTTTCCGGCCGCGCGACGGTTTGGTCTAAAGACGCAAGCCACGCCACCACCGCGGGGTCGGGTGGTAACTCGACCAAATCCGGGCCAGTTTCTAGTGGCGGCACGGGAATCGTTGGCGCCGCTTTCGGAGACACTGCCGTGGCCGTTTTTTGGGCGGCCTGTCGTTTTGCGACTTCCAGCATCACTGCGGCGACGTGCTTACAGTTGTAACCGATGGGGCAACTGCATGTTCCCTCGATCTTCCAGCGCCCTTTGACCAGCTTGACGCTGATGTTCTGTACGTACGGCTTGCTCGCCGTTCCCGCAACCGTGCCGAAGATCTCGTTGCCTTCGATCTCGGTTTGCAGCACCATATGCCGCTTCTGGTAGTCCCGGCCCTTGGCCACCGTCGTAATCCCGCACTCCGCCAACACGGCGGCTTCGGTGATCGGGGGTTCGAACGGGACGCGCACTTTCTAAGGTTAACCAAACGGGCGGAAAAGAATAAGGGGGTAAATCGCGGCGGGGTGTAGATTGTGGACGATGGAACGGTGCGAAGTCTTACCCGTCACGTAATTGAGAGCGATCCATGCTGCTTACTGCCGCCCTTTTCCTTTGCCGATTTGCCACGCTGGACGTCGGGGACGGTATGCCCTACGCGAGGATCGAGGACGCGGTCGCGGCCGCGAAGCCGGGTGACTCGATCTCTGTGCACCCGTGTGCCCTCGGCTACCCACGCACGGCGGTGCTGATCGACAAATCGAATCTGCATATCGGGTCCGCTCAGATGCCGGCGATTAAGCTGGATGGAGAGGGCTTCGACTACTCCGGCCAGGGCCAAACTCCCCGCGCCATCTTCCAAATCGGTCCGAACGCGAAGGATGTGACGATTCAGGATTTCGAGCTGGTCAACGCCCACAACGGCTCGTTCAACGGCGCGGGAGTCCGGATCGACGGTGCACGAAACGTGCGCATCTACCGCTGCAGTATTCATGGGAACGACATGGGCGTTATGTCGAACGGACGCCAGGGCGACACCCGTTCGGGCGAACACCAAGTTATTTCGACTTGTGAGATTTACGGAAATGGCAACCTCGGCGAGGCGGGTTACAACCATAACCTGTACCTCGGCGGCGCCTCGGTTCGGATCGAAGAATGCATCATCCACGACGCTCTGACGGGCCATAACCTCAAGTCGCGCGCCCATTTCACCCGTGTCGAAGACTCTCATCTGTACGGCGGTGACAACCGCCAGATCGACCTTGTCGACTCCTGGGACACGGCGCGGCCTGATTCGAATGCCGTCATCTACAACTCGGTCATCGAAGAGAATCCGGCGGCGAAGGGCAATCGGAACGTGATCCACTTTGGACAGGAGAGCGGCCGCCGAGTCGGTCACCTATATCTCATCAACGACACGATCCGGACCTCGTCTTCCTCCCCCGTCGTGCTTCTGGATTCGCCCGATGCCTCGGTCGAAATGGACAATTGCCTGGTCGTCAATCCGGAGGAAGCGAATCCAGTGTTAGTGGCGTTCGGGAAGGGAGCCTTGCCCGCGGCTTTTACGGGCCATGCGAACGTGATCGGATATGGCTACCACTTCGAAACCCTGGAGTCGACGATCGCCCTAACTCGCGACCAAAGCCGCCACCTGCCCGAGAAATTCCCCGGGTGGCGCCTGTACGAAGCGAGCTGGCTCGACGAACTCGGCGCGCAGGAATTCGTCGGGCGAAAAGAAGTCGGAGCCGCCAATCTCAATTGGAAACCTATCCCGTAACGAAATTGGATTGGATCCCGACGACACCAGCAGGGGTTGCCTCTTAAGTCGCAGTAGGCGCGGCGGAGTTTTATGCAATTAAATATATATAAAACTGATTGTCTTCAACGCATTCCCAAAGGACATTTTTTGACCGCCTTGCCGTAGCTTTGCGAAGGCAAAAGGCGCGTCAAAAAATGTCAAAAAACAAAATCAAGGAGGGGTCTGGGATGGCAATGGGTGCATCTCCCATTGCCATCCCAGACCCCTCAACTGCCGGAATACCGACTGACCACCGGAAAATCTGCAGATTCAAAAGCCAGAAATCTGTGGAGCGAATCCCGACGACGTCACCAAAATGTTCTAAGGAGGCTGCCTCAAAAGGCGAAGCCTCTTGAGGCAGCCTCCTTAGAACTAACTCCCAACCGTGACCCCTGCCTTCGCCAACGCCTGGCGCAAGGTCGACGGATCCTGCAAACCGACGAAGTACGCGGAGAGTTGCCCCTTCGCGTCGATGATCGCCGTAGTGGGGATGGCGTCTGCTTTGTAAGCGTCCGAAGCAACTCGGTTCGCGTCGATAAACGCGGGGAGCTGATAGCTTTGGCCCTTCAAGAAATTCGCGACCGGATCGTGCTGTTCGGCACTGATCGCTAGAACCTGCAAACCTTGCGAGGCGCCGACCTTAGCCAGCCGCGCCGTCTCCGGCAGTCCCTTTTTGCAGGGCGGGCACCACGTCGCCCAGAAGTCTAGCAGCACGACATGTCCGCGAAGGGATGAGAGCTTCACCGGCTTCCCGTCCAACCCCGCGACCTCGAAGTCCGGCGCCAGATGGCCGATCGGAACCGGCGGCTGATCGGTCGGTGCACTCGGCACCTCCACCGCGACCACACCCTTGGGCAAGGTCGTATCGAACTTGGCGAGGATCGCGTCGTGGTTCGAGGCGACGTGCGAGTAGATCTCGCGGTCGTCAATCAACTTCGGAATCTTTATCGACTCAATTTCTTTAAGTTTGTGGGCCAACTCGTCCCGATCCTTGCCGGGTTTCATGGTCGCGATCTGGTCCAAGACTTTCTTTTTCATGGCCGGGTCGACGGCATATTGTTCGGTAATCGCCTTGAGCCGGGGCTCCATATCGTAGGCGAATCGGTAAACGTGACCGGTTTTTTCCCCAATGAGAGCTTCCACATGGCCAAATTGGTCGGCGCCATAGAACTTGACCACGCGCGCATTCTCGCCATCGCCGCTCTGTTCTTCACCGAGGGTCGGCGCGCCCTTGCTGTCGTCCACGACCGACGCGTAACCCGCGCTTCCCTGGAAAAAGCGATACAGCATGGAGCCGCAGAGGCCGGGGTCGCCGAGCATCGTCGTGGCCGCCGAACCGAGCGAATCCGGCGCGGGATAGGAGGCCGCCGGCGCGGACGCTTGGTTGGCGTACTCAACCTGCTTCCTACCGTCGGACACGCTGGTCAAAACGATTCCGTTCTGGGTTTTCGCCTCGATCCGAAAGAAGTTTGGGCCAAGGTAGTGGATGGTTCGGCGCTGGGGCGGAGAGGCGGGTTTGCCGTCTGCCAGCACGGTCACCGCGGCGTCGGCGGAGAAGCCGGTCATCGCTTTGTGCTTGTCCATCGACCACTTGATCAGTGCCTCTGCTGACCCGGCGGCAGGAGCGGGTGAGTCGCTGTCCGTGCCCGAACTGCTAAGCGCGGTCACTTGGTGTCCGCAGCCTGCCATCAACCCTACCGCGACCAGCGCGATAGGAACGCCGAAAAGTAATGCCTTCATGCAAATGAACCCACCACGTACAACGCGCGCATTGCTCCATTCGTTTCCCAAGGCGGCCGGAATCGGTGTAACCTGCGGTCAGGATGCTCATGCTTCCGTGCCTCGCGCTCACCGCTCTCCACATCGCCGCCATGAAACCCGCGTCGAACGATTTTCCGGGCGCCAAGCCCATCGACGACGCAATCGAGACCGCGATGAAGCAGGGCCGATTGCCGGGGGCGGTCGTCCTCGTTGGCCACGACGGCCACGTGGTTTACGAGAAGGCATACGGCAAACGGTCGGTCGAGCCCACGGTCGAGACGATGACCGAAGACACCGTCTTCGACGTCGCCTCACTCACGAAGGTGATCGCGACCACTTCGTGCCTAATGAAGCTGTTCGAGCAGGGCAAATTCCGGCTGAACGACAAGGTCACCGACTACATCCCGGAGTTCCAAGGTGGGCACAGCGATATCACGCTGCGCAACCTGATGACCCATTTTTCAGGCCTCAAGCCTGACGTGCCTTTGAAACCCGACTGGACGGGTTACGACCACGGCATCCAACTTGCCTGCACCTTCGCCCCCGGCGGCCCTCCCGGTGTGCAGCACGTCTACAGCGACATCAACTTCATCCTGCTCGGCGAGTTGGTTCACCGTCTGAGCGGACAAACCCTGGCGGATTACGCCCGCGAAAACATCTTCCTGCCCATCGGCATGCGGGATACGATGTACCAGCCGCCGGCGTCCCTCTTGCCTCGAATCGCCCCGACCGAACACCTTCCCGACCACGGTCCGGTGCTCCGAGGCGTGGTCCATGACCCTACCGCACGAAACATGGGTGGCATCGCGGGTCACGCGGGACTCTTCTCCACGGCCGCCGATTTGTCCAAGTTTGCGCAGATGATGCTGAACGGAGGGGAGCTGAACCACCATCGCGTGCTCAGCGCCCTGACGATCGCCAAGTTCACGGAGCCGCAAACCCCGCTCGATCAGCCGATCCTGCGTGGCCTCGGCTGGGACATCGATTCGCCGTACTCCAGCAACCGAGGCGAGCTCTTTCCCATCGGCTCCTTCGGCCACACGGGCTTCACCGGCACGAGCATTTGGATCGATCCGTACAGCAAGAGCTACGTCATCCTGCTCGCCAACGCCGTGCATCCCGACATGCGCCCGTCGATCGTCCCGTTGAGGGCGAAGGTCTCGACGATCGCCGCCGCGGCCCTTGGAATCACCGTTCGCCGCATGGCGCTGTCGGGTTACAACGATCTGATCGCTGGGGCCGGTCTTCATCGCGCCATCTACCGGAACGGCACGACCCAAACCGGCCTCGACGTGCTGGAGCGCGAGCATTTTGATTCCTTGCGCGGCAAGAAGATCGGCCTAATTACCAACCACACCGGCATCGACCGCCAGGGCCATCGAAATATCGCCCTGATGCGCAAAGCCGGCGTGCAAGTCGTCGCCTTGTTCTCCCCCGAGCACGGGTTCGCGGGGCAGGTCGACCATCCGGGCATCGGCAATGCCATCGACCAAGAGACCGGAATCCAGATTTTCAGCCTTTACGGCGAGCACAACCGGCCCACCGCCGAGATGCTAACCGGCCTTGATGCGCTGGTCTATGACATTGCCGATGTGGGCGTCCGGTTCTACACCTACGAGTCCACGATGGCCTACTCGATGGAGGCCGCCGCCAAAGCGCACATCCCGTACATCGTCCTCGACCGCCCGAATCCGATCACGGGAACTCGGGTGGAAGGGCCGCCTTTGGATGCGGACAAGACCTCCTTCGTCGGCTACTTCCCCGGTATTCCGGTGCGCCATGGCATGACCATGGGCGAGCTCGCGACGATGTACAACGCCGAGAACCACATCGGCGCCGACCTCACTGTCATCAAGATGATCGACTGGGAACGCGGCGACTGGTTCGACTCGACCACTCTGCCGTGGGTGAATCCCTCACCCAATATGCGCAGCCTTAAAGCCGCAATCCTATACCCAGGCATCTGCCTGATGGAGTCGCCGAAGAACTTCTCCGTAGGCCGTGGCACCGACGCCCCCTTCGAGCAAGTTGGCGCGGATTTCATCGACGGCGCGCAATTGGCCGCGTATTTGAATAAACACAACATCCCGGGCCTCCGCGTCTACCCAACCCGGTTCACGCCCACGGAGTCAAAGTTCGCGGGTACCGCGATAGAAGGTATTCGCTTCGAGATCGTGGACCGAAACGTCCTCGACCCGATCCGGGTGGGGCTTGAGTTGGCCGTCGCCATCCACCGCCTCTACCCCGACAAAATCGATTGGTCAGCGACGCGGCTATTGATCGGCAACGCCGACGTAATCAAACAAATCCAAGCCGGCGAAGACGCCGACGACATCGAAGACACCTTTCGCGACGGAGTCGCGCAATTCACGCGTCTGCGCGAGAAATACCTGTTATACAAGTGATATCCGGGCCCCGCAGGGGTAGCCCACGCCTTGCTCGCCCCGAGCAACGCCGTGGGAGGGCGTCTTGGAGACGGCGCCATCTCCAATCCACCCTCCCACCGCATCTCCCGTTCGGTCGAGGCGTGGCCTACACGCTTTGCGTCCCGTCTCCTAAACTCTTAACCGAGTGCCGGTATTTCGATAGGATGGCCGCCGGCCATCTCGTCCGCCGCTGGCCTGTCCAAGTGAAGACGGTAAACCGGAATGAAAAGGGGGCGCGTCGAGTCCATGCCGGCGATGAAGATTTCTTTGCTCGATTGCCGAAACATAACCGGATGTTTCGAATCGAGCAAATTCTCGACGGAAAGAACTTTTGCCTTAAGCGGTGGGAGACTAATCCCGAAGTAATCCGCATCGTGAGCTTCAGCCGCCTTTGCGTCCAGTACGTGAACGTAGACGTCGTTCCCCCGATAGGTCGACGCAATCGCCGCCATTGACCGATAGGGCCCCCCACGTGTCCCATAGATTGATCCCGGACGAACTTTCAAAAAGTCACCCATGTCCCTCAGAACCTTCGCCTGATCATCCGGAATGCGCCCAGACGCATCCGGAGCCACATCCAACAACAAATTCCCATCCCCCGCCGCGCAAGAAACCAGCGCCCGATAACACTCCTGCGACGACTTGCAATAACCATCCTTCCGGTAAGACCATCCGCCCCCATCGGGCACCGACTGGATCGTCATGCAACTCTCCCAAGGCCGCTCGTTCTGAAACGCCCCAATCCGCTGCTCCGGCGTATCGAAATCGCCGGCCAAGGAAGGAACCTGCTGCGTAAACGACCCCGCCCGGTTATTCACCAAAATCCCCGGCTGCAACCGGTGAACGAGCGCCAGCATCTCATCCGCCTTCCAATAGCTCAGCGAATCCCCCTTCCCAAAGCTATCGAACCACATGATGTCGATCTTTCCGTAGTGGGTCAACAACTCCGTAAGCTGACCCATAAGAAAAGCGTGGTACTTAGAAGAATCGGAAGATCCGTAATCCGGCTGGTGCCAATCCCTCGGCGAATAGTAAATCCCTACCTTCAGTCCGCTTCGACGGCAAGCGGAAACAAGCTCCTTAAGAACATCGCGCTTAAAAGAAGCCTTCTCGATCCCATAGGATGAATACTTCGTATGAAACATCGAAAAACCACCATGGTGCTTGGCGGTAAAAACGACATACTTCATCCCAGCCGCCTTGGCGAGTAATACCCATTCCTCCGCATTGAACTTCGTAGGATTAAATGACTTGTAAAGGTTGTCGTAAACCGGATCCTCGACATACCCCGCCGGATCCCCCGTGATGTCAAGCGGCTTCGATCCCTTCCGAGACCAACTAATCTCCGTGCCCGCGACACTGGACATATCCCAATGGATAAACATCCCAAACCGGGCGTCGGTCCACCAATCCATCTTCGCCGGTGTCGTCATCGTCATCAGGACCGCCAGAGCCGTCACGATCATTCCCGCACGTTACCTTGTGCCGCCGCCTAAACATGACGGTAAATCAGTCTGCAAAGAGATGAGATGACTTGCCGGCTACCGGCCAAGTAAAGCGCCAAAGGTGCGACGTATTTCTAGCCTGGGTCGAAGTCGAATGCCGGAGGCCCAGGAAATGAGCGTCGGCATGAAAGCGGACTGAAGGCTCGCGATATTCCCGCGCTCTCGATTTCGTCGTTCCGTTGTCAACGATGAATATATCGCGGGCTTTCAGCCCTAGAATTCTGGTGCCCTTCAGCCTGGGCCTTCGACCCAGGCTATAAATGTGGCGCGCCGTTGGCGCTTTAAGCGGCGCCGAATCTTCGAGAGGGGATTCACACTGGATCTTACGGCGATACCTAACGGACTTCTACCGAAGAATCCAAACCAACGAAACAATCGCCACAAGTAAATAAAACGCCGCGATCAGCAGTGGATACTTCAAAATACAACGAGTATCGCGCTTCCCGTTCACGTAAGCCAGCACATAGAACAAGGCGCAAAGCCCGCTCGCCACCGGAATCACGAAGCGACCCGCCAAAATCGCGACGGTGGCGACTTTGCATAATTGGAAGGCAATCCCTTCGTAAATCTCCCCGCGTGTCTTGACCGGCGGATGGTCGTTAGCCATCGCTCAGGCCCTTTGCCGGTTTATCCACCTTCTTCTTTATCGGCGCCTTGGGCTTTGCAGGTTCTGCCGGATGAATGCGCACCGGAGTGGAATCGGTAGTGGGAACCTGCGTGGGAGCCGGCTGATCGTAGCCATCGCTGCGGTGGTAATCCATCGCCGAGAACTGATAGAAGCACGTCCCGCAGCAACCGAACGTGATCACGAGCATTACGTAACCAAAAATTGCCCATCCCGAAGTCCACGGATTCGGCTTACGAGGGCCGGGACCTGGCTCAGACCGCGGTGGCGGCCCTGAGGAAGGAATCGAGCGTCCGCAATTCTGGCACCGCGTAGATCCCGGGAGGAGAAGACCTCCGCAATTCGGACATGTGAGCGACTCGGGCATGGTGTGTGAATCCCCTTATGAGGCAAGTTTAGCGGGCAAACGTTGGGAACGGATCAAACCGATCGTCGCGGCCACGATGAGGTCGAGGCAGAACCACTGCATCGGAGAAAGCCCCCAGATGAGTGATTCGCGCCAGCGAACGAACTCGAGTCCGAAACGGGCGAAACCGAAGAGCAGAAGATAGACCCGAAACAGGTCCCCCTCTCGCCGGATGAAAGCCGCCGGACGAAACTCCAATCGCAAAACGGCGAGAAAGATTAGAACCGAGACAAAGGACGAGTACAACTGCGCCGGGTGGCGCCACTCCCCATGCTGATACACGGACCAGGGAAGCCGGCAGACCGAGCCGTAACAGCACTGATTGAAAAAACATCCGACCCTTCCGACCGCCTCCCCGGCAGGCAAAGCCAACGCAAACAGATCGCCCGTCGAGCGTCGGATCCCAAGCCGCCTTTTGGCGAGTTCGGTCCCCAACCAGCCCCCAAGAATCCCCCCAAGCAAGGCCTTGCCGCCTGCCCGTGGGTCGAAGAGAACCCACCAAGGCGCGCGAATCGGCCAGCCTTCAGCCAGAAGCTGGGCGATCTTCGCCCCAAAGACGGCAAACGCGAGGGCGCTCACCGCGATGAGCGCGAGGCCGTCGGTTTCCATGCGGCGACGTCGGCACATCCACCAAAAGACGGCGGCGCCCACCACGAATCCGAGCCCGGTAATCACCTCGCCGATCGTCATGTCACTGCTTGAGGAAGTAGTTTTAGACCCGGCCGCGAACGAGCACGATCCGGGAAATCCGAAGCGTCCGCGAAGAGCCAGCGCCAACAGAACGAGGTCCGACGCGGATCCTCTTCATAAGAACCAACGTGCACGCAGCACTGCCGGATCCGGTGCTCGTGAAACGTGTGCGCATCCATAAACATCTTCACCGTGACTCGGAAGGTCCGCTCGGAGAGCGATTCCAAGGAGCCACCGAATCGGAGCAGATCCGACAGGCCCGGCACGCATTGGCACATGTTGAAGATGTCCGCCGCAAGCTGAATCGCGCTCACTTTCTGTTGCTCGCTCAGAACCCGTTGAATGATTCCGGAACTCACCAACTGCTTCACCGCATCGCTCGCCGACTCAAACGAGATCGTGTTCGAGACAAGGTGGATCCACTTCTTTAGCTCGTCCCGTCCGATGAGCTGGGGCAGAGACCGCCATCCGTCGTTCGTGCGAAGTAAGTAGGAAATGTCGCAGCAATCCCGATGCGAGCAGGGCAGAGGTACGAAATCGGAGGCGCCAATCAACCCTTTCGTCTGCTCAGCGAGGCGGGATAAAACGCCGGTCGGGGTCACACGTTGCGATCCATCGACCCCTCGGCTTCGGCCCGACCCAAAGACGGGTTGGATCGCCACTCCAACGCATCGGGGGTACTTGAGCCCGGTCAGGATCACATCGCCGACCTCGTCGTCGTTCACCCCCTGTTCGACCGTCGTCACGAGGGTCGTGTAAACGCCGGCTCGGTCGAGACGCTCCAGCGCGTTCATCTTCTCCGCCGCCAAGTCTTCGCCGCGCAAAGCCTGGTGAGTTGATGGCCGGAGACCGTCAAACTGGAGATAGACCTCGATCCGGTCGCGGTGCTTCTTGAGGAACGCCAAAAAGCGATCATCGCGCGCAACGCGGCGACCGTTCGTATTGATCATGATCCGCGTGATGTTCCGCGAGAACAGACTCTGGATCATCGCCTCGAAGTCTTTGCGGACGGTCGGCTCGCCGCCGCTGAGCATCACTACGCTGACCTTTCCCGCCTCCCGCGCGATGATCGCGTCGACCGTATGGCCGATCTCCTCGATCGTCGGCATGTTCGGGTCGGGATCGCCGGGAGACCTTGCCGCCGCGTAGCAGGTCGGACAAGACAGGTTGCAGCTCTCGGTCACGTTCAGCACAAGTACACAGGTGTGCTGACCGTGGGAGTGCGGCAATCCATGCCGATAGCCTTCCGGAAACGGCTTCCAGTTATCCGCCCGATCCGGCGTTATCGTAAGCGTCGGCGTAGACCAGCCGTGGCGAGCGCGCCAGATTTCGGCGTCTTCCTCGTAGAGACTCTCGACCTCGCCATGCTTCGGGCAAAACCGCCTCAGCCACACGCTTCCCGAGTGGCTGATAAGCATCGCGTCCATGAACACTCCCGCCTCGTCGGCAAAGAGCGGACCCTCGGCCGCGCATTCCGGGCACACGGCCCGCGTGTACTCCTCAATCGTATACGGTCGTGCCGGCAGCCCTTTCACCCCGGTGATCTTACATCGGGTTCCGAGTACGGCCTAGTCTTAGTTTTTTCCGCCTGCTGCGTAGCTAACACGAAAAAAGGCCACCGGCGAGGTGAGCCGGCGGCCATGTAACGAGATCAGAACAAATCGTCGATCGACAGGTACCGCTCGCCGGTGTCGTAATTGAACGTCAAAACCTTCGACCCCTCCGCCATCTCGGGGATCTTCTGCTGAACGGCGGCCAAGGCCGCTCCGGAAGAAATGCCGACCAACAACCCCTCCTCCTTCGCCGCACGCCGCGTGAAGTGGAAAGCTTCCGCTTCCGAAACCTGGATGGTTCCGTCCAAAGCGGCCGGGTGAAGGTTGCCCGGAATGAACCCGGCGCCGAGACCCTGCAACCGGTGCGGACCCGGCGCGCCGCCGCTGATGACCGGCGACTTGTCCGGCTCCACCGCGTAAACCTTCAGTTGGGGCCACAAAGGCTTCAAAACCTCGGCGACCGCGGTGATATGCCCTCCGGTGCCGACGCCCGTGATGATGTAGTCCAGACCCTCGGGGAAGTCGTTGAGAATCTCAACCGCGGTCGTTCGTTTGTGAACTGCGATGTTGGCCGGATTATCGAACTGGCCGGGAATCCACGCCTTGGGAAGCGAAGCCTGAAGCTCGTTCGCCCGCTCGATCGCGCCCTTCATCCCCTTCTCCTTCGGCGTCAACTCCAGCTTCGCACCGTAAGCGGCCATGAGGCGGCGTCGCTCGATCGACATCGACTCCGGCATGACGAGGATGATCGAATAGCCCTTGACCGCCGCGACGAACGCGAGACCGATACCGGTGTTCCCCGAAGTCGGCTCCACGATCACGGTGTCTTTGTCGATGACGCCGTTCTCCTCCGCGTCCTCAATCATCGCGAGCGCGATTCGGTCCTTGATGCTGGCGCCCGGATTGGCGCGCTCCAGCTTCGCCCAGACTTCTACCTTGCTGTCGAACAGCTTGTTGATACGCAGATGGGGGGTGTTGCCGATGCTTTCCGAAATCGAATTGATCTTCACTTGAGGTTCACCTTTGACTGACTTGGCTAAATTGAAAAATCCGGCACGAGGATGTGAGCGGGATCTGCCGCCCGTTGTTCGGCCTGGCGGTTCGTGACGACGGTGTTGGGGGGCACGCCCTTCGTGATGAAGGCGTTGCCGCCGATGACGCTATTGGATCCGATCTCGATGTCGCCGAGAATCGTCGCGTGGGCGTAAACCACGACATCGTCGCCAACTCTCGGATGCCGGCGCGTCCCCGCCAGCCGCTTATGCACCTGCAAAGCACCGAGCGTGACACCCTGATAGAGCTTCACTCGATCGCCCAAAATGGCCGTCTCACCCACGACGATACCGGTGCCGTGGTCGATAAAGAAGGAGGCTCCGATCTGGGCGCCGGGATGGATATCGATTCCCGAGGTGCGGTGCGCGAACTCGGAAAGCATGCGCGGCAGCAACGGCGCTCCGAGCCGGTGCAGGGAATGGGCCACGCGGTAGATCGCGGTTGCATAGAAGCCGGGGTAGCAAAAAATAACTTGGTCCACCGACTCCGCTGCGGGGTCGAAAGCGTAGACGGCCTCCGCATCCAAAAGCAGTGCCTTGCGAATGCTGCATAGGCTAGAGATGAAGCTGTCCGCGGTCGTCGGAGCTTGGCTCGCCGTCTCCGGCATGACCTCCAGCGCCTCGATCAAAGACTCGCGCAGCCGGGCGATTTCGGACTGAATCGCGGTCGGATTCGCGGACAAGGAGTGGGCAAACTGCGGAAACAGCAAGGCCAGCGTACTGGAGGCGAAACGCTCCGGCCACGCACGAAAAGCCGGAGGGTAAACGTAGCTCACCCTCGCCTCCGCCAGCGTGCGCGCCAAATCGGCGGCTTCGGACACGATCAGCTAGCCATCTCCCGGCCCTTGATGGCGTTCAACTCGATGAACGCTTTCCAGTTCGGTGGTACGTCCGTGTCGACGAAAATAGCGTTGACGGGACATTCCGGTTCGCAAAGACCGCAGTCGATGCACTCGTCCGGGTTAATAAAGACTTGATCTTCGGCTTCGTAAATGCAATCGACCGGGCACACCGTCATGCACGATTTATCTTTGACTCCGATGCAGGGCTCGGTGACGACGTAAGGCATAGTTCGTATTAGACTCCAACGAAATTAATTTTAGGCTCCGCACTTGCGAAGACCTCAGGATTTTGCGCTAAGGCTTTGAGGGAAGTTGGCACATTGACCACTTCTCCTACCACGATTACGGCGGGCGAAGGCAGCCCGTTGGCAAGTTCCACGATATTTCCCAGCGTACCGACGATCGTTTTCTGACTGGGCAAAGTCGCATTCGATACTACGGCGACCGGCGTGCTTGCCTCTCGCCCCGCTTCTATCAGGCGCTTGACGATATGACCCAGGCGGCTCACCCCCATCAGGAAGACCGCGGTCGGAATTCGCGCCGCGACGTCCCAAGGCACGTCCTCTCGATCTTCGGCCTCCTGCCCCGCGAACACGGCAAACGAGGTCGAAACGCCCCGGTGGGTAACCGGAATGTTCGCCGCCGCCGGCCCCGCGATGGAAGAACTGATACCAGGCACGATCTCGTACGGAATCCCGGCCGCTTCCAGCGCCAGCATTTCCTCGCCCCCACGGCCGAAGACGAAAGGGTCGCCGCCCTTTAGCCGCACGACAGTTCGCCCGGCGCCCGCGTGCTTCACCAGCAGATCGTGGATCTCCTGCTGCCGCCCGACCCCAGGTCGCTTCAGGTGGCCCACTTCCTTCCCGACATAGATCCGCTCCGCCTTTGCGGGAGCATGATCCAGCATCTGAGGATGCACCAGCCGGTCGTAAAGAACGACGTCCGCTCGCTGCAACGCGCGTACGCCTTTCAAAGTGATCAGTTCCGGATCGCCCGGGCCGGCGCCGACGAGGAAAATCTTGCCGACCTTGATTTCGAAGTCGCCTGGCGCGTGAGAGACCGCGTCGGCGAGCATCTCGGAAAACCTCTTTTCCGCCCGCTCCAGTTCATGCGCGCGGAGGAAGTCCGGCACGTCTGAGTCGATGACCTTCTCCCAAAACGCCTGGCGCACCTTGTAGCCGGGCAAGGTCGCTTTGACCCGCGCCCGCCGGTCCCCGAGGAACTCCGCGAGTTCGCCGACCTCCGGGGTAAGGATCTCGCTCATCACGCGGTTGCGCACCCGCTGCGCCAACGCCGGACTTGCGCCCGCCGAGGAGACCGCCACCTGCATCGGCCCCCGCCGAGTGATGGCGGACATGATGAAGTTGCAGTTCGCCGGGTCGTCGACCGAGTTCGTCAGCCGCTGCCGCTCGTTCCCGCACTGGTAGACCCACGCGTTTAGTTCGGCGTCGTCGGTCGCCGCGATCACCATGTAGGCGCTCTCGACGTCCGACTCCTGGAACGAACGAGCGACCCAGTCTAGTCGGCCCTCACGCGCCCACTGTTGGATCTCTCCGCGCGCCTCTGGAGAGACGACGGTAATCCGCGCCCCCGAGGTCGGCATCAACGACTCCAGCTTCTCCAACGCGATCGAGCCGCCCCCCACGATCAGCACTCGCCGATCGTTGAGGTCGAGATAGACCGGATGGTATTGGACGAACGGCATCTCTTTAGAACGCCACGGGCTCCGGGGCCGCCTCGGCGAACTCGGTCTGCATCAGCGCCGCAAGCTCGTCGTCGGAGTGCCGATCCACGAAGTCGCCGAAATCGTCTTCCTCGTCCCGAAGCTCGACGTAGTTGTTCAGCAGGCTGGTGAGCGCGTACTTGACGTTCGTCGCGGGCACCTTTCGCTTGATCGCCCGGACAAACTTCGACTGCGCGCCGAGCCGGCCGCCGAGCGCGATATCGTAGCCTTCCACGACTACGCCCTTGCCCTGCTTCACCAAGCAACCCTGCAAGCCGATGTCGCCCGTGTGGTGCTGGCCGCATGAGTTGGGGCAGCCGTTCAGGTTGATCCGAATCGGCTCGCCGATATCGACGGTCTGCTCCAGGTGCTCGACGATGTCGAAGATCAGCTTCTTGGTCTCCGTGAGCGCCAAATTGCAGAACTCATTGCCCGTGCATGCCACGGCGACGCGTCGGAACGGCGAGGCATCCACGGTCAAACCGATCGCCTCCAAAGCTTTCTGCGCCTGCGAAACGTTCGCCGTCGGAATGTGCGGGAAGATCAAATTCTGCTGGTTCGTGGTGCGCACGTTCGACTGCCCGAACTCATCCGCGATCCGCGCCGCTTCGTAAACCTGGTCCGCGGTAAGCCGTCCGCTAAGCACTGCCGCGCCGATCCACGACAAACCTTCCTGCTTCTGGGCGTGAACGCCGATATGGTCGCGGAAGCTCTTACGGGGATCTGGCCAATCCACGCCCTTATCCGGGGTCCAGGTGAGACGGTCTCGAACCTCGGCCTCGAACCGCTCGATGCCCCACTCCGCGACGAGGAACTTCAAGCGCGCGGCCTTCCGGTTCTCGCGGTTGCCATGGTCGCGGAAGATGGTCGTCACCGCGTCGAACACGCTCAGCAGCCGATCCTTCGGCACGAACATGTCGAGCTTCTTCGCAAAGTGCGGACGCGCGGAGAGTCCGCCGCCAACTCGTAGCTGGAAGCCCTCTTCGACCTCGCCATTCGCTCGGATTCGCCGAACCGCCGTCGCGCCGATATCGTTTATTTCCGGCTGAGCGCAGTGGTGGACGCATCCCGCGATGGAGGTCTTGAACTTGCGGGGTAAGTCCGAGTAGGCGCGATTGTCCAAGAACATCTCGTGCGCCGCCTCGGCCCAAGGTCGGGCGTCGAAGATCTCCTCGGGGTCGATGCCTGCCACCGGGCAGCCCGTCACGTTGCGTGGAATGTCGCCGCAAGCCCCGGAGGTGCTGATCCCCACCCGCTCGAACCGCTGAAGGATGTCCGGAATGTCCTGGATGGTCAGCCAGTGAAACTGAAAGTTCTGGCGCGTGGTGATGTCCGTAATCCCACGACCATAGAGGCGAGCGACGTCCGCAACGGCACGTAGCTGGTCGGTCGAGAGGTCGCCACTCGGCACCTTGATGCGCAGCATGAAATGCCCGTCGTTCGGCTTTTGCTGGTACAGGCCGTACCAGCGGAAGCGGGTGAAGTCATCGGGATTGATGCTCTCGAAGCCGGTCTCCGCATAGCGCGCGAAGTCCGGAAGTACGTCGAGGCCATCCTTTTCCTTCTTTATTCTTTCGTTCTCGTTCATTGGCTTTGCTTCTTAGGGTGAAGTCCGCACTCTTTGTGCTCGGGCGATTCCCACCACCAGCGGCCCGCGCGTACATCCTCTCCGGGTTGAATCGCGCGGGTGCAGGGGGCGCATCCGATGCTTGGAAATCCTTGGTCGTGGAGCGCGTTATAGGGCACGTTGTGGGCGCGAATGTAGTCCCAAACGTCCTGCTCGGCCCAGTCCGCGAGCGGATTAATCTTCGCGATTCCGCCGTGCTGGTCGTCCTTTTCCACCTTGGGGAGGGTCGTGCGGGTAACCGCTTGGGCCCGCCGCAGGCCGGTGATCCAGGCGGATTTATTTGTGAGGGCGCGCCTTAGCGGTTCGACTTTTCGGATGCCGCAGCATTCCTTCCGGTTCTCGATCGAGGTGTAAAACGAGTTCGGCCCCTTAGCGCGAAGCAGGTTCTGCAAGTCGTCCGTCTTGGGCGTGAAGATCTCGAACTCGATTCCGTAGCGAGCGCGGCACGCATCCATCACGTCGTACGTCTCTTGATGTAGCCGGCCGGTGTCCAAAACGAAGATGTTCGGGTTCGGGATGATGCGCGTCAAAAGGTCGATCAGGACCACGTCTTCCGCGCCGAAGCTACAGGCAAGCGTCAGCCCCGACCCGTACTGTTGGATCGCCCAAGCCAGCACATCGTCGGCGGAACTGAGCCGAAGATGCTCGTCTGCCTCCTCCGGAGACAGCGTCGTGGGTGCGTAAGGTGCGTACATCTGCCTGTTTCTACGCGTCAGTTTCCCGCGCCGTCAGGGTTTGTCGGCGAAATAGCCCGCATTGTCTATCAACGCGGTAGATAATTCCGAAAAATGTATGTTGAGGCAGGTCGTTCGCCTAAGATTCGACAAAGGTCTGCCCGCTCCGGCCCTCGGTATCGGACTGGCGGACAACCACCAACCCCCGCAAAAACCGACAACCCATGTAGCCCGCGACCGACCAACGGGAACTCGCGGGGCGCGTCAAACAAACGAAACGGACACCGAAAAAACCAGCGCGTCCAGAAAGCCTCGCAAACCGCCATCCGACAACCGCGAACTCCCCGCACTCGCCGACAAACCCCTAAACACCAACCCGGAGGTGTAGACCGGAACCGGAGCGTAGGCACGATGGTGCCGCGAATGCCGTCAGACCTACGCCGATAACTAGGCCGCACGGACGATCCCGGATGGGATCGAAGAAAATAGCCGGGCATCGAAGGCGCGCACCTGCGCCGAAGATACCGGGTCACGGGTCAACCGACCAACCCGACCCCGGAGGGGTCGCAGAGCGTTCCACATAAAACCGCAATGTCGTGTCGGAAATTACCGCGAAGGTGTAGGCCCGCCCTCAACTCTACGCGGAAGACCCAGAAACCAACTCCAATCTCCCCTGCAAAAACGACCGGCAAGCCGAATCGTGACTCAACCCAATCGCCGTCGAATAAGCCTCGCGCGCATCCTCAACCAATCCAAGTCGAGCCAAAAGGTGCCCCAACAAGGCCCAATAGGGCTGGTAAGACCGGACCGCATCCGGCGGAATCTGCTGCAGATATTCCCAGGCGACCAACGCCCCCCGCGCTTCACCCAGAGCCGCCGCCGTCGCCGTAATCGCCCCCAAAGTGGGGCAAATCCGCACCAACCCGAAGTACAGCCCCGCGATCGCATCCCAATCCGTCGGCTGCCCAAACCGCCGCTGACAATGCGCCGACTGAATCGCTGCCTCCAACTGAAAGCGCCCGATGCGACCGAAAGATGCTGCGGCTGCCAGAGCAGCCTCCGCCCGGTCGATCATCTCCAAGGACCACAGCCCAGGATCCTGCTCCGCCAAAGGAACATACTCACCCCGAAACCCACGCCGAGCCGATCGACGAGCCTGACAATACAGCATCAGCGCCAACAGCCCATGTACTTCCGGCTCCGAAGGCATCAAGAGGACCAACATCTCTCCGAGCTCAATCGCCTCCTCCGCCAGCCCCGGACCGCGCGCGTCCGCGCCTTCGACGTCGTTCCAACCCGTGCCATAGGCGGCATAGATCGCCGAAAGAACTGCGGTCAATCGCCCCGCCAACTCCCGCGAACTGGGAATCTCGAATGAGATCTTCGCCTCCCGAATCTTGAACTTCGCCCGCGAAAGCCGCTGACCCATGGTGCCGGGCTTGGTGATGAAGGCGTTAGCGATCCGCCCCGCGTCCAAGCCAAGCACGGCTTGAAGCATGAGCGGCGTGCGCACCGCCTCGTCGATCGCAGGGTGCGCGCAGGTGAAGAGCAGCTTCAAACGTTCGTCGGGAAAGGAGTCTTGCTCCTCGGCTACCTGCACCGTAGATTCGTAAACCCGACGCATCGCCTCGGTTTGCACCTGCTGCCGCCGGGCGGCATCGATCTGCCGGCGTCGGGCGGTTGTAAGCAACCACGCCTCCGGACGTTCCGGTACGCCCGCGACTGGCCAAGTCTGCAGCGCCGAAAGAAATGCGGCGGCGAGGGAATCCTCGGCCGCCGCAACGTCTCCGGTGCGGGCCGCCAGATAGGCGATCAGGCGGCCGTACGCGTTCCGAGCCACTCGATCGACGGTCTGGCTAGCGTCCATTAGTTCCGCGGAGGGAGGACGGGGCGAATCTCGCAGCCGCCGCCGGGTTGAGCGGGGTACCTGGAAGCCCACTCCATCGCGGTGTCCAGATCGGGAACGTCGATCACGAAGAACCCGCCGAGCTGCTCCTTCGTGTCCGCAAAAGGACCGTCTTGGACCTCGGTGCCGGTTTCCGTCCAGCGGATCGTGGTCGCCGTCTCGGGTTCGGCGAGCCCGGCGCCCGTGACAAAGATTCCGGCGTCCTTCACCGCTTGGAAGTAAGGCATGAACGCCGCATAAAAAGCGGCATATTCCTCGGGATTCTCCCGCCGCTTGTACTCGGCCGGGGTGAGTTGGAAAAGAAGCGAATACTGCATGTCGTGTGTCTCCTGGGCCCGATTATCGCGCCCTTGCACCCATGTCGCGCGAGATCAGCGGTCTTCTACAGCGTTGGCCGACTTTAAACGAAATACCATCCAGCTCTTCGGATAATTGACCTCGTTTAGGTACTTCTGAACCCCGAAGCGGCTTGTCATTACCCACATCTTTGAGTCTGGGCGTCTCGTCTTAGGATTCAGGCTTGTCATGCCATGGAGGGTGTGCAGGAGTGGAGACTTGTCATTCGCCCATGGATTGGGCTCGTGCTCAATTCG
>Ga0207695_10000531_pt1 | contig 79831 bp, 78 predicted proteins | sample KBSC54metaG_FD_184354 | JGI IMG/M metagenome (GOLD analysis project Ga0207695, IMG submission 184354) | Corn rhizosphere microbial communities from Kellogg Biological Station, Michigan, USA - KBS C5-4 metaG (SPAdes) (version 2) | ecosystem: Host-associated > Plants > Roots > Rhizosphere > Soil...
TCTCGTCGTCGAAGCTGTCCAAAGCACAGAGCAGACCAACCGCGCCGTTGCCGACTGCGTGCAGGCTATGGACGCCATCGGCGAATCAAGCTCGAAGATCGCGAAAACTTTGCAGGTGATCGACAAAATCGCCTTCCAAACCAACATCCTCGCTCTAAACGCCGCTGTCGAAGCAGCGCGTGCTGGGGAGGCCGGCATGGGCTTTGCCGTCGTCGCCGAGGAAGTCCGCAACCTGGCACAGCGTTGTGCCGCAGCGTCTGAAGAGATCTCGTCGCTCATCGAGCAGTCACTGGGTAACTCCGATCAGGGACGCGCCAAAATGAGCACGTTGGTGGAGTCGGGTGAGAAGGTCAACAAAGTTTTCGCCAGCATGAAAGTGTTGGTGGAAGAGATCAGCCTGAGCAGCGAAGAGCAGGGCCGCGGCATCGACCAGATCGGTCGCGCTATTCAGAAGATGGAGCAAGGTACACAAAAGAGCGCAGCCAACGCCGAAGAAAGCGCCGCTGCGGCGGAAGAACTCAATGCGCAATCGGATGCGCTCCGCGAAGTGGCCAGTGTGCTCAACAGAATGGTTGGAGGATCTGCGAGCAGTTCCAGCATTTCCACCAGCAGATCGGCGCGCAAGGCTGCCTCCGCATTCGCATGAACTGGCGAGGAGGCGCCTGCCGCGACTGAGAGGTCATAGATTGCGGCCTCTACTGCAGACCAGGCCAGTTCCTACATCGGTATCGGTTCGAGCTTATGCAAAAACCTGATTTGTTCAAGGAAATCGTATGACGTCTCGTCTTCTTCATCACAGCGCATTCGTTCTGCTTGTCGGCCTTCACGCATTTTCCGCAGGTGCACAGCAAATTCCTACACCGCAGGCCGCCCCTGCACAGCAGTCCGCTGCACCGCATCACTGGACTTACTCCGGAGAGGATGGGCCGGAGCATTGGAGTGCGCTCGAGCCGGCCAACGCCGCGTGCGCCGCAGGCAAGTCACAGTCTCCAATCGACCTGAAGGCCACGACCCCGGCCGCCCTTGCCCCCATCGACTTCGACTACAGACCGGGAACCTGGCAGGTCGTCAACAACGGACACACCGTCCAGGTCATTCCTGCCTTTGGCAACTCCATCGTTGTGGGTGGACACCGCTATGAGCTCATACAGTTCCACTTCCACCATCCCAGCGAAGAGGCAATCGCCGGCAAGCACTTCGACATGGTCATCCACATGGTCCACAAGGACGCTGAGGGCCACCTCGCCGTTGTCGCGGTCCTGCTTTCCGCCGGCAGCGCCAACCCGGTCGTCCAGACGCTCTGGGACAGCCTCTCCGCACAGGAAGGCAAGCTCGCCACCATTCCGATCACCCTCAACCCCGCCGCGCTCCTGCCAGCCGACCAGCACTACTACACCTTCGCCGGCTCCCTCACGACCCCCCCATGCACGGAAGGAGTGCGATGGTTCGTCCTTAAGTCGCCGCTCGATATTTCGGTGGAACAGGAACGTACCTTCGCCATCCTCTACCCCAACAACGCGCGCCCTCTGCAGCCGTTGAACGGCCGCGTGGTGGTCGAGGGGTTGAAGTAGCCGTGCATAGTTCAGGTTGCCATCCAAACTTCCCGGCGCTCAGGACTCAAGATTTTCAGCATTTCGCCGATGTACCGGATGGGGAAATCCCAAACGTCTGGTCGTCCGAGCGCAAGACAATCCACGACTTCAGGCATGAGAGAAATAGATGAACTTCAGTTCAATGACAGTCAAACAGAAACTCTTCCTCAGCTACGGGCTAATGACAGTAGTGGCCCTGGCCATGGGTATTACCGCAATCCTGTCGCTACGCTCTCTGGGCACCACCACTCAGGATCTCGGCGTGAAGAGCGCCGGTAAGCTCTACGAAGCCGGCCTGATCAGCGGCTATTCCGCCGAGTTCCTCTCCATAAACCGCGGCATCATGGTCAAGGCCACGAATAACGACGCTGCGGGCATTGAAAAGCTCATTGCGGAATATGCCACCAACACGGAGGACTTCAAGAAAGCTGTTGCCGAAATCCGAGCGGCTGGAGTGGGTGCCGCGGGTGCCCAGCAACTGAGCGATATGGAGTCCCTGCTTAACAGCACGGTGCCCGCAAGCCAGCGGTTTCTCGATGCCGTCCACGGCGGCAATCTCAAGGGCGCTTTCACCATCAACCTCAATGAGCTGATGCCGTCCTTGAAAAAGCTCGACGACAATGGCGAGGAGCTGTTGAAGCATCAACGCGACGTCATGGCGCAGTCCGACGCCAAAGCGCAGGATGAAATTACCCACTCATACTGGCTGATGATCTCTTTCATGGTCGCGTGTGGCCTTGTGGGTGTGCTTCTGGTCTTCGTCATCAAAGGCCTCGACGCACAGTTGCGCCAGAGCGCGCAGGAACTCGCAGACGGCTCCGATCAGGTATCGAGCGCAGCAACGGAAGTATCTTCCTCGAGCCAGTCGCTGGCGCGCGATACCTCCGAGCAGGCCGCGATGATCGAAGAGACCTCCGCATCCGCTGAAGAAATTAACTCCATGGCCAAGCGCAACACCGAGAGCGCACAGAGCGCCACGGCCCTCGTTGTCGAGGCTGTTCAAAGCACCGAACAAACCAACCGCGCCGTTGCCGACTGCGTGCAGGCTATGGACGCCATCGGAGAATCAAGTTCGAAGATCGCGAAAACATTGCAGGTGATCGACAAGATTGCCTTCCAAACGAACATCCTCGCTCTGAATGCGGCCGTGGAAGCAGCGCGCGCCGGCGAGGCCGGCATGGGCTTCGCCGTGGTCGCCGAAGAGGTTCGCAACCTGGCGCAGCGCTGCGCTGCTGCATCGGAAGAGATCTCCTCTCTGATCGAGCAGTCGCTGGGCAACTCCGATCAGGGCCGCGCCAAGATGAGCACTCTCGTCGAATCCGGCGAACGTGTAAACAAGGTCTTTGCCAGCATGAAGGTCCTCGTGGAAGAGATCAGCCTCAGCAGCGAAGAGCAGGGCCGCGGCATAGACCAGATCGGCCGCGCTATTCAGAAGATGGAGCAAGGCACGCAGAAAAGCGCAGCCAACGCCGAAGAGAGCGCAGCAGCAGCAGAAGAGCTCAACGCGCAATCGGACGCTCTCCGCGAAGTCGCAACGGTGCTCAACAGAATGGTCGGCGGAGCAGCGGGCAGTTCCAGCATCTCCACCCGCCGGCCCGCCCGTAAGGCTGCAGCAGCCTACCCGTCATTGCGCTCCGCTGCCCCCAAGCCCCATTCCTCAAGACCATCTCTCGCCATGGCTTCATCGTCCATGTCCGATGACAACGACTTTACCGAGTTCTAAAACACCCAGAAATTCACCTATTAATTTATTCGTTGCGAAAGGTTCCCCGTGGTCGCTCAAACCGCTTCAACCAACCCGGCTTCTTCATCTCCCGCGCGGCGCACCTCGGCCGACAAGCACCTCATCTTCTCGCTCGGCGCAGAGGAGTTCGGCATCCAGGTGCTCGCGATCAAGGAGATCATCGGCATCCAGGAAATCACCACCGTACCCAAGATGCCGAAGCACATCAAGGGCGTCATCAATCTGCGCGGCCAGGTGATCCCGGTCATCGACCTGTCGCTGAAGTTTTCGCTCGTACCGCAGGACTACACCTACCGCACCTGCATCATCGTTGTGCGCAGCGAAGGCTCTGCCGGCGACCGCCTCATCGGCGCCATCGCCGACGGTGTCTCTGAGGTCCTCACGATCGCCGAAGAAGCCATCGAAGCCAGCCCCGACTTTGGCAGCGGCAGCCCCATCCCTTACGTGCTCGGCATGGCCAAGGTGAACGGAAAAGTGAAGCTGCTGCTCGACATCCACGAAGTCTTCCGCACCGATCCCGCCATCAAGGTAGCTGCCTGAAACTAAGCAATAAACGGCCACAAGCCACGTGCTCCGGATGGAACACGAAGGATGCGAATGATTTCGCTTGACGAAGTATCGAAGGCAAAAACCGAACTCACCCAGGCCATCGACGACCTCGCGTTGCAGGTGATGGTGCAGGGCGGCGCGGCGCTAAGCGCAAAGGCGCTGACCGCGCTGAGCGCGCTGGCCGAACGCTGCGAGTACGCCGACATCGCCAGCGAAGCTAAAGCCGCCAAGCCCACCAAAAGCAAGCCCGTGACCGACGATGCTGCCCGCGCCATCATAGTCAATCTTCAGGCGTTGATTCAGAAGCCCACAGTAAAGGAATTGGAAGAGGCAGCAGCCGAAGCTCCCGCAGAAGAATCGAGTACGTTCGCCTTCGAAGAAGACCCAGAACTTCTGGGCGACTTCGTCCTCGAGTCTGACGAGCATCTTGCGGCAATTGAAGAAAAGATTCTCCTGCTCGAAAAAGACCCCACGCTCATCGACACCATTCATGCGGTCTTTCGCTCCTTCCACTCAATCAAAGGTCTTGCCGGATTCCTCGGCCTCATGGGCGTGCAGACCGTTGCGCACGAAGTGGAGACGTTGCTCGATCACGCGCGCAACTCGCGCATCTCCATCAACTCCGACGTGGTCGATCTCGTCCTTGAGAGCTCCGAATATCTGAAGGAAGAAGTTGCTGTAGTAAAGGCGAAGCTCGCCGGCACCGCTCTGCCCGCGGTCCGCGACAACACCGAGCTCATCCGCATTCTTTCTACCGCAACCTCTGAAATCGCTGCCGGACGCACGTTCTCGCTAGGCGGAGAAAAAAAGACCGTCGCAGCCGCCCCCGTCACTCCTGCACCTGCGGCCTCTGCTCCTCCCGTACCGGCGCCCGCTGCTCCTGTCGCTGCTATTCCTGCGCCTCCTCCCGAACCAACACCCGCGCCGGCTGTCGCGGTCGCGCCCGTAGCCGCTGTTGTCGAAACCAAAGTCCTCGCCGAAGCTCCAACCGTGATCGCCGCTGCTGCCACGCCTGCACCGGCGCCCACACTGGAACCTGTCGCCGCCGCAGCCCCCGCAGAAAAGTCCGGCCGCACAGAAGCCGCCAGCACCTCCATTCGCATAGAAACCTCCAAGCTCGACCGCCTGATGGATATGGTCGGCGAGATGGTGATTGCTCAAGCCATTCTCAGCAACTCGCGCACCGGATCTTCGAACGGCGAAATGTCGCAGCTCGCGCGCATCACCAGCGAAGTTCAGCGCTGCGCCATGAGCATGCGCATGATGCCCATCGGTCCCCTGTTCCAGAAGAACGCCAAGCTGGTGCGCGATCTCTCGCGCCGCCACGGCAAACAGGTTTCGCTCGAACTGATCGGCGAATCAACCGAGCTCGACAAGACTATCGCCGAGGAGCTCTCCGATCCCCTGCTGCACATGATCCGCAACGCCCTCGACCACGGCATCGAACCGCCCGACGAGCGCATCGCCGCCGGCAAATCTCCCACCGCCACGCTGCGCATCATCGCCGAACACCAGGCCGGCCAGATCGTTATCTCCATCTCCGACGACGGGCGCGGCCTCGATCCTCAACGCATCCGCAACAAGGCCGTGCAGAATGGCCTGATCGACGAGGCGACGCAGCTCTCCGAAGACGAAATCTTCCATCTGATCTTCGCTCCCGGCTTCTCCACTGCCGAGAAGATCACCGACATCTCGGGCCGCGGCGTTGGCATGGACGTCGTTCGCCAGCACGTGGAAGGCCTCCGCGGACGAATCGAAATCCAATCCGAGCTGGGCAAAGGCACGACATTCCACATCCACCTTCCCCTCACCCTGGCCATCATCGAAGGCCTGGTGATCCTGGTGGGCGACCACCGCTACATCATCCCGCTCTTCTCTGTGCGCGAGATGCTCCGGCCCACCGCCGACATGCTCTTCACAGTGCAAGGCTCGGACGAAATGATCCTGATGCGCGGCGCCTTGCTGCCCTTGATTCGCCTGCACAAACGCTTCGCCATCACGCCGCGCTCTGAAGACATCTGCGAAGGTCTGTTGGTCGTGTGCGAGTTCTCGGGCAAGCTCTACTGCCTGTTCGTCGATGACCTCCTCGGCCGCCAGGAGTGCGTCATCAAGAGCCTCGATGAAGCATTCAAGAATGTAAAAGGCTTGTCTGGATCGGCAATCCTGGGAGACGGCAGCATCGGCCTCATTCTCGATGTTGCCGGCATCTTCTACCGTCCACATCTGAGCCAGGAGCTCGCCGCATGACAGCTGTTTCCACCCAACCCATTCGCGCCAGCCTTTCGCCGCGCGACTTCGACAGCATTCGCAAGCTCGCCTTCAACTACTGCGGCCTCGATATCGCCACAGGCAAAGAAGAGCTCGTCGCCTCGCGCCTCGGCAAGATCATGCGCGAACTCAACATCCCCACGTACGCGGCCTACTACAGCTACGTTGTCGGCGACAAAACCCAGCAGGCTCTGGTCACCATGATCGACAGCCTCACCACCAACCACACCAGCTTCTTCCGCGAGCAGCAGCACTTCGACTTCATGTCGAGCACCGTCTTCCCTGCCCTCGCCCACCGCCCCCAGATCGACATCTGGAGCGCCGCCTCGTCCAGCGGCGAAGAGCCCTACTCCGTCGCCTTCGCGGCCCGCGAGTTCTACGCGGGCTCAGGTCCCTGCGTTCGCATCCTCGCCACCGATATCTCCACACGCATTCTGGACACCGCCAAAAATGCGACCTACAACCTGCAGCGGCTGAACGGCGTTTCAAAGCCATTGCTGCAAAAATATTTCCTCCGCGGACGCAACGACTCCGCAGACCTCTACCGCGTCAAGCCCGAAGTCCGCGCTGAGGTCCGCTTCCAGCGGCTCAACCTCACCGAGCCATTCAAAGACGTCAATACGATCTTCCCGCTGATCCTCTGCCGCAACGTCATGATCTACTTCAACGCCACCACTCAGGAGGAGTTGATCGAACGGTTCTACCAGCAGCTTGAGCCCGGGGGCTACCTCTTCATCGGCCACTCCGAAAGCCTCAACAGAATTCGCCACCAGTTCGACTACGTGTGCCCCGCAATCTATCGCAAGCCGGGCACGTTGAAAGGATCACGCATGGGCCGAGGTGTCGCAGCATGAGAGATATCGTTATCGGCGTGGGTGATTGCCAGGTGAGCAAAGACCCGAACGTGCGCCTGATCACCTACGCGCTGGGCTCCTGCATCGCGCTCGCCATATACGACCCCGTCGCCCGCGTGGGCGGACTTCTGCACTTCCTTCTGCCCGATTCAAAGATCGATGCGGAGAAGGCAGCTAGAAATCCCTTCATGTTCGCGGACACCGGTATCCCGGCACTGTTCCATCGCGCCTACGAGCTAGGCGCCGAGAAGAAGAGGCTCCGCGTTGTTGCCGCCGGCGGTGCTCAGGTCCTCGCGTCCGAACTCTTCCAGGTGGGCAAGCGCAATCAACTCGCTCTCAAGAAGATCATGTGGCGCGCCGGCGTTCTGGTGCAGCATGAAGAGCTCGGCGGCGAACGCTCGCGGACCATCCACATGAGCATTGAAACCGGTTGCGTGCAGATGAAGATTGCAGGCGGTACCGAACAGATATTCGGCCAGAGCAGCGGCCTGCCGGAGAGGGAAAGAAAGTATGCGTGACATTTTGATCGTCGACGATTCGAAGGCTATGAGGAACTTCCTCCGCAGGGCCCTCTCCATGACGAGCCTCGAGCTCGGCAAAGTACACGAGGCCGAGAACGGTCTCGAAGCACTCAACCTGCTCGACCAGCACAAGGTCGAAGTCATCTTCAGCGACATCAACATGCCGGTGATGGATGGCGCGGTGTTCGTCGGCGAACTCGCCAAGAGCGACGCCAACCGCAAGATCCCGGTCGTCGTCGTCTCGACAGATAACAGCGCCGAGCGACGGGAGCAGATGCAATTGCTCGGCGCCAAAGGTTATATCGCGAAACCGTTTTCGCCCGAATCCCTGGAAGATGAAGTCGTTCGTTTGTTGTGGGAGGCCGATGATGAAGCCTGAGCTGACGGAAGTTTTGCGTGAGGCCTCAACCGTGGTCCTCGAGACAATGTTCTTCGCCGATGTGAGCACCGTAGCAGTGGAGGAACCTGTGCACGACGATCCTCTCGCGTGCAGTCTGCTGTGCAGCGGCGCGGAAAATGGCAGCTTCACCGTTGCCGTGGATCGTGCCGCCTTGGGAATGCTGAGTGAAGCCTTCTACGGCGACGACGGCGAATCATCCAGCACCCGGGAAGCCGAGTTGCTGTGTGAACTCACCAACATGCTGGCCGGGTCGACGCTGAGCACCTACGCGCCCAACCACTACTGTCCGCTCTCTTCGCCGAAGGTGTGCGATTTCGCCCAGCACTTGGCAACCGTTTCATCCAGCGCTCCGGACGAACACAAAACCTCCATCAGCCTTGCGCTCGATGGCGGTCTGCTCTCGGTCTCCTGCACGCTCAAGGCGGCTGCATGAGTTCCGCCGCGCGCATACGCGTGCTGATCGTCGACGACTCCGCCCTGGTGCGGAAGATGCTGACGGCCGCGCTGGCGAACGACAGCGAGATTGAGGTCGTCGGCACCGCGCCCGATGCATTCATCGCGCGCGACAAGATCCTCGCTCTAAAGCCCGACGTCATCACCCTCGATATTGAAATGCCGCGCATGGACGGCATCACGTTCCTCAAGAAGCTGATGAACTTCAAACCCCTTCCAGTGATCGTGATCAGCTCGCTCGGCCACGCAGCCTGCCAGGCCAGCATCGACGCCCTGCGCGCCGGCGCTGTAGAGATTCTCTGCAAGCCGAACGGCCCATGCTCGGTCGGCGAACTCGGCGTGACGCTCGGCGAAAAGATCAGGGCCGCGGCATCATCGCGGGTCCGCAGCCGCGGCAAAGAGCAGCCAACTCCGATCGCCGCACTTCCCGGCCCTGCCGCCGCCGAAACTCCCATTCGCTTCGCGAGTGACAGAATCATCGCGATCGGCGCTTCCACCGGCGGTCCCGGCGCTGTCGCTGAGGTGCTGAGTTCCCTTCCGGCAAACTCGCCGCCCATCCTCATCGTGCAGCACATGCCCGCCACGTTCACCACCCACTTCGCCAACCGCATGAACCAGGAGTGCCGCATCGAGGTTAAAGAAGCCGAGGATGGTGACCTGGTGCTTCCCGGCCGCGCGCTCATCGCTCCCGGAGATTTTCACATGACCCTGAAACACTCCGAGAAGGGGTACTTCGTCCGCGTTGCCGACGGTCCGCCGGTATGCTTCAGCAGACCCTCGGTCGATGTGCTGTTCTCGTCCGTCGCCAGCATTGCGCGCAAGAAAGCTGTCGGCGTCCTTCTCACCGGCATGGGTTCGGATGGAGCTCGCGGGCTCCTCGAGCTCCGCAAAAACGGCGCATTCACCATCGCCCAGAACGAAGACACCTGCGTCGTGTTCGGCATGCCACGAGAGGCGATCCGGCTCGGAGGCGCGGAACAGGTCCTGCCGCTCAACCAGATCGGCGCAGCCGTCGTGCGGCACGTCTCCACGCTGCCCGCTTTGCTGGATACCTCGAAGGTGGCGTGAAGCGGGCCGCACTTCCCGGTCAGAAATCAGGTTCGCCTCCTGCAATAAAGTTCCTCTCGAGCGCGCTGGACGGCCAACGACATGCCGTCACCGGTGCGTTCTCGGTCGCCAGCTCGTGAAGATCTAAAACCGCACTTCCCGGTCAGAATGGCTCGACCCAGGCGGCGGCATCGCGTTCTTCGGTTCCCGTCGATTCACGCGCCTCGGCTTTGGCTCCAAACCACCTTCCCATCCCAAACCTGTCAAGCCCCCTCACCTGTGAAAAACTCGCAATCCCCGCGCCAACATTGATGATTAGCGCGTGCAGCAGCCTGCATATTTTTCCTCTCCGCGCACTACAATTAATAAAGAGGCCAAAGTCCCTGGGCAGAAACGCGATCGCGCTTGGCGTTGCGGGCGGTTCTCGCAGCTCCTAATACCCCTAACCCAAGTCCTTTATTATCCATATTTTAGCGATACCCACCACTTATCCCCTTTAGAATCCATAATTTGGGTTGAGGGGGGGAGGGGGGGCTCCAACATTTACCGGCAGCGATCCGATGCCCAGCTTTCAGCCGGCTGGGCCGGGAAGTTGAGTGCAATTGGCCTTACATAGACCTTTCCGGCGGATTTCAAGGAACCAGACTGAAGCGCTCTGCCACTCCCGAGAGCGGCACTTCCCGGTCACTTTAAGGGCTCCGGTATAGCATTACAGCTGCCAAAGGGCCGATTTTGGGTTTTGGACGCAGAGCAAAACCGCACTTCTGGGTCATTTTGGGAACCTGGGCCGGTCCGAAAAGCCGGCACCCGCTGCAGTCGCCCTGTAGCACGCTCGGAAGCCATGAATTTTCCACCGTTCGGGCCAATATGAGGGCGGTTTTCCCAGCACTTCCCGGTCGCATAAAAGGCACTTCCCAGTCGTGCAAGGCGCACTTCCCGGTGATTTGAGCGGCACTTCCCGGTCAAAAACTCAGCACTTCCCGGTCACGCTTAATAGGAAGCAAGAAGTACAAGTATTAACAAGACTTTTCTACTCGATGAAGAGGATGTTGAAGTCCGGATTTTTAGGAAAATGTTAAGAGCAACAACCCAAAGGCGGGGGATGGTTCCGCAGTGGTGAACGTACCCGCCTGGTGTCAGGGTTGGCGGTTTCGCTATACACCTGCTGGCGTTTGCTCTAGCCTTGATGTTTGCATGAGGGTTGGCGGAACGACGAGATGAAGAGCAAGCAGCCTAAAAAGACGCGCGACCGGCAGTCGGAAGATTCTTCCAGCAAGGGCCGCTTCGTCGAAGAGCTGGTCAAAATCCGGGAGAAGCGTGACGCCGGCGCTCTGGGCATGCAGATGACCCAGATCGCGCAGGCGATGGTGCTCTGTGGACTTCCCTACAGCCCGACCAAGGAAACGAAAATCGTACGGCGAGCGCGGCTGGGCGACGGATCGACGGTATCTGTCACCTTCAGCGCCGGTCTCGACGGCATCGCAATGCCCTACGGATCCGATCGCACGCTGCTGCACTGGATGATCGATCGCGCCATCAAGACGCAGTCGCCGATCGTTGGTTGGGACACCGCGACCGAATTCCTGAAGGATGTGGGTCTCGCAGACAGCGGCAAAAACCGTAAGGACCTGAAACAGCGCTACATGCGTCTCACAGGCCTGACGATTGGCGTGGTGCGCAAAGGCAGCACCGAATCCACCGTCTTGGTGCCATTTATCGAGGAGTCGCATCTGCCGAACTCGGTCGATCTGAAGGCGGATCGCAACGGCCAGCAGCTGCTGAAGCTCGACGCTCAGGCCTTCGGTTTCAAGCTCGGCGATCGTATCTTCAAGGAAATCCTGCAGTATCACGTTCCCGTGCCGTTCGAACTGCTGCAGGCTACAAAGAAGAAGTCGCAGCTGCAGGACTTGCTGATCTTCCTCTACTGGCGCAGTTTCGCCGCGCAGACCGAAACGCTGATTCCCTGGGAAAGCCTGCGCGAGCAGCTCTGGCAGGAAGACAGCGTCGCGAGCCGCATCCGAACGCGGTTCAAGGAAGCGATCACCGTCTTCAAGACGATCTGGCCGGAACTGAACGCCGAAGCCGAGAAGAAAGGCTTGAGAATCGGTCCGCCTCTCAAAGGCAGCCACCTGATTCCCCAGGCAAAGCACGTGCGTCGTTTGCCCGAGCCTCAGCCCTTTCGCAGCTAAATCTCCATTCCCAAAACCGCACTTCCCGGTCATTTCGTGCGCGGCGAACTCGCGATCTAGTGGGTTCTTGCGGCGCTATGGGTTGCGATACGAAATATCGCAACAATATTGCAGCAACACGCTCGCGATAAAGTTGCGACGTACTTAGTTGGATTCCTCTTGCGATATCGCTGCGATATAGCTTCCAACCTACGATATTTTCGCGATATCGCATGTTGCGGAGGTGAAATGCCGGTCATTGCTGTCTCGAACCCTAAAGGTGGCGCGGGGAAAAGTACAACCACTTTGCTTTTAGCAACTTATCTGGCTCAACAGGGAGCGAGTGTGAGTGTGCTGGATGCCGATCCGAACCAGCCGATCATGGACTGGAAGAAAAATGGCGATTCCAAGACCAGCCTGAACGTCGTCGGCGGAGTCAGGGAATCGAACCTGATGGAAATCCTTGAGGGTCAGACCTCGCAGTTTGTATTCATCGACCTCGAGGGAACAGCGAGTCTCCTGGTTTCGCGGTCGATCGCTATGGCCGACTTCGTCATCGTGCCGGTTCAGGCCAGCGCGGTGGACGTTCGGCAGGCTGGAAAGGCCATTCGCGCGGTCCGTGATGAGGAGAAGGTTGCGCAGCGGTCGAATGCCTCGCGCCGGATTCCGTATCGGGTGCTGATGACGCGCACGCCAGCTCCTGGAGCGCCTGTTTCCGCGGTGCAGCGGCAGTTGGAGGTGGAGATTGAAGCTGCCGGAATTCCGCGGTTCAAGACCAGTCTGGCTGAACGCATGGCCTTCAAGGCGGTGTTTGTCGAACGCTTGACGCTGGCCGAGATGAAGGACCTGCGAGTGGGAAATCTGGATGCTGCGTACGAGAATGTGCACGAGCTGGCGGAAGAATTGATCAGCCTGCTGCAGGAGGTCGACGGCGATGGACGCAAGCATTAATAAATTCGGCCTGCTGGACGACGAGGAAGACGTCACGCCTCCACTGGCTGACCGTCTGGCGGCATTTCCGGTGGTGTCGCCGCGGCCGGCCGTCGATCTGGCGGCCGTGGATGCGGCTGCCGCGTCACATGGCTTCGTGAGCAGGGAAGCGGCGCCGCTGCCGGTGCAGCCCCCTGCCAGGCGTCGTCGTGCGATCCCCAGCGAGCCGACGCGGCACTTGGCCATACGGTTGACGGCAAGCGCCTACGACCGCTTCGTCGCTTACGCTGACCGATACAAACTGACCTATCATGACGCTCTGGTCCAGCTGATGGACGCTGGAGAGAAGAGCTGATCAAGGCCGACGGGCTGCTTCCATCGTTTCAAGCTCAGCGAACATGGAGCGGACGTCTGCTGCGGCGAAGGGTTCCGGGAGCGGTGCGCGGGGTTCGTAGGCCTCGGCGAAGGCGTCGCCGTCGGTTTCAAGGATGCGGGCGAGCATGAGCATGGTTTCGGCGAGCTGCTCGACCGTTTCGAAGGTAACCTCGACCCGTCCGGGGACAACGTGCAGAGCGTCTGGTAGTGCAGCCAGGCTGGCCGGCTCGACGTCCCGGCGAACCAGGGAGCGAATTTTGCGGCGTTGCGCGGTCGCCGGGCGGCTCCGCAGCTCGTCGAGAAGACCGGAGACATCCTCGGTATCGCGCACCTTGCCCAGGAATGCGGACAGCACTTCCCGGTCAATTAGCTTCGATGTGCCGACCTGAACTGAGGGCAGCAATTCAAGGAGTTTCTGCGCGGCGCGGGGCTGTAGCTGGAAGAGGACCTCAATGTCACGGCGGTCGTAGTGTGAGCGTACGGAGTTGGCGACCGATCGGGTGATTTCGTGGAGGCGCGGAAGCCAGGATATCGGTCGCGGCATAGAGAGGGTGCAGGTTTCAGAGCCCAGAAAGCGCCCAAACCGTGTGCTGATGCAACGATAGAGGCAATTCCGGGCGAAGGGAATAGGTGCGCGACCGCGCAGTATCTATTTTGGAACCATTTCGGATTTATCTACGACAATGCTACTTGTAGAAGCTCAACCTCTGTTACGGTCAAATGCGACGTGCTACTGCGCTTACGGAGATCGTCGTGTCAAACGGCTCACAAGAACTAATCGTCCCAGAAGATCTGGTGACAGACCTCGACCAATTGATCTCAACGTCCCGCCAGCAAGCGGCAGTGGTTGTCAATGTGAGTCTCACAGCCTTGTACTGGAGGGTCGGGGAGCGGATCCAGCGCGAACTTCTGCGGGGTGACAGGGCTGTTTATGGCGAAGCTTTGATGGATGCGGTCGCTGGGCGCTTGACTGGGAAGTATGGGCGCGGATTCACGAAGAAGAACCTCTGGCGGATGGTCCAGTTTTCCGAGGCATTCCCTGACGAGGCAATTGTCGCCACACTGTGGCGACAATTGAGTTGGTCCCACTTTCGGGAGCTGTTGCCCCTGACGCGGCCTTTCCAGCGTGAGTTTTATGCGGAGATGTGCCGGATAGAAGGGTGGAGCGTTCGCACGCTTCATGAGCGGATCAACTCGATGTTGTATGAACGGACAGCCCTCGCCAAACAACCGGATCAGGTGGTGAAGCAGGAGATAGCCAACTTGCGAAGCAAGGGAGAGGTTAGCCAGGCGCTGGTTCTCAAAGACCCTTACATCCTTGACTTCCTCGGGCTGGAAGATCGCCATGTCGAGCGGGATATGGAAGACGCCATCCTTCGAGAACTGGAGAATTTTCTGCTGGAGCTGGGGGCCGGGTTCTCCTTTGTAGCCCGGCAGAAACGCATCCAGCTCGACGGCGACGACTTCTACATCGACCTCCTTTTCTATAACCGGAAGCTGAAGCGGCTGGTTGCGCTGGAGTTGAAGCAGGGCAATTTCAAACCGGAGTACAAGGGGCAGATGGAACTTTACCTGCGCTGGCTGGCCCGATACGAAAGGGAAGAGGGTGAGGAGCTTCCTCTCGGCATCATCTTGTGTGCGGGCAAAAACACAGAGCAGATCGAGCTGCTGGAGTTGAGCTCGGCCGGCATTCATGTGGCCGAGTACCTCACGATACTTCCTCCGGAAGAGATGCTGCGGCGCAAGCTGCATGAGGCGATCAACACCGCCCGTCTGCGGTTCGAGAACAACAACCCTGGAGCCGGCGACTCGTGAGCATCAGCCTGATTCACGTTCCGGCTGAGGCGCCGCCGGCGCACGGCCGCTTCGACGAACTCCGTTGCGCGGTGCTGAACGGTGTAGTGGCGGAGAACTCGAAACGCAACTATGCGCTGGCGCTGGATGAGTTGTCGGCGTTCTGCAGGGCGAGACAGCAGACCATATCGCGCGCGTTGTTGCTGGAGTTCAGGGCGGCGATGCTGGAACGCGGGCTGAGCGCGTCGACGATCAATGTGAAGCTTTCGGCGGTCCGCAAGCTGGTGGACGAAGCGTGGCGCGCGGGCGTGATCGGCGCCGAAGAGGCGGCGCAGATGACCGACGTCCCCAACATACGGCAGCAGGGCACGCGGCTGGGCAACTGGCTGACGAAGGACCAGGCGCGCGAGCTGCTGGCGGTCCCTGACCGCACGAAGCTCAAGGGCAAGCGGGACTACGTGATTCTGGCGTTGCTGCTGGGCTGTGGGCTGCGGCGGCTGGAACTGGCGGAGTTGGATGTGGAGAAGATCCAGATGCGCGAAGGGCGATGGGTGATCGCCGATCTGTGCGGCAAGGGAGGCCGGATCCGCACCGTGGCGATCCCGCTGTGGGTGAAGCAGGGAATCAACGCGTGGATGACGGCCGCCGGCGTGGAGGACGGCCGGCTGCTGCGACGCGTGCTGAAAGGCAGCAAGGTCAGCGGCGAGTCGCTCACCGACTGGACGGTGTGGTCGGTGGTGGAGCGGGCGGCGAAGGCGATCGGGATTGAGCGCTTTGGCGCACACGACCTGCGGCGAACGTGCGCGAAGCTGTGCCGGAAGAACGGCGGCGACCTGGAGCAGATCAAGTTTCTGCTGGGACACTCGTCGATTCAGACGACCGAGCGGTACCTGGGTTCGGAGCAGGAGATCGCGGTGGCGGTGAATGATGGGCTGGGGTTTTGAGGGTGTTCTATCTAGTCTTTCAATTTGTGACGCACGCGTCACAAATTGCTTGGACACACTGCCGGATGTTGTCGAGTGATGAAACGAAGCGGCGTACCGGGCATCAGGGCTGAGCGCTGCGCCTGACCCAGATCGCGGTCGCCCCCATGAAACCCAGAACGAGTCCCATCGGTGTCAGTACCATGAACACAAATAGGAATAACAGCCCCTCGCCCACAGAACCAGTGCTGTGCGGATCATAAGCGCAGGCGAACAGAAACGTGAGCACTGCAGCAGCAAGGACACCACCAATAACCAACCGGTGTACAGTGCCACGGCCATAAGCGCGCGTTTTGCCCGCATGACAGCATCGTACAAGGGCAGCCGGACTTAGAACCAATTTGTATCAAAGGCAGGCCCGCATCTGATGGCTGTCGCAGTGAAGCATAGCCAAGATTTACAGGATTAGAACCGGCGCAACGCCGCACGTATGTCAAAGCGGCTATCGCCTGGACAGCGAAGAGAATTACTGTTCAATGTTGGACGAGGGGATTGTCGACATGCCCTTAAACACGTAGGAGGACGGCGTTGACACCGTCCTCCTCACGTTTCCCGTGTTTGTTATTTGGAGCGGTCCCCGTGGAAGAGCGCCTTCTTGATGTCGACGACGATGCCGGCGGTGAGGCTCTGCTTGTTCCAGATGTCGAGATTCTCGGCCGGATCGGGAGTGATGTTGTTGCCGTAGAGGTGGTTATAGCTAGCTGTCAGGCTAACGGACTTTGTCAGCGGAACCGTGGGGCGAACGAAATAGCGCTTACCGACACCATACTGGTCGCCGTTGACGGCCAGGCCAAGCACGATGGCCTGCACGTTGAGGCCAAGGTTGTTGACGTAGGCCAGGTCGATGTTGGCGAAACCCGCGTCCAGGGCCACCCTCTTTTTGATGTTGCGGCTGACCGTGAGAGCGTATCCCTTGCCTTCCGGGAACAGGAAGCCGGGAGCGTACACGCCGTCGTTAAGGCGCTGATAAGCCTCAAAGCGCACCTTGTCGAACACCTTGGACTCGTGCACGTCGGCCGAGATGGCCTCGCGCGTGGTCTTGAGGAAGAAGGGAGCGCCTTCAGGAGTGGTGTAGGTGTAGTCGGCCGAGACCGCGATGCGCTTGCCAAAGTCTTTGCGGCCGAGCACCTGCCAGTAGTTGGAGCGGGAGAGACGCTCGCCGCGGGCGAAGAAGTTGGGCGTATAGAGATCGCCGAGGTAGCCGCGCGTATAGGAGAGCTCGCTGAAGAAGAGCTGCTTGGGCCGCTTGACGGTGAGGCGCTCGCCGGACATGTAGCCGTCGTCGTCGTAGCTGGTGGCTTCGGAGTTAACGCCGTGATTGATGGCGAAGCCGCCGAACTCCGCGGTGATGCCGCGGATGGGCTCGGCCGTGAGATAGACCTGGCGCAGATAGAGCTGGCCACCGCCGGAGTTGTAGAAGCCGTCGGAGAAGGGAACGATGGACATCAGGTAAAGCTGGTACGGCGTCATCTTCGCTTCGGTGTTATCGATGAATTGATGCTGTCCGCCACCGATGAAGTCGGCGTACGCCCAGTTGAAATAGCGGCCGCTGGAGAGGTGGAAACCGATGCCATAACGGCCTTCCTTGTCGAACTTGAACTTGCCGCTGGCGACGAGGCGCTGCTGGCCCTGGTTGAAGCTGTGCGCGTTGTCCTGATCGAATGTGCTGCGATAGCGCGAGCCGTAGGCGAACTCATCGAGGTCGAGCCAGCGGTTGAGGCTGGTCTCCCATCCAGGCAGAGGGGCCGTGACCTTGGTGGAGAGAGTGGACTTCACCGGCACGGGCTTGGCGGCGGGCATTTCGGGTGCGCTGCTAGAAGCGAATTGCTGGCTGACGCAGAGGGCCGGTGACAGGGTGATGGCTGCGAGGAGAAGTGCTTTGGAGTAGTTGATGGCGAGGTCCTTTCTGAATCCGCGGCGAAGGTTTGTGGGTTGCCTTCAGTACCTATCGGCCAGCGGGTGAAGGGAGTTCATGAGTGTCCCGGATTTCGCAGATATGAGACGCCCGCAAAAATGAACCGGAGGGCAGCGTCGTCGCCACCCTCCGGTTTTTCTCTGCGTGGCCCGAAAGATTTTATTTGGTGCGGGGTTCGTGGAACAGAGCCTTTTTGACGTCGAAGACGAAGCCGGCGGTGAGGTTTTGCGCGTTCCATACATCCAGCGAATGCGCACGGGTTTCTGCATCGTCGTAGGTGTGGCTGTAGACGCCCGTGAAGCTGATGGCTTTCGTCAATGGGATAGTGGGGCGCACGAAGTAACGCTTGCCGACGCCGTACTGATCGCCGTTGACTGCGAGGCCGAGGACCAGCGCCTGCACGTTCAGGCCGAGGTTGTTGATGTAGTCGGGATCGATGTTGGCGAACCCAGCCTCAAGCGAGAGCCTCTTTTTTAGGTCGCGGCTGACGGTCAGTGCATAACCCTTGCCATCGAACCAGGCGATGCCGGGAGCGTACTCGCCCTGGTTGATGCGCTGGTAGGATTCGAAGCGCACTTTGTCGAACAGCTTGCTTTCATGGACGTCGGCGAGGATGGCCTCGCGTATCGTCTTGAGGACGAACGGCGCGGCTTCCGGTGCTGAGTAGGTGTAGTCGGTTGAGACTGCGATGCGTTTACCGAAGTCTTTGCGGCCGAGGACCTGCCAGTAGTTGGAGCGCGACAGGCGCTGACCGCGGGCGAAGAAGTTGGGCGTGTAGAGATCGCCGAGATAGCCGCGCGTGTAGGAAATTTCGCTCAGCCAAAGTTGTTTGGGGCGCTTGATGGTGAGGCGCTCGCCGGACATGTAGCCGTCGTCGTCGTAGCTGGTAGCCTCCGAGTTGACGCCGTGGTTGATGCCGATCCCGCCGAACTCCGCCGTGATGCCGGGAACCGGCTCCGCAGAGAGGAAGGCCTGGCGCAGATAAACCTGGCCGCCGCCGGACCTGAAGAAGCCATCCTGGTAAGGAGCGACGATCTCCATCAAGTAGAGCTGGTAAGGCGACATCTTCGCTTCGACGTTGTTGATGAACTGGTGCTGTCCGCCGCCGATGAAGTCTGCGTAGGCCCAGTTGAAGTAGCGTCCGCTGGAGAGATGGAAGCCGATGCCGTAACGACCTTCTTTATCGAACTTGAACTTGCCGTTGGCGATGATCCTCTGCTGGCCCTGGTTGAAGCTGCGGGCGCCATCGTCGTCGAACGTGCTGCGGTAGCGGGATGCGTAGGTGAGGCTGTTGAGATCCAGCCAACGATCAAGGCTGCTCTCCCATCCCGGAAGAGGGGCCGTCACCTTTGTGGAGAGTGTGGACTTCACCGGGATCGGCTTTGCCGCGGAAGGGGCTTCGGGTGCGCTACTGGAGGTGAACTGCTGGCCGAAACACAGAGCGGGTGAGAGCGTCAGGGCGGCCAGGACGAGTGCCTTTGAAATGTTCATATGAATCCTTTCCGATAGCGGCAGACGGTGGAAACGTGGCTATGGTCTGGTGGCCTATCGACCGGTGGGGAGAAAGATTTCAGTCGGCTCGGAAATGTTTGTGTCGAAGGTTTGCATTCGGCGAAGCAGCCCCGGCGAATGAGTTTTGGGTTAGAAGTGTCTGATCTTGTGCTGCCCTGCACTGGGCACTAAAAGCGCAGGCGCCGCCGGTAAGGAGTGTGCAGGTTGAGGCGGACGTGCTGCGCTAGCGCTGGTTCTTGTGCTGGGTTCGACGTTGATTTCGAGCAGCGCCGTACATTCCCGCACGCCGATGACACCGGCGCCGGAGGGCAGTATGCCGTCTTCCGCGAAGAGGGTGTTGAGCGACTCGGACATGGCGCGCTGCGCTGCGAAGAGTAGCGGCGTGGAGTACTGAACGGCGCGCACTCCCATGTTTCGCAGTTGCGAGATGGAGAGCCTCGGACTTTTGCCGCCGGCAATCTGGTTGAAGAGCAGCGGCTTGTCGGTGGAGGCGATCACACGTTCAAGGCTTGCGACGGAGTCGATGCCGTCGACCATCAGGATGTCGGCGCTGGTGCGGGACATGGCCTCGACGCGGCGGAAGATGTCGTCGCCGGAGGCGTCGGTGCGCGCGAGCACGCACATGTCGGTGCGGTGGTCGAGCACGGCGTTGAGCTTGTCGATGTAGGCGGCGAGCGGCAACAGGTGTTTGCCGTCCGCGTGTCCGCAGCGGCGCGGGCGGGCCTGGTCTTCGAGCATGACCATGGCTACGCCCATGCGTTCGAGCTGGCCGACGACGTGGCAGGCGGTGTGGGTGTCGACGAAGCCGTCGTCGATATCAACGAGCAGTTTGTGATGCGGAAGGATCTGGCGGATGCGCCAGGCAGCGGCGACCATGTCCGTCCAGGCGACATAGCCAACATCGGGCAGACCGTAGAATCCGGCGCTGAACCCAAAACCGGAGAGGAACAAGTTCGAGGAGAACGGCGCGGCGACGCTGGCCGAGAGGCAGTCGTAGATACCCAGGAACGGGTCGATGACAGCATGCGAGGCGAGCTCGTCGCGCAACTGGGCCCCGGGGGATCTTGGTGGATTGCGTGATGACTGACTAATGGAAATGTCCTCCCGTGATTGGCCTTTGAGGGTTTATCGGCAGGTTGGCCCACATAGAAAAGCAGTGGCGTGCTGCGTCTGGGCGAACAACGAACGCAGAGAACGCAAATGAAAAGCGGAGGAAAGCGGTTTAGATGGTTACGCAATTGCTGCGGAGTGCGTTGAAGTGCGTCTGGAAAGGTGGAGACGAGTGCCTCAGTTAGCGCAGCACGAAACATTCGAATTGCAACAAACGCTGAAATCGAAGCCGGAAGCCGAGCATCAGAGGCTTGGCAATGCTCTGTTGCGGCAAGGCCGACTAGACGAAGCCGCGGCCAGCTATGCGCAGGCGCTCAAGATCAATCCCCGATCGCACGAGGTGGTGAACAGCATCGGTACGCTGTTGCGCCAGGCGGGCCGGCTGGAGCAGGCGGTGGTGTGCTTCCGCAAAGCGATCGCACTGGAGAAAAGTTATGCCGAGGCACACTGCAACCTCGGCCTCGCGCTGGACGAACTCGGCCGTCGCGAAGAAGCCATAGCGAGCTGCACAGAAGCGGTTCACTGGAAGCCTGATCTTGCCATCGCGCACTGCAATCTTGGCGGAATGCTCAGAGCGCGCGGCGACCTGGAGCAGGCGGTCGTGAGCTGCCGCAAAGCCATCGCTCTGCAGCCCGATATGGCGGGCGCGCACCTCAACCTCGGCAATGCCTACGTGGCGCAGGGGCGGCTTACGGACGCTGTGCGCAGTTACGGCGAAGCCATTGCACATTCTCCGGATGATCCCGCGGACGCCTACAACAATCTCGGCGAAGCGCTCATCAGCCGGGGCAGAGTGCAGGATGCTGTCGCGGCATTTGAGCAGGCGATCGCCGCGCGGCCGGGGTTTACGGGAGCGTATAGCAACCTGCTCAATCTGCACGCTTTCACACGCGACATCTCGCCGCAAGCCGAGTGCGTGCTCGCGCGCGGTTGGGAGAAATGCGCGCTGACGGCAAGTGAACGCGCGGCCGCGCGTGCTCGTGCGCCGCTGAGTGCGGGCGTGTTCGCCGCACGTGGCAAAGGCGAGAAGCTGCGCGTCGGGATCGTGTCCGCCGAACTGGGTTCGCATGCAGTGGCGCAGTTCCTTGAGCCTGTGCTGGCGGAACTCGACCGCAGCAGATTTCATCTGACGTTGTTTCCGACGCAGGGCAGGCACGATGCGTGGGCGCAGAACTTTCGTGAGCTGGCCGATGGCTACATTCCACTGATCGCCATGCCTGACGCGCAGGCGGCGGACCGAGTGCGAGCCGAACACGTCGATGTGCTGATCGATACCACCGGGCATACGTTCGGTGGACGGCTGGGCATCTGCGCGCATCGCGCCGCGCCGGTGCAATGCACATACATCGGCTACTGGAGCACGACCGGGCTGACGGAGATGGACTGGTTCTTCGGCGATCCCTACTGCGACCCCTCGATCGACACACATTTCACCGAGCGAGTATGGAGGTTGCCCCGCACTGCGGTCGCTTACCGCGGCGAGACCGCGCTGTCGGAAAGTGCATGGAAGCCCGATCCGGCAGGGACGGTCTGGGTGGGCTCGCTGAGCAGGTATCGGAAGATTCGCGAAGAGACGCTGCGGCTGTGGGCGAAGGTGCTGCACGCCCTGCCTGAAGCGAAGCTGCTGCTCGAGGACGGCGCCGAGCGCGAAGGTGAAACGCATCGCCGGATACTCGGCGTGCTGGCGCGCGAAGGCATTGGCGCAGAGCGCGTGGAGTTCATTCCGTTTATGCCGGGACACGAACGCCACATGCGGCTCTACGACCGGCTGGATGTAGCGCTCGATACGATCCCATTCAACGGTGGAACGACGGCCTACGATGCCTTGTGGATGGGGGTTCCCTTGGTGACGCTCGAACGCAACTGGATTGGCGGGAAGATGGGTGGCTCGGCGCTGCGCGATTTTGGGCGCGGCGAGTGGGTCGCGCGAACAGAAGAGGAGTACGTGGCGATTACGCGCAAGCTGGCTCGCGATGTCGAAGGGCGAAAGACCATGCGCGCAGAGCAGCGGGCGGAGATGGCCGCGAGCCCGCTGTGCGATGCAAAGGCGATGGCGCGCGCGCTGGAGGAGGCGTTTGTGGGGATGTATGCGCGGTGGGTCGCCGTGTAACGTCAAAGAGACGTGCGTCTGTCATATCCCCTTCCCGCCAGCTCCACTAGACTGGATGCATGGTCCGCGCAGAATTCGTTGGGAACGTGAGGAACTATAACGGAACTGGCGCCTGGTCTGTAGAGGCTGTCCAGAAGCGTTATCGCGACTATTGCGCTGTTCTTCACATCGAGAGGTGTCGCGCATTAGATCCGAAAGAACATCGAGAGGGCGAAATAGTCTGGATCTATCCAATCATGGACGAGGTCATCAAAGGGATAGAAGAGGGCGATCGAGCATGTGTAGCGTTGGGAGTTGATTTTGTGGAGGAGGACGCGCGCTTTCCGTTCGGAGCGACATTGAAGTCAAACACTGCTCGCGCTTTGCGCCGGACCGACTTGACCGAACTTCAGAAGGCCCGTGTGCGGGAGCGTGTCTCCAATATGCTCGCTTCTGGCGTTATTCCTCACGAGATGCGTGAATACGCGAAGCTGCTGCGTAAAGTCGGCGTTGGTGAGCATTGGCCCCAGCTGGAGCGTGATATTCAACGAAACAATCCGTACGCAATGCGCTTCTACAACAGCCTTCGTCTGGCCGAAGGCCTGAAGGTCTGAGCGCGACTTTCGAACGACCGATCCGGCGGGTCTGTAGTTCAGGAAAAGCTCAGGGCGACGCCGTAGGTTTATCAACAGCAACGACCACGATATCGACGCGACGGTTGGTGCGGCGGCCTTCGAGAGTGTCATTAGGCGCGGCCGGGTGGAACTCGCCGTAGCCCGCTATCGACATGCGTTTGGGATCGAAGTGCGCATCATTGAGCAGCATCATCGCAACGGTCATGGCGCGCGCGGTGGAGAGATCCCAGTTGGAGCTGAACGCCGCGTTGTGGATGGGCACATTGTCGGAGTGGCCTTCGATGCGCATGTCGAGGCCATACTGGTTGAGCACCGCGGCGATGCGCGTGATCGTGTCCGATGCGCCGGGCAGCAGGCGCGCCTCACCGCTGTTGAAGAAGCCCAACTCGTGCAGGCTGATGACGAAGCCCTCGGGCGTCATCTTGAGGACGACCTCCTTCCGCTCGATCTCCTGGCCAAGAGCCTTCTGAAGCTTGCGCTGCAGTTCGGTGAGATCGATGCCCGCGCTTCCGGAAGGCGGAGCAGGACCGGGCGGCGTGCTCGGCGAATGCGAGTGCGGGCCTTCAGCGGCGGAGTCGCTACCGCCGAACGCGCCCATCTTCTGGAAGCCGTTCTTGACCGCGTTGGACACCTGCTTGATGGCCTGCTGCTCATGCCGCGATGAGGCGAAGAGCACGACGAACAGCGCGAAGAGCAGCGTCATGAAATCGGCGTAAGAGACCAGCCAGCGCTCATGATTCGCGTGGTCTTCATGGCTGGCGCGCCTGCGCCTGGAGCGCCGGCTCATTTGCCTGCCAGGGTCAGCGGCGCGGGTTGCGCGTGGCCGCTGATGTAGACGGCGAGCTTCGATTCAAGCACCCGTGGATTGGTCTTTTCAACGATAGCGAGGATGCCTTCGAGCATGAGCTCGCGGAGAATCTGACGACGGTGGATGAGGATCTTGATGCGGCCGGCGCAGGGGAGAAAAAAGAGGTTCGCCGCGCCCACACCGTAAAGCGTCGCCACGAACGCGACAGCGATGCCGCGGCCGACTTCGTTGATGTTTTCAAGCCGCTGCATCACCTGGATGAGCCCAATGACCGCGCCGAGGATGCCGATCGTGGGAGCGTAACCGCCGGCGGCTTCAAAGACTTTCGGCAACAGCGCATCTTCCTCGGCGTGAATGTCCATCGCGAGCTCCATGGCTTCACGGAGGTCGACGGGACGCGTGCCGTCGACGGCGAGCGTCATGCCTTTACGGAGGAAGGGATTCTCGATAGCAGCGAGCTCGGGGTCGAGCGAGAGCAAGCCGCCGCGGCGTGCCTGCAGCGAGTAGCGGGAGAAGTCCTGGATGAGCTGCGGAGCGGGATCGGCGCGGGCGAGGAAGACTTCTTTCAGCTGCAGCGCGGCTTCGACCACGACGGAGAACGGGAACTGAATGATGACCGCGCCAAGAGTGCCTCCGAAGACGATGAGGGCCGCCGTAGGCTGGAGCAGTTGGCCGATCTTTCCACCATCGAGATAGAGGCCGACGCCAATCCCGGCGAGCGCAAGAACGATCCCGATGAATGCGCTTCTTTTCACTGATTCCTCGGTTAAATAGCGGATATGCATGCGCCGGGGCACAGGCCTTCTCAAGTTCGTTTATCGGCGGAAAGACCAGAGGGATGATGAATTTTTCGGTTTTGCGCGGTGGGATGGAACGAGCTATGCGGCCAACCCGGCGGAGGCAAGCTTCTTGCTGATCTGCATGGAGTTGAAGGGCTTGACGAGATAGTCGTTCGCGCCGGCTTCGAAGGCTTCCTGCACCTCGCGGCGGCCGGGCTCCGCGGCGAGCATGATGATGACCAGCGGCTGAAAGGATGCCTGGCGGCGCAGATCGGCTACCAACTGCACAGCTTCGGTGTCGGCGGGGTTCCAGTCGAGCAGCACAACGTCTGCGGCATCGAGATGGGCAAGGATGCTGCGCGCCTGGAGAGCGTCCGCGGCTTCTTGCACGTCGAAGCCGCGCATCGAAAGGATGCGGCGCAGGATGAACCGCATCAGGTCTGAACTATCGACGACAAGGGCGGTCATGGATCCTCACGGCATCATGCGGACTGCGAAAATGCTGTCCGCTCAGCAAGCCGGACGGGGAGGCTCAGGTTGTCGCGGGCCGGTTCGGTGGGTGTTGCCGGAAGCTGGTCGCGCTGCTGCCACGCGGACCGCACCTGCAGGATGAGCTCTATCTGCTGCTCGAGCAACTGCGGCGAGTGGCTAATGGACGCTTCAAGCAGCCGCGCGCGAAGATAGGCGTAGAAGCCCGAGAGGCTACGGGCCAGATCGCCGCCGTTCACCTGGTCGAGCCAGTCTTCAAGCTGGCCCAGCACGAGCGTAGCGTGGTTGAGATCGCGGCAGCGCTGCTCGATGTCGTTCGAGCGAAGCGCGGCGGCTGCGCGGCGGAGGTCGCCCGACAGCGTGTCGTACAGCGCGATGACGAGGCCGATGGGGCTCGCGCCTTCGATGGCGGATTTGCGGTAGGAGAGTTGCGTCGCCGTGTTTTTCATCAGCCGTTCTTTGTGTTGTTGCCGAGCTCGGCCTGGATCTGCGCCATCTGCGTCGGGAGTTGTTGCAGCGCAATCTCCGCCTTGCTGTACATGGCGGTGAGGACGGTCTGCTGGTTGGCGATGTAGAGGGTTTCGTAGTCGCTGATGTGCCTGGCGAGATCGGCGTTGGTCTTGCTGATGCTGTTGAGGTCGACCGTAAAGGCGCCGCGACTGGGGTTGGTGAAGTTGGAGAGCTGCGTGGAGACGGAGCTGGCGAAACCGTTCAGTGACGCCCCCTGGAAGAAGTTCTGCACGTCGGACGCGTTGTTGGCGAGCGCGTTGGAGAGCGTCGTCGAGTCGACCGAGAGCGCGCCGTTAGAGCCAGCGGAAATGCCGAGAGCGCTGAGGGTCGAGACGGTAGTCGTACCCGTCGCGGGAGTGTTGACGTAGTTGAGCACCTGCAGCATCGTGTTCTGCAGCGCGCGCACGGTGGGGTCGGAGCCGAGCACACCCTGCGGCGAAGCTCCACCGGAGCTGAACTGCGCGCTGATAAGGCTCATCGCGGAGTTGTAGTCGGTGACAAACTTCGTGATCGCTGCAGAGACCTTCGTGGTGTCGGAAGCAATGGTGAGGTTTGCAGGCAGGGAGTTCGGCGTGGGGCTGAGCAAACTGAGAGTAACGCCGCTGATCGCTCCGGTGACGGTGTTGCTCGCGCTGCTGATGGGCACGCCATCGACGGTGAGCGTGGCGTTCTGGCCTTGCACGGCCTGCGAGAAAGTGAACGCGGGCTCTGTGATCGTGAAAGGCGTGGCGCCGTCCGAGCTTGCGACCTGCAGGTGATACCCGGTGGAGTTGTGCACGACACTGGCTGTAACGCCCGTCGCGTTGGTGTTGATGTCGTTCGCAACCTGCGCGAACGTTTCGCCGTTGGTGATGTTAATCGTGGTCGAGGAGGATCCGCTGGTGATCGTAAAGCTATCCGCGCCGAGCGTGGAGTTGGCGCTGGGCACCGTGGGCGAAGCCCACGATGTCGTCGTGGTGGACGGAGCAGCGGTGATGGAGAAGTCCGCAGCACTGCCGGAGGTCTTGCTAATGATCGCAAGCCGCGAGCCGGTCGCGTCGTTGATGACCGAGGCGGTGACGCCGAGGTTCTGTCCATTGATGGCGGTGGCCAGGTCCGAAAGCGAGTTGACGCCGCTGCCGGTGGTAAAGGTGCCCGTCGCTCCGGCAGTGGTGGTGAGCGTGAAGGTGGTGGCAGGCACCGCCGCTGTGGGGCTGGCGGCGACATCCGAGTACCACGCACCAGTGGTCGCGAGGTTCGATACGGAAACCGTGTGATTGCCGGTGACTGTACCGGTTGCCGCGCTCGCAATGACGGCAGCGGAGTTCGACGACGACACCGTGCGCGCGGCCAGTGGGCCTGTGAGGGTGTTCAGCGAAGTCATGTCGGTGTTGAGCGCGGTGGTAGCGGTCTGGATCGCGGTGAGCGCGGAGGTCTGGCTGGCGAGCGTTGCCTGCTGGGCCTGCCAGATGCGCTCGGTGGCGCGATCGGCGTAGATGGCGGCCGCGACAGCGGCGCTCACATCGATGCCGGGAGTAGTGGCTCCGACGCTCGAAGCAAGAATGGAGCTGAGGCTGACGGTGGGCGTTGTGGCTGTACTGCCGGTGGAGGACAGAAGCGAATTGACGGCGGAGACAGAACTCATGGCTTGCGCGGCTTTCGGGTGGATGTGATCGCTACGGATGTCATTCGATCGCCGGTGCGCGGTTACGCATGGAGGAAAACGTCAGGACGTCAGGACAGATCGTGAAGACGACGCGGAGGCGAGGCGTTGTGCCCCACCTCCTGCGTGCGTCAACGCTACTACTGGAGCAGCTTGAGAACGGCCTGCTGCGCCTGGTTGGACTGCTGCAGGGCCGCCATGCCCGTGGACTGCAGGATGTTGAACTGCGTCATGTTGGCCACAGTCTTGCCGATGTCCGCGTTCTGAATGCTGTTCGCGGCGCTCTGCAGGTTTTGCACCTGGTTGTTCATGACGTTCGTTGCGGCCTGAAGGCGATTGACGGAAGCGCCGATGACGCCACGCTGTGCGGACACAACATTGACTGCGGCGTTGACTGCGGTGAGTGCCGCCTGCGCGCCGGACACGCTGGTCAGCGCCGAGGTGTTGAGGTTCAACGAAGTTGCGGACAACTGATTGATGGAGGTCGTGATGGTGAGGTTGGCGGTCGATGTGCCGTCACTGATAAACACCGTGTTGGTGTTGCCAGTGGAGGGCGCGCTGGCGTTCATGGGACCGAGGACCGCATCGTTGGAACTCACGGTGATGCCCTGAGTGCCGGTTTCGGCGATGACAGCGTGACCGCTGGTGAGCGTGAGCGCGGTACCCGTGGAGAGTGTGCCGTTGGTGACCGCACCGGCGATGGCCGTGGTCAGCGTGGCAACCGTATCGCTGGCGCCGGCGGTGAAGACAAACGTGCCGCCCGTGCTGGCGTCCGAGATGACCGTCTTGCTGCCTGCCGTGAGAGCGGTAGAGGTGGCAAGCGATCCCTGCGTAGATGTGAAGGCAGTCGGCGAGTTGGAGGTGAAGACGTTCTGGCCGTTGAAGTTGGTGTTGGTGCCGATCTGGTTGATCTCCGACATGATCGACTGGAACTCGTTGTCCAGCGCGACAGACTGGCTGCCCGAGCCGGTTGTGATGTTGCTCGAAGACGCTTCCGTCGCCAGCGTTACAGCGCGGTTCAGCAGCGTGGTGACCTGCGAGAGAGCGCCGTCGGCGGTCTGCAGCATGCCGACGCCGTTCTGCGTGTTCTGCTGCGACTGGGTAAGGGCAGCGATGTTCGCCTGCAGGCCGTTGGCGATCGACAGACCGGCGGAATCGTCTGAACCCGAGTTGATCTTCATGCCGGTCGAAAGCTGCGTGAGGGTCTTCTGCAGGTTCATCTGCGTGTTCGAAAGAGAGTTCTCAGCGGTCAGCGAAGAGATGTTGTTCAGAATCGTAAGTGACATTGGATATTGCTCCTTTTGATTGCCAATTTCCGTTCTGCACTCGGCATCTCAGATCGGACCTTGTTGCGGCTCCGTGTCGTCGAGGGAGGACGTGTTGGACAAACAACCTATCGACCAGTGCCAAACTACGTTTCAATCACACGGTGCGAATTTATGCGTTTGGCGCGGATATTGGATTGAAATGAGACAAGTTGCGCGGCCGATGACGCGCAAGTGGAAGGAAGGCGAGAACCACTAGCTTCTAGCCTCTAGCTCTTTGTCTTAGCTAGAAGCTAGAAGCTACCTTAGAAAGTCGAGCAGTGTTTGCGGTAGTATCTTGGCTGCCGCCGCGAGCGTCGCGCTGTGGATGACTTCGGCCTGGGAGAGATCGGTGGCGGCTTTCGAGATGTCGACGCCGACCAGAGAGCTCTGCTGCGTCTTCAGGCTGAGCGATTCCTGCGAGAGATAGTTCTCCTGCGAGTTCAACTGGTTCATGGTGCTGCCCAGGGGAGCCCGCTGCTGGTCGACGTAATCCACGGCTGCGTTGAGGGCCGAGGCCGCGGCGCCGATCGTCGTCGTAGTCCCATTCTGAAGAGTGTTGATCAGGTTTTGCAGAGTTCCTATGACGTTGGCGCCCTGGGTGAAGAGCTGGTTGCCGGGAATATTGATCTTGACGTTGGTAGTGTCGCCAACCTGCACGCTGTTCACGGTGCTGTTGCCGGTGTAAAGGTATTGCCCCGCAATTTCGGTGCCGGGACCGGCGTTCATGGCGCCCAGGGCCGGTTCGTTGGAGGTGGCGACGAGGCCGGTCGATGCGGTGTTGGGGCCGATGGAGAGATTGCCATTCGCGTTGATCGAGGCGGTGGTGCCGGCGGAAAGAGTGCCCGCGGTGACCGCACTGGCGATGGCGGTCTGCAATGTGCCGATGGTGTCGCCGGCCGCGGCGTGAAAGACCAGCGACTGTCCTGTGGCTGCGTCCTGGATAGTAGTAGTGGACCCGGTGGTCAACGCAGTAGTCAGCGCAAGAGGGCTGGCCACTGTCCCGCGCGAAGAGGTGACGGTGGTCGCCGCCTGGATAAAGGGTGGCGTGGTGGTGGAGGAGCCGCCAAACAAATACGTTCCCTGATAGGACACGTTGGCCTGCGCGATGACATTGCCGAGAACGCCCTGCAACTGCGCGGCGATGGCCTGCCGGTTCGCGATCGAGAGCGTGCCGTTGGCGCCTTCGGTGCCGAGGGTGATGGCCTGGGTCAGCGATGTGACGACCGAATTGAGCGCAGTGTCGGCGGTCTGCATGCGCGAGTTGACGGCGCTGGCATTGGATGTGTAGCGGTCGACGCGCGCAGAGGCATTGAGCGAGAGCACCATGCTGGCCGAGGCTGCCGGGTCGTCCGAGAGCTGGTTGACGCGCTTGCTGGTGGTGAGCTGTTGCAACGCCGTGTTGAGGGCTTGCTCACTCTGCTGGATCCCATACTGGATGTCGGGAACCATCGTGGTCACTCTCATCGCGCTGCTCCGTTTCTTTGATTCTTTCAATGCGTTGCTTCTTGCGTTTACGGGGACTTCGTTGCAGTCAGGAAGCGGCGTTAGTGCCCATGCTCATGGTCACGCCGAACAGCGTGTTGATGACCGACACAATGCGTGCGGCGGCCTCGTAAGACTGCTGATACCGGATGAGGTTCGCGGATTCCTCGTCGATGGAGACCCCCGAGGCTGAGTTGCGCTGATCGTTCAGCTGGACGAGGCTGGCCGTGGTGGCGGAGCTCTCGGCGTTGGCCTGAGCGGTCAGATTGCCGACCTGGAAGACCAGGCTCGCGTACGCATCGGCTGGCGTGGAGCCGGCGGGGAGCAGCGAGTTCTGCACCGCGGTGAAGTTGGCAAGGTTGCCGTTGCTTCCTGCTGAGCCGTCGGAGCTGGCCGCGACCGCCGCGGGGTTGGTTGTCGCGACGCTGATGCCGGCCGCCGCGCCCGCAACGGTGGAGGGCAGGGTAAAGAAATTTTGCCCAGCGGCGCCGTTTTGATCGAAGCCCTGGGACTGCGCCGCGTTGAAGGCATTGCCGAACTGGCTGGCGAGGGTGTCGAGCTGGTTGAGTAGATTCGGGATAGTCGTGTCGCGCATCTGCACCGTGCCGCCGAGGTCGCCGCCGGTCAGCGTGTTGGTGATATCGCCGCCGTGATAGTCGAGGACGTGCGTCATGCCGTTGCTGCCGATGGTGGTTTGCAGCGGAAGGCTCTTGGTACCGAGTACAAGCGGCGTGCCGTTGCCGGTGGTGAGGGTGTCGCCGTTCTCAGTGTGCGTGATGGTGATGGTGGTGAGCTTGGAGAGGCTGAGGACGAGCTGCTCCTGCTGGTCCCGGAGAGTGCCGCCATCCTGACCCTCGGCCTTCAGCTTGGCAATCTCCGGGTTCAGAGCGGCGATCTGCTGGGTCAGCTGGTTGATCTCGCCAACATCCTGCGTGACCTGCGTGTTGAGTCCGTTCTGGATCGTGGTGAGAGATCCGGCGACTGAGTTAAAAGCTGTGGCGAGGTTCTGGCCCGCGGTGAGCACGGCCTGACGCGCGGAGGAGTTGGTGGGATCTGTCGAGAGCGTGGAGAGGCTCGAAAACAGCGCCGACATCTGCGTGCCGATGTCCTGCGTGGAGGTGGTGAAGACGGGCTGGATCTGCTGCAGCGAACTGAGCTGCGCGTTCGCGCCGGCCTGGTCCTGGGTCTGCTGCTGGATCTGCATCTGCAGCAGCTCGCTGCGGACGCTCTGAAATCCCTGGAGCACAACGCCGTTGCCGAGGCTCACGGTGCCGGTATCGGTGGGAGTAGCCGTCTGGAAAATGATCGCCTGCCGCGAGTATCCCGGCGTATTCGCGTTGGCGATATTGTTGTTGGTCGCCTGCAGCGCGCCGTTGTTGGCGAGCAGCGACTGGACCGCGATCGAGAGCGACGTATTGAGCGACATGAGCTACATCTCGCAGGACCAGGTCTGATGTTTCTGCCTGGCGCCGCGAGCCTCCTGGGCTTGGCCTGTGTGCGTCTTGCACAGAGCCGAAAGAAGAGCAATCGAACGGCCAGAGTGCTTCAGGAGGGCGGCGTACTGAAGATTAAGATTGCGAATGGCGCTGCTGGTGGAGTTGATCCTGTTTGCCACCGAAGCATCGAGAGCAGCGGGCAGTGGCTGCTGCGACGAGGCCAAGCCGGCGCAGAGCATCTCCTGCCGCGCGATGCTTGCTTCAAGCGTCGAGAGCGCATTGCCGGAGATCGCCCCGATGGCCGTCTGGATTTCGGACGCAAGGGCCTCGAGCTGTTGCAGGTAGGTTACGCCGGGTTGCGTTTGCGCCTGGAGTGCCGAGGCCATTGATCCGGACGCCTTTCTGCGAGGGGCCTAGTTGCCCTCGCCGATGAGGGCTGAGGCGATCTTGTCCGCGTCGACCTTGTAGTCTCCGCTGGCGATGGACTGCCGCAAGGCGTCAATTTTGTCCTGCCGCACGGCGGGCGTGGCAAGTGCTTGGCTGACCAGCGAGGCCACAGCCGGGCTGGCATTGCTGGTGGAACTGAAGGTGGTGCGGTCCGAACTGACGTCCGTGGTAGCCGGCGCGCTCACAGGCGACTGCGATTTCGTGCTGCTGCGGTCTGCGGGAACCTGAAGCGGCCCCTGAATGGCGGCCAGGCCGGATAAGTCGATTTTCATTACGGGACTCCTGTGGCAACGCTATGCCTATCGGCAGGAACGGGAAAATGGTTCAGTCCGTCGAGTTAACCACTATTGCGGGTATAGAGCGGGGAACCAGCGCTCCACGACTTTTTGAGGGAAACCAAGACGCAGGCGTGCGACGTGGCTGGGCGAAACCAGCAGCCCTGAGTCCAGCAGCTTCGAAACCACCGATCGTGCCATGCGCTCTTTGTATCCGGTGAGCGAAGGCGCAAGCCCCCGCTCGACCTCTCCCGCAAGCAGAGCCTCACGGAGCAGGGGATACGTTCCTTTTGGCAGCCGTCCGGCTCGAATCTCCTCCTCCACGTAAATCTCTATCCGTCTCAGCAGCTCATCCGGCCGCAGAATCGACGCCATGTACACGACCTGATCGAGCGAAACCCTCAGAAAAAATCGGCAGAACTCATCGAGAGCGGCCTGTGAGAGATTCCCTCGCCCATCGAGATCGCCGCGTCGGGGACTGTCCGCCGCCATCAGGAGCGATTTGTACTCGTTCACATTGCGCGCAAGCCCCCGAGCGACAGACCACAGGCTGTTCCCCACACCCAATCGCCTGAGCAGGGCATGCGACATGAGGCGAGCTACACGGCCATTACCGTCGTAAAACGGGTGGATCCAGAGAAAACGATGATGGGCCGCAGCCACGGCCAGCACCTGGCGGCTCTTGGAAAGATGTGCGGGGTTGTAGACCTGCTCGAAGCGCGCCAGAAAAGCCGGAAGGGACGCGGCAGGCGGCGGCAGATGCCGGCCAACCACGACCTCCCCTGCACGCAATTGCCCCGGGGCAACATGAATGCGAGTAGATTGCGCGGGGTCTTCCACCCACAGCAACTCATCCGGCAACCGCCGGCAAAATTCCTCATGCAGCCATAGCGCGTAACTAGTCGCGGTGGGATACTCCTTCGGGTCTCGCCCCTCATCAATAGATCGCTGCACTTCAATGTGGGCCACCGCTTCGAGCTGGAGCGCCCTCCGCCGCGGCTCGGTCGAATAGTCATGGTGCAGAGCCCGGTCAATGTCGCGCGGATGTGTGTCGTGTCCCTCGATGAGATTGGAGTAATAGCAATTCATGGAGCGCACCAGGTCGCCGACCGCAGAGGTAACGATCGGATGCGTCTGGCCGGCCAGCGCATTGGCTTTCGCAACGAACTCGAAGACGGTGTCCTCTATCTCCTTGCCACCTTCGGAAGGGAGCATAGGCTCCATCCACGACGGGCCAATCCGGGTTGATTTTGCCGGTTCCATATATCGCATAAGTATATATATAAATGTACTTACATGATACAAAACCAACCATATTGCCGGTTTAGATGCCGGTTCCGATTGCAAAGCGCCTTAGGCGCTAATTGAGTATTTGGCCACCTGCTTAATTACGACCTTCGCTAATTAATCCAGCCTAAATAACGCTCTTGCCTTGTTCGACATCAGCTGCGGCTGTCTGATTGAGGTTCCGCGAAATCATCCGCGCGATCCCGATGCCACCAGCATTCGTCAGCGTAGTCCCCAGCGACTGCATCGCAATCCCCTGAAACTGCTCCCGCCCGGAGTCGGCATCGTCCTCGTTATCGCCACCCGGGAGCTTGGCGAAGCTCTCCTCAGCCTGCTGCAGCCAGTTACTGAGCAGCAGCGACTCGAAATCCTTTGCCGACTTTTCAATCTTCGCCTTATCTTTTTCGGGCGCCGCCTGGCGGATCAGCTTGTCAGTCTGCGCCGAGAGTGCTGTGGGCAGGGCTGCGGGGATCGGCATCAGATGACCTCCAGTTCAGCCTGCAGCCCGCCGGCCGCCTTGATCGACTGCAGTATCGCGATGATGTCGTGCGACGTCGCGCCTATCGCGTGCAGCCCCTTGATCAACTCGTCGACATTCGCGCCCTCCTGCAGCTGGATCGACTGCGCGGGCTGGTCCTTCACGCTGAGCTTCGTTTCCGGGACAGTCACGGTCGTGCCGGTCCGCGAGAACGGCGGCGGCTGTGACACGGCGAACTCGGTCTGCACTTCGATGGTGAGGCTACCGTGGATCACCGACACCGGCGACAGCTTCACGTCGCCGCCCATAACGATTGTGCCGGTGCGCTCGTTGACGACGACCTTCGCCGGCGCGTGCACGCTGATGGCAAGGTTCTGCATCCGCGCGATGAGCACCGGAACGGACGCCGCGCCACTGCCGGCGACATCGACATCGATGCGGCTGCTGTCAACCGCAGCCGCAATCGGCTTGGCAAAGTCCTTGTTGATGACGTCGGCGATGTCGCGCGCGGCGGTGAAGTCGGCGTTGCGCAGCAGCAGCGAAACCGTGTGGAAGTGGCTGAGGTCGACATCCACCCCGCGCTCAATCGTGCCGCCCTGCGCAATGCGCGCGACGGTGGGATGGTTCACAGTCTTCGTATTCCCGATCGCTCCCTCAGAGTAGCCGCCGATAGTGAGCGGGCCCTGGGCCTCGGCGTACACCTGGCCATCGACGCCGCGCAGCGCTGTAAACAGCAGCACACCGCCTTCAATGCTCTTCGCATCGCCGACCGACGAAACCGTAACGTCAAGCTTCATACCCGGCCGCGAGAACGCCGGCAGCGACGCGGTAACGAAAACCGCGGCAACATTTTTGACGACCACAACCCCAGGCGCGATCTGCACCCCCATGCGCTGCAGGACGTTCGCGAGCGTCTGCACGGTGAAGAACGTCTGCTGACGATCACCCGTGCCGCGCAGCCCGATGACGAGGCCATAACCCACGAGCTGGTTATCGCGGACACCCTCGATCTGCGTAACGTCGCGGATGAGCACCTTGCGATCCGGATCGCTCGCGAAGCACGGCGCGGCAGCTACGCAACCAAGCACAAGCAGCGCGATCAGACGCGCGCGACGCACACGGATGCCGCAGCGATACAGCAGCCGCATCAGAAACCGAATAGCCATAGGACCGCCCTGGTGATGAAGTTCGGCGGTCGCGTGCCGTCGGAGATGATGCCCTTGCCCTTCATTTCAATCTCGAGATTGCTCAGCGCCGTCGAGGCAACTGTATTGTTAGGGCCGATATCGCCGGGCCGGATCATGCCGCGCACCGTGACGTTTTCGTGCTGATTGTTCATGAAGATTTCGCGCTGCGCTTCGACGACAAGGTTGCCGTTGGGCATCACGGCGATTACCTGGCCGGTCAAGTTTGTGGAGAACGCCGTGTTCGATGCGGTCTGGCCCGAGCCCTTGAGCGTAGTCGTGGAGTTCGCGGCGAGCAGCGGATTGGTCGCAGCGAAGGTGTTGCCCGCCACGCCGGTAACGGCGGAGTTGGTCGCGAACGCGCGCGATGTGTTGACCGTGCCGGACTGCGCCGCGGTAGTCTGCACGGCCACCGAGATCGTGATGGTGTCGTTGAGTCGCCGCGCCTTGTAGTCCGCGGTGATATCGCCGAGCGCGTTCTGCGTGGTCCACAGGCTGCCGACCGTGTGCTCTTCAGGCGCAAGCGAGTGGTACTGCTGCAGCCGGGCGAGATAGTCGGCGCGCAGCTGCTCGGGCGTTTTCGCGCGCGGCTTCGCGGAAGCTGTAAGCGCAAAGAGCACGGCGGCGGCGATGATAAACGGCAGCGCGATCTGCCGGATGCGCATGGACATTGGCTGCATTAGAAGGTTCCCTTCAGCGTGTCAGCGCTGACCACTTCGGCTGTGTAGGTGACTTTGCGATTCGGTGTAGCGACGCGGATTCTGCGGCCGAGTGCGCCGTTTTCGAGACTGATCACGGAGACGTGGATATCCGCGCGTCCATCGCCGAGCGCGAGCGTTGCGTGCGTACCGGCGCGCATCAGGACAGGTGCTGAATGCGCGGAAGCACGCGCCGTCGTGCTCACATCGAGAGCCATCGGAGGCGGCGTGCGCCCCGCCGGCCAGTCGATGACCGCGTAAAACGGAAGGCAGGCGTACGGCGTACGGCAGGCGAGCTTCACAATGGATTGCGCGCCACGCGTGAAGCTCTGGCGCGGACTGACGGACTGCACGTCGAGCGCCGGCGTGGGCTGCGTGGCAACCACGTTAGTCAGCGTGGAAATCTGCTCTTCATCGATGGCGATACCACGCTCCAGCAGCGACTTCACGATGGCCCCGGCAATGGTGCCGGTAGAAATTGCGAACCGATGATCAGGCCGGAATTGCGCCGGTGCGGGCAGGCACACCAGCGCTGTAAGCAGAGCGATTGCAAATCTCATCGTCATCGCGAAACTTCCTTTCAAGGTGTGTTCTATTGGGCGAGCTGGTTGAGCTGCTGCAGCATTTCGTCCGCGGCCTTGACCACGCGCGAGTTGGACTCGTACGAGCGCTGCGCGAGGATCATCTGCACGAACTGGTCGACGACGCTAACGTTCGATTGCTCCAACATGCCCTGTTGCAGCGCGCCGAGACCTTCAGCCCCGCCCGGCGTTCCGATCACGGGCTCGCCCGAAGCGGTAGTCGCAAGATAGGTATTGTTGCCCACGCTGTTCAGCCCGCCGGGGTTGACGAACAGCGCGGTCTGTATAGTCCCGACCTGCGACGCCTGCGTCTGACCGGGTTGCGTGACGCTCACCGTGCCGTCGCTGCCGATGGTGACGCTGATGGCGTCCGCCGGGATGGTGACGGCGGGCTGGACCGGGTTGCCGTCGGAGGTGACGAGCGCGCCCTGCGCGTCGGGATGGAACGAACCGGCGCGGGTGTAGCCAGTCTGTCCGCTGGGCAGCAGGATCTGGAAGAAGCCCGCGCCCTGGATGGCGATATCGAGCGAGTTGCCCGTAGTGGTGAACGCGCCCTGCGTCTGCACGATCTCAGTCGCCGCCGGCCGCGTACCCAGCCCGACCTGCAAGCCCGCCGAAACGGTGGTTTGCTGCGTGGCCGCGGAACCCGGCATGATCTCGCTCTGATAAAGCAGGTCCGAGAACTGCACGCGTCGCTGCTGGAAACCGGCAGTGCTGGAGTTGGAGAGATTGTTGGCGATGTTGTCGAGGTTCATCTGCTGAGCGGTCATGCCACTGGCTGCGGTATAGAGGGCGCGAAACATTTGGTTCCTTTCAAAACTGACTACCCGACGTGCGGCAGGTCCTGCGCGGCAGTCTTGTCGAGCTCACTGTTGAACATGGTCAGGACGCGGCGCATGGTTTCAACCTCGCGCTGCGCGGTGATCAGCTCGACGACACTGGTGACGGGGTTGACGTTGGAGCTCTCAAGCATGCCCTGGCGCACGTTAGAGCCAGTCGCGGCCGCACCAGTCCCCGCAGGCGCCGTGAAATAAGAGCTGCCGACGTTCTGCAGGTCGACAGATGGCGCAAACTCCGTAATCTTCAGGCGCCCGGCGATAGCGCCAGCGACCGAGATCGTGCCGTCGCTGCTGATGGAGAGTGGAGAACCAACCACGGCGATGGGGCCGTTATCGCCGAGCAGTGGATCGCCGGCGGACGTAGTGAGTTGCCCCTGCGGCGAGACCCGAAAATTGCCGCCACGCGTGTACGCTGTGCCATTCGCTGTCTGCACGGCGAAGTAGCCGGGGCCTTCGATGGCGAGGTCGAGGTCATTGCCGGTCCGCTCGAGCGCACCCTGCGTGGTGTCGAGCCGCGTGGAGCCGAGGACGCCGTAGTCGTTAGTGTCCTGGTTGAGAACCGAGAGCGCGTTGTGCCCCGTCGCTGCCAGCACGGAGCTGAACATATTGTGCCGCCCGCGAAAGCCGGTGGTGCTGACGTTGGCCAGGTTATTAGCGATGGTTTCGAGCGACTCGGTGCGCGCGATCAGGCCCGTACAGGCTGCATAGTATCCACTGTTCATCGAATGGCCTCGTGCAGTGATATGCACGCAAGAGGCCAACATGATGGGCAAAAAGGTTCTAGCTGAATTGACTACGCTTTGCGAGGGAATAGAGGAACTATTGGAACGCGCATGAGAGCGCGATGAGGATTTCGGTCTCGCTGATGCCTGGGGTCAGACGCTCGCGGGCATGGATGGATCGAAGCCGATTCCCGCGCCTGCCAGGTGATGCGCGGCGGTGAGAATACACTTCCAGACCGGCGGCGAGTCGCTGTCCTTGATGCTGCTGAGCGCGGCATGAACAAAGGGCGGAAGCGCCGCTTCCAGCGCCGGCGGTTTGTCGGCGGAGTTCAGCCAGCCAAGCGTAGATGGGATCGTTTCAATCTCGTGCAGAAGGCCGATCAGGTACGCCGCCTCAGCGGAAATACCGTCGATCGATTCGGCGACAAACTGCGCATACTGCGCGATGACGCGGCAGTGTTGCCAGACTGCGGCGGTCTGCGCGTGTTCGCCGTCGCAACGAAAGGTACGCGCGGAGATTTTGTCGAACCAGTCCTGCACATCGAGGCTGGCGAGACAGTGGGCCATGCTGCTGAAGCAGTCCTCGCTCGCGGCGTGTTGATCGGCGATGAGTTGCAGCACCTGAAGCGTGGCGCCCACGTCGCTGAGGATGATCTCAGACGCAGCGCGTAGATCGATCAGCGGCTCCTGCAGCAGGAGATCGAGCGCGAGCACCGTCGAAGACATGGACGGCAGTGTGTCCAGAAAAGCAGGACGCGCTGCGATCGACGGCTCAAGCTGAAGGCCCGGAGACCACGAGCCCGATGGTATCCAGCTCCGTGCAGCCGCGCTTTGAGTCCCCATATCCATACGCTGCTTCTATCGGCGCGGCGCCTGGATTTTCCAGCGGTATTCTGTCCATTGCTGACACAGAGAGGCATCAAGCCGGGCACCTCAACCGGCGTTGAACAGTATGTCAGTGGTCCGCGAACTGCTCTTCAGCCGCGCCCACAAGGTGTTGCCCGCTCGCGCGAGCACAGCCTGATCGGCATTCAACAGCACGCCATAATCGCAAAGCACGCGAGTCATCTTCACAGGGCTCTGCGCCTGCTCGAACGTAAGCTCTTCGGGCGGCGCGCCGGCCTGGTTGTACTGTTGCATCTGTGCCTCGAACTCGGTCGGCGTGATGAAGCAGGCCTGCGTCTTGCACCCCGTAATCTGCTCGATCGCATACAGCGGCCCATACTCAACGCCATTAACGAACCCCACCAGCAGGCTGTTGGTCGACGCCACATGATGCAACGGCGTCATGCTGTGGAGCCGCATCAGCGTGGACGGAATGTGTATGCGCGGGCCGAGCAGTCGGCTGGGCACAGAAAACACCGGGCAGCCCCACTGCGTCGCGCGCGCCGCGGTCACGTCCTTCTCGCTGACGAATCCAAGTCGCATAAAAATCTCGCCGATCTCTTCGCCGGTAAGCTTCTGCTCGTCCGTAACCTGCTTGAGCTGAACATGCGTGAGCAGTCCACGGCTAAGCAGGATCAGCGCCAGTGGCATGCGCGAGAGCCGATTTACTTGCGGCGGACGCGAGGTGAGCAGCTGCGAGAACCGCTCGGCCGCTGCCGTGGCGAAGCACGAGTAACTGCAGTACCACTTGTCCAGCATTCGCACGCCCACGCTGCGCGAGGAGAGGTGCCGCTGCGTCAGCCAGCGCGTGCATTTGGAGTCAGTGCAGGGGACAGTTTTAAAGCCTGCAACCCAGGCCGATCCGGATATCGATTGCATCAAGTTCATCATGTAAACCTCGAGTGTGTAATGTGGAGCGCCTGCTAGTTGCGCAGGAAATTTGCAGAAATCGGTTGCGGCACATCTGTCACGCGGAGACCGTAGTTGCCATCGATGACCACGGCCTCACCGCGCGCAATCACCTTGCCTTCAAGCAGCAGCTCGACCGGCTCGTCCACCTGGCGATCAAGCTCGACCACCGAGCCGCTGGTGAGTTCGAGCACTTCGCGCAGCGTAAGCAGGCGCTGCCCGAAGCGCAGCGTCACGCTCAGCTCGACATCCATCACAAGATCGAGGTTCACCTGCTCGCGCCACGGCCGCGCGGGGCTCGCGCCCAACTGCTGCGGCCCGGCTTCCTGCGCAGCCACTTCCGCCGCCGCCGCTTCGGCTTCTGCAGCGTCGGCTGCGGCTGCATGGACCTCCAGCGCCTGCGCTAACGAGGCGCTGAAGAAGAACGAAACCGAGGCGCGGCTTTCGGCTTCGTCCGTCGCCGTGAAGCGCGCGCTTGCCGACGAGTTGACGATGACATCAGACTCGGGCGTGTACAGCGCTGCCTCAATCTCGAACGCGTGATACTTCGCGCCCAGCGCAACCGACAGCGCAAACGACGCCGTTCGAGTGCAGGCCAGCAGCTCTCCCGAACCCTCGTTGTCCAGGTCCTCGGTGGCCATGCCCGTAAGCCGTGACGCCAGCTTGATGGCCTCGATGCTGTCCCACTCGAGCATCATCGCGCCTTGCAGGCTGCCGGAGAATACAAGCTGAATGCGGAACTTTTCGTCTCCCTCCGGTGGCGCAGGATCGGCCGCCGCCGCAGTCTTCCACGAGAGCGGGCGCATGCCGTTCATCGCCTTCACCAACGCCGTAAACAGGCGCTCGGAGAACACATGCAGTGGAGAGCTGGAACTGGAATCACTCATGTGCTAATCCTTTGTTGCGGCCGGTTCGATGGATCGGGAGAGGAGTTGCGCGGCCTTCATCGTGCCGTTACGTACGGGCGCAGCTTCGAAGACGTCGACGTCTTCGACAGTGAGGCGCCCGGGACTTTTCACAGGTGCTTTCATCTTCAGGACAGCGCCTGGCCGCAGGTCGACGAGGTCCTTGACCAGCACGCGCATATGCGTAATGTCGACAGAGGTCAGGAAGTTGCACTCCAGGATGCGCTCACGCAGGCTGGGGCTGGGAAAGTGACGCAGGTTGAGCCGCTTCTTTGATTGCGCTTCCTTCAGGTGCCGCAGCAGAAAGCCAACGAACGATGTCGGCAGCACGATCTTCACGTGCCCCGCAGTTTCGCCCACCTCCATCTCGAACGTAAGCAGCACCAGCTTCTCGTTCAGCGGAAAGATCTGCGAAATCATCGTCGGCCGAATGCAGCGACCGGAGGTAAGCGAAAGATTGAGGGTCCGCCAAGACCTCTCAATCTGCTTGACGATCAGGTCGCTGACGCTCTGCATAATCTCTTCGTCGATATCAGTAAGCTCGCGCGCTTCCCCGTAAGTCTTCCCTCCGCCCCCCAGCAGCAGATCGATGATCGGAATGATCAGCGGAATATCCACCTGCAGCAGAAAGCTGTTCTCCATCACGTTCAGCGCGCACGGCAGAAGGTAGCAGTTGGCGACCAGCGTGGAGGTGTAATCCTGTATCGCAAGCTGCTCGAGCGACACCAGCTTCATGCGCAGCGTTGCGCCGAGATAGACCTCAAGCGCGCTCGCGACATTAAGCGCCATCTTTTCGTGCAGCGTGGTCAGCGTGCGCGCGTTCTCGTTCGAAAGCCGCCCCGCGTAACGAAAGTTGCAGGCCTGGATAACGCGCTCGCGGACGGGATTGGCGACCGCGGCGGCGCTCACAGGTGCATCCTTCTGAGAGTTCCATTAGAAGCCGACGGCCGCGCCATCGAGTGGTCAGGCGTGCGCGGCGCGCTCACCGACGCCTGGATTTTCGCCGGCGCCTCGCGCAGATGTTGCAGCGAGAGCCGCAGCTTCAGCAGCGCGGCCGCATGGATCTGCGAGATGCGCGACACCGCGACACCGACCACATCGGAGATCTCTCGCATGGTCAGCTCTTCGTGATAGTAAAGCGACAAAATCAATTGCTCGCGTTCGGAAAGCTGCACCACAGCTTTCTTCAGCTGCTCCTTCTCCTCACCTTCGAGGCACAGCTCGAAAGGATTGTCGCCGCCGTTGCTGGGCGCGGACTCGATCAGGTCATAGTGTCCGGACGCCTCGTCGTCAGACTCCGACTGCTGCCCCATGAGGAACAATCCGTCGAGCTGCGTCAACGTATCCTGCAGCTCCTGGATATTCATCTTCAGGTCTTTCGCAATCTCTTCCTGAAGCGGCTGGCGGCCGTGCGCACCCGAGAGCCGCGCGATGGATTCCGAAATGGCGCGGCCCTTTTTACGCAGTGAACGCGAGCCCCAATCGAGTTTTCTTAGGCTGTCGAGTATGGAGCCACGAATGCGAAACTTGGCGAACGTGCTGAAGGCCGCGGGCTGCGTGCTGTCGTAGTTGCGGCACGCCTCGATCAGCCCAATGACGCCGGCGTGGACAAGGTCTTCCATCTCGACGTGCTGCGGCAGGCGCTCGCGAATGCGCGCGGCGATGTAGTACACCTGCGGCAGCTCGGCCATCACCAGCGCGTTGCGTTCAGTGGTAAGTTCGTCGAAATCGTTGCTGCTGGTGCGGTAAGCGAGTTCTGCGGTCATGTTTCTGTCCTTGTGGGCGGCGCTGCTGAGGACTTGCGGCATTGCGGCTAGCGTTAGTGGAGAACTCCGACCGACTGCACCTGGGTCATGGGCGGAATCTCTCCGGGGGAGATGACGACGATCTTCGGGATGAACGGCTCCAGCAAACGGCGGAGATAGTAACGCCCGGGGGAGGAACATAAGAGGACGGGCGGCGCGCTACCAATCTCCTGGCCGAATGTGTTGCGCAGTCCTTCAAGCACACGGCGTGCCAAAGCGACCTGCTGCGGCGTCGAGGTCATCTGATTTTGCGGAAGATTAGAACCGCGCAGGCATTCGTCTTCAATCGCGTTGTCGAGAGTGACCACGCGCAGCTCACCCTGATCGTTCAGCAGCGGATGAATGAGAGCGCGACCGAGCGCATGGCGCACAGCTTCCACCAGCGCAATCGGGTTCTTATTGAACGCGGCAGCCTCAACCAGCGTTTCGAGGATCGTGCCGAGGTCGCGGATGGAAACCTGCTCACGCAGAAGCTGCTGCAGCACCTTCTGCACTTCGCCCAGGCTCATGAATTTCGGAATCAGCTCATCGACGAGCTTGGGATGCGAGTCGGTAAGGCGGTCGACGAGGCGCTTGGTCTCATGGCGCGAAAGGAGCTCGTGTGCATTCTGCTTGATGACCTCCGCAAGATGCGCAGCGAGCACAGACGTGGGATCGACGACGGCGTAGCCCGCGGCGATGGCCTGCCCCTGCACCTGCGGCGAGATCCATTTCGCGGGCACATCGAACGCTGGCTCGCGCGTGTCTTGACCGGGAAGTTCGGGAGCGTCGGTGTTGGAGCTTATGGCCAGCAGGCAATCGCGGCGCAGCTCCCAGCGCGCAATCTCGATGCCCCGCAGATAGATGATGTACTCCCGATCACGCAGGTTGAGATTGTCGGTGATGTGGATTGACGGAACGAGGAACCCGAGCTGCTGCGCCAGGTTCTTACGCATCGACTTCACGCGCGTGAGCAACTGCCCGCCCTGGTTGGCGTCCACCAGCGGCACAAGGCCCACGCCGACCTCGAGCATCAACTCATCGAGCTTGAGCACCGCGTCAATGGGATCGGGCAGCGCGAGCGCAGGAGCGCCGGGCGCCGTAGTCTTGGCAAGCAGATCGATCTCATCCATCTCGTCGGTGACGACCTGCGGCTTCATCTTCCACGCGCTGTACATCAGAATCGCCGCGATAGTGAAAAAGGAGAACTTGGGCAAGCCGGGGATCAGGCCGAAGAAGGCGAGCACGCCGCCCGCGATCCAGAGCAGCCGCGGGCTGTTGAAGAGCTGCTTGCCAACATTGATGCCGAGCGACTCCTTCGACGCGGCGCGCGTGACGACGATGCCGCCCGCGACCGAGACCAGCAGTGACGGCAGGATCGTCACGAGACCATCGCCAACGGTGAGGATCGTGTACGTCTTGAGCGCGTCCGCGAAGGGCACGCCCTGCTGGAACACGCCGATCAGGAAACCGGCAATGATGTTGATCGCCATGATCAGGATCGTCGCCATGGAGTCGCGCTGCGAGAAGCGCGCTGCACCGTCCATCGCGCCGCAGAACTCGGCTTCGTCCGCCACGCGCTTGCGCCGGGCCTTGGCCTGCTGCTCGTTGATGAGACCGGCATTAAGGTCGGCGTCGATCGCCATCTGCTTGCCAGGCATAGCGTCGAGTGTGAAGCGTGCAGTCACTTCAGCCGTACGCACCGCGCCGTGGCTGATGACCAGGAACTGTATCGCGATCAGCGCGAGGAACAGCACGAAGCCGACAATGTAGTTTCCGCCCACCACGAACTGGCCGAAGGCCTCGATGACTTTGCCCGCTGCCGACGTGCCTTCGTTGCCGTGCAGCAGAATGCGGCGCGTGCTGGCGAGATCGAGCGAAAGGCGTAGCAACGTGAGTAGCAGCAGAAGGCTGGGAAAAACGGAGAACTGCACCGGCCGCAAAATCTGAATCGCGGTGAGCAGCACAAGGATCGACGCCGTGATGCTGATAGTGAGCAGCAGGTCGAGAATGAAGCTCGGCAGCGGCACGAGCATCACGAAAACCATCGCAACGGCGGCGATAGGCGCGATCCACTCGCCAGACTTGCGCAGAATGTTTGTCAGTTGCGGGGGCATCAGGCTTTCACCAGCTTGTTGTCTTCAACGCGTTGTCCCGAGGCGTTGCGAGAGCGCCGCGCGGCTTCGCGCTGGCGAACCTCAGCCTGAGCGCGGAAGACGATGACGAGGATCTCCGCGACCGCCTGGTAGAGCTTCGAGGGAATGGAGTCGCCGACTTCGACGCTCTTGTAAAGCGCCTGCGCGAGAGGCTTGTTTTCGATCAGCATGATGTCGTTGTCGCGCGCGATCTTCTTGATCTTTTCGGCGATGAGGTCGAGGCCCTTGGCAACGACGATCGGCGCGGGCATGTCGGCTTCGTAACGCAGGGCAACAGCAAAGTGCGTGGGGTTGGTGACGATGACAGTCGCAGTAGCCGCGGCTTTGAGAGAATTCGATTTGCGGCGCGCGCGCTGCACCTGGCGCATGCGCTGCTTGATCACCGGATTGCCTTCGCTTTCCTTGTGCTCTTCGCGAACCTCCTGCTTGGTCATCTTGAGGTCGCCCTCCATCTTCTTCCAGGTCAACACGTAGTCCACCGCAGACCACACCAGGAGAACGAGCGCGGACTTCCACGCCAGCGTGAAGATCATGCCGCCGGCGAAGCTCGTGAAGGAGCGCAGGCCAAGGCTCGAAGCATGCACCATCGACTGCCAGTTGTTGCGCAGCGTGCTGATCGCGATCCACAGAATGACAGCGAAGGGCAGCAGCGATTTCAGCAGGTTGCTGAGCCCGACGGGCGAGAAGATCTGTCCCAGCTTCTTGGCGGGATTGAACTTCTCGAAGTTAGGCGCGAGCGCTTCAGGCGCGAAGTTGATGCCGCCCTGCATCAGTCCCGCGAAGAGCGAAACGGCCAGCCCCGCCGCGAGAATCGGCAGCAGCCACCGCATCACTTCAACCGAAGCCCAGTAGAGGACTGGGCCATTCGTATCCAGGTTCTCCGTAGCCGCGACATTGAGCGTCGCACGATACAGCGTGCCCCACCGCGTGATCGCAAGCGGCGCCATCATGATGGTGACACCGGCAACAGCCGCGAGCGCGAACACTCCCGGCAGCTCTCGCGAACGCGCAACCTGGCCCTTGCCGCGCGCCTTCTCGCGGCGCTTCGGCGTTGCCTGTTCTGTTTTGCTGCTGTCGGCCATAGGAGACTCCGAATGAGTGGCGAGAAACGGTAGGTCGCTAGTCAACTGCACGAACGGTAGGTCACGGCTTTAGCCGTGACAATGACCAACGCAAAATCAATGGGCTTTAGCCCCGGAGGTAGCGCCTCGAAAGTTAATCTGTGGCTCCATAGGTGGTTATCGTGCCCTTTTATCGAGCGAGATGAAGCAAGCGATCAGCCAAAGCCATCGAGTTGAGGAACAGGTGTTCGAACATGTTGGGCCAGTACTTGATGGCCGCCATAAGAACCAGCAGCCCAAGAACACTCTTGACCGCGGGCCCAAGCAGCATCAGCGGAAGCTGCGGCGAAGCCTTTCCCAGCAGCCCCAGCGCTATATCAGCCAACAACGTGGCGGAGAGCACAGGCGCGGCGATCTGAATCCCAATAGCAAAGACTGAAGCCCCGGCCTGCAGCGCCGCCGCCGCAAACGCCGCGCTGAAGTGCCCTGACGAAGGCGGCAGGTACTCAAAGCTATGAGCCAGCGCACGCAGCAACCAGAAGTGCACATCCAGCCGCAGAAAAATCAGCATCGCAATCGTCTGGTGAAACTGCGCAACCACAGTCGAGTCCACCTGCGTCTGCGGGTCGAGAATATTCACCAGCGAGTAGCCCATCTGCACACTGAGAACCTGCCCCGCCATCTGCACGCCATCGAACACGATGTTCGCCGCAACGCCAACAGCGACCCCCACCATCAACTCCCCAAACACCAGCAGCGGCCATTGGCTAATGCTGATCGCCGGCACGGTCTGCGACACCAGCGGAAACAGCAGTGCCGTCAGCGCGAGCACCAGCATCGCCTTCACGCGCGGCGGAATCGCCACGCTGCCGAAGAACGGCGCGAACAGCATCATGCCCGAGAGCCTGACGCTGATCGTCAGCACCGCCCCGAATATCTGCATCAGCGACAGGTGCATTACTGCAGCACCTGGTGAAAGTCCGAAAAGATGTTGATCGTGTAGTGCGCAAGATGCCGCCACATCCACGGCATCAGTATGAACAGCGCAGCTCCCGTAACCAGCAGTCGCGGCACAGCCGAAAGCGTCTGGTCCTGCAGCGATGTCAGCACCTGAAAGATGTTCACAATCAGGCTCACAATAATCGCCGCCAGCAGCACAGGCGCAGTCAGCAGTGCGACCTCCTGCAGCATCTGCCGCCCCAGCGTCACAACCTCATCGGTGCCCATCAGTTGAAGCTCCGCATCAGCGCACCGACCAGCAGATGCCAGCCATCTACCATCAAAAACAGCAGCAGCTTCAACGGCGTCGAGATGACCACGGGCGGCAGCTGCATCATGCCCACCGACGTCGTGATCGACGCCACCACCATATCCACAATCAGGAACGGAAGAAACAGCACCGCCCCGATCTGAAATCCCGACTTCAGCTCCGACAAAATGTACGCCGGCAGCAGCACGCGAATCGAAATCTCATCAATGTTCGCCGGTCGCGGCTCCTTCGCAATGTCGAGAAACAACGCCGCATCCTTCTCGCGCACATAGTGCGACATGAAGTGGCGCATCGGCACCGACGCGCGCGACAGCGCCTCAATCGCCGTAATCTTCCCATCCTGCAGCGGCACAATCGAGTCCTTATAAATCGTGTTGCCAATCGGCTGCATCAGAAAGAACGTCATGATCATCGACAGCCCCACCAGCGTCTGGTTCGACGGCGTCGTCTGCAGCCCGAGCGCCTGGCGTAGAAAATGAAACACGATCAGCAGCCGCGCAAACGGCGTCATGCAAATCAGGATGGAAGGAATCAGCGTGAGGAACGTCAACAGTATGACGATCGTCCACTGCGCCGACCCGCCGCCGAGCCCTGTAATGCGCAGCTCATTCGGGTTCTGCGGCGTAGCAGAGAGATGTATCGGCGCACTCAGCGGCGCCGCCTGCGCCGCGCACGCTGCGGTCGCACCAAAGCACAACCCCGCGCAAAGAATGAACGACAGCAGAGGCGAGCGCATCATGCCGAAGCCACCGTCTGCTTCTTCGCACGGCGCGCGGGCCTCTTCGCAGCACCAACAGACTCCGTCAGCGCTTTCTTCAGCGCGTCTTCAAACGTCTCGCGCGGCGCAAGCTGCGACAACATCGCAACCCCCGACGACCCACCGCCCACAAGAAACTCAATGCCATCCACCTTCACCACGGAGACAAACCGCTTCTCCCCCAGCGAAACCGTCTCGATAACCTGCAGCCGCCGGTTGCCGGTATGCGCTGCCTTCTGCGCTTGGACCCACATCCACGCACGCGATAGCAAGCCCGTAGCAGGCTGCGTCTGTACAACCGCCGGCGTCATGAGAGATCCGTAAGCCGCACGGCTAGGCGTTCGCCGACGACTTCAAATTCAGTCCACCCCACAAGCTGCCCATTGACGCGCAGCGGCAAATCGCTGCTCTGGTGATACGCCGTTTCGACGATCGACCCCTTCACCAGCCCCAGCAGATCGCCGACCGTAAACTTCACCACCGGAATATCCAGCGCGAGCGTACACGGCAACCACGGCAAAATCTCGCCGGGGTCGGTGGTCTGCGGTTTATCCACCAGGTGCAGAGCACTCGCGGGCCGCGGGTCGGTCATCGCCATCGCGGTGCTCGGTGACATATTCATCAATCGCTCTCCTGTAACCCAGAGGAAAGCAATCGAAAGACCACTCACGCAGAACAGAGCCATGCGACTCCCCGGCACGCGATGAGCGCGGGCCGGGGGCCGTGTAAATGGAGCGAAATACGTTACCGCAGGTGGCGAACACCTTTCTTTCGTCTGCGGCCGTGGTCCGCGGCCGCAGACGCTTCGTGAGGCAAAGATGAGAATTCGCCTCGACTCAAGCACTGGACCGCCCAGCACTCACGCTGGACGCCCCACTCCCTCATGCGCGCCTAAGAAACGCGCACTACTGAATCATCGCAATCGTGGCTTGCGAAACCTGGTTGAACGTCGTAATCGACTTCGCATTCGCGGAGTAGGCCTGCTGCGCCACGATCAGCCGCGCGAACTCCTTCGCTATATCCACATTCGATTGCTCCACCGAGTCCCCAACAATCGTCCCGCGGCCTCCCGTCCCGGCCTGCCCAATCACCGCCGCTCCCGAGGCCGCAGTCGCCTGGAAGTTCGTATTACCGGTGTGCGAAAGGCCCTGCACGTTGGCAAAGGACGCGACCGCGACCTGCCCCAGCGGGAGCGTCTTGCCGCTCGAGAACGTGCCCTGAACCGTGCCGTCCTGTTGCACCGTGTAGTTGGTCAGCGTGCCGCTCGCATAGCCGTCCTGCGTGGTCGTGTTGGTCGCGCTGGCGGACGCAGTCTGCGTAATAGTCGTGTTACCGGCCAGGTCTGTGAGGTCCCACGTCAGCGACATCGGCGCGGCGCCGTCGGCGAAGGTAGCCGCCGGTGTCGTGGTGGGCGGAACGGTGATGGCGATCGTCGTCGCCGGCGGCGTCCCGGCCAGCACCATCTGCCCGGAGCTGTTGAAGCTGAAGCTGCCGGACGCAACCTGCGTCGTGCCCGTGCCGCCGGTGCTCAGGTCGGCCGAAGGCACTGTCACGGAGTAGTTCCACGCGTTCACGCCTGTCTTCGTGTACGAGACGGCCAGCGTATGAGACGAGCCAAGCGAGTCATATATCGGGAAAGTGCTGGGCGCACCCACGCCGCCCACAAGCGTGTCGGAACTGAGGTTCGCGGAGATCTGGAACTTGGTCGTGGCCACGGCAGGACTGGTAACACTGCCGACCTGCACAGGCTGCAGCGCGCCCGTGGTGTTGATGACGCCACCAACCGCGGGATAGCCAAGCAGCAGCTCGCCGTTGGGCGTCACGAGCTGCCCCGCGTTATTGGTGGTGAAATTACCGGCGCGCGTAAAGTCCTGCAGGCCGCTCACGTTCTTGGTGACAAAGAAACCGTTGCCGGAGATCGCCATGTTCGAAGACGTGCCGGTCGGATTCAGATTGCCCTCGGTAAAGTCCGATTCAGTCGCGGCGATCTGCACGCCGGAGCCGGTCTGCAACGGATCGCCGCTGCCGTTGGTAATGCTCGCCTGCGTAAACAAATCGCTGAAGCTGACGGTCTGGTCTTTGAACCCGTCCGTGTTCAGGTTCGCGAGGTTGTTGGATACGGACTGCAGTTGGTCCTGTGCTGCGGTAAGGCCGGACAGAGGAATCGAAAATGAGGGCATGACGGGTCTCCTGAAATGTTTGCTGTTACTGGAACCGGTGAAGCCTGTCGCTGCGCTTAGAACTGCGCGGCGTTGAGAGGCAGATTGATGGAGGAGGCTGACGCCGCGGCGCTCACGGGGGTCAAGGGCATGAGTGTGTTGGGATCGAACGGAAGCTGAGTGGTGGCGGCACTGGCGGCGGCGGACGCCGGTGCAGTAGGCGCAACCGCGCGGGTATTGGCTGCAGTTTGCGCGTTGCCGGTCGCCGACGTGCTCGCACCGCCGATGGTCTTGTTGATACTCACGAGCTGGCTCAACTGGTTGAGCGAGATCATCTGCCCGACCATGGCGGTGGAGTCCATGGGCGCGGTAGGGTCCTGGTTCTGCAGCTCCTTCACCAACAGGCTCAGGAACGTTGTGCCCAGGTTCTCGGCGCTCAGGGAAGTGTTCCCAGTGGAGCTGCTGCTGGATGCGGCGGCATTGGGCTGGACGGCGGGTGCGGCGTAAGGCGATGCAATGGTGTTGGACATGGGTCCTCCTGAATCAAGCTCGGATGTCTAAACGGGTGCTGGCACTGTTGACTGCGGCGGCTGCAATGGCTGGCCTGAACGTGGGGACATCGACGTAGTTATTGCTGCTGTAAGTGTTGTGAGGCTCGCTTTGCGGCTGCTGACGCGAGCCCTGCGAGTCCGCGGCAGTGCCGTTGGACATGCTGCCGGAGGCGCCGGAGTGCTGACCGCCGGTAAGATCCACCTGCATGCTGAAAGGCTGGCTGCCGCCAAGCCGCGATTGCATCTCCGGAATGTGCGTGGAGAGGGCGCTGGCGAGCTCGCTGTGATCAACCGAAATCTGCGTGGAGATCAGGTCGCGCGTCGCCGAAGTGCGGATTGAGATGTTGCCGAACTCCTCGGTGCGCATGCCGACACGCATCTCGGTCTGGCCGATGCTCTGCACCAGCCGTGCAGTGTTGATCGCCGGCGGCGGCAGATGCTGGGCAGCGGTAGCAGTGGGCGTGGCGGCGGTTTGTGGGTTCGGGGCGGCAACGCCCGAAGCGTGAACGGCGGCCGCCGACGGCGTGCCTGCTGCATCGGCGGGGTGAAAGCTCGCGGTCGGGATGTGGGTCGAGACGGGCGGAGCTGGAACAGTGTTCTGTGTCGAAGACGAGTTGTCGCGCTGCGTCTGATTGTCGCCAGCCTGATCGCTCGATGCGGCGGTTTGAATGGTGGACTGCACGTCGGATGCTGCGGCCGTTGACTTTTCAGAATGCCGAGCCTCGCTGACGTCCTTGGTGCCGACCGCGTTCGACTTCGCTCGCATGGGAGCGAACGAAGCCGGGACTACTGACTTGGGCGCGTACGCTATCGCGAGGCCCGGAACGGCTCCGCGTGTGGGGTTGGCGAGAACGGCGACCTGATCTGCAGGAGCGGCCGGAGGAGCCGCGATGGATGGATCAGGCGTCGAGGCGGCCGTCTGCGTGGCTGCGCTCGCCTGAGGTGCGAGGCTTACGGGTGCCGCAACGGCTGGGACTGGAGCGGCGGAGAGAGGAGCCGTTGATATGGGAGCGGCCGGGATCGAAGCCGCCGGGCTGGTTACCATGGGTTGCGACGGAGCGTCCGGCGAGGAACTGACGCCCGGTTTCGCGGCGACGCCCTTCAACGGTGCGGGCGAAGCCGCCGCTGCCCCTTCGGGCGCGGGTGCGGATGCCAGTTGGCTGGCTCGGAAAGAGGCGGGCGCGGGTGTCGCGATGCTGGGCGAAACGGATTCTGTTGCCGGTTTGATCAGTGCGACCGCATTTATAGGTGGCGCCATGACCGTCACCGTCGCGAGGGCGGGAACAGGGAGGGAGGTGGAAGAGAGCTCCGGTGCCGCTACAGCAGGCTGACTGGACAGCGCGGCTGGGACTGGCTGAACCGCTGTGGCATCCGCAATCGGCCCGGGCGAAGGCGGAACGGAGCCAGCCGCCTTCGGAGGTGCGCCCTCGGGAGCGGCAGAGGCAAGCGCTGGAGCCGAAACCCTAGGGACTTCGGGCATTGCCGCGGCGACCGTTGGGAGCTGTGAGGTCGGCTGCTCCGGTGGGACAGCGTTCGAAGTGGAGAACTGCGGCGTCGCGGAACGACTCGCTGTAACGCCAAACACCGGTGTTGCCGGATTGCTCGCAGGTGCGACAGTGTCGGGAGATATGGAGGCCACCGCGCTCCCGGACGGCATCGCAATCTGCGGCAATGGCAAAGGCACTGGGAGAAGCAGCGGCTGGAGCAGGAGTGTCGCTCCAAGGAGCGGGTCGGCTGCTGCCGGTGCCGCTTGATCGTCTTCGCGAGAAGGTTTCTGCCCGCGTCCCGCCTTCGGGTTCGGTGTGGCCGCTGCGTCCGAATCGGAGGCCTCTGCAGCGGCCAGAGAGTCGCCGAACGTAGGCGTGCCCGCGCTTAGGTCAGGGGTCGCGTTACCCGTGCCCGCGCCAGCGCAGGAAGGTGGGGGAGCCGGCGCGATGTTGGCAGACACGATCACGCTGGTGTACTTAGCAGGTGGCTGGCCAAGTCATGGGCGCCGTGTCGTCGCGATTATCAGCCACACAATCAGCAGCTTACGTAGAATACCGGGCCGCCATTGGCAGCACTGTTCGGTCGAAGGGCAACACTTGCCGATCATGCCTGGGCAAACTCTGCCGGGTTTGAGGGAGATCGTTGCTCGGCCCGCTTCTGGAGCGTAAAGAGATCGCTGAAAAGCCACGTTTCGTTAAGGCGGTGGCTTCAGCCACCGCGTAAAATGCCGCAGAATCACCCCGGCTTTAGCCGCTGAGGTAACGCTGGAGGCCCACAAATGACTTTTCAGCGCCCTCGTAAGGCTCAGGAAGTGCCGGTTCGACGCGATGTGCCCGCCCAAAAATCCATGTCAAGCCCCGTTTGGCGTAACTTCAACAAAGCAAGCCACATCCATCTGCATATTATTTCTCTGCACCCGATACAATAGAAGTAGGTACAAAACTACAAAGGCCGCCGGGTAATCTCAGGCGGCTTTCTCCTTTGCCGGCAAATACCCCGTAAGCCACACATTCTGGCTACTTTGGACCCAAGCTCGCCAGAATCACGACTTTACAGAGGCAAGCGGCTGTATCTGCAACAAAACAAAAGGCACTCGTGGCGCAAGGGGGAGGGGGGAGGGTACCGGAAAGGCCTATTAGCAGGCGCGACTGCGGCGGGCGATGAAGTTGTCGTCCAGCGTGTTCTGCTCGCGCTTCGCGGCGTCAGTCTCGTGCACGTCGCGCTGCCTTTCGCGCATGTCCGTCAGCATCTCGCGGTCGCGCCGCGCGGCGCGGTACACGTCAAGTTGCATCTGCTTCAGCTCTTCAAGCTTGCCCAGCTGCGCTTCAAACTCCTGGCGATTCTGCTTGAGCTGCTGGATGCCGCCGTAAGCCGCATGAACATTCAGCCCCGCGGAGGGCTTGAGTATCTCAGCGGCACGCGAGGCGTTCGATTCGGCGATGTCCAGATCGGCCTGCGCAACGGCCTGGCGGGTTTGTGAGATTTCCTGCTGTATGCGCTGCAGCATGCGCTCTTCACGGTCTTCCACCATGCCTCGCACGCGCAGAACTGTCGCTAATGAAAACTTGAAGGCCATGTCAGCTGGGAATCTCGAGCAGGGATTGAACGACGGTAGGAAAGGTGAAGATTTCATCGGGCCGCTGATGCAGGAAGGCGTTCAACTGCGGCAACACTTCCACAGCTTTATCAAGCGTCGGATCTGCGCCTTTCTGATAAGCGCCAATGCGGATCAGGTCTTCCGAACGCGCGTACGACGCCATTAGTAACCGCAGCTCCTTCGCCTTCTGCATATGTTCTCCTGAAGCGAGCGCAGGCATCAGACGGCTGAGGCTCTCAAGCACCGAGATCGGCGGATAATGGTTGCGCATCGCGAGGTTGCGGTCGAGGATAACGTGACCATCGAGCAGCGAACGCACGGTATCGGCAACCGGATCCTGCTGATCGTCGCCTTCCATCAGCACGGTATAGAACGCCGTGATGCTGCCGCCTTTGAAGCAGCCGGCGCGCTCCACCAGCCGCGCGAGCATGTTGAGCACGGAAGGCGTATAACCTTTCGCCGTCGGAGGTTCACCGGCAGCAAGGCCGATCTCGCGCTGCGCCATCGCGAAGCGCGTGAGCGAGTCGACGACCAGCAGCACGTTCTTGCCGACGGCAGCAAAGTACTCGGCGATAGCGGTAGCGGAAAGCGCGGCGCGCAAGCGCAGCAGCGGCGACTGATCGGATGTGGAGACAACGACGACGCAGCGCTTGCGGCCTTCCTCGCCGATGACCTCGAGGAACTCGCCGACCTCGCGGCCGCGCTCGCCAACCAGCGCGAGCACGGTCATGTCAGCGCCGGTTCCACGCGCCATCATGCCAAGGAGCGTGCTTTTGCCCACGCCCGAGCCACCGAAGATGCCGATGCGCTGGCCGCGTCCGCAAGTAACAAAGGCGTCGAGTGCGCGAATGCCGCAGCCGAGCGGCTCGCGGATCGGCTCGCGGTCGAGTGGCAGAGGCGCGGAGCCGTCGACCCAGACGGTCTTCTTGCCGCGATACTCGCCTTTGGAGTCGAGCGGCGCGCCGGTGGCGTCGATGACTCGGCCGAGCAGATCAGCTCCAACGCGGATCGACGGCCGCGTTCCCCACGCGACGATGCGGTCGCCGAAGCGAATGCCCTGCGGCGGCTCGACAGCCATCGATAGCATGGTGGAGCCGCGAAATCCGACGACTTCGCCGGTGTATTTTTTGCCGATCGCGCTGGTAATTTCGCAGGACTCGCCTATGGAAGCGAACGGGCCTTCGGACTCGATGAGGTTGCCGACGACCTGCAGAACGCGGCCGCGCCAGCGCAGGGTCGATCCTCGATCCAACCGGTCAAAGTACGGAGCGAGCGGACGCAGCGAGTTCATTTGATCGCGGGGCGTTGTGCGAGCAGGTCGAAGAAGCCCTTCTCGATTTCCTTGAGCTGAGCATCCATGCTGAAGCTCGCCGAGCCGAGATCGGTTTCGAGGATGCAGTCCTTCGCGGTAAGGTTTTCATCCTCGACAACAGTGACGGTCGAGCCGTTCGAAGGCGTGGCGAGGTATTTACGCCAGCGCTCGCTTTCCGAAGGGCAGACGCGCACGGAAACCTTGGAGCCGTCGTGCAGCTTGTCGATAGCAACGCGAACCAGCCCAGCGACGAGCATGGGATCGACCTGCGCTTCGCGGTGCAGGATCTTGGCGGCGATCGCCAGCGCGAGGTGCACCACGTCAGACTCCACGCGGGCGAAGTAGTCCTTGCGCTCGTCCTGGAACTGCTCGATGGTGTGCGCAATGCGCGCAGCCTGCTCTTCGGCGTCGACGCGAGCCTGCAGCTTGAAGCGGTTCTCGGCTTCGGCCATGGCTTCGGCGCGAGCGGCGGCGATGAGGCTTTCGATATCCTGCGCAGAGAGTGCCGGAGCGTGATCGTCGGCGTCCTCATGGAGCGAGGATTTGGCTGTGTCGTAAAACGGTGCCGCAGGCGAGCCGACGTCGCGGTACAGGAGAGCGTTGACTGGAATGTAGGATTGCCCCGTATAGCTGCTAGACGACGAACTCATCATTACCTTCACCCTTTAGAACGATCTTGCCTTCGGACTCAAGCTTTCGGGCGACCGTAACAATTTCCGTCTGCGCCTTAATAACTTCCTTATTTCGAATAGGCCCGAGGGACTCTATATCTTCCTTAAGCATTTCGACTGCCCTTGAGGACATGGTCCGGAAAAAATGATTCTTGAGGTCTTCGCTCGTGCCTTTGAGTGCGGTGGCTAAAACTCTCTTATCGACCGCTCCAGCCAATTCACGAATCTGTGTCTCACCGACGCCCAGAAGGTCGTCGAAGGTGAACATGAGATCGCGGATGCTGATCGCCAGCGAAGGCTCCTCATTCTCAATGCTGGCAAGGATTTCCTGCGCGACGGTGGTGTCGATGCAGTTCATAATGTCCGCAACGCTCTGGAAGCCCGAGTAAGTGCGCTTGCCCTGCTCGCCGACAGCGTTGATGCGCTGGCTGAGCAGCACGGAAACCTTCTCAGCCATTTCAGGTGAGAAGCGGCGCAGCGCAGCGAGGCGCTTGACGGCTTCGGCGCGGGTTTCATTAGGAAAGCTCATCAAGAGCGCGGAGGCCTGTCGGTCGCCAAGTTGGCCGAGCACGAGCGCGATGGTCTGCGGATGCTCGCCTTCGAGGAACTTGGCCAGCTTCTGCGGTTCGGCGCGCTGCAGTGCTTCCAGCGGGCTGAGTTCCCGGGCGCGGGTGAGGCGCTGCAGGATGCCCTGCGCGTCCTCCTCGCCAAACGCCTTGACCAGCACGCGGCGAGCGAGATCGTGCCCGCCTTGAACCAGGTAATCCTGTGCCTGGATCATGTGCTGGTACTCTTCGAAAACCTGGATGGAGAGCTCGGTGGGAATGGCGCCGAGGTTTGCGACCTCATCCGCAACGCGCTGCAGGTCCGATTCGTTCAACTGGCGGAAGACGGTCGCGGCAGGCTCTTCGCCGAGCACCGTCAGCAGGATCGCAACCTTGCGCGCGCCGCTGAGCTTGACCATCTCCGGTGACGGCGGCATTACTTGCCTCCTTCGTGAAGCCAGGCGCGCACGGCAACCGAGCTGCTCTCAGGCTCCGCCTGCACAAATTCGGTGAGCTGTTTCTTAAGCGCGAGGGAGCGCTGTGCGAGGAGCGCTGCGGTCTCTTTAGGCGTGACCGATTCAGACGCTAGCTCTTGCGGCGACATGGACGCGAGCAGTGCCGGATCGGGCGCCGCGAGGGCGCGCTTCTGGATTGGGCGGATCATCAGCAGGTAGACAAGGAGAAAGAGCCCGAGCAGCGCGGCATAGCGGATCGGCGTAGCATAATCGTCCATACCCTTGCGGGTTTTGTCGACCAGCGTTGGTGGTGGCGCGTCGACGATCGGCGCGTGGTCGAAGGTGAGGTTCTGCACGCTGATAACGTCGCCGCGGGTGCTGTTGAAGCCGATAGCGGCCTGTGCGAGCTCGGTGATCAGTTTGAGGTCCTCGGGCGAGCGCTTCTTGTAGGAGACGAGAGTCTTGCCCTTCTGCTGCGTGGGTATGGCGATATCGTCGACGAGCACCGCGGCAGTAAGGCGGCGGATGCGGCCGGCGGGCTCGATGACGTGGCGCGTGGTTCGGTTGACGCCGTAGGTGGCACTTTCGGTTTTGGAGGACTGGCCGGGATCTTTGGAGACTGCCGGGGCGGTGGTTGTGGGTTTACCGCTGGCGACGTTGCTGGAGGTTCCAGGGACTCCGCCGACGGCCGTGCCGCCGGGCAAGTTCTCTTCAGACTTCTGCATGTTGAGCGGGACGCTGACAGTAGGGTCGTACTTCTCCTGGCTCTCTTCGCTGCTGCCGGTTTCGTACTCAACGTTGACAGTGGCGTGGATGCCGTCGGCACCAACCACAGGTGCGAGCGTAGCGACTAGCCGGCGCGTGAGACCCTGCTCGACTTCATCGTTGGAGGCGATGGAGCCGCTGCTGGAGGCGAGCGAGTGGTTAGAATCTGCGTCGATGATGGCGACGTCCGAAGGTTTGAGTTCATCGACAGCGCCGGCAACGAGGCGCGTGATGGACGCGAGTTCATCGCGCGAGAGCGAGCCGCGGCGCAGGCGCAGCGTGACCGAAGCCTTGGCGCCGCGCTCGCGGTCCATGAAGACGGAGTCGGTGGCCATAACGAGGTGCACGCGCGCGCTCTTGATGTTGCTCATGGTCTGGATGGTGCGCTCGAGCTCGCCCTCGAGCGCGCGCTGGTAGTTCACCTTTTCGTCGAACTCGGTCTGGCCCCAGGAGACCTTGTCGAAGATCTCGAAGCCGAGACGGCCGCTATGCGGCGAGTCGTGCGATGAGACTTCGAGGCGCGCGGCGTCGAGCTGATCGGCAGGGACGCTGATGGACGTGCCGTCGGGTGCGACGATGAAGGGAATCTTCTTCGCTGCGAGCTCGGCGGTGATGGTCTGCGCGTCGGCGGATTCAAGGCCGGACATGAGCGGCTTATAGTCCGGCGCGGCGATCAACTGCATGAAGAGACCGGCCGCCGCGACCGTAACCGCGAGCCCAATGCCGAGATAGAGCCGCTGCTTCGAGTTACGCGTGGACCAGAAAATCTTTGCGCGGTCCAGAGGCTTCATCGCCACTTTGGGCTGGTTGGTGGTTGCTAACTGTGTACCGCTTGCCATAGTCCCCGACTTCTATCTCCCAGCTTGCGACGAACGCTCGTGCACGGTCCGGGGCCTGATTGTTAGAACTGCATCTTCTCGATGTCCTGATAGGCGTTCACGATCTTGTTGCGCACCTGCATCATGAGCTGGAAGGCAACGTCCGCCTTTTCGATGGCAATCATGACGTTGCTCATGTCGGCGTTGCCGCCCTGGAGCAGGCTGCCGATCTGCTGCTCGGACGCGCCGCCAAGTTCGTTGACCTGCGACAGTGCGTTCTTGAGCACGCCGCCAAAACCTTCGCTGCTGTCAGCGGGTGTGGGCGAAAGCGAAGGCAGCTTGGGTAAGCCGCCAATGGTGCCGAGGGCACCGAGGCCGGTGATTGGGTTGCTCATGGTGTGCTCCGCTGCTTAGCTCTTGAGGATGTCGATGGTCTGCTGGATCATCTGCTTGGAGGCCGTAATGGCCGACGCGTTGAGTTGATAGGCGCGCACCGAACCCATGAGGTCCACCATCTCAAGCGCTGGGTTGATGGCGGGATAAGCCACGTAGCCGTCCTTGTTCGCATCAGGATGACCGGGCTGGTAGCGCATCACGGGCGGCGTGGGGTCGTCGATGACTTCGGAGATCTGGACGCTGCCTGCAGGGGGGCCGCTGAAGTGTCCGGCGCTGGCCAGCGACATGCGGAAGGGTGTCGCGGAGGGCGAGCGGAAGACGACTTCGCGGCGATGGAACGGACCACCGGCTTCGGTGCGCGTGGTCTCGGCGTTGGCCATGTTGGCGGCGATGATTTCCGAGCGTTGGCGCTCAGCTGCGAGCGCCGAGCCGCTGATGGAGAGAACGTCGAAGAGCTTCATGGCTAGTTGCCTCCGTTGATCGCGCTGAGCATGCCGTGGAAGTGGTGCTTCACGAGCTGGATGCCGATCTGGTATTGCAATTGGGTCTCCGAAAGCAGGAGGCCTTCGCGGTCGAGGCTGACATTGTTGCCGTCGGGGCGCTCAAGCAGTCCCTGGACTTGCTGCACGGCCGGTGTGAGCTGCGCTGTGCTGCCATCGGTACTGGTATTGGTGAGTGAGGCGTTCATGGCGCGATGCATCTCCTGTTCGAAGTCGATGTCGCGGGTGCGATAGCCGGGTGTGTCGACGTTGGCCATGTTGGCCGCGATGGTTTGCTCGCGCGTGGTGGTGAGGTTGAGGTAGCTTTCGAGCGTCGAGAGAAGGCTTGGGGTCGATGCCATGATGACTCCTGTTCAGGCGTAGCTGCGCGGCGGGAGGCCGTATTCCTTGATCTTGTTGCGGACGGTGCGCAGGCTGATGCCAAGCATCTCGGCAGCATGCGTGCGGTTGCCATGCGCGAGGGCGAGAGTGTTCTCGAGGTGAAGCTTTTCGAAGTCCGCGATGCGCGTGCCCGGGGGCGGCATGGCGGGTCGGCCGATGTGCTGCGTTGTGGAGGGTCGGAACTCCTTCGTGAAGCAGGACGCGTCGATGACGGAGCCCTGGTGCAGCGAGAGGACGCGCCGCATGAAGTTGCCGAGCTCGCGGATGTTGCCGGGCCAGCTGTGATTCTGAAGCTGCTGCAGGAAGCTGGCGTCGAGCGTGGGAAGAGCACACCTGTTTTCCGTGGCGAAGCGCTCGGCGAAGAACTTTGCCAGTGCGGGGATGTCTTCGCTGCGGTCGCGAAGAGCGGGGATGGAGAGTGGGATGACGTTGAGGCGATAGTAGAGGTCGCTGCGAAAGCGGCCCTGGTCGACCATGGATGCGAGCGCTGCGTTGGTGGTGGCGATGACACGGATGTTGATGCGTGTCGTGCGGGTTTCGCCGAGGCGCTCGAACTCGCGCTCCTGCAGCACGCGCAGCAGCTTGGGCTGGAGGTTGAGCGGCATCTCGCCAATTTCGTCGAGCAGGATCGTGCCGCCATCAGCCATTTCGAACTTGCCGATCTTGGCCGCGTTCGCGCCGGTGAATGCGCCGCGGGCATGGCCGAAGAGCTCGCTCTCGATGAGGTGCTCTGGGATCGCAGCACAGTTGACGGCGACGAAGGGCTTGCCGCCGCGGTCGCTGCTGTCGTGGATGTAGCGCGCGAGCAGCTCTTTGCCGGTACCGCTTTCGGCTTCGACGAGAACGTCGGCGTCGGTGCTGGCGGCAGCGCGGGCACGTTGCAGCGTTTGCAGCAGCAGCGGAGAGCGGCCGATGATGCCGGAAGGGATCGAAGCTGCGGGTGCGACTGGAGCAGCGATGGTGGCAGTGGGCGCTCCGCTGATGCGCTGCATGACGCGCGCCGCCGTGGCCTGGAGTTGATCGAAGGAGACAGGCTTGGTGAGGTAGTCGCAGGCGCCGCTCTGCATGGACTTGACGGCTTCGGGAACGCTGCCGAACGCGGTGAGAAGTATCACTGCCGTTGATGGCGAGTCCTTGCGGACGAGACTCATGACTTCGAAGCCGTCGCCATCCCTCATGCGAACGTCGCTGACGACGAGGTCGAAGGTGGCGCGCTCGACCGCGTTGGCGGCGTCGCGGATACCGCTGGCGGTCTGCACCGTCCAGCCGTGGCGCAGGAAGTTGGCCTGCAGGGCGGTGCGCATGCCGGGCTCGTCGTCGACAACGAGGACGGAACGGCTTTCGGCATTGGAAAGCTGGCTGGTCATGCGGCAATCATCTCCAGGTTGAGTGCGGGGAATTCGATGCAGAAGCAAGCGCCGGAGCCGGCGTTGTTAGCGGCCGAGATGCTGCCGCCGTGCTGTGCGATGATGCGTGCGCAAACCGCGAGTCCGAGGCCTGTGCTGTCGCCGAAGCCGCTGAAGCCGGGCTCGAAGACGCGCGCTATCTGGTCCGGGCGGATGCCGCAGCCGGTATCGGAGCACGTGAGGATGGCGTGGCCGTTGCGTCCCTTGCGCAAAGAAACGGTGACGCTGCCGCCGACAGGCGTGTGGCGGATGGCGTTGGCGAAGAGGTTCAGCAGCACCTGGCGCAGTGCGCCGTCGTTGCCGCTGACGAGCAGGTCGCAGTTGCGGCCGGGCCAGTCGAAGGTGACGCCAGCCTGATCCGCAAGCGGATGCATGAATGCGATTGCGGTGGTGACGATGGCGGCGAGCGGAAGGGGAACGAGCTTCGATGAAGCCGCGCTGTGGAAACTGAGAACGTTGTTCACTGTTCCCGACAGCGAGCGGACGCCGGCGCGAAGGTTGGATATCCACTCTGCGCGGCGGGTCTCGTCCTGCTCGATGAGTTCGGCAAAGAGTTCGAGGCTGGCTAACGGATTCCTAATTTCGTGGGCGAGGATGGTCGTGACTTCCGCCAGCGCCATAGCGTTGCGGCCGGCTTCGCGGTCCTGCTCGGCGCGCTTCTGGGCGGTGATGTCGCGCAGGATGAGGATGGTCTGGTCGGGCTTTGCGCTGGTGCCGGGTTGATGGAACAAGCGGCGGTTGCGGATCTCCAGCCAGCGAGTGCCGGCCGAGGTCTGGATGGCGCACTCCTGTTCGGTGTCGCTGCCGGAGTCCGCGGAAAAGATTAGATCGAGATTGAGGCCGGTGCGGCGTGCAATCTCCTGCAATGTCGTTGCGGTTGCGGCTTCCTCCACCTCGAAGCCAAGGACGCGGTCGGTCTCGGGGTTTATGGTGGAGATCCCTCCGTCACCGTTCACGACCATGACGCCGCAGGGCATGGAGTCGACGATCTGCTGCAATGCCAGGCGCATCGCCTCGTTCTGCGCGAGGCTGGTGTTCAGTTCGGCATTGCGCTCGGCGAGTTCGCGCCCCAGGCCGTAGACCTCGGCCTGCAGCTCGCGATAGGAAATTTCGAGCCGGGAAGATGTGGCGATGAACTCCGAAAATGCGTCGGCAAGAAGTGCCGCGCTGGTTGGCGGCGGAGTGTCCTCTGCGATCGCCTCACCCGCATGCGCGTCGAGGGGATGGTCGTTGATGAGGGCGGCATGAGAACTAGGCAGCATCTGCCCATGACAATGCAAGGCGATGGCCAATCCCCGGATAGGCCGTAGCGCCGGGCTAAAGGATGATGTGGCGGGGAAGGATTTCCGGCTCGCCGGCGAGCACGATGCTGGCGCGTTCCAGCACGTTGCGCAGTTCGCGCACATTGCCCGGCCAGTCGTGCTTCAGCAGCACTTCGAGCGCGGCGCTGTTGAGATTAGTGCCGGGACTGAACTTGGTGACGAACGCGTGGGCGAGCTTTTCGATGTCGCCGTCGCGCTCCCGCAGCGGTGGCAGCTTGATAGGGAAGATGTTGAGGCGGTAGTAGAGGTCTTCTCGAAAGAGCTTCTGCTTCACCAGTGTCAGGAGGTCGGCGTTGGTTGCGGCGACCACGCGGACGTCGACCTTCAGGTTGTCGTTACCGCCGATCCTCTGCACTTCGCCCTGCTCGAGGAAGCGAAGAATTTTGCTCTGCAACGAGAGCGGCATGTCGCCAATCTCGTCCAGAAACAGTGTGCCGCCATGCGCGGCGTGGATGCGGCCGATGCGCGACTGCACGGCTCCGGTGAACGATCCTTTGACGTAGCCGAAGAGCTCGGCTTCGAGCAGCGACTCCGGAATGGCGGCGCAGTTGATAACGACGAGCGGCTGCTTCTCGCGCAGGCTGATGAGGTGGATGGCCTGTGCGATGAGGTCTTTGCCGGTGCCGCTTTCACCGGTGATCAGGACAGTGGTGTCACGCAGGGCAACCATATGCGCCATTTCGTACACGCGCTGAATGGCCTCGGAGTCGCCGACCATGCCGCGCAGACCGGTCCTTGTACCGGAACGCTCGCGGCGGCGCTGCATCTGCATGGGAGAAAGCGCGGGCGGGTGCGCACCGGCGCTGGTATACAGCATCTCCGCCAGCCGCGCCGAGAGCGGCGTGGGTGATGCTGTGCCCAGGACGAGCTGTCCGGTGTGCGCGTTGACGGTGAGGATCTGCACGCCCGGGAAACGCTCGCGCACCATATCACTGAACTCGGCGGACTCGAGGTCGGGGAGCATAGGGTCGAGCAGCAGGATCTCGCTGGGGTTCTCGTGCAGATGCTCCATGGCCTCAGCGCCGCTGCCGGCTTCACGGAGGTCCCAGCGCGGCAGCCGCACCTTTTCGCGAAGGTCCTGGCGCAGACGGCTGTTAGGGCTGACCAGGAGGATGCCGACAGGCCCGCGCTCGTCCTGGCGAAGGCCCGATGGCGGTGGCGCGCTCATAAGACTGCTTCCGCGAGCGGGCGAGCCCTCGGGAAGATGCGGCGAACCGTCACAGCCCACCCTGTTCCCCTTCCGCTGACGCCGCGGGCAGCTCGATCTGCACGCTGAGCGGATCGGTCGTCCACGTGAGCGCCCCGTTCTGGCTCCTGATGTTGGCTTCCGAGAGCGCGAGCTTGAGCCTGGCTTCCTTGTCCAGCACGGGCCGCGCGCGCGCGTTGCGGATGACGATGTGCGTCGCATCGAAAGGGGACACGGCGGCCAGCTCTATGGTGTCGTTCGCCGCCGAAAAGCCATAGACCAGAAGCAGCATTCGCGAAAGCGCCTGGTCCATCCTCCGGGGATCGGCGATGACGGGAGGCACATCGCTCTGCATGTCCAGCCGCAGTGAGATGCCGCCCTGCTTGAAGAAGGACTGCAAGCCCTCGGCCGCGTGGGTCAGCATCGGACACACCGCCTGGCGCGAGAGACAAGGCTCGACAGTTTCGGCAACCATGAAGCCCTGCATGTAGCCGAACAGGTTGCAGAGGCGATCTGTTTCCTTCGCCGACTCGTGGGCGAGACCGCGCAGCTCGCTGAGGTTCATCTGTGCGACCCGCGACTTGTCCAACCTGCCCTGCAGGATGGTCAAGGGTTGCGCCATGGCATGGATAACGTCGGCGAGATTGGCACACAGCTTGTCTATGGCGCGCACCGCCAGGCGTTCGCCCGCAGCCATTTCACTCACCATCACACAGCTCGTATCCGACACCGCGTACAGTCTTGATCAATTTCGCTTCGCCCTGGTGGTCGATCTTGTCGCGCAGGTACTTCATGTACACATCGACGATGTTGGTGGTGGGATCGAAGGGTAGGTTCCACACATCGCGCATCAGATCCGCGCGGGTTACGGGCTTGCCCGGGTTCTGCATGAGGTACTCGAGGATGGCAAACTCTCGCGGCGTGAGCTCGACGCGCCGGCCCCCACGCATCACCTTGTGCTGTTCCTTGTTCATGACCAGGTTGCCGACCGTGGACGACGGCATGTACGGTGCATGGTTGCGGCGCAGCAGGCTGCGGATGCGGGCCTGAAGCTCGCGCAGTGAGAAGGGTTTGCCGAGACAATCGTCCGCTCCATAGTCGAGCGCACGCACAACATTATCGGTCCCACTGCTGGCTGAGAGCACGAGGATGGGAAAGTGCTGGTCGGAGAGGCCGCGCACATGCTTCAGAAAAGCGATCCCATCCATGTTGGGCAGGCCGAGATCGAGGATGACAAGGTCGTGCCGGCAGGACTTGACGTTCTCGATGGCCGACTCGCCGTCGTGGCGGACGTCCACCTGAAACGCCATGGTGTGGAGTTCCCTGCTCAGGAACTTGCTGAGCGGTACATCGTCTTCAACGATAAGAATGCGTGGTTTGGGGCCAGCGTGAATGCGGTGATCAGGTTCCGCGGCCGCTTCAGAGTGGCGTACCGCGTTTTCCACAATTGGATTTAAGACAGCAGGGCTCGGAGTAGTAATAGCTGGGACCATGGGGATACCTGACGTCCGACTATAACCCTCGTTCAGTGCGCCAAGCCCTTTGCTTCTAACGCAGATCTAATGAGTTGTTGCATCTTGGGACGCTAATGGTACCGGGTCAATTCGGGACATATGACACAAAATTGAGACAACTCTTTTCCCGCCGATAAGACCTATGGCACTCGAATGCTGTGAGCGATAACTTACGTCTCAGGAAAGCCGGCTTTATGCGCAGATTGGAATATCGGGCTCCCCGCAAAACTGCGGCCTTCCCGATCGAGTTCTCGACCGACAGCGGGACAACGCAGGGCTCGTGCAGGGACGTAAGCGAGACAGGTATCCGCGCGGAGTTCGATTGCCGGTCTCCGCTGGGAGCGACCGGCGTGTTGACACTCCGCCATCCCGCGCACAAGCTGACGCTGCTGGCGAGGATCACGCATGCAGAGCCGTCGCATGTGGGCTTCTCCTTCGTGTTCGCTGTGCCCGAGGAACGCGGAGCCGCAAAGCGCTTTGTCGCCTTGGTGACAGAGTGGACCGGAGCGCAAGGATTGCGATTCCGCTAGCGCCGCAAGTGTTGTTACTTCTCTTTCTTTGCTTCCGGCTCGTGTTCATGAGCCTTTTCGCCGGCGGCCTTCGCCTCCGGCTGCGATGCCAACGGAATCGTACCTTCAAAGACGACCGATGTCGGCAGCGTGTGCGGCATGTACTGGACGATTACGGTGATGCGGCGATTGGATGCGTCCTCCGGCTGCGAGGGCTTGCGAAGGTTGCGATCGGCAAAGCCGCGCACCTGCACGACCTGGTCCATGCGAAGGCCTTTGGCCTCCATCAGTCGGCGGGCCGCGTTGGCGCGATCGGCGGAGAGTTCCCAGTTGCCGTATGTCATTGCCCCTGAAAATGGCTTCGAATCGGTGTGACCCTCGATGCTGACGGGGTTCGGCAGCTTCCCGGTCTCGACCGCAAGAATGCTGAGCACCTCCATCAGCGCAGGCGTCGGCTGCGACTTGCCGTTTTCGAAGAAGGTTCCATCCGCCGCTTCGACCAGCTCAATGCGCAGACCCTCCGGCGTTGCGGTCAGCTCGATCTGCTTCTTCAGCTTGTCGAAGTTGTCCATCTTCTGCATGGACTTCATAACCTGCTTCTCCAACTCGGCGAGCACATCTTTCTTCTGGTCGGCGTTGGCGCTGTTGCCGGCCAGGCCCGTCCCCTTTTTGGAGGCAGTGCCGCGCGGGTCGCGGAAGTATCCACCCACGGCGTCCTGCACGGGCTTGCTGCTGCCCATCAGCCACATCACCATGAAGAACGCCATCATCGCGGTGACGAAATCGGCGTACGCGACCTTCCACGCTCCGCCGTGATGGCCGCCGTGGCCGCCTTTCTTCTTGACGATGATGATCTGTTCGTCGGCCATGGCTCTCGCTTGCGGCTAAGCCGCGGTGCCCTTCTCGCGGCAGGCCTTCTCGACTTCCGCAAACGTGGGCCGCGAATGACCGGGAATGGCGCGGCGACCCATTTCCGCCGCCATGATGGGCGACGTGCCCTTGATGAACGCCAGCATGACGACGCGCAGCACGTGATAGTAGCTGTGCTCCTCGTCGACGCTCTTGGCCATGTTAGCGGCCAGTGGACCGATCATGCCGTAGCAGAGCAGGATGCCGAGAAACGTCCCTACTAGCGCCGCGGCGACCTTTTCGCCGATGGCCTCGGGCGGGCCGCCCAGCGCGCCCATGGTGACGACAATGCCCAGCACAGCGGCGACAATGCCCAGACCCGGCAGCGCGTCGGCCATGCTGTTCAGCGCCGTGCTCGGTTGCGCGGCGGAGTGGTGATGCACCTCCATATCCAGTTCCATCATCTGGTCGACGTCGAACGGGCTGACGCCGCCGGTGATGGCCATGCGCATCGTGTCGCAGACGAAGTGGAGCGCGTGATGATCTTTCAGAAAGCTGGGGTACTTCGAAAGCGTCGGGCTCTTGTCCGGCTCTTCCACGTCGGCTTCAATGGCAATAGCACCTTCTTTACGCGCGCGTGCCAGCAGGTCGAACATCATTTTGAGCGTCTCGGTATAGCGCTGCTTCGTGTAGGGCGTTCCCCCGATGACGCCGATGATGCCCGAGATCATGCCCTTCAAAATGTGAAGAGGATTGGCCGTTAGTACAGTGCCCACTGCCGCGCCGAAGATGATAACCAGCTCGGCCGGCTGGATGAGAACGGGGAGCTTGCCCTTGTCCATGAGGAAGCCGCCGATAACGCAGCCGAATACGACAAGGATGCCTATGATCGAAAACATGCCTGATTCCGTCCAGTCCGAATGATGTACCGCTGTTGGTCAAAGCCGGGGCGGCGGTGTCCCCATCGGTAGTTGTGCGCCTCCTCCTTATCGGCACGACAACGAATTCAAGCTAATGCAGCTGATGTAAAAGCCTGGGCAGGGTGGTCGCGTGGCGACCCCGCAATGCGCAAACTTAATCATTCGCGCTGAAGTGCCGATGAGCCTGAGACATGCAGTCTTCCGACCGCTTTTCTTCGGAGCCGCAGACCACCATCATGCAAACCGGCTTCAATAAACAGATTCTTGTGCTCAACCGGCGCTGTGCGACCATCGCAGCGGTAATCCTGATGCTGATTGCGCTGGGGCCGATGACGCTCGTAGGCCGCGCGCAGGATGCCAAGCCTGACATCAGCGGCCTGAGCCTTGAAAACCTCAGCTCGATGGAGATCACGTCGGCCGCAAAGAAAGAACAGAAGCTCTCCGAGACCGCGGCCGCAATCTTTGTGATCACCAGTGAAGACATCCGGCGGTCGGGCCTGACCTCGATTCCCGAGCTGCTGCGAACGGTTCCGGGCATGGCCGTTGCACAAATGGACGGAAACAAATGGGCTGTCACCACGCGCGGCTTCAATGAGCGTTATGCCGATCGCATCCTGGTGTTGCTGGATGGCCGTAGCCTGCTCACTCCGCTGCTCTCGAGCGTCAACTGGGACATACAGGAAATCATGCTCGAAGACGTGGAGCGGATCGAAGTGATCCGTGGCCCCGGCGCAACGATCTGGGGCGCCAACGCGATGAACGGCGTCGTGAACATCATCACCAAAAAGGCGAAAGCGACCCAGGGATGGTTAGCCAGCGGCGCCATTTCCAAGCAGGACCTGAATTCCGGGGCCGCAAGGTTCGGATCGACGCTGGGGTTGAAGGGTACATACAGGATCTTCGGCAAGTACATGGATCGCGCCGGCTCGGCACGACCTACCGGCGACCGCGGGCCGGACCACTGGCACGATTTCCGGGGCGGCTTTCGAACAGACTGGGCGCTCTCTGAATCCACATCGTTGACTGTCCAGGGACAGGCATACAAATCTACCGCGGGAGGCACGGCAGCCAACGCGATTACAGTCGACAATCCACTGGGCGCGCCATTTGTTGCCTTCACAAGGAACTCCGGCGGCCATCTTTTGGCTCAGTGGACGAGAACCTCATCGCATCTGGACACGTCGATCCTGGGATATATCGACTCCGAACATCGCAATGAACCGGGCATAGCCAGCGAAGTTCGCTGGTCCGAGGACCTTCAACTCACGCAGCATTATCATTCGAGCTCGCGGCAGGATGTCAGTTGGGGTGCGGACTTTAGAAATAACGCCGACAAGCTCAAAGGGACCCTGAGTCTCTCTTTCGATCCCGCCAACCGCGTCACTCAACTCTTCGGCGCGTACATCCAGGACGAAATGACACTTGTGCCGGGAAAGCTGAAACTGACAGCGGGCGGAAAGCTTGAACACAATTTCTACAGCGGGTTCGCTTTCCAACCGAACATCCGCACATCATGGACCCCAGGGACTCATGTTTCGATCTGGGCTTCCGCGGCGCAGGCGGCGGCAAGTCCTTCGCGTATCGATACGGAGATTCGCTTCAACGAAGCTTTTTTCCCGGGACCAAACGGGCTGCCTATGCTTTTGGCGCACTTCGGCACGCTTCATCTGAAGCCGGAAACAGTAAGGTCCTATGAAACTGGGCTGCGGTTCATGCCGCATCCGAAGGTGTCGTTTGACCTGGCGACATTCATCAATACGTACGAAAATTTCCATACCGATGAACCGGGCACTCCCTTCATCGAAAGTGGCTATGATTCTTTGCCCACGCATCTGGTGATACCGGACTATGTAAAAAGCGAGGCTTCTGCGGTCTCACGCGGGGCGGAGTTGCTGGTTGAAGTGCATCCCACGACCTTCTGGAAGTTGAGCGCGTCTTATACCGGTTTGTTGATCCATCTGTCGCAGTCGGCCATCAGCGGCGATGCGTTAGTAGTCGGCAACAACGAAGGCAGTACGCCGCGCCATCAAGGCCAGGTCCATTCCCTGCTGAACCTGCCGCACAAATTTGAATTCGACACAGCGGCTTACTACGTAGGCGACCTGACCTCACCGCAAGCCGACGCCTATACGAGAGTGGATGCGCGACTGGGATGGAAGCTCAGCCCGTCACTGGAGATCAGCGCGGGAGGAAGAAATCTTCTGCAGGCTACACACCCTGAGTTCGGTACGGGTGAGGCCCTGCAAACGGAGTCCGTCGCGCGCAGCGCCTTCCTGACTGCAACCTGGAAATTCTAATGACCAACTTCGCTGAAGAACGGGCCCATCGTGGCGTCAGGCTGGCGCCGATCCTTGCGGTGTTACTGCTGTGTATGACGCCCCGTCCAATGCAAGCCGACGGCGCGGGCGGCCTTACCGAGAGCCAGATCAAGGCAGGCTTCATCTTCAACTTTCTACGCTTCGTGGAGTGGCCAGCGAAAGCTTTCGCAACGCCTTCCAGTCCCATAACCGTCTGCGTGGTGGGGGAGAGCCCCGTCACAGCGCTTCTGCACGAAGCCGTAAACGGCAAAGCCGTCGAGGGCCGCGCCATCGCCGTGAAACATCTGCAGCCTGGGGATGAATCGCATGGATGTCATCTAGTCTTTGTCAGCGCTGCGGAAGCGCGCCACTCGGGCAGAATGCTGGAGAGCCTGAAGGGCGCCAGCGTGTTGACCGTCGGCGAGGTTGCGGGCTTCTCGCAATCCAGCGGCATACTCAACTTTTCCACGCAGGACAACAAGGTCAAGCTCGAGATCAATCTCGACGCAGCCGCGCACGCAAATCTAAAGGTCAGCGCAAAGCTGATTGCTGTCTCTCGTCTTGTGAACGAGAAGACGACACCGGGGGCCAACTAATGCACTACTTCCGTACCCTTTCCATAGCGACGCGCCTCAGGTGGATCATCACACTCGCGATCACTTCGGCCCTGATCATCGCCTGTGTCGGGTTCGTCACGTATGACGGCTACACGTTCCGCCTCAGCAAGGTGGAGGACGTGAAGATGCTCGCCGAAGTACTCGGCGCCAACAGCACTGGAGCTTTGACATTCCAGGACACCGCATCGGCCACGGAAGTTCTACGGGCTCTAAAGTTCACGCCGCATGTGCTCGAAGCAGCGGTATATGACCGCAATGGAGCGGTGTTCGCCACATACTTTCCCGGCAGCAAACATATTAAGGACCTGCCAGCCCTGGACCCGAAGAACACGAACTTCGTTCTGCACAGCCATACGTTGATGGTTTACCGCGATGTGCGCCTGGCACAGGAAAAAATCGGCACCGTCTACATCCATTACGACCTTGTGGAGATGACCCAGCGTCGTGTTCGCGGGATGGAGATGATGATGCTAATGGTGCCGGCTGCCCTTCTGCTGGCACTGCTGCTCGCTTCATGGCTGCAGCGTTCGATGACCGGTCCCATCCTCAAACTCGCCGCCGCAACACGGCTCGTCTCCGCGAATAAGGATTACTCCGCCGGCGTGGCAATCGTGAAGGAACACGACGACGAAGTCGGCGACCTGATCGACGGCTTCAACGACATGCTCTCTGAGATACAGCATCGCGATAACGTGCTGCAGCAGGCCAAGGAAGTTGCCGAGGCCGCCAACCGCGCCAAGAGCGAGTTCCTTGCCAACATGAGCCACGAGATTCGCACGCCCATGAACGGCGTACTGGGCATGACCGAGCTCGCACTGGAGACCGTCCTTTCACCGGAGCAGCGCGAATATCTCGGCATGGCCAAGCTTTCGGCCGATGCCCTGCTCACGGTGATCAATGACATTCTTGACTTCTCGAAGATCGAAGCCGGCCGCCTGGATATGGAGATCGCGCCGTTTGAAGTACGCGAGTGCCTCGACCTCGCGCTGAAGACGCTGGCCGTGCGCGCGGACGAAAAACATCTGGAGCTCCTCTGCGATGTAGCGGCGGACATTCCCGACGTCATGATGGGCGACGCTGCGCGGCTGCGGCAGATTGTCCTGAACCTCGTCGGCAACGCAATCAAGTTCACACAGAAAGGCGAGATATCGCTGACCGTCACTCTCGACGAGAAGCGCGACAACGCCAGCCTCATCCGCTTCACCGTCGCTGATACGGGCATTGGCATCCCTGCGGACAAACTCAGTCACATCTTCGATCCGTTCTCGCAAGCTGACGCCTCCACCACGCGGCGCTACGGCGGCACCGGGCTGGGACTTACGATTTCGTCACGCCTCATCGAAGGCATGGACGGAAAGATTAACGTCGCCAGCGAAGTCGGCAAAGGCAGCACGTTCTCCTTCACCGCATTGCTCGGCGAATCCACCGAGAAGAGTCTTGCCAAGCCGGTAGTCGCTTCGGCGCAGATGATGCGCGGCATGAAGGCGCTGATCGTCGACGACAACAGCACGAACCGGCGCATTCTCGATCGTATGCTCACGCGCTGGGGCATGCGGCCCGACTCCGCCGAGAGTGCCGACGCGGCGATGGACTGCCTCTTCACCGCCAACGTGAACGGCGATCCCTACCGCCTGATCCTCACCGACATGCACATGCCCGACGCCGACGGGTTCGACCTGATCGGAAGAGTACGCGCGCAGAAGAACCTGACCGCGCCGACCATTATGATGCTGACCTCCGCAGGGCACCGCCGCGACATCGCGCGCTGCAAAGAGTTCCAGGTCGATGGTTACCTCTTGAAGCCCATACGTGAGTCCGAGCTGCATGAGGCCGTCGCCCGTGTGGTGGGCAGCGCCATCGCGGCACGGCGTCTACCACCTGCGCCCGATGCTGTTCTGCCCGTCGCTGTGAACGAAAACACAACAAAGCTTCAGATCCTTGTCGCTGAAGACAACCTGGTAAATCAGAAGCTCGCGCTCAGGCTCCTGCAGAAGCGCGGCCACACTGCCACCATCGCGAAGGACGGCCTGGAGGTGCTGGCGCTGCTCGCCAACAGGACCTTCGATCTCGTTCTGATGGACGTACAGATGCCGCGTCTCGATGGCGTTGAAGCCACACTCGAGATCAGGCGCCGCGAGCAGGCCACCGGCGAACACCTGTCCATCTTCGCTGTCACCGCGAATGCGATGAAGGGCGACCGTGAGCGTTATCTCTCCTGCGGTATGGATGGCTACCTTGCGAAGCCGATCATCCCAGCGGAACTGGATGCTTTGCTGCAGGAGTTTCGACCTGCCGAGTCCAGCGATTCAGCAGACGCACAGGTAGCTGCATAAGCGTATTGAACGGCCTTTGATCGCCGATAAGACCGATAGACGTGTGCGGTTGAATTCGCCGCTCGTCATGGAGGTCTGTCGATGCAGACAGCAGAATTCATACAGAACACGGGGATCGACCTCGCGGAGTTACTGGCCCGCGTGGAGTACGACCGCGAGTTGCTGCAGGATGTACTTGGAATTTTTAGCGAAGAGTTTCCCAAGCTGCACGTGCTGCTCCAGGACGCGGTAACACGCGGAGACGAGCACCAGATCCAGACTTGCGCCCACACTTTGAAGGGCATGCTGGCGAGCCTCTCCTTTGGCAAAGCGTCCGCGTCCGCTATGCGTATCGAACACATGGCGCGCGAGTGCAATTTGACGAACATCCACGAAGAGTTGGTGCGGCTAGGACATGAAGCCACCTTCGCTCAGGCGAATCTTGAAAAAGCTTGCGAGCAGGTTGCCTGGTGAAGATACTTCTGGCGGACGATGATGCAGTTTCACGCATGCTCCTGAAGCGGCTGCTCGAGCGCAGCGGCTTTGAGGTCGTCTGTGTGTCGGATGGGCAAAGCGCGGTCGACTGCCTGCTCGGCGACAACGCGCCGCGCATGGCGATCCTCGACTGGGTCATGCCGGTGAAGGATGGCCCAACGGTGTGCCGCGAGATCCGCTCGACCGACGGTGCACCCTCGGTTTACTTCATCCTGCTGACATCGCGCGAGGCCATCGAAGACATCGTTGCAGGCTTTGAAGCCGGCGCAGACGACTACCTCACCAAGCCATGCAACCCCGAAGAGTTGAAGGCACGCATTCGTGTAGGCACGCGGTCGCTGCACCTCCAGGACTCGCTAATCTACGAAGCCCTGCATGATCCGTTGACTCAACTCCCGAACCGCACATTCTTTGTGAAGCGGCTCGCGCAGAATGTCCGCAAGGCGCACGACATTCCGGACTATAAGTTCGCGTTGTTGTTCGTGGACGTGGACCGCTTCAAGAACATCAATGACAGCCTTGGACACCTGATCGGCGATGAGCTGATGAAGGGCACTGCCAAGCGCCTGTTCCACACCGTCGCGACCAGGACAGGACCATTGGCAGAGTTGCCGCCCATCAGCGCATCCAGCGCGACGGGCGACCTGGTAGCGCGCATAGGCGGTGATGAGTTCGTCATCCTGCTGGAAAACATTACCGGCCCGGAAGAAGGCGTCACTATTGCCGAGCGCATTGACAAGGATCTGCGGCCGGCATTTCAACTCGGCGGCCATGAGATTTTTATTACCTGCAGCATCGGCATCTCCTTCAGCCAGGGAGGCGCTACTGAATCTTCCGAGATGCTCCGCGGCGCCGATGCCGCGATGTACAAAGCGAAGTCGCTGGGCAAAGCACGCTACGAGGTGAATGACACCAGTGGGAACGCCGCCGCGATCGGCTTTCTGAAGCTCGAATGCGACCTGCGACGCGCCATCGAGAACGAGGAGTTCGAGGTGTACTACCAGCCCATCGTCGATCTCACCGATGGCACGATCAACAGCTTCGAAGCGCTGGTGCGGTGGCACCATCCGGTGCGTGGCCTGCTACAGCCAGGGGCCTTCATCGCAGCGGCGGAAGAGACCGGACTCATCGTTCCCATGGGCACGTGGGTGATGCGCGAAGCCTGCCGGCAGATCCAGGAGTGGAATACGCAGCTTCGTTCCAGTCGGCCGCTCTCGGTGTGCGTCAATGTTTCGCCGCGGCAGTTTGGCGAGGACAATCTCGTCACCCGCGTTAGAGAAGTGCTGGCCGAAACCGGCCTCGACCCTCGCTGTCTTGAGCTCGAAGTGACAGAAAACCTGACCATGCAGGATGTCGGACGGGCTGTGAAGCTGCTTTCGGACCTGAGCCGGCTGGGCATTGCTATCAGCCTGGACGACTTCGGCACCGGCTATTCGTCGCTCAGTTATCTGCTTCGGCTACCCATACGCACACTTAAAATCGACCGCTCGTTCATTGCGGAGATCGAACACCGCAAGAATAATTCCGTCATCGTCCAGACCATCATCGCTCTGGGCCACAACCTCAACATGACCGTCATCGCCGAAGGCATCGAGAATGTGGCGCAGATGACGACCCTGACGAAGCTGCGTTGCGACCTCGGCCAGGGCTATCTCTTCGCCGCGCCCGTACAGGCCCACAGGGCGGCCGAGATGCTCGCGGACCGGCCATTCTCCATCGATGGCCGCGCCCCTGACAGGGTGTCGCACATCGCCCAGAGCCTGCTCGCCGCTGCATCCTAATCGGAACTGCTGCTTACTGCCGCGCAAGCTTGTTGCGCCGATCGACAAAAATGCGGACCAGCATAATGCTGGTCCGCATTCACTTTCATCCTTCGCGTTGTTAGAAGATCTGCTTGCGTGTATTTGCGAGTGACTTAACATCAACGTTGATACCGGCGTTCAGACCCTGCTTGTTGTGCCCGATGGTCAGGGGAACGACAGCGATCGTATAAAACCCGAACGCCGTAACACCCCTGGCTAGCTTCAACTCGGACCGCGCGAAAACACGCTTGCCCGTCTCGTAGCTGTCACCGTTCAGCGCGAAGCCTACCGTCGCGAGATACAGACTGCCGCCGTACGCCGCATAACGCTCATCGATCTGTGCATAGCCTCCTTCAAGGCTGGCCGTGTGGAAGAGCTGCTTGCGTGCCGAAACGGCAAAGCCGGATCCATTAGTGAAGTCAGTGCTGGAAATCGTTACAGTGTTCAGGCGTTGGTAGAGCTCCAGGCGTCCGCCGTCGATCACCTTCGCGCAGGGAGTTTTGAAAGCGGCCGCTTCGCGAATGGTTTGCGTGCCGTTGAGCAACGTAAAGTCCGTCGACGCGGCAACATACTTCCCAATGTTCTTTCCGACCAGGTACTGCTGATAATTCGAGCGGGTCAGGTCGGCGCCACGGGCAAAGAAGTTCGGCGTCAGCGGGCTTCCGAGGAACGCCCATGTACCCGCGACCTGGTCGAAGAATAGGTGCTTTGGATCGGTAAAGCGCACGCGCTCTCCGGAGATGTACCCGTCATCATCGAACGACGTGATCTCGGAGTTCTGCCCGTGCTCAATGGGCAGGGAGCCGAACTCAAAACTAACCTGCTTGACCGGCGCCGCTCGGAAATATAGCTCGCGGAAAAAGAAGTAGCCGCCGCGCGAAGGAATGCCCGCACTGTAGGTGGCGCCATTGGGATCGAGCAGTACCGCCCGCTTCAGGTCAGCCGTCTCCTTGGCGGTTTTGTAAGCCCGCGCCGCGACCACGTTGTCTTTGTACTGTCCGCCAACCATATCCGCATACGACCAGTTGAAGTAGCGCCCGGTCGAACCGTGGAAGTTGACCGTGTATTTCGCAGCACTGTCCAGCTTGAAAAGGCCATCCGCGACATAGCGATCCTGCCCAAAGTCGAACAGGTGGCGGCCGTGCCAGTTCGTCGTGCTGCGGAAACGCGAGCTGTAGGAGAGCGTGTTGAGATCCAGCCAGCGGGAAAATAGCGGAGTGTTTGCGGTCGAAGGGCGGGGAGTCTTGGACACCGCGCTCACCGGTTTCCTGGGAGCAGCGAGCGAGAGCTTGAGAGCAGACTGCTGCCCTTGGCCGATGGCCGATATCGACAGAATGGCGATAGAGACTGACTTGAGATGTTTGATGGCGAACCTTCCTTTAGCCTGAGCCGAACAGCCGGCCAGCATCAGATACATCGGCATCTCACTGCAATCAATCACTTGTGACCCGAAAAACGTGTGTCGTCAGGTCAACGCGGCGCTTGCTATGCGCCTGCCGGCATTACGGGCTGCAGCGGCGCAAGGACGGTAAACTTGCCGCCCTGGTATCCATCCACCGCCACATCGAAGTAGCTACGATGTCCCGGCTTCAGCATGACCGTTCCGGCCTTGCCATCGACATAGGCCTTGTCAAAAACCATCTTCTCGAAGATCGCGCGGCCTTCGGTCGTCACCACGGTGGAAGTGATGTTGAGGACCTCGTACATAGCATCGCGCAGCAGCTCTTCGACCGGCGAGACCTTCAGCCTTTCCTTCACGTCCTCGTCGGGCAGACCCACGAGCACGCCGGCGAACGATCCCAGCAACGGAAGCTCGGTCTTGACGACGATGGCAGTGTCGTAAGGCAGCACTTTGTAAATGCCATAGACATACTTCACCGAGGACTCCATCGAGGCCGTCGTCTGGGTGAAGGAGACCTTGCGGCCGATGAGGTCGGTGAGATGCTGCGAAAGCGCGTAAGGTGTGGGCTGTGACATGGAGGTCCTGTTTACCCGAGGATTGGCGCGAGCGCTTCCTGCACGTCCTCAGGGCTGAATGGCTTGGTGATCAGAAAGCTGGCGCCCGACTTCATCGCGAGCTCCCGAATTTCGACCGAGGCCTCCGAGGTGATGAAGCCGAAGGGCGTCTTATTGTTCGCGGCCCTGACGCGCACCAGGAAATCGATGCCTGACATTTCCGGCATGTTCCAGTCGGAGAGGATGACCTTTGGCTGCACGGTGTTCAGCTTTTGGAGAGCGTCGACGCCGTTCTCCGCTTCGCATACGGTCAAGCCGCGAAAGCCCGCCTGGCGGATCGCGCGCTGGACGATCATGCGCATCGTCTTGCTGTCATCAACGAGAAGAATATCCATCCAAAACGCCCCATACTTCGCTTCGATACACGGCTGGCAACTGACGTACGCCGGTGTTACTCAATATCGGCAGATTGGCGGGTTTGGTCACTCGGCCGCAAAATCGCTATAAGGACCGCTTATTAGAACTCCGTGAAGTCGTTATCGTCGGACATGACGGGTGCGGCCATGGCCAGCGTGGGACGCGACGAGCGCGGCCTCGGTGCAGCTTGGCGTAACGCCGGGAAGCTGGATGACGACGCCGGTTTGCGTGGGGATCGGCGTATGGAGGTAGTTGCACTGTCCCCGCCGACCATCTTGCTGAGCACGGTCGCCACTTCGCGCAGCGCTTCAGATTGCGCGTTGAGCTCTTCCGCTGCAGCAGCGCTCTCCTCCGCGTTGGCTGCGCTCTTCTGCGTGCCCTGCTCCATTTTCTGGATGGCGCGGCCGATCTGGTCGATGCCCCTGCCCTGCTCTTCGCTGCTCAGGCTGATCTCTTCCACCAGCACCTTCATGCTGGCAAATACCTTGTTGACTCGCTCGCCGGACTCAACGAGCGTGCTCATCTTGGCCCGGCCCTGATCGGAGTTCCCCAGCGACTGCTCGATCAGCGATGAGATCTCTTCAGACGCCGCTGCGCAGCGCTGCGCCAGGTTCCGGACTTCCTCAGCCACCACGGCGAAGCCCATACCAGCCTCGCCCGCCCGCGCAGCTTCCACCGCGGCGTTCAAGGCAAGGATGTTGGTCTGGAAGGCGATTTTGTCGATCACCTGTAGCGTCTTCGCGATCTTCGAGCTCGACTCGCCGATGGCGTCCATCGCCTGCACGCAGTCCGCAACGGCGCGATTAGTCTGCTCTGTGCTTTGGACAGCTTCAACAACCAGCGCCGTCGCACTCTGCGCGCTCTCAGTATTGCGCTTCGCCATCGAATTGATCTGCTCGGCAGATGCCGACGTTTCTTCGATCATGGCCGCCTGTTCAGATGTGTCGCGAGCCAACGACTGGCTCGAGGAAGACACTTCGCTCGCTGCACCCGACACCTGATCGGAGCCGTTGCCGAGTTCCTGCGCACTTCGACGCAATTGCGCATCCAGGCTGCGAATCACAATATAGAGCCAAGCCCCAATACATGCGCTGATCACCATCAGTGCGATCGAAATCATGCGGCCGGTAGATACGGTGCTGTCTAGGTCGACGCCGGTCTGGGCGATGCGTCCCCTTTGGCGGTCGAGAAACTGTTCAGCAGCTTCGCTTGTAGTGGCGGAGATCGGGAGCAGGCGTGTCACCAGGAAGTTATTCGCCTGGTCGATGTTGCCGGCCTCAATGGAGGCCAGAAATACCTGCTGGTCCTGTGCCAACTGGCTGCTCTGTGCGGCCAGCTTGGCCACCATGGCTTTGCCTTCGGTGGTCACCAAAAGGGGCCGAAACTGCTCGATAATGCTGCTGAACTTGCTCACATCGCGGGCCAGCACCTGGCGCGCAGCCAGAACTCCGGCGCGATCGTGCGAAATTGCACGCAGCATGATGCTCTGCTCGTTGGCAACGATGTTCGCCGCGATGGCGTCCGTTTCGCCGGCCATGGAGAGCTTCACAGAATCCTGCTTGGTGAGCTTGTCAACGCCGCTAGCCAGATCCTGAAACAGGTAGATAGCCGATGAGGCCATCAACAGGGAAAAGAACATGGCCAACCCGTAAAGGCCGAGCAGCTTTTTCTTGATTGTCATGAGACCGTAAATCCTCCTCCTCCCAATTCACCGGCGCAGCTTCCAAAAGCACGCAGCGCGCGACCGCACGGTCCTGTGGGAGGGTGACTACAAGCAGTCTTATCGGCCACTTTGAAAATGTCGTTAGGCCGCGGTTGCCCGCTATAACTCGGGGCTATTCCGGGATCAATTCAACCGGCGGATTTCAGGGTGCGCCTTACGTTATGAACCAGATGCGCCGATGTAGTCGGGATGGGCGGACGGTATTGCATGAGTCCCGGCGCGGCTCCCTCCAGAATCTCCGTTGCTGAAAGCGATTCTTTATGAGCTTCCAATCGATGACCGTGGGTAAGCGGTTCGTCATTATCTCTTCCGTCCTCCTGCTCCTCACCACTGTCATAGCCACGGTTTCGGTTGTCGGCTTCACATCCTCATCCAACGCCGTGCACTCACTGGCAACCGACAGTTTTCCGGGCCTCGACTTCTCCTATCAGATGGATCTCACCATCGCCACCTTAAGGGGCGATCAATTGAGGCACATCACCTCCACCGACCCTACGGAGATGCAGCGCTGGGAACAGCAAATTGATCAGGACTACGCCAATTTCACTAAGGCGGCCAAAAGCTACGAAGCCACTATCAACAACGAGACCGTCGACCGGCCCAACTTCGCAAAGCTAAAGCCGATGCTGGATGCCCTCGACCATGCCTGGGAGAAAGTTCTTCCTCTAAGCCGGGCGAACAGAAATGACGAGGCCATCAAGCTCTACGCGGCGGAAGTGCGGCCGAAAGTCCTGGAGCTTCAAAGCCAACTTCAAACCATCGTCGAGTGGAATAGAACTGGCGGTCAGGAAACCATAGCTTCAACTGTTCAAACAGTCTCCGTCTCGCGCCTCACCGCGATCATTCTGGGAATAGTGAGCCTCCTTTTGGGCATAGGCCTTTCGTGGGTCGTCGTTGCAGGTGTCAACGAGCAACTCACGCAGACCGCCAACGAGCTTGCGACCGGCTCCGACCAGGTATCGAGCGCAGCAACCGAAGTATCTTCCTCCAGCCAGTCGCTGGCACGCGACACTTCCGAGCAGGCGGCGATGATCGAAGAGACCTCCGCATCCGCTGAAGAAATCAACTCGATGGCCAAGCGCAACACCGAGAGCGCGCAGAGTGCTACCGCTCTCGTCGTCGAAGCTGTCCAAAGCACAGAGCAGACCAACCGCGCCGTTGCCGACTGCGTGCAGGCTATGGACGCCATCGGCGAATCAAGCTCGAAGATCGCGAAAACTTTGCAGGTGATCGACAAA
>Ga0207695_10000532_pt1 | contig 79697 bp, 73 predicted proteins | sample KBSC54metaG_FD_184354 | JGI IMG/M metagenome (GOLD analysis project Ga0207695, IMG submission 184354) | Corn rhizosphere microbial communities from Kellogg Biological Station, Michigan, USA - KBS C5-4 metaG (SPAdes) (version 2) | ecosystem: Host-associated > Plants > Roots > Rhizosphere > Soil...
TGGCGCTCAAGCCGGGCCTATACAAAATCGACATCGCGATCAAGGACGTCAACAATCCTGACCATGTAGGCCGCTGGACTCGCAGCGTGAATGTTCCCAAGTTCGACGACGACATTCTGTCCCACTCGTCGCTGATCCTTGCCAGCGAGATGCATCGCGTCCCCTCCAAGGAGATTGGCGGTGGCAGATTTGTTCTCGGCGACACTTATGTTCAGCCCCGCGTCGCTCCCAACGGGTCGCTTTCCGCGCCGGTCAAGTTCAATCGTGCCCAGAACTTGAACTTCTGGATGCAAGTTTATAATCTCGGAATTGACGACAAGACCAAGCAGAACGACGCCACGATTAGCTATGAAATTGTGGATTTAGGCTCGAACAAGCCGGTTCTCGATACTCAGGAGTCGACGAAGAAGATCAGTCCCAACGCCGACCAGCTTACCCTGGAAAAAACTCTACCCCTGGCAAGTTTGCAGCCCGGGCAGTATCAATTAAGCATCAAAGTGAACGACCAGATCTCCAAGCACGAGACTCAGGAGACGGCCAAGTTTTCTGTTGACTAACACCGGAACCAAAGCATTAAGCTGGTGCATAGAGTTCCGGAAGAAGCGCTCGGTGGAGTCTCAGGAACTCGAGCGTTACGCTGGATGGAAGCCTCACGGCACGCGGATGGAGCGGCGATGTCCGGAGATGGCGTAATCGCTTTGCAGGGACCCCTTTTCCAGGCTCGTCCTGTTCGGGAGAAGGCCATCGACGCACAGGGGAACTGTGCAGGCTAGCAAGTTACAACTCGCACGGAAGTTTGGCTTCGGCCTACTCGTCGTCGCCCTCATCCCCGCAGTCTCCCGGGCCGCTTCTACTGCGGCTGTGTCCGGAGTAGTACGCGATGCTCAGGGCGTAGCCCAGATCGGCGCTCTCGTCGAAGTTCTATCCGCCAGTTCCAGCGGTGTTGCTGCGGCCTTCACCGATATGTACGGCCGCTACCGTATAGCGAACCTGACGCCGGGCCGTTATCAGGTCCGCGCCTCCGCAGCTCTGTTTATTCCCGCTACGCGCACCGACCTTCGCCTGTCACCCGGCCTCAGGGCCACCGTCAATCTCACCCTTAGCATGCTGGCCGATCCTACCGGTTGGCTTCCTGCTCGCCCCCGCGGGCCGGACGAGACAGGGGACGATTGGATTTGGACCATGCGCTCGGCCGCCAACCGGCCGATGTTGCGCGTTCTCGATAGCGGCGACGTGGTCCTCGCCTCCGGTTCCGCTGCTCCAGGTGAGATGCCCGGCGGTACGGACATGCGGGTACGCGCCTCTGTCCTCTCCGGGAACGGTTTTGCCGCTGGCGGAGTTCGTAATGCTGTCACCTTGGAGCGTTCCCGGACGGATGGCTCCGATCTGATGCTCCGCACCGAGGTTGCGTCTTCCTCGGGCGCTCCAGTTGAGTTCGACCTGGGTTATCAGCGCAATGGGCTGCTTGGAAACGCCTCTCGAATGACCGCAACCTATGCCTCCCATCCTGAGCTCAGCACCGGAGACATGATTGGCATGGAAGTTCTTCGCCTTGCCGGGGCGCAGCGTATCCAGTTGGGCGACACGATCGATATAGACGCAGGCGGCACCATTTACGCGTTCCGCATGAGTGGGAACGCTGTCACACAGAAACCCTTCCTCCGCGTTGCCGTTCACCCTAGCCAGATGTGGGCCATTCAATATGGGTTCGCCACTGCGCGCGAGCTGCAGGGTTTCGCCGGGCTGGACTCGATTCAGGCTGCTCTGCCGGTAGCTGCAGCATGCGGCGGGCAGATATGCACTGCCAATGCGCGCCATCAGGAGCTCGGCCTCAGCCGCAAACTCGGCCAGGGCAAGGTTGAAGCCGCCGTCTACCGCGACACGACAGATCGCGCCGAGCTCTCCGGAGTGGGGGGCGTATCTCCGGGTGACACCACCGCTGGTTTTGGTAGCCTCGTCGTCGACTCGCAGACTGACACCTTCCGGTTCCTGGGCAGCGGTTATACATCCGACGGGCTGCGCGTCAGCATCAGTGAGCCGGTTACAAACGGCCTCTGGGCCGCCTTGGAGTACGCGAGCGGCCGCGGTATGGCCTTCTCCGCCACCACCCCGAATGAGCTTCGCCCTGAAAGCGGAGATGAGATCACCGGGTCAATGCGTGCGCATTTGACCCGCAGCGGAACCAAAGTCAAGGCCTCTTACCGCTGGCAGCCCCGCCGGATCGTTACCCCCATCGACTCCTACGGCGCCGGTGCAAACCGCGGCTTCATGAGCGTCTACATGCGCCAGCCGGTACACCTCACCAACCGATTGCCCGTCACGCTCGACCTCACGCTTGATGTCACCAACCTGCTTGCGGAAGGTTATCGGCCCTTCCTGTCGGCTGATGGCCGCACCCTCTATCTCGCGTCCTCGCCCCGTGTGATGCAGGCAGGCGTTTCCTTCACCTTTTAGGGTTCACTCAGCTGCTTGCCAGCTCCTCGCTGAGCTGCAGTGTGTGGATTTTCTTTGTCAGCGCTGCCTTCGCGTTCTCCAGATCGGCTTGTCCGGATGCAAGGTCCTCTTCAGTCAGGGCGATCTGTCCTTCCTGTCGAGCCTGGCGGGAACGGGGTTCAGGCTAGCGCATCCTCTGGTGTATTGTTGGCTACGAGGAAAACTGTACATATGCTGAAAGTCGTTCGAATAGGAATTGCAGCCGGGATTGGTGTCGCTCTCTGGTCCGGCTGCGTGGAGACCCAGGCCGGAGCTCAGACCACAGCTCCCGGTGGGGTTGCGACGCTGACCATCCAGGCAGACAAGCCGGCGGGTAAGGTCAGCCCGACGCTCTACGGCATGATGACCGAAGAGATCAACTACTCGTACGAAGGCGGTCTCTATGCCGAAATGGTCTCGAATCGCAACTTCCTAGCCACCTGGGCAGGAATTGAGGACTGGGTCCTCAAGCCGCTCGGAAACGCGGACGGCAGTGTCGACGTCGACCGGAATGAGGGTCCCAGCGCAGCGCTCAAAAGCAGCATGAAGCTGACCGTGAAACAGGCAGACGCCTCCAATCCGCTTACCGTGCTCAACGGTGGCTGGTGGGGCATGACCGTTCGTCCTACCACGACTTATGCCGGCTCGTTCTATGCCAAGGCGGCAGGGTCGCAGAGTGTGAAGATCAGCCTGGTCTCTGATATCACTGGCAAGACACTCGCCAGCGCCTCCATTCCATCCCTGGGAGGCGACTGGAAGAAGTACGACTTCACGTTGAAGACCGGCGCCGACGTCACTCCCGCTCTCACAAACCACCTCACCCTGGCGTTTGAAAAGCCGGGCACGGTTTGGCTCCAGCTTGTCTCCCTTTTTCCGCCCACCTATCGCAATCGTACCAACGGCAATCGCGCTGACATCATGGAGATGATGGCCGGGATGAATCCGAAGTTCCTTCGAATGCCCGGAGGAAATTACCTTGAGGGCGACCACATCCGCGAGCGCTTCGACTGGAAGAAGACCATCGGTCCGCTGGTTGACCGTCCAGGCCACCGCAGCCCCTGGAACTATCGATCCACCGACGGCCTTGGCCTGCTCGAGTTTCTGGAGTGGTGTGAGGACCTGAAGATCCAGCCGGTGCTCGCCGTTTATGCCGGATACAGCCTGCAGCAGGAACACGTGAACCCAGGTGCGGACCTGGAGCCGTACGTGCAGGATGCCCTCGACGAGATCGAGTATGTCACCGGCGACACCTCCACCAAGTGGGGCGCGGAGCGGGCAAAGGACGGGCACCCTGCCACCTTCCCCCTCACTTACGTCGAGGTCGGCAATGAGGACAACTTCGACCGCTCGAAGAGCTACGATGCCCGTTACGCGCAGTTTTACGACGCCATCAAGAAGAAGTACCCGAACCTGCAGATCATCGCGACAACGCCCGTCAAGGGGCACGTGATGGACGTTCTTGACGACCACTACTACAAGCGTGCCGAACAGTTCTTCGCTGACGTACACCATTACGACAAGACCGATCGCAACGGTCCGAAAATCTTCATCGGCGAATGGGCAACTCGCGAAGGCAGCCCTACCACCAACTTCGGTGCAGCTCTCGGAGATGCCGCGTGGATGACCGGCATGGAACGCAACAGCGACATCATTGTCATGGCCAGCTATGCGCCCATGTTCGTCAACGTAAACCCTGGCGCCATGCAGTGGGCCAGCGATCTCATGGGCTACAACGCCTTCTCCGTCTATGGCAGCCCCAGCTACTATGCGCAGGGCATGTTCTCAAAACATTTGGGAACCGAGATCCTTCCCGGTGACCTCCAGAACGCCGGAGAGCGCTTCTTCTACTCCGCCACGCGTTCCAACGGCACCATTTACCTGAAGCTGGTCAATGGTTCTTCTACGCCTCAGCAGATTAAGATCGATCTGAGCGGAGCCAACTCCATCAAACCCACAGCAAAGCTCGTGAGCCTCAGCGCTCCCAGCACTGAATCCACCAATTCCATAACCGACCCCAAACGCGTCATTCCCACTGAGAGCACACTTCACGGTGTCGCACGGGAGTTCACCCACACTGTCCCTGGCTACTCCATCGAGGTACTCGATATCGCCGCCCAGTAACGCTTATCTCTAAATCCAGCCAACCCGAACCAAACGGAACCTTGCCGGCGTTTCTCGCGTCTTATTGCGAGACGCCGGCAGTTTCGCATTCGGGGCCCACAACCGCCTCAAACGTGGAACGCTCGGCGCTACAAAGAGGAGACGCATGACCAGTCAGGAAGAACAGTTGCTGAAAGGGTTGGTGGAGCGGGTGAACCGCACCCAGCTCCAGGACAAGGATGGCGAAGCCGCACAGTTTATCGAGCAGAACATCGCCGGGAATCCAGACGCACTCTACATCCTGGCGCAGACCACGCTTGTGCAGGATTACGCTCTTAACCAAGCCCAGCGGCAGATCGCCGATCTCCGCGCGCAACTACAGCAGGGGCAGCCGCCGGCGAAGCATTCCGGCAGCTTCCTCGGCAATCTTCTCGGCCATCACGCTGAGCCCCTGCACTCCGCTCCTCCTCCTCCTCCGCCCGCTCCTCGGTCTCCGGTGGGGCCGCCTCCGACCGATCCAATCAGCGGCGTAGGCCCGGGCCTTGCCTATCCCATGGGGGGCTATCCCATTCCGGGTGCCCCCTACGATGCGCTCCAGGGAGGCTTTCTGCGCGGAGCCATGCAGACCGCGGCCGGTGTCGCCGCTGGTGCCCTCGCCTTTGAGGGCATCGAAAGCCTGCTCCATGGCTTTGGCGGCCACAGTGGATTTGGCGGACCTTCATATATGGAAGAAAGACCAGAGGTGGTCAACAATTACTACGGCGATGGTGCGGGCCATGAGCACTCCGGCATGACGGATGCCGGGCGTGATTTCGCCGACTCCATGGGCCCTCAACACACACCGCTTGAGGCGGACCACAACACCGGGCTCAACGAGGGCTCCTATCTTGGCTCGGGGCAATCGGACCGCAGCGATCTCGCTGCAACCGGCATCTCTGGCGATGATCTGGCCCGCGATCAGGATTCCCTTGGGGTAGGTGACGACGACGTCGACTACTCCGCTAACCCAGACGACTCCATGACCTCGGATGATGTAGGACAGGACGACGGAGGAGATTTCGATTCGGGCGATGACCTCGCAGGCGGAGATGATTTGAGCTCCGGCGACGATAGCGGGGGATTCTAAGCGGCTTTGTCGTCGCTCGTGGTCGAAGTCGCGTCGCGATTCAGGCTCAGCAGCCGCCTCACCAGCTCTGTCACTTCTGCCAGTTCCTCGGTCGCCTGTTCAATGTAGTGGGCCGAAGCGGCGCCGCCCTGCTTGGCCAGAAACAACGTATTTGTAAGGCCTTGCAGGGGATTGTTGATCTGATGGGCGAGATCGTTCGCCATGGCGGCAGAAGCGGCCAGCTTTTCCTTTGCCCGAAGTTGCTGGTCATGGAAATGGTGACAAACCGCCTGAGAGGCAAATTCGGCCACCGTGCTCAGCAGCGTGTAGTCATTCACATCGAAAGCGCTGGCCGACGCGTGGGAAACGGCCCAGAACGTGCCCTGAAACCACTTGTTCTGCCAGGGAATCAGAATGCCGTCCTGAATCGGGTCCGCGTGGATGCCAAGGAAGTCATAATACGGCTTGGTGACTCGATAGAGCTGAGGCTGGTTGCGGTCGAGGCAGGTGCCGCAGGGGCTGAAAAAGCGCGGGGTCGTCCCCTCAATGTATTTGGCAAAGCTGCCGGCCACCGCAACCCAGCGGAAGCGTAGCGTCCCGTCTCCGCGATCCTCCAGAAGGCTTATGCCCGCACTGTCCGCGCCCGTGCAGGCCACTGCCGCATTTGCAAGCTCCTGCAGCACGATCTCTTCGCCCTCTGCGAACACCGCCGCCAGCCGCCGCATGGCATCCAGGTCGGCATTGGCGCCCCGTGGCCGCGGTCTACGACGAAGGAACTCCTCATCCTCCAGGAGGTTGCGAAGCTCCATTCCAGTTGGATCGGCTGCAGCTGACGTCAACGCATACTCCTGTGCAGCGGAAAGAAGTTCCTGTCGATCTCGGCACCACAACTGATCTTCGCAGAATACTTCTGCTTGGATGCAGGTGCAAGCACTCCGGAGCAATTTGACTGCCGCTAATACCGAGATGGAAAGCCGACGTAGATCAGATCAGCTTGAGATTCCCATGAGGAACCCTGTGACCGCTGCCATTTAGTCCCCTTAATCAAGTTTTCCGGGTGTTTTTACTGACTCTTTACGCGAAACCGCTGTGAAATGAAAGCGGTGTTCAATTCCGTTTCTTCATGAAACGCGAACGGTGGCCAACTTGAACGTACTTCAGACATTTCGCCGGCGCTCCGAGGCCGGTTCAGCCTCTGCCTCCCCACACAGTGCCGCGGCCCGAGTGCTCGTGGCATCCAGTGCGATGCTTACGTTTATCTCCTTCTGGCGCGTCGCAGCTATCGTGCTCAACGATATGGGTTCCTCAGCCTTCTATGCCGGGGCGATATCCGAGCATTTCATCGGCAAGACTGCTCCCTGGTTTGTCCTCGCCATCATGGTGCTCGCCGGAGCCGTGGCTCTTCTCTATATCGAGAGCTGCGGCATGTTCGTCCGGGGTGGCGTTTACCGGGTCGTCAAGGAAGCCATGGGGTCGACCCTCGCCAAGTTCTCTGTCTCGGCGCTCATGTTCGATTACATTCTCACTGGCCCCATCAGTGGTGTTTCCGCCGGCCTTTACCTGACGGGATTGCTCAATGAACTGCTGCAGTACGCGCACTCGCACATCCTCATTCCTATGAATGCAGGCGCTGCGGTGGTTGCCATTGTCGTGACCCTCTACTTCTGGTGGGAGAACATCAAGGGCATCCCCGAATCGAGTGAGAAGGCACTCCGCATCATGTATGTCACCACGATCATGGTGGTGCTCATGGTTGGCTGGTGTATCTACACCCTGGTGGTCAGGGGAGCACACCTTCCGCCGCTGCCCCACCTCCGCAATATCACCTTTGTGACTGGGGATCACGGCGGCGCGCTCGGCTGGCTGAGCCACAGCAGCCTGCCTCGTACGGTCGGCTTCATCGGTATCCTCATCGGTCTCGGCCACTCCGTCCTCGCTATGAGCGGGGAAGAGACCATGGCCCAGGTTTACCGCGAGATCGAGCACCCCAAGCTCCCCAACCTCAAGAAATCCGCGCTCGTCATCTTCCTCTATAGCCTGGTCTTCACCGCCGGAGTCGCCTTTTTCTCCGTCATGATTATCCCGGACTCGGTCCGCGGTAGCTTCCAGGACAACCCCATCGGCGGACTCGCCATGTACATGGTCGGGCCGCTTCCTCTGCGGCTCGTCTTCCGCGCATTTGTCGTCGTCGTCGGCGTCCTCATGCTCGCCGGCGCCGTAAATACCGCCATCGTCGGCTCCAATGGGGTGCTCAACAGGGTCTCGGAAGACGGCATCCTGCCCGAGTGGTTCCGCAGGCCCCACCGCCGCTTCGGCACCTCTTACCGCATCCTGAACCTTGTCGTGCTTCTGCAACTCTTCACCATCCTGCTCAGCCGCGGCGATATCTTCGTCCTCGGGGAGGCTTACGCCTTCGGCGTCATGTGGAGCTTCTCCATGAAGGGCCTCGCCGTCCTCGTGCTTCGCTACAAGGACCCCGGCAAGCGCGAGTACCGCGTAGGGCTGAACTTTCGCATTGGCAAAATCGAGATTCCGTTTGGACTCGCTATCATCACTGCCTCGCTCACCGCGCTCTGCGCCATCAATCTGTTTACCAAGCAGGTGGCGACCATCTCGGGCATAGCATTCACTGTCATCTTCTTCACTGTCTTTGAAATCTCTGAGTTCCTCACCCGAAAACGTGCGAGCCAGCATTCCGAACTCGACCAGTTCAATATCGTCCCCGGAGACGACCTCACGCCCGAATCGCTCGACATTCGCCCGGGTGGGATTCTGGTGATGGTTCGCAACTACGACACCCTCTACAACCTCACGGCTGCGCTCGATCGGATTGATCCACGCAAGCAGGACGTAGTAGCGCTGCACCTGCGCTTCCTCGGTCGCGCCTCGGGGGGCGAATATGAGCTGGCACCCGAGCAACTCTTCAGTACCGAGGAGCAGATCCTCTTCACTCGCGCCTTGGGCATCGCCGAGAAAAGAGGGAAGAGCATTCACCTTGCCGTCGCCGGCGCCACCGACAAATGGGAGGCTATCCTCAAGTCGGCGCAAAGCCTTCAGGCAGCCGAGGTGGTGCTCTGCGCCTCCCCGAACCGACCGGCCGCGGAAGAAGCACGTCTGGCTGGTCTCGCCTGGGAGCACCTCCAGGAACCGCGTCCTCAGCTCACTCTCACCATCTGCTTCCCTGGCGGACGGGAGTACATCTCCTACCTCGGACCGCACGCCCCTCACCTCACCCACAATGAGGTGGACCTGCTGCACAAAATCTGGCTCGGATTGAGCGATGACCTCGCCCCCGAAGAGATTCACCACCACGACGTCGTCCACTTCGCCTTGGAGGAGCTCCAGCACCTGCTTGCCACCCCGCACAGTCCGGAGGTCGAGCAGCGCCTCCGCGAGCACCTGAGTCGCATCCGCCAGCACAGGCATGCAGATACCCAACTCCCCATGGAGCTCATCCCCGTAACTTCGCTGCTGGATCTTCCGCCAGCCGAGCGTGCGCCCCGCGAACCCGCCGGAAAGTATTGAATAAGGCATTCAACGCAGAGCAGTTAGCTCGGTAAACACAGCCGACCCCGTCTTGACACGCTTCGTATAATTAACTCAGGTGCATAGAAGCAGATCGAGCCGGAATCACCTCACGGCTCTCCACTTGCATGCACTGCGCCAAATTCGCTTTGGCAACCTGCAACTGCTTTGGATTCAAATTTTTACCCGTAAATACCTAAATTTCTTTATATTTACGCGTAGATGTCTGAATTATAGGTACTTAGAACTGGGGGTTGGGGGGACTCGCGGGCGGCCTGCCAGGCTCAAGACCGACTCCGCCAGCCGGTCGTAATCGTGGCGCAGCACGTTCCCTTCGTGGACAAAGCTCCCGGTAATCGGCTCGACCCCGAGGTACCGAATGCGCTCAAGGTCTGCCTCAATCGGGCTCTGGCCTTCGCGGGCGTACTGGCTCAACAGGCTGGGAGAAATCGGCGCGGTGTTGACCAGTGCGTAGTCGAAGATCGGGCGCGACTCGGCGCCGCAGTGCTGCAAAATTCGCTCGATGTGTTGCGACGCCGTCAGCCCCAGCGACTCGTTTGCTTGGGTCATGAGATTGCCAATGTAAACGCGGGTGGCATGCGACGACGCAATCGCCTCCGCGATGCCTGTGACCAGCATGTTGGTAATGAGCGAGGTAAACAGCGAGCCGGGGCCCAGCGTGATCAAGTCGGCGTTGGCGATAGCCTCTAATGCTCCCGGAAGGGGAAGCGCATCAGCCGGGTCCAGCATCAGCTCCAAAATCCGATGCGGACTGGCGGTGATGCTGGTCTCCCCGCGCACGATCGTGCCGTTGTCCATTTGCGCGGCGAGCGTCACGTTGGTGTTCGTCGCCGGGTAGATACGTCCACGCGCAGCAAGAATATGCGAGGAAGTCTGCACCGCTTGAGCAAAATCGCCGGTGATATCCGCAAGCGCCGCTAAAAACAGATTGCCAAAGCTGTGTCCTTCCAGGTCTCCCTGGCGGAAGCGGTACTGGAAGAGCTGGGCGAGCAGGTGCTCGTCTTCCGATACCGCAACCATGCAGTTCCGGACGTCACCCGGCGGCAGCATGTTGAATTCTTCACGAAGCCGGCCGGAAGAACCGCCGTCATCCGTCACGGTAACGATCGCCGCCAGATCGCGAATCACGGGTGCCGCGGACAAGGTGGCCGGGTCAGCAATTGAAGTTGAGGGCGTGGGATTATCGCCGGCTCGCCGTGACCCGGCCGGGGCAGGAACGAAGCGCTTGAGGCCCCGGAGAAGGGTCGAGAGCCCGGTGCCTCCGCCGATTGCGACGACACGAAGGCCAGGTGCTGCGGGTTTCTGCGAGGAGTTCAACTACCCAAGTTTACAGCCAGCTTTGATCTCCGCCCCGGATGCCTAGACTTCCGGGTAAAGGAGCTCCGTAAAGCGAGGATCGTCGGCCATATCTTGGAAGTCCGAGTCGCTACGGGCCTGGATTCGGTTCCTCGGGTTAAGGCGGATGGCTTCCGTCAGCTGTTCCAGGCAGGCATGCGAGTCTCCCGTCATGCTTGCTAGAACGGCTAACCCGTAGAACGCATAGTCTGCGCTCTTATTTGCTCCCACAATCTGATTCAGATGCTGGCGAGCGTCCTCGTAGTGGCCGTCGTTTAGCAGTGACACAGCGTAGTCGTAGCGCTCCTCATCGGAGGTGAACTTTGTCTTCTGCTTTTGCATCTGCTGCAGGCAGGCGTTGACGTAGACGCGAATCCGTTCTGCAAGATCGGCTGGGCTGCTGGCAAGCATCTGGTTAAAGGCGGCATGCGCTTTATCGAACTTGCCTTCCTGCATGAGACGCAGTGCCGACTCGTACAGCGCGAGGGTGTGTGCGCGGTCAGCGTCAGGAGAAGATGCAACGGAACCTGCGAGAATACGAGCGCGTTTAGGTGAGGTCGTGGAGGCAGTCTTCATGTTTCGTTCCTGTCAAAAGCTCTGTCTGAAGCTGGTGCCATGTGCCGGAAACCTGAAGCGGTCGCGATTCACACTCGCTACCTAACTACATCGGCTGCACTTGTTCCGGTTTTATACGCAGAGTTGCGCTTCAGGTCAACTCACGGGGTTGGGACGATGCTTATAGATGGCAGGATTGAGGTCGGGGTCGTTATACATCTTCATCTGCCGGTAGAGTTTAAACCGACGGCGCTGGGTCAGAACGTCTGCCCAGAGGGCGTCCAGGCAAACCACCAGATCGTCCCTTTGCTCCTTCAGCAGGGCAAGCCGGACTCGGTTCTTTTCGCGGTGTGCCTCACTCGCCGATTCGCGATGAGCCTCTTCCTCCGTGTGAAAGATCTTAAGCGCCAGGATTGAGAGCCGATCCAGGATGAGCCCAGGGGTCTCAGAGTGTAGCGGAGCCTCGGGACTCTGATGTCCCGCGGCCTCTAACAGCAACCGGTCCATCGCCTCAATAAGGTCGTTGCGATGCTGATTGAGCCTGTCGATGCTGTGCTTCACCTCTGCGATAACTGCGTCCGAGGCTCCCGGTTCTCGCGCTTTATCCTCTTCGTGCCATAAGTCGAAGTTAGCCCGATGATTGCCAAGCGCGACTTCGAGGAGCTGGCTTGAACCTGCGGGGTTCAGGGAGTTCTCGTCAAGGATATCCTGCGCACCGTGCCACAGTTGAGTAGTCCGGTCCTGCAGCCGGGCGATTTCATTCGCATCCAAGATCATGAGAATGGCAGCCACCAACCAGTCTGCCCATCTCACTCTATCTCAGGCGTATGTTGGGCTGCCAGAGGCGCTTTGCTACTCTGATGGGGGCGATATGCGCATTCTGCTGGTGGGTAACCACGTACTCGACCGTCGCAAGCATGCGGTGAGGTTCTACGGCATGCTATCGAAACACCTGCGCGCCCGCGGTCACTTGGTGGAAGGTATCCATCCGGGAGCAGCGCTCGAAAGAACGCGTCTGCGCGTACTTAGCCCATGGCTGGCCTCAATGGAGCGTAATGCTTTATTTCCCCTGCAGCTCCGAGGCGCCGCCCAAGGATTCGACCTGGTGCATATCTGCCATCAGGAGGACGCCTTGTACGTGCGCCATACCGCCGGCGTACCAGCGACGATCACCTGCCACGATGTACTCGATATCGCCGCTGCCGAGGGCAAAATCCCAGAGTACCGCGGGAGCAATGCCTTTCGTGCGCGACATCGGAAAACGCTGAGATATTTGGAGCAGGCCACCCACGTAGTGTGCTCTTCCTGGAAAACATCGCGCGAGCTGGGGTCGATGCTGGAACTGGACAGGCAGCGGCGGCTCGTAATTCCCGCTGCAGTGGAGGTGGACAGTTCGGCGATCTCAGCGGAACGGATCCAGGAGGTCCGCAGGAATCTGGGGCTGGCAGCAGGCGAACGCTATCTTCTTCATGTGGGTGGAAACCAATGGTACCGGAACCGCCCTGGTCTGTTGCGCATCTTCCGTATGGTCCGGCAGCGGACCGGGAGCGGTCTGCGGCTGGTCATTGCTGGTGCGCCGCTGACAGAGGATATGCGCCAGTTTGCGGCTGCAAACCTGCCGAAAGGCTCCCTGATCGAAGTTGCGAATCCGGACGACTCCAAGTTGTGGGCGATCTACGCTGGAGCCGTCGCGCTCCTCTTACCTTCGGTTTATGAGCGCTCGGGATGGCGTATCGCTGAGGCACAGAGTTGTGGATGCCCCGTGATTACGTCCAACCGCGCACCCATGACCGAGACGGCTGGCCCAGCCGCGTTGTATATCGATCCGCGGGACGAAGCGGCTGCTGCTGAGACCATCGCCTCCAAACTCGACGGCCTGAGTAGCCTAAGTAACGCGGGCCTGGAGAACGCAAAACGTTTCCATGCGGACGCTGTCTTTTCAGCTTATGAGAGCTTTTTTTTGGGCGTGCTGAGGACGAGGCGCGTAACGGATGTCTTGATCGCCCCGAACGAGGCCGAGTCGGTGAGCACTCAGTCGCGGGAAGGCTGACTGTGGAGCTGCCACCGTCGGCACGTAAGATCCTGATCTACCGGCTGGGAAGCCTGGGAGACACGATCGTCGCCTTGCCGTGCTTCCACCTGCTTGCCCGGAAGTACCCGAATGCTGAGCGGCGTTTGCTGACAAACTTCCCTGTGATTGCGAAAGCGCCTGCTGCCGCAACAGTGCTGGGTGAAACAGGCCTGGTGCATGGATATATGTCTTACGGCGTTGGCACCAGGCGTGCCCACGAGTTGATGAGCCTGGCATGGAAGATTCGCCAGTTCGCGCCGGACCTGCTGGTTTATCTCATGCCGCTGCGACCGTGGAAGAGCATCCGGCGGGATGCGGCATTTTTCCGGCTAGCCGGAGTGCGGACAGTCGTGGGCCTGCCTGAGGCGAACGACAACCAACGTCGGATGGACCCCGAAAGTGGGCTTTACGAGAACGAGGCCTGGAGGTTAGCGCGCGCGGTTGCGCCGCTCGGGGATGCAAATCCAGGCGATCTGGCCAATTGGAATCTGCGTTTGACGGCCGTGGAAAAGGAAACCGCGTCGCGTGTACTGGGGGGGCTGGCAGCTCGTCCCCTTATTTTGTGTGCTCCGGGATGCAAGACCCAGTCGAAAGACTGGGAGCTGCACAACTGGCGTTCCCTCTTAGGCCGCCTGTCCAGGAGATACCCTGGCTTCGGGCTGGTGCTTGCGGGTGCTCAGGAGGAGTCGCAGGTTTGCGAACTCGCGGCTGCGGAGTGGGGTGGCGCGAAGCTGAATCTAGCGGGGAAGCTCTCCCCGCGCGAGTCAGCGGCCGTATTCGCGCATGGCTCCGTGTTTGTCGGCCCAGACTCCGGCCCCAAGCATCTGGCGGCCGTCATGGGCGTTCCCACGGTTTGCGTGTTCGCCGCGCAGGAGTTGCCTGGCGTCTGGTACCCGCCAGGAGAGCGCAATGTGGTGATTTACCATCAGCCCGAATGCTTCGGCTGCCGGCTGGACACCTGCATCGAGATGCAGAAAAAATGCATTCTGTCGATCACGGTCGACGAGGTGGAGCAGGCAGTGGAGCGCGTGCTTCGCGCGGCCCTGCCGTAGCATTACTCGAACACCGGCGTGAGCAGGCGAACGAGCTGATCGGGCTCGGCGAGGAACGCGTCATGGCCGTGATTGGAGGCCATCTCCCGGTAGTCGCACCTTGTGCCTGCGGCATTGATAATCGCCGCGAGGGAACGGACGTCCTCCGGCGGGAATAGCCAGTCCGTAGAGATGCCGACCAGCGTCAGGTGCGCCGTGATGCGCGAGTAAGCTACGTATGGAGTTTCGTGAGCACGGACGGGGTCGAAGATATCCATGGTTCGCGTAATTGAGATGTAGGAGTTGGCGTCGAATCGCGAGGTGAAGCTCTGACCTTGGTAGTCGAGATACCCGGCAACGTCGAAGCGCCCGTTCTGTCCAGCAGAGGTGGAGATCCACGGATTCTCATTACCATAGCGGTTTGGGCGCCGCGCAAACCGCTCTTCCAGCAGAGGTACGGACTTGTAGCTAACCATGCCGAGCGCACGGGCCAGGGCAAGACCTCCCTTGGGTCCGTCGCCGGGCTCGTAATAGCCATCCCTCCATGCAGGGTCCAGCATGATCGCTTGACGCTGGAGGTGATTCAGCCCTAACCCCATTGCACCTAAGGGAGCTACGCCGATGGAGATGGCCCGCGCCACTCGATCCGGATGGAGAATGGCCCATTCCAGCACCTGCATGCCGCCAATGGAGGCGCCTATCGCAAGTTTGAGACATGTGATTCCCAGATGGTCGATGAGCTTGACCTGCGCATTCACAATGTCTCGGATGCCGATGAGCGGAAATGTGGGGCCGTACGGCCTGCCTGTCGCGGGATCGATGGAGCCTGGGCCGGTAGATCCATAACAGGAACCGAAAATATTGATGCCAATCACGCAGTCACGCTCTAAGTCGAGCATGCCGCCGGGCAGAAACAGCTGCGGCCACCAGGCACCCACCTGTGCTGAGCCGGAGAGTGCGTGACAGACCAGCACGGCGTTGTCTCGCTCTGCATTCAGCTTGCCGTAGATAGCGTAATGCAGAGTGGGATTGACCAGGATTTCGCCGCTTTCGAGCGAAAGGACCTCGTTGATAAGGAAGTCCCCTTCAAAAGAAGGCTCAGGAATTGGGATGGGATCTTCCTCGGTCATTTCACCGCGATCCCGTTGGCGTTGGCGATCGCCTGGTTAAGGTCGTAAAGGATGTCGCGGACATCTTCTGTACCGATAGAAAGCCGGATCATCTCCGGTGTTACACCGGTGTCTGCCTGCTCCTCCACTGTGAGCTGCGAGTGGGTCGTAGACGCGGGATGGATGATCAGGGATTTCGAATCGCCGATGTTTGCAACGTGAGAAAACAGCTTAACGGAGTCAATCAGCTTCTTGCCGGCGTCGAAGGGTGAACCTGCACTTCCGCCCTTTATACCGAAGGTAAGCAGCGAGCTTTGACCGTTAGGCATGTACTTCTTCGCACGCTGATAGTATTTCGAGGTCTCGAGGCCGGGGTAGTTGACCCACTCGACCGCAGGATGTTGCTGGAGGTGCTTCGCGACCGCCAATGCATTCTGCGAGTGGCGCTCCATGCGCAGGTGCAGGGTTTCAAGACCTTGGAGCAGCAGGAATGCGCTGTGTGGCGAAAGCGAAGCTCCAGTGTCACGCAATCCTTCCACACGGGCTTTAATGATGAAAGCGATTGGGCCGAAGGCTTCCACATAAGAGAGTCCGTGGTAGGACGGATCTGGATTGATGAAGGAGGGGAAGCGGCCGGACGCCTTCCAGTCGAATTTGCCGGCGTCCACGATGATGCCACCGATGGTGGTTCCGTGACCTCCGATGAATTTGGTCGCGGAGTTGATCACGATGTCCGCGCCCCACTCAATAGGACGCACCAGCATCGCGGAGGCGGCGGTGTTGTCTACGACCAGAGGAAGCCCGTTCTCATGCGCAATTGCGGCGAGCGTTTCCAGATCGGCGATATCAAGCTTTGGGTTGCCGAGTGTCTCCGTATAGATAGCTCGGGTCTTCGGATTGATAGCCGCGCGTATGGCGTCAAAGTCATCCGTGTCGGCGAAGCGAACTGTGATGCCCATACGCGGCAGCGTGTAATGGAAGAGGTTATAGGTGCCACCATACAGCGATGTGGTTGAGACGATCTCCTCGCCCGCGCTGGCGAGCGTGAGAATCGTGAGAGTCTCGGCGGCCTGGCCCGAAGCGGTTGCAAGTCCCGCTACCCCGCCCTCCAGAGCCGCGACGCGCTTCTCAAAGACATCCGTGGTCGGATTCATGATCCGCGTGTAGACGTTCCCGAACTCCTGCAGCGCGAACAGCCGTGCAGCGTGGTCTGAGTCGTTGAAGACATAGGATGTCGTCTGGTAAATGGGCACCGCCCGCGACGTAGTTGCCGGGTCGACAACCTGTCCGGCGTGCAGAGCGAGCGTAGCGAGTTGCTGTGTTGGAGTATTCGATTCGTCGGGCATGGTGAAGCTCCTTGCTCAATGTAGGGGATCAGATAGAGAAGATCCGGCCAAAAGCGCAAACGGCCCCCTGTCCTGAGGAGGATCATGGGCCGTTTGAGATTCGTTTCCGACTGCTACTTAAGTCCTCGGATACTCCGGCACACTCACGCTTGATGCCCCATACAAACTACATCTTGGCGCGAATGGAAGAGGCAGTCATCGACGAGGAGTATACAGCAGCGGTTCTAGAAATGCAGACCGCCGCCGCAGATGAGGACCTCCCCGGTGACGTAATCGGAGAGCGGAGAGCAGAAGAAGAGAACGGCGTTAGCAGCCTCTTGCGGTGTGCCAAGCCGCCCGAGTGGGCAGGAAGCGACTAAGGCATCGAGCGCCTGGGCAGGGAGGCCGATCTTGATCTCCTGGCCGCGAACGCTCAGGGTTGAGTGTCCTGTAGCAGGCTGGACCAGGCGGGTTTCGATCAGTCCGAACCCCACCGCGTTGACATTGACGTTGTAGCGTCCCCACTCCTTCGCGAGCGTCTTGGTGAGTCCAATCACTCCAGCCTTGGCGGAGGAGTACGCAGCCTGGCCGGGATTTCCATCAGTTCCCGCGATGGAAGTGATGTTCACGACTTTGCGCATGACTCGCCTGCCCGCGGCGGCTTCCGCTTTCGCCGCAGAGCGAATGGACTCCGAAGCAGCGCGGAGAATACGAAACGGGGTGACCAGATGTATGTCGAGCATGGCTTGGAATTGCTGGTCCGTCATCTTCTGGATGACGGTGTCCCACGTGTATCCGGCGTTATTCACGATGATGTCAAGGCCGCCAAAGGCGGACAGAGTCGCACTTACGAGCGCGGCGGGGAAGTCGGGCTCGGTAATGTCCCCGGCAAAGTGGCGCAGACGTTCAGCCTGGCCCAGTTCCGCCGCGGTCCGATCGAGCAGCTCCGCGTCTACATCGTTGAGCATGACGTTAGCTCCGGAACCGAGCAGTGCCGAAGCAATGGCGCGGCCAATCCCTCGAGCTGAGCCGGTCACCAGTGCCGTGCGGCCTTCGAGCGTGAACGACATGGAAGTGGGTCCTCCGGAGCCCCTGGCGCGGATTATAGCGAGAGCGGGTGGATGCGGACCGGCGTCGTCGTTTTGTGTGCCGTTAGTGAATCGAGCCGGTCGCGTATGTCCGCACGGAGGAGATCGATGTCGATGTTTCCGAAACATGGTTCATACGGCTCCAGGCGCCGAAGTGCTGCACTCAGCAGTCCGCTGGCTCCTACGCGGTTGTCGTTACGCTTCAGGTGCTCGAACGCGGCTGTGATCTGAATCAAGGCCTGCAGGAAGGTGCGCTGCGGTTCGGTCGCAGCGAGCCAGACTGTCTCCCAGGCTTCATGCGCCTCGAAGTATTCGCCGGTGTTATAAAGCCGAAGGCCTTCAGCCAATGGGCCGGAAGTCCAGTCCAATCTCATGGATTCAGGTTAGAGCAGCACGCGTGCCTTCATTTCGATTCACAGTCTCTCTGCAGTTCGGCCCTGCCACTCACATCTAGTTCCGGAGTTCGAGAACTCCTGGCGACGTGGGCAGCACTTGCAGGACCTACATCACCCGCCAGCTTCGATGCCCTCGGATCTGGTCGATTCAGGACAAGGTCGACGGCTGCCAAATAGCAGCAGAATGGCCCCGGAAGTATCCGGGGCCACTTATTTGAAGCTGAATCGGGTTAGGCTTTCGCTTCCGCCAGGACAGGCTCAGACGAAGCCGCCGCAGTGCTGTTTGTCGTCGCACCGCCCTTGGTGTCGCCCGGCTTGCGGATATCGATGCCACCCTTGAAGTAGGCGCCGTCCTCGATCGAGATGCGTGCCGCCGCGACGTCTCCAGTGAGAGACCCTTCGCTGCGAATGTCAACGCGGTCGCTGGCATTGATGTTGCCGCGAACCTTACCGAGTACGACAACCTCGCGGGCAAGAATATTGGCCGCCACCTGGCCGTTGCGGCCCACGGTCACGCGATTGCCCGGCAGGTTGATGGAGCCCTCCACCTTGCCGTCGATATAGAGAGATTCCGATCCTGTGACCTCGCCCTTGACCACAAGCGATTTGCCGATGGTGGCCTGTTCGCCCGAGGCAGAAGGAGTCGATGTAACGCCGGTAGCCGCGGGGCGTGCGGCTCCTGAATCAAAGGAGGCAGGCGAGGCGGCAGGTGTCGCAGGACGCGCGGGCTCAGGGGTAGCGGGGGGATTCGGTCCGGTCTGGTTCGGTTTCCACATGATTTGGGTGATTTCCTTTCGTGATGCCTCGGTTCGTTCGTTGCCCTGGAATGCGGTCTGAAGGCCAGAAGAGCAGCAGCGTCAGACGCAGGTCTGGAACTCAATATCAGGATACTTTTCGGCAGAGTCGTACGAATGTGACCCGAATGGGGCACAAAGCCTGAATCCAAAAATCTGTGGGCGCCTGTTAGTGGATCAGCCTGAACCGTTCTCTTGCGCCCTCCGTTCACGATACTACTCCGCCTGCCCCGGCGGAAACGCAAGAGTTCTGCAAAAGTAGGCACCAAATGCATTACTCCCAAGTCGCCGTCCGGCTCCCCCGAAGACCAAAAGAAGGATTGATTGAGCCAAACTGAGGCGGTAGTCTGCGGGGAATGCAGAACTTCTCTTATGCTCCCGTGCGCCTGCTGAAGTGCATCCTTGCCATTCTGGTGCTTTCGTCGATTTGCCGCCTTCCCGCATGGGCGAAAGTGCATAGCGTCAGCTTCGGCGCGGCCCGCAAGGTGCCTTGGAGCCGACCAGATAGAACATCAAATCCGGGCACCTCGGCGTCTACCACCGTGCCCATGCTCAAGGTCCGGCCACTGGTGGTGGACGGCAAACAGAAGGAATGGACAACGGGAGACGCCCACGATGTAACGGATCGCAGCTTCACCATTCGCAGAGCGATGCGGCTCAACGACCGGTTGCCCGGCGATTCTTCTGCGCGTTGGAGCTGGCAGCCCGGACCGTGGCTGTTGGTGGACCGGACCACGGGTCACGTCACCGCGCTCCACCTTCCAGACTTTGACGATGGTATTTCCGAAGCTGTCTGGTACCGGGATTATGCGGCGTACTGCGGCACCAGCAACACCGCGAAGGGTGGTCTGTTCGCGGTGGTGGCTCAGCTCGGCGTACGCCGGCCCGTGGTTCACAAGCAGATAGGGAAGTGGCCGATGCCTTCTCCGCCAGACCCCATCTGCCGCCCCGCGGAGTGGCAACGAGACCCCATGCGAGTCACGCTCCAGCCCGCAGACGGAGAGCCGACGACTTTTGCAGTCGTTGGCACGGCGTCTTTGATTGAGGATGGCGACTCCGACGATCAGGAGAAATGACTGGCAGCTGCTAGTTCGGAGCGCCGGAGATGTAAGCGTGCAGATGTCGAATCGTCTGCTCCTGCTCGCTCATAATGCAATTAACCAGGTCACCGATTGAAATCACGCCGACCACCCTGCCATGCTCTACGACGGCAAGATGGCGGAAATGTCGGTCTGTGATGATCCGGAGGCATTCTGCCACGGTGTTCTGTCGGGTAACACTCACGACCGGGCTGCTCATGATCTCCGAAACGGGCGTCTCTTTGGAGTGACGACCCTGCAGGATCACCTTGCGCGCATAGTCGCGCTCGGAAACTATGCCCAGGAGTTCGCCGCGCTCCATGACCAGCAACGCGCCGACTGCCTTCTCTGCCATCAATTCGATGGCTTCGTAGACAGACGCTTCCGGTGCAATGGAGAGAACTTCTGCCGGCTTCTGTCTCAACACAGCGCCTACGGTGGTGGTCATCTCGCTCATCGGTTCACCTCGGGCCTCGAATTATCAGCCTATGGACGCAGGAGCGTCAAACGCAGTTTGTGCAGAAAAATCGCCGATTTATCATCGGGGAATGGAATCGCTGGACTGCCTCCTTCAGCAGGCCGAGGCCGCGCATGGACATCTTTGTGCAGGTCAGATACTTGGCGTTCGCCTCGCAATGCTGGGCTGTCGTCTCCTCGGGATTGATGACCCGCTCGGCAAACTGCACCGGGCAGATCGCAAGCGGCTGGTAACGTTTGTGGAAATCGACCGCTGCGCCACCGATGCTATAGCAGTCGTAACAGGGTGCCGTCTCGGCAAGCGGGCGCTCAAGTTTCGCGACTGGGGGAAAATGGCTGCGACATTCGTCGACCTTGGGCGACCCCCGATGGCAAACCTCGGACTCGAAGCAGTGGAGGGGGGGCGTGCCGTACGAATCGCAGCCAAGGAGTCCTCGAAACATCGGGCCCGAGAACTATATCCGGACCTCCAGAACCAGAATGCCCAACAAATGGCGGCATATCGCGAGATGCCCGACGATGAACTGTTCGCGTTGCAGTGGGTGAAGGTGTCGCTTCCGCCGAGCGAGATGCCAGGGTACAAAGCGGGCCGGATTACCTGCGAGAACTGTGGAGAGGGGATCAGTTTCGATCGGCACATTTTGGAAGAAGTTCTGGTCGAAGGCGTTGTTTCGCAACGCACCCTCTGCCGACCCTGCGCCGATCCCGAACTCCGGTATTACCAGCCAATCGACGCCTTGCAATAGACTTGGACTTCGATGGCCAACGGCTATTTCATCACGTTTGAGGGGCCGGACGGCTCCGGTAAGACTACGCAGCTTCGCCGGCTCGCGGAATGGCTCAGGTCCCGACAACACAAAGTCATCACATTACGCCAGCCTGGTTCAACTGCTCTGGGAGATCGGCTCAGGGCTGTGCTTCTGGATTCCCGTTCCGAGACCGCTCTGGGTCCTCTGAGCCCCATGGCGGAGATGGCGCTGATGTTTGCCGACAGGGCTCAAGCGATTGCGGAGATTATCCAGCCGGCGCTGGCCGAAGGAGCGATTGTGCTCTGCGACAGGTTCACGGATTCCACAGAAGCCTACCAGGGAGGTGGCCGGCGCCTTGGAAGTGACCGTGTACTGCAGCTCCACCGCGCTATCTGCAACAATTTGCAACCGGATCTGACGATTCTGCTGCTGCCGCCCCTGCCTACATCGCTTGCTCGTGCACGCAGGCGAAACCAGCGCAATGCTCAAAAGGACGGGACGGATGAGAATCGCTTCGAGAGAGAGCCGGACGACTTCTACGCCCGTATTCACGACGCTTACGAGGCAATCGCCGCCCGCGAACCACAGCGTGTTTGCGTGCTCGGTGAGACGGACTCGGACAACTCGATTGAAGCCATCGAACTTCGGATCCGCGCCCTTTTGTCTGATCGCGTCCCAGCCCTTGCTCTCCGCTAGCGATCCCTATCGGCTGGAACTTCGCCCTCGAGGTTGGCGCAACTCCTCCAAATCGCATCTTAACTAACGGTTCGGGTGTCGACGCGAACTTTCCGCGAATCTTGTGATGCCCTTGGAGGGATCGATGGTGCTCATTATCTTTCTGCTTTTTGTTGCAGTGTTTCTGATTTCCGGCGTGTTCCTGTCTTTGGAGGCGAAGCGCAAGCGAGCGGGCCAGAGCGCAATCCACTCCGGGCAAATGCCCGGCTACCAGCCTCGAATCAGGCGGTCCAACCGCGAAGAAGATTAATGGGCGTCGCCGCCTTTTCGGCGGAAGTCCCACAGAGGCGGGGCGTCGGCGCGGAAAGTTACCGTCAGGCTTCCCTCATCTCCCTCGTGGAGAACTGGGCCTGAACTTTTCTGGTCCGCTTTGGAGGGTTGGCTCCAGGTGAGATTGGTGGCACCATTACCGATCACCTTGAATCTGTAGTGGTACTCCTCGCCGGGCTTGAGTTGCTGCACTCCGAAGCTTGCAGACGGATAGTCCAGCTCGACCAGGCTGACCGGAGTCTGGCCGCGATTGGCGAGCGTGGCCGTAATCATCGCGGAATGGCAGCCTGAACTCAGAAGACAACCTACTGCCGCAATTCCGATCCAGAGCGCGCGCATCTGCCACCAGCCTAGCACCTCCTTATTCTGAGCACCTGCATGGCAGCCTTCATCAAGCTGCCCCTGAAACGCGGAGTCCGGACCCGCTGCATACGTATTTGCGCGTTTCGATACAATAGCGGGGATGGCAGATCACGAGGCAGGCAAGCCAGCCCTTGGGCAGGCGGCCGCGACGGCCGTGCCGGACGCGTGGCTCAGAACCGAGCTCGCACGGCATCCGGAGCGCCCATATCCCATGGATTTCATCGAGGCACTTTTCACCGACTTCAGCGAGATCCACGGAGACCGGAGCTTCGGCGACGATCCGGCGATGGCCTGCGGAATGGCGTTGTTTCACGAGCGCCCCGTCATGGTGATCGGGAACCTGAAGGGGCGGACATTGAAGGACCGCCTCGCCCGCAAGTTCGGTTCGCCCGATCCGGAGGGCTATAGGAAAGCCCTTCGCTGCATGCGGATCGCGGAAAAATTTGGACGGCCGGTGTTCACGTTTTTGGATCTCGCCGGCGCAAATCCCGGCATCGGAGCCGAGGAGCGCGGACAAGGCGAAGCAATCGCGCGCAATCTGCTTGAGATGTCTCGTCTGCGCGTTCCCACCATCGCCACCATTACGGGCGAGGGTGGCTCGGGTGGCGCCTTGGCGCTGGCTGTGGCGGATCGAGTGGTCATGATGGAGAACGCGATCTACACCGTCATCTCGCCTGAGGGTTGCGCCTCGATCATGTGGAAGGACGCCTCCAGAAAACAGCAGGCGGCTGCCGCGCTGCGCTACACCGCATTCAATGCCAGAGAGCTAGGCTGCGTTGATGACGTCATCAGCGAGCCCGAAGGGGGCAGCCACAAGGATCCGGCATGCGCCGTAGAAATGCTGGATAGCCGGTTGCAATTTCATCTGGCGCAGCTCGACAGGATGCCTGTCAGCGAAATGCTCTCGCGCCGATACGACAAGTTCCGCAACATTGCGCAGTTCTATACCTCTTCAAACACTGTCTCCTCCACGCCTGCATAGACGGACCTCACGTGCCAGTCTCCGCCTGTGTCGCATCGCCTATTAGCATCGAAGAAGGCCCATGCAGCCGATACCGCCGCCTACTACAGCGACCCCCCCGCCGCCGTTGCCGTCAGCGGGGGCTTCACTGCAGTCTGCGCACACTATTCGCTCCAGATCGCGTTCGAGCCGCATTGCACTGTTCTTTGCTTGCGTGATTTGGTACAGGATCGCTGCCGGCCTTGCGTCCAGTTCGGCGAATGGGTTCGCGGTTCGGTTCGATCTTGCAGCCGGGCAGCCGCTCATTGAAGCTGTGGCCTTGCTGTTTCTGGTTCTGCTGGGGCTCGCCGTCCTGCGAACGATGGAACGCACCCTCATCCCGCTTCGGCTGAATCTAGGCCTGCCATCGAGGATGACTGCCCGGGAGGAGTGGTCGCTGGGAGCGGCTCTCGGCTGGGCGGTAGCTGCGGGCTCCGCTCTTATCTTGGTCCTAACGAAATCCCTCAACGTCCAGCTTTGGACCTCGCCCCATGCTTTCGTGTTACTCGGCCTCGGGGCTGCGGCCCTGGCGCTGAGTACTCTTGCCAAACTGCTTGCGATCTACGGCTACGGCTTTCAGCACATCATTGAGGCAAGCGGCCCCGTGAGAGCAACCGTCGTCCTGCTGATCCTGGTTGGCCTGGATGCAGCGACAACTCCCACCCCATATGGGACGGCAGATGGTGTTCGGGTGCTGGTCGCAGTACTGGCCGCCCTGGTGTTCTGCCTTTGCTGGTTGCGCAGCCGTGGCCTATGGCTGGGCTGGGGCATGTGGTTCGGCTGGTCCGCATCCACGGCTCTGCTTTTCGGACTGCCGCTGGGCGCCAGTTTTCCGGAAACAGCAGTTGTGGATGCGCGTGTATCTGGCCCATTGTGGGTTACCGGCGGCTTCTACGGGCCAGCGGCCTCCATCCTGCTCGGCCTGCTGCTGATCTGTTCCATCCCGCTCTTGATCCGACTCAGCGATGAATATGCCTGGCTCTATACCCGTCAACCCCTTGTCCCGGCGGGGATTCCCGTTGAGATCCCACCCCCTGCCGCACATGAGACGCTCGAACCTTCTCCAGCTCCGCCTCCACCGCTCGTTCAGATTCAACCAGTTGCAGCCTCTCCTCTGACCCAGGACGGATCCTCCCACTAGTCGCTGCCGAAACGTACCCATGCGAACCTTTACGGCATCCCACACAGGTAGAAGCAGACTCGCTCCTCCTTTCTCTTGCAAAACACGCTCAACAGGGTGCAAGATTCGGGAGTAAGAGGTGTAGGGCCATGTCCCCACGTCCGGCACGTTACTCTTCCGTTCATGCGATCGCAGTCACGATACTAGGTGCCGGTGCGCTCTGTGCAGTGTGCTCTGGCCATGCCCGAGCCCAGGTCTTCGTCGTTGGCGAGAAAAGTGCGACTGCCGACGTCTCCACTGACTTCCGACCAACGCGGGTTCAGCTGCCGACTGCGCCGATTACGGAGCGAGGCCGCCGGGAGCTCATCCGGAACCTTGAGGCGGAACAAGGCTTCGCTCACCGTCCGCTTCCATTAGGCGAAAACATCACCTTAATGGCCAACGGCCAACTGACTCCCGGTGGCGAACTGTACAAGCAGATGCTCTATAAGAAGGGTCAGGTCGCTGGCGCGGGAGAGAGGGTGGCCATCACGGCGGTGCAGGTCAAGCCCGACCGAATCATCCTTGACCTTAATGGCGGGCCTCACCTGAAGCATCGCTTCCTGAGGCATATAGAACTCGGGGATACACCACTCGCTCCTGACGACGGCGCTCAGGTGAGCGGCTGCCGCGTGACTCTTGTGTTCGAGGGCGGCTTACCGGACGTGAGCGCCCCTGAAGTCAAGGCTCTCCTCGATCCCTTGATCGACTTCGGTGTGAAGACCTCCGTGCAGGCCTACGCGGATACACTGCCCTCCTTCCTGAAGGACGCAATCGCCCATCATGACGTTCTCGTCGGTATGAATCGCATGATGGTACTCGCCGCAATGGGGCCGCCGCTCTCAAAGACTCGTGAACTAGAGGAAGGCTCTGCCGACCGCCATTACGAAGAGTGGATCTACGGCCAGGTACCTCAGACCGTCCGTTTCGTCCGCCTTGAAGGGGATCGTGTGACACAAGTCCGCGTTGCCGCGCTGGGTCAGCCCATCGCGGTACACGATCAGGATGAGATGGAGGGCTACTTCGGAAATGGGGATCCTGCGGCACGACGAGTCGTCGCTATGGGAGATGCGCCTGTTGGCGACGGGGAGGCAGCCACCGCTTCCAAGCCGACGATTCTCAAGCCCGGAGAAGAGGCTCCTGGGGGTGATCAGCGCGTGAAACTACCTCCGGCAGATGCCGACTCGGGCGCATCCGACCCTCCCTCGGGTGGAGGGACCGTGCCGGCGCATCCAGAAGATGCGCCAAGTGCTCCTGTGCGCTAGACATTTGCAACGCAACCTGCTGAAAATAATTACCGAATCCAGCATAATCCACGCCTCCTGGGATCGCGCTCGCATCTAACTTCACGGGCGTCAGAGCGCCAAGGAGATCGAATGAAACGGACTCACCTGCTTTATAAATTTTCTGTAGCAGCGCTGGCGCCAGTGCTCGCGCTTGCGATCGGCGCCAGTGCTTATGCCCAGGACCACGACCGCGATAATCACCAGAGTGGTCAGCGGGATGACCGCAACTACCAGGGCAACGACAACCAGCGCTCGTATCAGGGCAACGATAGTCAGCGTTCCAACCAGGGCAACTACCAGCAGCGAAATGACGACCGCCACTACAACCAGGGCAACGGCTACGGCAACCAAGGCAACGGCTACGGCCGAGACTTCCATTTCGACAATAGCCATCGCGACCGTTTCGAGCAGCACTATCGGCGAGATGCCGACCGCTGGCGGGATCGTCACGACCGAGCCAGGTTCGCACCCGGCCAGAGAATTCCCTCTGGATACCGCATTCAGCCGGTGCCGCTGTCGTATTACCGTGGCGCACCGCCTCCGCCGCGCGGATACCGGTATGGCTACTATCAGGGCTACGTCGTGGCATACGACCCGACCACTCGCATGATCGGTGATGTGCTCGATCTAATCGGCGCTGCCGCAACCAGCCGCTAAAAGACGCGTTTATGCATCAAGGAGCCGCCGCTCGATGGGAGCAGCGGCTCCTTTTTGCTTAGTACGGCGTGAGAAGATAAGCACCATGGATTCATCTGGTTTCGCAGTTGCCATCATGGCCGCGGGTAAGGGCACTCGGCTCAAGAGCAAACGCCCGAAGGTACTTCACGAGGTCGGCGGTCGCGCTCTGCTTCTTCACGTGATTTCCGCAGCCGAAACTGTTGCTCCTGTAAAGGAAATCTTTTGCATCATCGGGCATGAAGCCGACCGGGTGCGAACGGCCGTCGCGGCCACTGGCGTTCACTTTGTCCTCCAGGCAGAGCAGCGGGGTACCGGTCATGCCCTGCAGGTGCTCAAAGCCGAGTTTGAGCTCTCCGGGGTTCCCATACCCAAGCATCTCCTCGTCCTTTCCGGCGATGTCCCGCTGATTCGCCCCGAAACCCTGACGGAACTCACCCGTTTCCATCTTGCTGAGCAGGCTGCGATGACCATCCTTACCGCCGTGCCTCCAGATCCGACTGGCTATGGCCGGGTACTGCGCACAGCACCTCAGTCGTCTGAGGTAAGCGCCATCGTGGAGCAGAAGTCCCTCAGGGCGGATCAACTCCATACGCCGGAAATCAACTCGGGCATTTATTGTTTCGAGACGGCTGCCCTCTTCAGCAAGCTGGACCAGCTCTCGACGAACAATGCGCATGGTGAGTACTACCTGACCGATGTCGCCGGTCTCCTCGTCGCCGATGGACAGCGTGTTGTCGCAATCCAGGCGGAGAGCGTCGACGAGGTGCTTGGCGCCAACACTATCGCGGAGATGATGCATCTGGATGCCTCAATGCGTGCCTCCACCGCCCGCCGACTCATGTCACAGGGTGTCACGATTTTTCGGCCGGAGACATGCATCATCGATTCTCAGGTAGAGGTCGGCGCCGATACCGTGATCGAACCCTTCACCCAACTTCTAGGTTCCACACGCATCGGCTCGGATTGTCGCATCCGCTCCTACTCTGTCATCCAGAACTCAACTTTAGCGGATGAGGTTACCATCCGGAACGGATGCATTCTGGATGGCGCAGAGGTTTCCAATGCTGCCGTCATTGGTCCCTACTCGCACCTGCGGCCCGAGAGCCGCATCGGCGAGGGCGCCCACGTCGGCAATTTCTGCGAGACCAAGAAAACTACGCTTGGACGCGGAGCCAAGGCCAACCACCTCACCTATCTTGGCGATGCATCGATTGGCGAAGGCACTAACATCGGCGCCGGTGTCATTACCTGCAACTATGACGGCGTGCACAAACACGGAACCCATATAGGCGCTCGATCCTTCATCGGTTCGGACTCCACGCTGGTTGCGCCTTTGAACATAGGATCTGGCGCCTATGTCGCCGCAGGGTCATGCATTACGGAGGATGTGCCGGACGACGCGCTTGCTCTGGGTCGCGCGCACCAGGTGACGAAGGAAGCCTGGGCCGCTCGCCGGCGCGAGAGCCATCCTCCCGCGAAGAAGCCTTGAGTCGGCTTTCGCCTCGCAGCATCCACATCGACCGTTAGGCGATGGCGATCAAGCCCTATCCACATGCTCGTGAATGAACTGATTGCGGAATTTACCGTTCGGATCGAACTCACGCGTGAGCGCGCGGAAATCGCTGATACGCGGATAGAGAGCCTGGATCTTTTCAACTCCGAGAGTGAACAATTTGCCCCAATGTGGGCGCGCCTGGAAGGGTGCAAGCTTCGCCTCAATCTGCGGCAGAAGGTTCATCACGGGGCTAATCTCCGGCTTCCAGGTAAAGTGAATCGCGAGTGAAGGCCGCTGGTACGCCATACTCATCCACAGGTCATCGCCCGCGACGGCTCGCAGTTCAGTAATGAACAGGTGAGGCTTGATCTGATCGCGCAGAGACTCGATGGCACGCACTGCCTCATAACCGCGCTCGAATGGAACGAAGTACTCGCTCTGCAACTCCTGCCCGCTCGAAGGAGTGAAGTTCATCTTGAAGTGCGGCAGCCGTTCATACCAAGGGCCGGGCGAGTTGAGCTGATCCGTGCAAGCCTCCGCGGGATGATCCGGGATGGGGTGTAGCTTTTTCGCAGCCAGCGTGGAACTGTAGAAAGTCGGCAGCGGCGTCGGGACCCCGCACCCGTCCACTCGGCGCTTAATCCAGAGCTCTCCGGCACGCTCATTCTGCCAGTCCGTGAAGATTGAAACGCTGTAACCGGCTGCCATAATCTCTTCGAAGTTCTGTTCCAACTCACGGAACGGCAGGCCTTGATAGACCACCTGGGCGACTTCAAACCGCGGTTGTAATGCGAGAGTGATGTGCGTGACGACACCAATAACTCCAAGGTTCACCACTGCACCTGCAAACCTGTCGCCGTCCTTTGCGCGCGAGAACGTGTGGACCGCGCCGTCCGCTGCGACAAATTCAATCGCGAGAACCTCGGTCGCCAGATTCCCATTGAGCATGCCGGAGCCATGGGTGGCAGTTGCGACGGCGCCCCCGACAGAGATGTGCGGGAGGGAAGCCAGGTTGTGCAGCGCATAGCCTTCCGCGTCGATCACTTCAGCAAGATCCCCGTATCGAATGCCCGCGCCCACCGTGACACTCTGTCCATCGGGAGCGATGCTGATGTCCTTGAGCTTGAGCGTGGAGATCTGCGCGACCTCGGAATCGGCGATGTGGTTGAAGCAGTGGCGCGTTCCCAGCGCTCGCACTGCGCTCACGCTGCGGACCGCATTCTGCACCTCCGCCACGGTTACCGGCTGGAATACCCTGCTACAGGAGTAGTGGTAATTGCCCGACCAGTTCGTGCGTGGCACACCATCATCGGCCGACGCACTGCGTGCGGTGAACGAATGAGCAGTCATTGCGACGGCAAATCCCAACCCGTCGCGACATGGCGATACTTTGGTTCGAAGCCAAGTCCACGCGCCACATTCAGCAGCTTGTCGAACTCCAGGCTGATGGTTGCGCCCGCCTTCTGCGTCACCTCATCTTCAAGCGGCAGATCGAAATCGTCCGCACCATACAGCAGTCCTTCCAGTGCGCGTTCATTCTGGGTCAACACCGAGGTGCGGATGCGGGATATGTTATCGAGATAGATCCGGCTGAGAGCAAGATGCCGAAGGTACTCCTGAGTGGTAATCTCAATTCCGCCGAGTTGGGTGAAATACGGCTTGTAGGTCCAGCACAAGAAGCTGGCCAAGCCCGGATTCTCACCTTGAATCCCGTCCTGAAAGTTACGCGTACGTTCCAGGTGTTCGATCCGCTCTTCAATGGTCTCGTCGAAGCCGATCACCATCGTCGCCGTGGTCCGCAGTTCCGATTCGATCACAGCACGTTGAGCCTCAAAGTATTGCGCAACCGTGTACTTGAATTTGCTGTGACGCCGACGGAAGGATTCAGTCAGAATCTCTGACCCGCCTCCGGTAATCCACCGCACGCCCGCAGCCTTCAGGCGTTCAGCCGCTGCGGCGTAGCTGAGCTTCGCGTGGTCCGCAAGATACATGAATTCAGCAATCGTCAGAGCATAGAACTCGATCCGGTCCCCGTAGCGGTCGCGAATGGCGTGAAACAAATCGCAGTAGTAGTCGAGCGGCAGCTGAGGGTTGAAGCCTCCATTAAAGGCCACCAGATCGCCTCCCATTGCGATCAGCTCCTCAATCTTCGCAAACACCTGCTCCTGCGACAGGACATAGCCGCCTTCCTGTCCGGGAAGCTTGTAGAAGGCGCAATAATCACACTGGGCAACGCAGACATTCGTGTAATTGATGATCCGCATCACCATGTAAGTACAGCTCTGCGGATCGTGATGTCGGGCGCGGACCAAAGAGGCCATCTGACGCAACTCGGCATCCGAAGCCTCCCGCCAGAGCGTCAGGGCGTCGCCAGCGTTAATGCGCTGGCCTGATTCGACCTTGCGGCGAACGTCTATCACGGCTGAGGCGGTGGCAGGCACAGCTGTATTCTATCGCCTCGAAACCAGCATTCAGCCTTCCAGCACTTGCTGCGCCGCCCGCATCCCGGATCGCAGAGCAGCATGCACAGTACCCCAGTGTCCGGTGGTATCCGTGTGTTCGCCCGCAAAGTAAAGAGTTTGCTCTAACGGCAAAGTCATCTTGGAGCAGGCATCCAAGGCTCTCGCCGGCACATAGCTGTAGCTGCCAAAGCTGAGGCCGTCTCGCTGCCAGTCATGACTATAGGTGTCAACGAGCCTATCGCGGATGGCTTCAGCCGGAAGAGAGAAGATTTCCGCGAGCGAATCGCACGCCATCTCGCCAAGCTTAGCGGGCGGCAGGTTCGCCAGCTGCTCTGAACGAGGGCCGCCTATCCAGCCAGTGATCGTGTTGGACGGCTGCGGCAGCGGCGTCCACCAGACCGGCGGTACGGACTCAAACGAGAATAGAAAGCTGAAGTCACCATCCGCAACAGCACCATTACCGGGAGTTACCCAGAACTTCTCGCGGAACAGCAGCGTAAACCGGCGAGCGTTGCCCATTCGCAGCCGTCTCGATTCCAGAACCGGCGCAGGTGCGGGCACGAACTCGACCGATCCCTGCTGCAGAACGCCCAGTGGCAGCGTGATCACTGCCTGTCTTGCCGTGTGCTTGACCGGCTGACCGGCAACGCTGGCGAAAGCCTCTACCCCTCCGGCATTCCATTCCACGCGCTCTACAAGATGGTTCAGGTGCAGGCTGCCGCCTGCTGCCAGGAATCTCTCACACAAGTACTTGGGCAGCAGGTCGTATCCGTCGCGTATGCGAAAGAGCCGGTCACCCTCGATTTCGTCCTCGGCAGTCTGCTGCATGCCAAGCGAGTGCACGCCAATCACGCGATGGTCCGCAGCATTAAAGCCCTCCACGTACCCGATCGCACTTTTGCGAAGCTCTTCTGGTATGTGATTCCGGTCCAGGTATTCGGAAAACGGAATGTCTGGTCCGAGATAGCTTTCCAGACCATCGAGCACTGGGATGGACTCGTCCTGCGGGCTGGCAACTGACGGAGTGGCGCGAAGCTGGCCCTCCTCGAACCGCAGTGTCGGTCCGTCGAGCTCGTAAGTCTCTAAGTGCGACTCTTCAATCAACGACCAGAGCTCCGGCGGCCGGCCGTGGATAAACTCTGCACCCAACTCCAGGACCTCACCGCTCTCGCGGACAGTAAAGATGCGGCCCCCGACGCGAGAGCTGGCCTCCAGGAGGCCGACAGTCCGGCCAGCCTCCGCAAGATTCCGGGCAGCGGCAAGCCCTGCCATTCCAGCGCCTATGACGAGAATGTCTGCAGATGAGGTTTGCATCCCCGCTTGGATGCGCGGCTCGACAAAAAGGCGGAGCTTTTTCGCTCCGCCTAATTAGGAATTCAAGCCGCTTTCTTGTGGCTGGCGCCCGTTTTACTGGATGAGCTCCCGCTGCGTGCTCCCGCAGAGGTGGCCCGCCCCATTGCGCTACTTCGTCCCGAACTCCTGCTAGTTGACGAAGCGCTTCGGCCCATGGAACTCCGTCCGGAACTGCTCGAACCGGATCTGCCGGAATGACTCGCCGAACCGGATCTGGGGGAATGAGTGGTCAAAGTTCGGCTGGATGAGGTGCTCCGGCCCGACGCGTGCTCGTCTTCAGGGTAGATCAGCTTATTGAAGTTGCTCCGAGCGCCTCCCGCCGTCTTCTCCTGGTAGATCAGTTCCAGCCCATTCTGGTCGAACTTATCGAAAAACTCATCCCATGAGATCTCCTGCAGGTTCCCGTCCTTGTTATTTCTCGCTTTTGGAAAGGCGAAGCGCAGGATCCCGGTCTGCTTGCCCTTGGCTGTGCTGGCGTCTTCTGCGGGCACCGCGCCCCGCGACTCCGCCCAATTGCGAATTGTGTCGTGATCCTGGGTCGTCTTTGAAAGTGCCATTGCTGCACCTCGTGAAGAGATACGTGCTGCACAAGATGGAATGTTCTGCTGCAAATGAGGTTGCATGTTTGTAGATCGCCGCACTTCGTACGAGAAAATTGCTTTGCCTGACAGGATAGAATCTTGCCATGAGCGAGGTGCAGGGTTCGGCCCCGGCCGCTGACGCGGAGACATCAGAAGCTGGCAATGGCCAGAAGTACACGCGGCATTATCCCTATTCGTCCACAGTGGTTCTCAATTACCTGATGACCGGGCCCGACTCGGAAAAGGAAACGCGTCATCTTGCCTTCTCTCTCGAGCAGGGCATGACGTATACGCCGGGAGACGCCATTGGCGTACTGCCGGAAAACCGGGCCGAGTCGGTCGCGGAGGTGCTGGAGGCGCTCGGCTTCACGGGCGATGAGCGCGTCCTTGATCACTACAAGGTGGAGATCAGCTTCGAAGAGGCTTTGCGCAACCGCCTCTCGATTGGCAAGCTCGCGCGCGGAAGTGTTGGACTTTACGCGAAGCTCCCGGAAGCGAAGAACTGCGGCGGTAAAGGCTTCGGCGCGCTGAACGCGCTCTGTGGCCCTGCCAATAGAACCCTGGCTGAAGAGTACTGCTGGGGCCGTGAGTTCATCGACCTACTCCACGATTTTCCCGGTGTCGTAACCGAGCCGCAGCAGCTCTTCCATGTTCTTCAGCGGCTCGTGCCTCGCCTCTACTCCATCTCCTCCAGCCACTTGGTTCATCCAGACACTGCGGAGACGACTGTTCGGGTCATCCGTTATGAGAGCCATGGCCGCGAGCGTCAAGGAGTCGCCAGCGGGCAACTCGGAGAACGCGCAGAGGTTGGCACAGTCCTTCCAGTCTTCCTGCACTCCAACCAGAATTTCAGGCTGCCCGAGGACAATTCCTTGCCGGTGATCATGGTGGGGCCAGGCACCGGCGTCGCCCCGTTCCGAGCGTTTCTGGAGCATCGCCAGAGGCTTGGCGCAACCGGGCACAACTGGCTGTTCTTCGGCGACCAGCGTCGCAACTCCGACTTCCTCTATGAAGATCAGTTTCTAGCTCTCCAGCGCGACGGCGTCCTCACCCGCCTGGATACTGCCTTCTCTCGCGATCAGGCCCACAAGATCTACGTTCAGGACCGTATGCGCGAGCATGCTGCGGAGCTCTATGCGTGGCTCGAACAGGGAGCTTACTTCTACATCTGCGGCGATGCCACCCGCATGGCCAAATCCGTCGAAGAGGCGCTGCTGGATTCGATTGCAAAAGGGAAGAATGGCACGCTCGATCAAGCCTCGGAGTACCTCACAGCGATGAAGAAGCAGCACCGGTACCAGCGCGACGTCTATTGAATCGGTTCGCCGGTCAGACGCGCAGATAGTCCGGACGCCAACTCTGGATCGCCTGTTTGATCTGTTTCGGCGCGAGATTCTCATCCAGCGTACGGCGAACCATCTCCGGCAGTTCAGCGTCCGCAACAAATCGGAGCGCGATGATCTGGCGGATCGAAAGTGCTTGGCTCCGCGCCAGCAGGTCCGCAGGAAGCAGTGCATGAAAGCGAAGCTTCTCCTCGAGCCGAATGACCCTATCCTGGGCAGTCAACGAGTGTTGCCGCGCCCGGCCAACCTCCATGAAAAGCACGAGAGAGAGGAAGACCCACCACAGAAACAATGCGCGTTGCTCCGGCCAGTGATGAATCGTCTCGTAGATCGAAACGATGATGTTCGCCAGCATCGCCGGAGCGATGAAGAAGTGCCACACAGGGTCGAACCGGACGTGATTCTGGTAGCTCTGCGATTCAGGCATTCAAGATCCTTCTATATGGGATGGGTGAGCGTCAGGCCGATGATACTCTACGCGTCCTGCTCCCCCGAGTCCTGACATCGATTACGCTCGGAAAGATGAAGTCTGCCATCAGCAACAAGAAGCGCATCGGAGTCCACCTTGGCACAGCCGGCGGATGCTGGACTGCCGTCAACCGAGCGGTGGACGCTGCGGCGAACACATTTCAGATATTCTCCTCCAGCCCGCGCATGTGGCGTCCGAGCCAGATCAAGCCGGAAGATGCCAATAAAATGCGCGAGCTGCGCGCGCGCCACGACATCGGCCCGGTTTCAATCCACGCCAGCTATCTGATCAACCTGTGCAGCCAGACCGAGGCTGTCCGCGCGAACTCCATCGTCGCGTTCCGGGGCGAGGTGGAACGCGCCCTCGCTTTAGGAGCCGAGTACCTCGTGCTTCATCCCGGAAGCTGGAAAGGGCTCACACGCGACGAGGGACTTCGCCTCGCCGGACAGTCGATCGAGCGCGCCATTGACGGCCTGCCTTGGCAGGACGCAGCCTTCCGCATTCTGATCGAGAACACGGCCGGCGCCGAGTTCTCGCTTGGAAGCAAGCTGGAGCAGGTGGCCGAACTGGTGGAGTGCCTTCGGCCATGCGCTCCAGTCGGCGTCTGCCTGGATACTTGCCACGTCCACGTTGCCGGCTACGACATTGTTTCCGAGGACGGTTACACCGAAACCATGCTGTTGGTCCGCGACACTGTCGGCTTTGAAAACGTGAAGGTCTGGCACTGCAATGACGCCAAGGCGGCCTTCGGCTCCAAACTGGACCGCCACGAACATATCGGCGAGGGCACCATCGGACCCGCAGCGTTCAAGCGGCTTCTGCACGACGACCGCTTCGCCCACTGCGCCTTCATCGCCGAAACTCCGGTGGACGCACCCGGCGACGAGGCTCGCAATGTGGGTGTGTTACGCACGCTTGCCGCGGGTTGATTCACAGGCCCGAAACTAACTGCGCGACTGCGGCAGCCGCACGTGGAACTCCGTATTCCCAGGCTGTGAAGAGAAGTTCACGGTTCCTCCGTACTGTTCCACGATCCGTTGCACGATGCCGAGGCCCAACCCGGTTCCTACGCCTGCTTCCTTGGTGGTGTAGAACGGATCGAAGATGTGCGCCTGGATCTCGGCCGGAATCCCAGGACCGTTGTCGCCGATCGTTACGCACAAGTAGCCCCGCCGCTGGCCGTCCTTGCCGGTGGCCTCTTCCGCCCAGGTCCGAATGCGGATGTGCCCATTCTGCTCGACCGCGTCGATCGCGTTGTCCAGCAGGTTGGTCCAGACCTGGTTCAGACCGGAGCATTCGCTCTGCAGCGTCGGCAGGTCGGCGCCGAAATCCTTCTCCAGTGTGAGCTGTTTCTCGCGCATCTTGTGGGCCAGAATCACCAGAGTCGCGTGAATGCTCTCGTTGATATTGATTGTCTGCTTCTTGCCCTTGCCCTCGTACGCGTAGGACTTCACCGCCTTCACCAGATCGGAGACGCGTCCCACGCTCTCCTCAATGGTCCCAACAAGCTGAAGGCTCGAGACCAGTGCCTCGAGCCAGCTCAGTGCGTCGGAAAATGCAGGTCCCGGAAATGCTTCGCGGGCGCATTGCAGATCCCCTGATGTCATTCCCATGGAGACCAAAGTAGGAGCGAGTCGCCAGGCATCCTCAACGTCCGCCGCTTCCATCCAAGTCGCCAATTCCTCCTCGGCATCGCTCTGCTCGAGCGAGTTCATGGGCGCGGGTTTTTCTTTGGAAAGCGCATACTTCTGCAGCTCGAACATGCACCCCTTCTGCTCGTCTGTCAGGTGGGCCTTCGCAAACTTTGCCGTCAATTGGTGCATGCGCAGCAGGTTCTCGCGAAGCTGGCTGGCTGCGCGGATTGCTGCAGAGCCGGGGTTGTTGAGCTCGTGCATCAGCCCTGCCGCAAGAGTGCCCAGGGATGCCATTTTCTCCTGCTGAGCGACCACGCTCTGGTACTTCTGGAAACGGATCGCCATATTGCCCAGTACCGCCCGGCGAACGCCAGGGCAGACGGTCATCAGTACCCAGAACTTCTGTTCGTCGAAGCGCAGCAGCTCGGATTGTTGGCTGGCAATTACGTTGCCGGCGTTTGGCACGTTCGCCAGCAGCGGCAACTCTCCAAATGCCGTACCTGCCTTCATTGTGGCCAGCAGGTGCTCGCGGCCGTCCGGCTGCGACTGCGAGATCCGGATCTCTCCGCTCAGCAAGATCCAGAAGTACTTGGGCTGATCGCCCTGTCTTGCGATGGTCTCGCCCGGCTCAACCCGAAGCTCTGTCCCATCCACCATGCAGTGCAGCTCGTCTTCGCTGAGCGACTCCAAAATAGGAACGGTTCGGAGTCTGGCGATGATGTCATCGCCCGATCGACGCGTTACGCCGCCCTGAGTTGGTTCTGTCACTGGTCTATTGGATTATGCAGTATGGCCGAACGCTTCGAAAATGCGTGGTGCCAAGGTGCTAAACCGGTGTTGCCGAAAGTGTTACTCCGCTTAGAGCGTGGCAAGGTACTGATGCATGAACTGCACTGAGATGGAGCCTTCGCCCACCGCTGACGCGCAGCGCTTCACGGAGTTGTAGCGGACATCGCCGGCCACAAATACGCCGGGAACGCTGGACTCCAGCAGATACGGATCGCGCTCCAGCCGCCATGAACCCGGCGCTTTGGTCTTCAGGTCCGGACCGGCGAGGATAAAACCTTTGGAATCTTTCGCGACTTCATTGGGCAGCCAGTCGGTCTTGGGCGCAGCCCCGATAAAGACGAAGAGCGACGTGGCGGGCCGGACCTGCTCGCCTTGAGGCGTTTTCAGCGTCAGGCTCTCCAGGTGGCCATCGCCGCACATAGCGGCAACCTCGGTCCGGGTTTCGACGATGATGTTCGAGGTGGCGGCGATCTGGTCGATCAGGTACTTGGACATGCTCTTTGCCAGCGACTCGCCCCGGACTAGCATGTGTACCTGCCGCGCGTAACGCGAGAAGTGCATGGCTGCCTGACCGGCGGAGTTCGCGCCCCCCACCAGATAAACGTCTTCATCGGCACAGGACATCGCCTCCGTCTTCGCAGCGCCGTAGTACACGCCGGCGCCTGTAAACCGGTCTGCCCCGGGAACCTCCAGCTTGCAATAGCTCACGCCGGTGGCAATCAAGGCTACGTGGCAGCTCAGCTCGCGGCCATCGCTCATCCGGCAGAGGTGGTAGCCTTTTTCCGAGCGCAAGCCGTCCACGCGCTGCGCCAGGAACTCCGCTCCCAGCCGGTTCGCCTGCAGATAGGCGCGCTTGGCGAGTTCATCGCCGCTCAAGCCCTGCGGGAATCCGAGGTAGTTTTCAATCCGGGAGCTCGATCCGGCCTGTCCGCCGACCGCCTCCGGCTCAACGATGAGCGTCCGCAGTCCCTCTGACGCTCCATACACACCTGCGGCCAGTCCCGCAGGTCCGGCCCCGACGACGATGATGTCGTAGAACTCTTCACTGGCCTCGGTGCGCAGCCCAATCCGGCGCGCCAGCTCCATCGGGCTCGGCTGCACTACGGCAGTGCCGTCTCCGAAGATCACCACCGGCAGCTTCGCATCATCCAGGCCCTTCTCTTTCAGTAGCCCAGTCGCCTCCGGTGACTGCTCCGGATCCATCCACTTGTACTCCACGCGGTTGCGCGAGAGGTAATTGCGGACCTCGTGATCGGCGGGTGACCAGCGGGTGCCGATCACGCGCACCCCCTCAAACGGTGGCTTGTAGCCCTGCTTCCACGATTCGAGCAGATCATCCAGCACCGGATAGAGCTTCTCCTCCGGCGGATCCCACGGCTTGTTCAAGTAATAGTGAATCTTGGCCGAATTGATAGCTCGAATGGCGGCTTCCGTATCGGCATATGCGGTCAGCAGCACGCGCTTCGCCTCGGGGTAGAGCTGCATGGCTTCCTGCAGAAACTCCACGCCGGTCATTCCGGGCATGCGCTGGTCGGAGAGGAAGAGTGCGACCGTCTCCTGGCGCTCCGTGAGCTGCCGGCAGATATCCAGGGCGGCCTGCCCGGAGGCGGCGCGAACGATGCGGTATTCCTGTCCGTAGTGACGGCGCAGGTCCTGGACGACTGCTTCGAGAACGCTGGTGTCGTCGTCAATGGCAAGGATGATCGGCTTCGGCATATACAGATCCGGTTTAATTCAGGAAAAGCGGCCGCTGGGCCGGGTTGAGTTCTTGTTGAGACACAGGCGACTAACTCGGATTGTAACCAGCTGTCCAGCCCACTGCCAGCGGCGCACCCAGAGGCAGGGCAGCACGGTCATGCAATCCGCTACTGTTCCCCGCAGGCGCAGGCCGCGAAACTCTTCGATGTGGTGTGCGACATGGCACAGGTGTAGGGCCTCCACGCGAGCTGCAGCAGAGCAGCGGGAACCTGTGTGGCGTAGCTGGAGATGTATGCCTGGCTCGCTGCGGTCGTTAAACTCGGGTCCGCCTGAAAGACATGGACCAATGAGCTGACGCTCGCGGAGTCGAACGCCGGTTTGTGATAACGCTCTGAAAAGGTATAGCTGGGACTCCAGGTGGCACCGATGCCGGATGCATTCGAGGACTGGATGACGGTGTAGTCAGCCAGCGTCGCGGTTGCCGAATGAACCTTCGCCACCAGGAAACTGGGCAGGCCATTGATGGGCGTGATGGGCGGGATGATCTTGGCTGGAACGGGCGGCTCGGCTTTGCCGGGAGCGAGGTCGTCAGGAGACAGCACCCGGATCTCGTCCGAGTGGGTGTGGCCGAAAAGAGCGAGCCGCACGATGTCCCCATTGGCGGCAAGGGTACCCGCGAGCGAGTCGGAGCTGAGGAACGGCTGGACCGATTTTGCGGAACAGGCGCGAATCAGCGTACGCGCGCTCGCGTAGACGTTGACGCCTGGCGGAATATGCCCGACGAACCAGACTCGCTCGTGGTGCTGGCGTGCGGCTGCGAGCTGCGTATTCAGCCAGTCCAGCTGGCTGGCAGCAGGCGCTGGATCGGGTTGGCCGGCGCAATTCGTATACCGGTAGGAGAAGTAAATGTCATCCAGCGATATGACTCGGGTGCGGATGAAGGGTGCGGGCAGCAGGGCAGAGTAGTGTCCGGCTGTGGCGAGACCCCGAGCGGATTCGCGAGCAGAAGCGGGAAGAGTTCCGGCGAGGATGGGAGCGACCGCCGCGAGGAATGGGTCCTGGGAGGCTCCGAGCTGGTAGTCGGCACAAGCGGTGTCGTTGTTCCCGAGAGCGAAGTAGATGGGAACTCCGGGGATCGCGGAGCGCAGGCCGGACACGATGTACTCAACGGTCTTGACGGTAAAGGCCAGATACTCCTCGGCGGTGGGCTTCGGCGCGAGCTTGCGATATTTGCAATCGAACGAGTGCGCGAGCAGATCTCCATTGACCGTGGCGAAGCGTGCGGCTCGGGAGTTGGCGCGGAGGGCAGCTAGTGCGGACTGCCAGAGGCGGTCGTCGGTGTCTGCGCCTAGTTCACGACAGGATTTCGCCAGGTTCGAGTAGTCGATGGAGCGCGTGGGCGAGTCGTTGGAGGCGAGGATTGGGCCCCAGGCCGACGCCGGAGCAGCGAGGAGCTGAGGGAACTTGGCCGGGTCCGCGTAGGGGTCCAGGTGGATGTCGGACAGGAAGATGGCGGAGACGGTGGAAGCGGCTGGCGACGCGGCTCGGTGCGGCCTGGTCTGCGCGTGCAGAACTGTAGCAACGTAGAGGAGGGTTACGGCGGCGAGTTGGCGCGCGGCGATCATGAAATGGCGGGGTAGGCCCCCCGGGGGTATTCTGGCTGGAAGTGGCTTTGTTTCTGAGCTTACGGGCGGATTGAGCTTGTAAAGTATTGGAAATAAATGAGTTCCAGCTAAAATCCTCAAAACAGGAGACGTGTGTCGGGTTTTGGGACACGGTGCAGCGGGTGCTGTTGAATCTTTGGCCCTTAAGTTAATGATAGCAGCGTTGGAAACGGCGTTGTAACACCTCTATCGCGCCTGCTTTGTTGTGGTTAGCTGGATTTTGACTTGACACGTGAATTTTCAGCCAAAAGCGATTCGTATTTCTCTATCTGGCTGAAAGTAAATGCCTGCATGTCCTCGCGGGACTGCCAGGCGCGGTACCAGGCGACCAGCCAATCGAGAGCGGTTTCGAGGTTCAGGCGGGGCTTCCATCCAAGGTCATGGCGCGCCTTGCCAGCGTCGAGCTTCAGGTAGCCTGCCTCGTGGACCCCGGGGTCCGGGTCGAGCACCCAGGAAGCGCCCTTCCCCCAGAAGGAGGTCATCTTATCGACGATCCACTCAACTTCTTTGGCATCATTGTCATAGGGACCGAAGTTAAAGGCAGTGGCGAAGGGCACGGGATTGGCGGAGAGCAGGTGCTCGGCGAGCGCGAGGTAACCGGCCAGCGGCTCAAGAACGTGCTGCCAAGGCCGTATGGCTCTGGGACGGCGGATGCGGACGGGCTCGCCGGCGAGGAAGCCGCGGATAAGATCGGGAATGAGTCGGTCGTCCGACCAGTCGCCGCCGCCGATGACGTTGCCGGCGCGCGCGGTGGCGATGGCGGTGTGGTGGGTGGTTCCGAGTTTGCCGACGGGGAAGTAGGACTGCCGGTAGGCTGCGGAGACGATCTCGGCACAGGCCTTGGACGAGGAGTAGGGGTCGTAGCCGCCGAGCGGGTCGGTCTCGCGATATCCCCAGACCCACTCTTTGTTCTCGTAGCACTTGTCGGTGGTGACGGAGACAACGGCGCGAACCGAGGGGGTGCGGCGGACGGCGTCCAGAACGCGCGCGGTGCCGATGACGTTGGTTTCGTAGGTTCCGATGGGGTCCTGATAGGAGTAGCGGACCAGCGGCTGGGCGGCGAGATGAAAGACGACCTCGGGAGCGAAGTCGCGGAGTGCAGGCTCGAGCGCCGCGGGGTTGCGGATGTCGCCGCGGATGTCTTCGATGAGAGAGGGAATGCGGGCGACGGTGAGCAGGTTGGGTTCGGTGACGGGATCGAGCGCGTAGCCGCGGACGGTTGCTCCTTTGGAGGCGAGCCAGAGCGCGAGCCAGCCGCCTTTGAAGCCGGTATGCCCGGTGAGGAAGACGCGCTTACCGCGCCAGGAGAAGTTGGGGTCTGGCATGGGGAAAGGATAACCGGTGGCTCGTTCCAAGTCGCGGCCATCTTCGCTATAGATGCGACTTCACGATGCGTCCCCGTTTCGAGCGTTGTCGCCGCCTGCCGCGACGCTGGGAAGAGCGGCGGCTCACGCGTGGTGCGCGGCTGAGCGGAAGCACTTGCCTTTGTCATTCAAAAAGAGGATTTCGCTGCGACGCCCGCCCGACTGATTGGTGTAGCAGATCACGACGGAGTTTGCGCCGGTGTATACGGTTTCGGGCGTGAAGTGCAGACCTGGGAAAAGGCGCATGGCCTGCTCCCAATAGGCGCGGATGGCGCGTCTTCCAATAAGCGTGCCCGAAGGTTCGCCCAGGATGTCGAGGATGTACGGAGAAGACATTTCAAAATCGTCGGTGTAAAACGCGAGGACGCGATCCAGATCATGTGAGTTCCAAGCGGCAATCCACTGCGAGGCGAGGTTTGCGGGCACCATGCGCCCATTGTGGCATAGCGGTACTGCAGTTCCTAGCCCGGAGTAGGCTGATTTTCAGGAGCGGCAAATGAAACCAACATTCGCAACTGTCGCCTTGTGTTTTGCTTCGACGATGTGTGTGGCAGCTCAAACGGAGCAGTCGCGGCCCAGGTTCGAGGCGTTTGAAGTTGCGACAGTAAAGCCGGTGGATGTCGGTGCGAAGGCCGGCCGAACATTTAAGATGGATGGGCCGCACCGGTGGACCGCGACCAACTTTACGCTCAAGGAGTTGATCGCGCTCGGGTACGATTTGAATCCCAAGACAATTTTGGGTGGGCCGGAGTGGACAGATCAACAGAAGTTCCTGATTGAGGCGCTGACGCCTGGAGAGGTGAAACCGACACGAGCCGAGCAGATGCAGATGCTTCGGGCGTTGCTCGTGGACCGGTTCAAGCTAAAGTTTCATCGGACGGATCGGGAGTACTCCATTTACGAGCTGACCGTGGCGAAGAGTGGGCCGAAGTTGAAGCCGACAGCCACGCCGGATGCGGAGCCTCAGTTGTTTGGCGTGGTGTATCCGGACAGGATCGTAGTGCCGGCCCGGAATGTGTCCATGGATGATTTTGTTGCGATGCTGCAGCGGGCGACATTGGATCGGCCGACAGTAAACAAGACCGGTCTGACGGCGCGGTACGATTTTGATCTGGCGTTTGCGCAAGATGAGTCCCAGTACCAGGGGCAGGTGGGGAAGGCTCCTGAAGATACGCAGAGTGCGTCGCTGTTTACGGCGGTGCAGGAGCAGCTTGGGTTGAAGCTTACGGCAACCAAGGGGATGGTGAATGCGATGGTGGTGGATGCGGCGGAACGGCCTCGGGTGGACTGAGTGCCCCTACGGATGCGGCTGAAAGCTTGCTTCCGGAGGTCATTCGATTGCGAGGTTGCGATTTATGTCTTCGAGCCGGATGCCTTTGGTCTCCGGGTAGATAAACAGAACCACCAGGAATTGCACGACCATCATCGCGGCGAAGAAGGCGAAGGGATAGCCTCCGGATGAAGCGGCCATCAGCGGGAAGACCCAGGAGACGATGGCATTCATGAACCAGTGAGAGAAGCTTCCCAGGCTTTGTCCCTTGGCACGGACCTGGTTGGGGAAGATTTCACTGATGTAGACCCAGATGACCGCGCCCTGTGAGAAAGAGAAAAACGCGATGAAGCCAATGAGTAGCCATACCAGCAGCGACTGATGGCGGTTGGTGAAGAAGATATAGGAGACGCCCGCGAGACTGATGCATGTGCCTACGGATCCGATGAGGAGCAGCTTCTTGCGGCCGATCCTGTCGATGACGAGCATCGCAACCATGGTGAAGACGAGAAGAGTTGCACCAACGCTCACGCTTTGCAGGTCCGAGGACACCTTGTTGAATCCGGCGCGGGCGAAGATGTCGTTGAGGTAATAGAGGATGGCATTGATACCTGACAGCTGATTAAAGACGCCGATGGAGAGCGCGAGAAAGATGGGAAGCGAATACTTTCGTGAGAACAGGGCGTTCTCAGATGCGTGCTCAAGATCGATGGACGCTACGATGTCCTGGAGATCGGCTTCGTAGTTCTCGTCGCCAATTAACTTCAGCACGGTTCGGGCTTCATCGATCCGGCGTTTCTTGACCAACCAGCGTGGGCTGCGCGGAATGCCGAAGAGCATCCAGAGAAACAGCGCCGCGGGCAGCGCGGCTATGCCGAGCTTCCAGCGCCATTCGGCCGCATTAAGGTGCAGCAGGCCAAGCAGGAAATTGGAGAGGTACGCGAGCATGATCCCGAAGACCACATTGAACTGAAAGAAGCCCACCAGCCGCCCGCGCCACTTTGCCGGAGCGATTTCAGCGATATACATGGGTCCCAGCACGGAGGAGCCGCCAATCGCGATTCCTTCGATGAAGCGGAAGAGCACCAGCGCATACCAGTTCCAGGCGAGGCCGCAGCCCAGAGCAGCGGCGAAGTACAGGAAGGCGAGACCACGCAGGCTGTCGCGTCTGCCGTAACGGTCTCCGGGCAGCCCGGCCGTCATAGCGCCGAGTACGGTGCCCCACAAGGCGATCGAGACGGTCAGGCCCAGGGAGCCGGCCGAAAGATTGTAGGTCCGGCTCAGGTCCGCTGTGGTTCCGGCGATAACGGCTGTATCGAACCCAAAGAGCAGACCGCCCAGAGCAGCCACTATGGTGCTGCGGATGAGATAGCCGCTGAGCTTCAGATGTGAATCGGCGGTGTTGGCGCAGGAGACTCGCGATGGAGGGGATGGGTGCTCAGACATGCGTCGTCCAGCATAGGGCTAAGCAGCTCTGCGCGGAAGCGAAAAGAGATATAGCGACTGGTCGAGCGCAGCTACTGGATCTGGAGGCCGAGGTTGCTGCGGCCCTGGGGGGCGGCGCACTGGCGGAAGCGCTCGATGAACTTGGTGGTGAGTTCGCGGAACTGGGAGAGGATGTAGAGGTCGGACTCCTGCTGCAGGAGTTCCTGCACCTCGAGCTCGGAGGTGCGGAGGAAGGCGGCGAAGTCACTGGTGACGCCGCTGCTGCTGCGCTCGACGGTGAGATAAATGGCGTCGCGGACGAGAGCGCAGACGGTGACGCCGCGCTGCGGATCGGGGTCGGTGAGGAACTCGATGCCTTCCAGAAGGCAGACGGCGGCCTCCTGTGCGGCGGGGGCGAGTGGGGAATCGAACTCGTCCGTGGAGGGCGTGACGCGGCCCAGCGCGCGGGCTATGGCGTTTAGATAGGAGCCGGACAGCGACTGGTTGACGTCCCACAGGATGTCGCCGGCCTCGCGCAAGAGGGTTGGGTCACCCCAGTTTGCGTCTTCGGCGAAGGCGGCGTAGTTGGTCTGCTGGCGCTCGCAGCAAGAGGCAATGAAGAGGCGGATGTGGGGCGCGGGGTAGCGGTCCAGCCGATCAGGGAGCGCGGACAGCCAGGAATCGAAGTCGGGGATGCTCTCTTTGCTTACCATCTTGGCTTACTCAGATACCACAGAATTAACGGAGGTTCCAAGAGGGAATTTCGGTTGCCTGGGAGACTAGCTTGATTCGTAGGGTGGAACCTGGATTACCAGCGCTTCCAGGGGGCCTTGCCGGTAGCCCAGAGCTCTTCGAGCTGATTCTTGTCGCGGAGCGTGTCCATGGCCTGCCAGAAGCCGTGGTGCATATAGGCCTGGACTTCGCCACGGGTGACCAGCGCTTCGATGGGCTCGCGCTCGAACATCCAGTTGTCGTCCTTGACCTCATCGAGCACTTTGGGGGAGAGCACGAAGAAGCCGCCGTTGATCCAGCCACCCTCGTCTTTTGGTTTCTCCTGAAAGGCGTAGACCTGGTTGTTCTTGAGGCCGAGTGCGCCAAAACGTGCGACGGGCTGAATGGAGGTAAGGGTGACGAGCTTGCCGTGCTGGCGATGGAAGGCGATGGTCTTTTGGATATCGACGTCGGCGACTCCATCGCCGTATGTCATGCAGAAGGCGTCCTCGCCCTCAAGGTATTTGGCGACGCGGCGGAGGCGACCGCCGGTGCCGGAGTCGTCGCCGGTATCGACCAGGGTGACGCGCCAGGGCTCGGCGACGGAGTCGTGAACGATCATTTTGTTGCCGGCGATGTCGAAGGTGACGTCAGAGGTATGGAGGAAGTAGTTGGCGAAATATTCCTTGATGATGTAGCCCTTGTATCCGAGGCAGATGATGAAGTCGTTGATGCCTTGGGCGGAGTAGAGCTTGAGGATGTGCCAGAGGATGGGGCGGCCGCCGATTTCCACCATGGGCTTGGGGCGGATGGTGGTTTCTTCACTGAGGCGTGTGCCGACTCCGCCTGCGAGGATGACCGCTTTCATTCGAACTTCCTTCCGCAAAAAAGAGAGTGGGCCGAAGTGGAGACGCGGCGTGGATGCGTCTCCGTGGTAAGTATGCCATGCCTGTGCGGCCCAGCAAGCTGAAGCGACGCCTTATGTATTCTGGTGCGGATAGGCGTAGCGAGGGAGAGATCGTGAGGAATCCGCTGGCGGAAGACCTGGAGCAGATTCGGCTGGCGACGCAGGGGCTGTGGGAGGAGATGCGCGGCCAGCGCCTGTTTCTGACCGGCGGCACCGGATTCTTCGGGATGTGGCTGCTGGAGAGCTTCTGCGAGGTGAACCGCGAGCTTGGGCTTGGGGCGCAGGTGACGGTGCTGTCGCGCGATCCTGGGAGATTTGCGGCGAAGGCGCCTCATCTGGCGGCGGATCCGGCAGTGTCGATGCTGGCGGGGGATGTGCGCGACTTTGCGTTCCCTGAAGGCGAGTTCCGGTTCGTGATCCATGCCGCGACCGATACGGTTTCGAACCAGCCGGTCGAGTTGCTCACGACTATTCTGGACGGCACCCGCCGGGCGCTGGAGTTTGCGGCGCAGTGCGGCGCGAGGAAGTTTCTGCTGACCAGCTCGGGCGCGGTATACGGGAAGCAGCCGCCAGAGATGACGCATGTTCCGGAGAGCTATGCCGGAGCACCTGACCCGCTGGACACGGCCGGCGTGTATGGGGAAGGGAAGCGCGCCAGCGAGACGATGTGCGCCCTCTACCAGAGGGCCGCTGTGGAACGCGGCGTGCCGTTCGAGGCAAAGATTGCGCGCTGCTGGGCATTCTGCGGGCCGCACCTGCCGCTGGACGCTCATTTTGCGGTGGGGAACTTTATCGGGGATGCGCTTGCGGGGCGGCCGATCTCGATTGGTGGCGATGGGACGCCCAGGCGCTCCTATCTGTATGCGGCGGACCTGGCGGTATGGCTGTGGACGATGCTGTTTCGCGGGCCGGCGCTGGAGCCGGTGAACGTTGGATCGGGCGCGGATGTCAGTATTCGCGAACTGGCGGAGACAGTCGCCGAGACGCTTGCGCCAGGCACGGAGGTCCGGGTTGCGAAGCAAGCAGCCGCGGGGGCGGTTCCGTCGCGCTATGTGCCGGATGTGAGCCGTGCGGAAAAGCTGCTGGGGCTGCGCGAGACGGTTGGGCTGACAGAGCAGATTCGGCGCACGGCTGCTTGGCACATGGCCCAAAAGAATGCGCATTGAGCGGGAGAAGCGCGGCGAAGCGGTTGTGTATCCTTAAACGATGGGTGAGAAGGCAGACGATCTGCGGCAGCAGATATTGGAGCTGACGGCGCAGTATCACGCATTGAAGTCTGCGGCGAAGCCTTTCGAGCCGGGCGTCTCGACCGTGCCGGTTTCGGGCAAGGTGATCGACGGCGGCGACGTGGCGTCGGTGGTGGATTCTGCCCTCGATGCGTGGTTCACAACGGGCCGGTTCGCCAAGGAGTTCGAGCGCAGGCTGGCGCGGTATGTCGGGGTGCGGTCGGCGAGCCTGGTGAACTCGGGCTCAAGCGCCAACCTGGTTGCGCTGAGCGCGCTGACCTCGCCCAAGCTGGGCGCGCGAGCGCTCAAACCGGGTGATGAGGTGCTGACGGTTGCGGCAGGTTTTCCGACGACGGTGAACCCGATCTTTCAGAACCGGCTGGTGCCGGTGTTCGTGGACGTGGCGGTGCCGACCTATGAAATCGATGTAACCAAGCTGGAGGCGGCGTACAGCCCGAAAATGATGGCGGTGATGATTGCCCACACGCTGGGAAACGTCTTCAACCTGGATGCGGTCACTGCGTTCTGCAGGAAGCACAATCTGTGGCTGGTGGAGGACTGCTGCGATGCACTGGGGTCCACCTACAAGGGCCGGCTGGTGGGAACGTTTGGCGACATTGCGACGGTGAGCTTCTATCCGGCACACCACATCACCATGGGCGAGGGCGGCGCAGTGATGACGGACAAGCCGCTGCTGCAGGTGCTGATCGACAGCTTCCGCGATTGGGGACGCGACTGCTGGTGCGAGCCGGGCATGGATAACACCTGCGGCAAGCGCTTCGACTGGCAACTGGGGACGCTGCCCTGCGGGTATGACCACAAGTACACGTACTCGCATGTGGGGTACAACCTGAAGGCGACCGATATGCAGGCGGCGCTGGGGCTCTCGCAGATTGCGAAGCTGCCGCAGTTTGTGGAGCGCAGGAAGGAGAACTTCGCCTACCTGAAAAACGCGCTCAAGCCGCTGGAAGATGTGCTGATCCTGCCCGAAGCGTCGGAGAATGCGGACCCAAGCTGGTTTGGCTTTCCGATCGGCGTGCGGACGGATGCGCCGTTTAAACGCGACCAGCTGACGCGGGCCCTGGAGGCGCAGAAGATTGGAACGCGGTTGCTGTTTGCGGGCAATCTGACGCGGCAGCCAGCCTACGAGGGACTGGAGTATCGGGTTGTGGGCGGCCTGGAGAACACGGATTTCGCGATGAATCAGGTGTTCTGGATTGGCGTCTTCCCGGGGCTGACCCGAGAGATGCTGGACTTCGTAGTGAAGACAGCGACGGATTTTGTGGGCGCGGCGAAGGGCGGGCTTGTGGTCGTGTAGTTCAACGCTTCTGCGCGGCAAAACACTTCTGTATAGTTGTCCCCATCTTTGGAGATCTTGATCCAACGATTGCTTCTTTTCTCCGGGAACTCGAACGTTTGATGCCGGTTCAGCTCTCACCCCGGAGATTGCACATGGGAGCGGGCCGGAGGGGAGTTCCTTTTGCCATCGCCTCGTTCCAGTCTGTTGCCGCTTGCGTTTGCCGGTTTCCTTGCCGCAGCTCTATCCGCCCAGACACCTGCGGGCCAGCAGCAGATTCCGGTCCTCAGGGCCACCGCACGGACCGTGATCGTTGATGTTGTGGTGACGAATGGCGGCGGTGATGCCGTAGCTGGCTTGCCAAAGCAGGATTTCCAGGTCCTGGAAGACGGCAAGCCTCAGACGGTTAATTATTTTGAAGAGCACGGCGTCAAAACCATCTCTCCGGAGTCCTCCAGGCCGCTGGCCAATTTTCCACCCGACTTCCGTACCAATGTCCCGCCTGCGCCGGAGACGGACTCAGTCAATGTTCTTCTCATCGACACCCTGAATACTGAAATCAAGGATCAGCCTTTCGTTCGCAAGCAGATCCTTTCCTACCTCAGGCAGATGAAGCCGGGCACGCGGGTCGCCATCTTCAGTCTGGGCTCGCATTTCCGGTTTGTGCAGGGATTCACGTCCGATGTCTCGCGGTTGCAGGGCGCGCTGAGTGATCCGAGGAATGGCCCGCAAACCGCGAAAGACCCGGCCTTCCACTCCAGCTCCGACCGGAATGACGATGCTGCTGAGCTGAGAAATATGCAAGCGGTTGCTGCGGAGCTGAGAGGTGCCCCCGCCCTTGTAGAAGGCCTGGCGGCTGCGCAGGCCGAGGTTATGACGACGCAGTATCAGGTGCGCGTCGAAAAGACACTCGACGCGCTCGAATCCATTGCACGATATCTCTCTAACGTGCCGGGCAGGAAAAACCTGATCTGGTTGGGCGGCAGCTTTCCTGTGAATGTATTCCCCAACGACGCGGAGCGCAGGCAGATGTCGGATCTGCACTTGAGCTTGAATACAGCGAAAGAGATGGCCGATCTGCTGTTCACGTCGAAGCTGGCGGTGTATCCGATTAACGCCGAGGGACTGGCGAACAACACTACGATGGATGCGGAACACTGTTTGCCCGATAAGTTCAACGTTTGTCCGGACGCAGGAACCGGTCCGGCACTTGGCACGAACCTTAATATGGAGAACGATGCTCGGGGCCATAGTCAGCTGACGATGGAGAAGCTCGCCGACGATACCGGGGGCAAGGCCTTCTACAACACCAACGATCTGAGCCTGGCGGTGCAGCAGGCGATTGCGAATGGCTCCCACTATTACACCATTGCGTATACGCCCACGAACGCGCGGTTGGACGGCGGATATCGGAGAGTCACAGTCAAACTGGAATCGGGCAATTACAAGCTTGCCTATAGGCAGGGCTACAACGCGGAAGAGACGCACATCGCCACGGGGAAGCCTGCTGGTGATCCGCTCAAAGCTCAGCTGGAGTTTGGACTTCCGAACTCAACCGAACTGCTTTACGGAGTACGGGTGACCGCGTCCCAACCTCAGCCCAGGCCAGATGCACCCCGTGCAGGCTTGAACGCGAAGTTGAGCTGCCCCTGTACTCGTTACCGGATTGAGTACCGTATCCCAGGGAGCGATGTTGCGTTTGCGCCCGACCAGAACGGCAGACAAAGCGGCAAGATCGATTTTGGGCTTGTCGCTTACGGCCGCGATGGCAAAGCTGTGAACTGGCAGCAGTCGACCCTTGCGATGGCGCTGAAGCCAGACATGTTCGCCTACGTGCAGAAGAATGGTATTCCGGTTCAGTTCGAGATTGATCTCCCGAATTCCGACCTCTATCTCGAGAGTGGCGTCTATGACTGGAGCACGGGCAAGACGGGTACGCTGAGCATTCCTCTTCAGCCGGGCAATGGGGCACCCGCCGCAGGTGTCGGACCAGCCAACCGGGTCGGCCACTAGTCCGGCTTCGGCAGGAGCTAAGCAGTTGCGCTGTGTGAAGTGGCTGGGCGGCGGCGGACGAGGAGTGCGGCGAGTTCCGTTACGGCATATGCGGCCAGGACGGTCATCAGCGGGTCGATGTTCAGGCGGTAACGAAACTCAGCGTGGCTGATGTAGTAGGGGACAGGGAAGAGCAGGATTGGCAGAACGGCCAGAGTCGCAAACTCCCGTTTGCCACGCCCCCAGGCGAGTATCAGTCCGGCAAAGCCCAAGCAGGTGGTGATGACGGCGTGTACCGGGAAGACAGGTGAAGTTTCCTTGTTGCCGGTACCGATCCAGAAGCGAACGGCGCGCCGCGCGGTCATCTGCGCAAACCAGCCTGGATGCGAGCGGATGAACGACCAGGCGAGATCGTTCTTGTGCTGGATGTAGGCGACTTCACCCCGCTGCAGATAGTCGTTCAGCTCTTTGTGGTTGAACATGGGAAAGACGGACTCGTCGAGCCGCCCATTCGAGCCGGCGCGGTTGCCCATCCATAACTCGAATCCCACGGTGCTGCGCAGGGGAATGAAGGCGTGAAAGCGGTACGCGTTGCGGATGGGCCACGGCGAGTAGACGGCCAGCAGCGCCAATAACGCGAGCGCCGGGCCGCGCCAGGACTGCTGCCGGGTATACCAGGCCAGCCACCCGAGAATAGCAAGCAGAGAAAAGAGCAGGGCGGGGTTGATGAGTGACATCAACGCGAAGAGCACGCCCAGGCCAACCCAGGCACGAACCGTCGGCCGGCGGCGAATGTGCCAGGCCAGCGCGATCGCGCCGAGAAGGAATGCAGCGGAGAAACTGGTCTCCCAGAAGATCTCCGGAATGAACCACAGCGGAGGGGAGAGCGCCCAGAACCAGCCCGCGAGCAGCGCGGCGCGCCTGCCGAAGACCGCTCCCGCAACGTGCATGACGATCCAGATAGTCAGCAAGCCGACGGCAATGTTGATGCCCATGATCACCAGGGCCGAAGCAAACGTGCCGATGCCAAAAACGGCGAAGATGCCGGCGACGAGCGTGGGATAACCGGGGGCGATGATGGCGGTTGGCCCGGTGGGGACGCCGAAGGGCGAACTGTATCCCTGGTGATGGAGCAGCGTTGTGGCCAGCAGCCCCATCTCCCAGGGATGGGAAAACAGCCAGGTGTGAGGGTGTGAGGTGATGTTCGACCACAGGGCCATGAGGCGCATGAGCAACGCTGCGCCATAGATGACAAACAGCGTCTGGCGACTCGGTTGCGAAGCGGTGGGGATCTGAATGGCGGCCTGAGTTGCGGTGGTCATCTGGTTCGAAGCATACCTAAAAAAAGGTGAATTGCAGCTCAGGTTTTCGTCGAGTGCATCTGCTGCGGTGTTTGTTATGCGGCGGAAGGGTTACGGCGGCCTCGAGACTGCCGCGTGAACTGATCCTAATTTATTGACCCGCAATAAGTCCTGATAAACGAGGCAGTTAGCGAGAGTTCTAAGTGAACTTTAGTGGTACGCGCTGACACTTCTTGGGTATTTCTAATCTTCTTGCACAACCCTAATCTCGACACATCCCAAGGACTCTACCCCGGAGTGCCGCGGAACCCTGAAACGAGGAGAAAACACAAATGAAGAACATGAAGCAGCTTTTGAAGAACCTGATGGTGGAAGAGTCTGGTCAGGACCTGATCGAGTACGCCCTGGTCGCAGCTCTGGTTGGTCTCGGCGCCGTTGCCGCAATGAAGGGCCTGTCGAACTCGATTGGCAACACCTTCAATGGCGTTGGCAACTCGCTCACCAGCGCAGTCGCGTAGTTCTGCCGGGGCGGCTTGTGGGAGCAAGTTTCGACGCGCTCTCATAAGCCCCTCCCCTTGCAGTCCTGCTCGTCCGCAAAAGTAACTCGGGTACAGGACAACCTCTCCCAACTCCGAATAAAGGAAAACCTCAATGAAGAACATGAAGCAGATCCTGAAGAACCTGATGACGGAAGAGTCCGGTCAGGACCTGATCGAGTACGCGCTGGTTGCAGCGCTTGTGGGCCTCGGCTCCGTTGCTGCGATGGGCACCCTCGCGAACTCGATCTCGACCGCATTTGGCGGCGTCGGTACGGCTCTCGACAGCGCCGTCGCATAGTAACCGCTGAGGCCCACGAGGGCCGGCTTGCCGGCTCCGTGGGCTCAACGTGGTCTTCCCCCACTGACTTCAGTAACCAAAGGAAACAGGATCGATCAATGACACATCTTTCACCCATATTGACCTATCCTGCGACCGCATCTGCCTGTGCGCTGGTGGCCTCCGTGTTCGACGTGAGGAGCCGCAAGATTCCGAATTTTATTACCTTTCCCGCGTTCGCATTCGCCCTGGTACTGCACCTTACTCTGAACGGATGGCGCGATATGCTGACGGCGCTTGCCGCCGGGCTGATCTGCGGGGTGGTGTTCTTCCTGTTTTATGTCGCCGGCGGCATGGGTGCGGGAGATGTGAAGCTCATCATGGCGGTGGGCTGCATGGCCGGTCTTTCGCATATCGCGTACATCCTGGTGCTGACCGCGATTTCCGGCGGAATTATGGCAGTCGTGCTCGCGCTGGTGCGCGGACGCTTCCAGGAGACGCTGCTGAATGTTGGAGAGATCGCATCGCATCACCGGCAGGCGGGCCTGCAGCCTCATCCGGATCTCAATATTGACAACGCAAAGACTCTGCGCTTGCCGTACGCCTTAGCCATCGCCAGCGGAACGGTCTTAACCCTTTACTTCCAATTTCAATAGAGGTGCAGTGTGCTCAATCGTCGACTCACCTCAGCCTTCATCGTTGCACTGGTCATCTCGGGAATCTTCACCTACTGGCTGAGCCAGAAGTATGCGAAGAAGGGACCGGCGGCGCCCGCAGCCAAGAGCCAGTATGTTGCCGCTTCCGCTAATCTCGAGGCTGGCCAGGCGATCAAGGCTGAAAACCTTCGCATGGTGGATTGGCCGGCCAATGTGCCGCTGGCAGGTGCATTCGCCGCGCCGCAGCCGTTGATTGGTCGCATCATCATGTATCCGCTCTCGGCCGGCGAGCCGATCCTGGAACGACAGCTTGCAAGCCCGGGCTCGGGTCTGGGCCTCACCATTAAGATCCCCGACGGCATGCGTGCTATCTCGCTGCGTTCCGACGAAGTGGTCGGCGTCGCCGGATTTCTATTGCCGGGAACGCATGTGGACGTACTGGTCACCATGAAGCCGCCGAACGGCGACACCATTACCAACACGGTGCTCCAGGACGTGCAGGTGCTGGCAAGCGGACAGAAAATCGAACCCGATCCTGAAGGGAAGCCGGTAACCGCCACTGTGGTGACGCTGCTGGTCAAGCCCGATGACGCGGAGAAGGTGGACCTCGCGGCAACGCAGGGCATCGTCCACTTTGTTCTGCGCAACGGCGTGGATCGCGAGCAGCGCAAATCGGTGCCGATTCTGTTCTCAGAGCTTGCCGGCGTTCCGACAAAGCCGGTTGCGGTAGGCGGACCCATTGTCCACAAGGAAGCACCTGCACGCAAACCCTATGTTGTCGAGACCTTCCTGGGTACGGCAGCCAAAACGGAGAGCTTCTAATGAAGGCACAGATCTCGAATCGCTCGAAGAAGCTGGTTGCCCGCATTGGCGCCTGTGTTCTGGTGGCCGGAAGCATGATTTGCACCAGTTTTGCGGAGGAGCCCGGAGCGGCAACCGCATCCATCGTGGACGCAGCGACAGGCGCGAATGCAATTGCCAGCGTCAATCGGAGCGGCAGCGGCGGCAAGACCCTGCACGTCACTTTGGGTCACGCGATCTTTATCAATACGCGCATGCGGCTGAAGCGTGTCTATGTAGCCGATCCGGCGGTATTGACTTCAGCGACCCTGACGCCCAACCAGATTGTTGTGACCGCAATGACTCCGGGGATCAGCTCGCTGACACTGCTCGATGAAACCGGGCGGTCGCAATCTTATGTAGTTTCCTCGGATATCGATCTCGACGGCCTTCGTGCGGCGATGGCGCAGGAGCTGAAGGGCTACTCGATCAATGTCGAGGGCACGGGTAACCGGATTGTGCTCACGGGTACGGTGCCGGAGCAGGCAATGGCCGACTCGGCGGCAAAGCTGGCCAGCCTGTATGCCAAAGATGTCGCCAATGCGATCGTGGTCACGGCCGAGCATCCTAAGCAGGTCCGGCTGCAGGTTCGGATTCTGGAAGTGGATCGCGACAAGGCGATGCAGTTGGGTGTGAACCTGTTCAATCCTGGCGGCAACACAAACTGGCTCGGGCAGACGACCACTGGGCAGTATCAGTCGACGATGAGCGTGCAGCAGGGCGGCAGCTCCACGGCCGCAGATGTGCTGCAGTTTTCCAACCCAATGAACTTCATGCTCTACAGCTGGAGAGCGAACATTGGCGCGACGATCCAGGACCTGCAGACAAAGCAAGTGCTTCAGATACTGGCTGAGCCTACCATTACGACCATCAGCGGCCAGAAGGCAAATTTCCTCTCCGGCGGCGAGTTCCCATTCCCGGTGGCACAGGCCAGCGGATCCTCCAGTACGGCCCCCGTGATCAGCATTCAGTTCCGGCCCTTCGGCGTAAAGGTCGAGTTCACCCCGACGGTGAACCCCGATGGCACGGTGCGGCTGAAGGTTTCGCCGGAGGTCAGCGCGCTGGATTACACCAATGCCGTCACGGTGAGCGGTTTCACGATTCCGGCGCTCTCCACCCGTCGCGCGGACACTGAGGTGGAACTGCGCAGCAACCAGAGCTTTGCCATCTCAGGCCTTCTCGATCAGCGCACGACGGACATGATGAGCAAAAATCCGGGTGCTGCGAATATCCCAATCCTGGGTTACCTGTTCAAGTCGAAGAACGTCAACCACTCCACCACCGAGCTGGTCATCATTGTGACTCCGACGGTCGTGGATCCACTTACGGAGAATGAGCCGCCGAAGGAGCCAGAGATGCCCATCGGGCGGCTGGATCGCAAAGACTTCGATGGCTCGCTGGGCAAGAATTTGAGCCCCAACCCGACGCCGCCTGCTGTCGACCCGCAATATCCGCCGTACGGCGGCCCCGCAGCTCCGGCTCCGCCGCCACCTGCCGCGGCTCCGGCGGCGGAAGCCAGCCCCGATGCTGCTCCGGCCGCCACCCCGGCTCAGCCGGCCAAGGCCGGGACTACGCCCGCATCGCTTACGGATCCGGCTCTGGCGGCATTCGCCAACCCGCCGAAGCCGGTGTTGCATAGTCCGGTGGTCGAAGTGATGACGCTCTCGCATGATTCCGATGCTGATGCAATGCTGGCTGCGTTACGACGCCAGGGGTACGAGGCAAAGGTAGAGCGGCTGCAGCAGGATTCGCTGCTCCACATCGACGTGGGTCCGTTCCCCAACCGGGCGGATGCAGAGAGCATGCGACAACGGCTGGTCCACGACGGATACGACGCCAGCATCCGGTGAACGGCGGGATTGGCCCGAGAACACGAACTGTAATTGGCAACGAGGGATAAAACGTGAGTGACGCAATTTACAACCCAGGCACTCCAAGCGTAGCGCTGATCACTGTTGGCATTCAGCCGTCGCTGGTGGATGAAGTCGCGCAGGCGATCTCGGAGATGCCGTGGACTGTTCGCCGGGCAGACTGCGAAGGGTACATCTCGCATCTGCGGCGACCACCATTCTCACAAGGCGTCAAGTCGGCGCATTATTGCATCGCCGTAATCGATCTGGACACCGATATCAGCCAGGCGATCGAAGCGGCGGCGTACATCCAGGAGATGTTCTCCGGCAAGGCTGCGCTGGTGGCACGCTCGACTAGCCAGGACCACGAGATTCTGCTGCGTGCCATGCGGGCCGGGTTCAACGACTTCATCGGAGAGACCTTCAATCCGGAGTCGTTCGCGGAGACGCTCACGCGAATCAGTCAGCTATGGCAGACACGCGCTGCCAGCAACTCCGTGCGCGGCTCCGTGGTGTCGCTGATCGGGACCAAAGGCGGCGTGGGCACCACCACACTGGCGGTTCACCTGGCCATGTATCTGGTGCAGACTCACGGCAAGAAGACGCTGCTGATCGACAACCACGCCCAGCTGGGCCATGCCTGCGTGTATCTGGGCATCGATGGCAGCCGGCACAATTTCCATGAGCTCGTCCGCAACCTGAGCCGACTGGATAGCGAGTTGCTGCGCGGCTATATCGCAACCCACTCGAGCGGCCTCGAAGTGCTGTCCTCGCCCGACACCTGCGAAGGTCACGAGACTACGGATCCGGAGCAGATGTCTCAGACGCTGGACTTCCTGCGCGGCGAGTACGACTACGTTATCGTCGACTGTCCGGCGACACTAGACCACACCAATCTGGCGGTGATCGAAGGTTCCAACGTGATTTATCTGGTTGCGACTCCGGAGATCGGCGCGGTTCGCGACCTCTCCCGATTTGTGGACGCCCTGGCGCAGAATGACGACAACAAGGACCGGCTTAAGGTGGTCATCAACCGGTTCTCCTCGCAGCACGCGGTAGGACCGGAACAGATTGAGAAGGCCATTCGGACCGAAATCTTCATGCGGTTCCCCAACTGCTACGCGGAGGTAGTGCGCTCCGGGATTATGGGTGAGCCCATCGGTCCGAAACAGAAATCCGAGTTTGGAGCGCAGGTTGCGAAATGGGTTGCCACGCTTGCCGGGCCAGGGGCCTCAGGCGAGACTCCGGGCGCCGCGAAAAAGTTTTCGCTTTGGAAGTAACGGGACTGAACACAACGCATTTTCTTCAGAAAAGGTAACCAGTCATGTCCAGTTTCAATTCAGTACCGAGCAATGGAGCCCGTCCCGACCCGCGCGGGGCAGCCGCGGCAGGAACCAAGGTCGCCGACGGCATCCAGCAGCAGATAAAGACCGCGGTCCACAAGGAGCTGATCAAGCGCGTGGACCTGGACAAGCTCGGTGACGTGAAGGAAGCGGCCGGGATCCAGAAGCAGTTCTTTGGCGTGATCCAGCAGATCATCAACGAGCAAGGTGTACCGCTCAGCGCAACCGAGCGCGACCGGCTGGCACAGGAGGTGGTTGACGAGGTCTTCGGACTCGGACCGCTTGAGCCGCTGCTCAAAGACGACACGATCAGCGATATTCTCATCAACACCGCTTCCCAGATCTACGTGGAACGCCGCGGCGTGCTGGAGAAGACGCAGCTCACATTCCAGGACAACAAACACCTACTGCACATCATCGACAAGATCGTGTCGCAGGTGGGCCGGCGCATCGACGAGTCCTCGCCGATGGTCGACGCGCGCCTCGCCGACGGCTCGCGCGTAAACGCCATCATTCCTCCGCTCGCGATCGACGGTCCCAGCATGTCGATCCGCCGCTTCGGCAGCAAGCCGCTTGGGCCGGAGGACCTGCTTCGCTTCCAGGCGATGACGCCTCCGATGCTCGAATTTCTGAAGGGCTGCGTAAAGGCCCGGCTGAACATCATCATCTCCGGGGGAACCGGTTCCGGTAAGACGACGCTGCTCAATACGCTCTCCAGCTTCATCTCGGAGAAAGAGCGCATCGTTACCATCGAAGACTCCGCCGAATTGAAGCTCCGCCAGGATCACGTAGTGCGCCTCGAAACCCGCCCTCCCAACGTGGAAGGCAAGGGCGCCATTCGCCAGCGTGAGCTCGTGATCAATGCACTGCGTATGCGTCCGGATCGCGTGATCTTGGGCGAAGTCCGCGGTGAAGAAACTCTGGATATGTTGCAGGCCATGAACACCGGCCACGACGGCTCGCTCGCCACCATCCACTCCAACACGCCCCGCGACGCTCTAGCTCGTTTGGAGACGATGGCAATGATGGGCGAGGTGAAGTTGACCGAGAAGGCAATTCGCGCTCAGGTGGCGGCCGCCGTACACATCATCGTGCAGGCGTCTCGTATGAGCGACGGTTCCCGCCGCATCACGCACATCACAGAGCTCACGGGCGCATTCTCGGACGTGGTCAGCATGCAGGACATCTTCCTGTTTGAGAAGAAGGGAATTGGCGCGAACGGCAAGGTTCGCGGGCGATTCTACGCGACCGGTATCGTGCCCAAGTGCGCCGATAAACTTACTGCCGCGGGCGCAGTTCTGCCGGTGGGTCTCGCCGACCATAGCGTTGAAATCGGATAACGAGGAGAGCAATGTTTCTGTTGGTCGCATTTGCCGCGATTCTCCTGGTCACCTTCGGTGTGGTCACGATGATGACCGGAGCTACCCGGCAGCAAAAGATCGTGGAGCGTCGCGTTGCCGGACTGGTAGCAAACAGCGCCGAAGGCGGCCCCATTACGCCGCAGGTGCAGCTGCTGCTGAAAGCTGAACCGAGCGGCAACTACAGCTTCCTGAACACACTGCTGCAGGATTACGCGCTGCCGCGTGCCATCCAGGCCAAGATCATCCAGGCCGATATGGAAGCGACGGCACTCAGTGTTCTGCTGTCTTCGCTTGGGCTGGCAGGTGCCGGCTTTCTCATCGCGTACCTCTGGGTGGCGATGCCGGCCGTTGAGATCGTTGCGGCGGCGGCGCTGGCGTACGCTCCATATGGCTTTATCTCGTTCAAAGCAGCCCGGCGTCTCAAGAAGTTTAATGATGGCCTGGCCGACTCGATCGACATGATGTCGCGCGCGCTGCAGGCAGGCCACTCGATGACTGCTTCCATCAACGTCATCGCGGAGCAAGGCGCTGAACCGGTCCGCTCCGAATTCAGCGAGGTCTTCAAGCAACAGAACTTCGGCCTGCCCATTCGCGACGCCATGGGCCAGATGCTGGAGCGGGTTCCCTCGCAGGACCTGCGTGTGCTGGTCACGGCAATCCTGGTGCAGAAGGAGACCGGCGGAAACCTGGTCGAGATCCTCAACCGCACCGCGCACACCATCCGCGAACGTCTTCGCATTCACGGAGAAATCCGCACCCATACGGCACAGGGCCGCATGACGGGCTATATCTTGTGCGCGCTGCCTATCGTCATGCTGGTGGTCATCAACTTCCTCAACCCTGGCTACTCCAAGGTGCTGATCGAGACCCCCACTGGCCACATGATCTCCTACATCGGTATCGGCCTGCTGATCACCGGCGGTCTTATTATTCGCCACATCATTAATGGGATCGAGGTCTAGCGTGCCGATTATCTTCTTCGTCGTGCTTGGCTTGATTGTCTTCGGCGTGGTTGCGCTGATGCTGATGCCGAACTTCTTCCGCCCTTCGGCGGAGGCCCAGCGCGTCTTCGACGTCACCAAGAGCGACCGTCCCGACGATCGCACTGTCCGCGGCAAGGAGCAGTTGCAGGGCCGACTGCTGCAGATCGCCTCCAGCCTGCGCATGCGTTTGGGCCTGGCGGAGAATCCGCGGCTCAAGGTACGGCTCAATCAGGCAGGTATTCACAGCAAGGGCGGCGGCGATATCTATTTCGCTGCGCAGTTTCTTGTCCCGCTGCTGGGTGCCGTCGGTGGAACCCTGTTCGGCTCAAACGTGGTGCTCTGCGTTCTAGCCTTCGGAGTTGCCGGTTATCTGGCTCCGGACATGTGGCTGAACTGGATGATGGGACGGCGCCGCAAACGTATCCGACGCAGCATTCCCGACTCGCTGGACCTCATGGTCATCTGCGTGGAAGCCGGCCTGGGACTGGATCAGGCGCTGCTCCGTATCGGTCAAGAGCTCGCCGTCAGCCATCCTGACATTCACGATGAGTTCATTCAGGTCAATCGTGAGCAACGCGCGGGGCGGCCCCGTCTGGAGGCATGGCAGAATCTGGCTGAGCGCACGGAGATCGACGAGTTCCGCTCCTTTGTCGGTATGCTCGCGCAGACCGACAAGTTCGGCACCCCAATCGCGAAAGCTCTCACGCGATTCTCCGAAGAGATTCGCACCAAGAGAAAACAGGCCGCGGAAGAGGCGGCCGCGAAGACAAAAATTAAGATTATCTTTCCCCTGGTGCTCTGCATTTTCCCCTGCATCTTTATCGTGCTGCTAGCGCCCGCGGTGCTCAACATTATGAGCGGCCTCTCAGGGATGAAACAGTAGCGCCGTGATGCCTTCGTGGTGTTCGATGCCACTTTTACGTTATCGACCGAGCCCTGGAAATCAGGTGTATTAGGAACAACAAAGTTCTGCAAGGCTGATGGTTCGCAGGACCGAGTTGGTTGAAAGCAAGTCGTTCCAGGTTCGCGGGCAGGAATCGAATTCACTACTCGGCGCAAACCCGGTAGATGCGATCGCGGAATGCCAAACGTTCAACGGAAAGGAGGAATTGAGAATGAGCCCCCATGCAATTCAGGCAATCGCGCTGCTGCTGCAGCCGCCGTGCTCGGAATCATCGTCTACCGCCGCAAGCAGAAGAACGCGTAACTCATCACCTCATAACCCCGTCCCACCGATGAACGTCAGCTAAACTGACTCATGTTGAAAGTCACAAACATAACCCGGGGAACGACAGTAGGGGAAAAGATCGAGCTTGCGGACACCTCAATGACGCGGATGTTCGGCCTGCTCGGACATAAAGGACTGGACGCTGGAGAAGGGCTTTGGATCAAGCCCTCCTCCGGCGTCCACACTTTTTTCATGCGCTTCAGCATCGATGTCATCGGGCTCGACCGTGAGCTCAAGGTCATCAAGCTGTGGCACTGCCTGCCTCCGTTCCGCGTCACGTCTGTGAGCATGAAGCTCAAGAGTGTGATCGAGCTTCCTTGTGGCGCAATCAAGGCTGCGGATGTGCGCATCGGCGACAAGCTCGAAATCGTACCTGCCGACGCCCAAGGCTAAACCCGTACCCCTTTCCATCCGACCTTCTTTTCGCCTCCCACCTACCGTGGGATTACGCTCGAAAAGCAATCATCCACCGCCTTACCTCGTGCGAAGTCGTGCCAAGTATCACTCGCTTGCGCGCCATACCATGCAACTCTGCACTCCTGTGGGGATGGTTCGAGTTCCACCATGGACGTGGCTGCCGCGTCCCGCTTGAAGCGCAGCCGAGCCCCGCCACAACCGCACCCCCAACCTCCTCCCGCGCCACCTATCCATCGTGGCTGGTATATTTTCCGCGCGGTGCGAACTCGGCTCTTTACGGTAACCAGTTCGACGAGGAGAAAGCATGGATTGGAACGAGAATTCTAGAAGGTCGTTTTTGAAGCAGCTTGGCGCGGTGGGAACTCTGGCCCTTGCCGGGGCGAATGCTGAGGCGCTGGCCTCACCAGCCGGCAGTGGCCAGGCCCTGGGCGCCGCCGGCAGTTCCTCGAATGCAACAGGCCCCAATGCCGCCGGCGTGACACCCAAGGCGGCCGTCTTGAAACCCGGCCGGCGCCCACTCCTCGACGAGAAGCTCACCTTGTGGGAACTCTGGATGGGGGTGCCGCACGAGAGTGTCGTCGGCCTGCCCGAAGGCACTCCCACTAGCCCCACCGGGCACGATGGCACGCCGCTCGGCCTGAACAACGATCCCAAGCATGTCTTCAACCTGCGAATGGAGGAAGGAGAACCGGTGCTGTACATCACTGGCGAAATTTTTGGCGGCCTGACCACGCTGGAGAGCTATTCCAACTACCATCTCCGGGCGCAGATCAAATGGGGCAGTAAGAAATGGGCCCCGAACCTGAACGTTCCGCTCGACAACGGCATCCTTTACCACTGCACCGGACCGCATGGGGCATTCTGGAAAGTCTGGAAGCGCAGCCTCGAGTTTCAGATAACGGAGAGGGGCATGGGCGATCTGTATGCATTGGGGGGAACCTGCGCCGAGGTGCGCGTGGTGCATACCGGCCGACCCTGGGTCTTCGACCCCGTAGCAGGGGAACCGAAAAAGTTCACCCAGGTCCAGATTCCGGAAGCCACGAACGGCAATCGCGCCGCTCATCTCCTCGGAGATTTCGAGAACCCCGCGGGCGAATGGAACACAATTGACCTTTACACGTTGGGGCGCACCTCCGTGCACGTGGTAAATGGCCACGTGGTCAACCTGATTCAGAACGCCAGCACCATCGAGGGGCCGGAAAACACCGAAGTGCCTCTGAGCAGCGGCCAGTTGCAAATCCAGTCCGAAGGCGCCGAAACCTACTGGCGCCGCGTCGAGATCGAACCCATCACCGAATTTCCCGCCGAGATCAAAAAGGCCGCGGCGTTGTAATCGCCGGGTGCCCGCTTCGTCCCGCCCTGCGGGATGAGTGGGCGGGTCTTGTCGTTGCACCTGAGATAGTCCGGGACAGAAAACCCGGGGCTGGACGGTGCCGCTGGGCCGCCGCCGCTCTGCTATACTTCGCACTGGTACAGGCGTTCTGGCGTGGGTCTTCTGCCGGCTGACACGTACTAGTCCAGATAAAGGGTGCAGCATGTCCGGCCATTCAAAATGGGCAACAATTAAGCATAAGAAGGGCGCGGCCGACGCCAAGCGCGGCAAAGTGTTCACGCGCCTAATCAAGGAAATCACCATCGCAGCTAAGCAGGGCGGCGGAGACCCCGACGGCAACCCCCGGCTGCGCACCGCAATTGCCGCGGCCAAGGCGGAGAACATGCCCGCCGACAATATCAAGCGCGCCATCCAGCGCGGCACCGGCGAGCTGGAAGGCGTCAGCTACGAAGAGATTGTGTATGAGGGCTATGGACCGGGTGGAGTCGCCATTATGGTCCAGGTGCTGACTGACAACAAGAACCGCGCCGTCAGCGAGCTGCGCCACATGTTCTCGAAGAATAACGGCAACCTGGGAGAATCCGGATCGGTCGGTTACTTGTTTTCGAAGAAGGGACTCATCGTCGTTCCGAAGTCCGCCGTGAGCGAGGAGAAGCTCACCGAGATCGCTCTCGAGGCCGGCGCGGACGATCTAGCCGACGATGGCGACAGTTGGGAGATCACTACCGACCCCAAGCACTTTGACGCGGTGCTCGAAGCGGTTAAGGCCGCGAAGCTGGAGCCGGACGTCGCCGAAGTCACGATGGTTCCCTCGACGTATCAGAAGCTGGAGGGAACTCAGGCTGCCGCTATGAACCGGCTGCTCGAAGGGCTTGAAGATCTCGACGACACGCAGAATGTTTATACCAACTACGACATGAATGAAGCTGCGGTCGCGGCAGGCTGATCAGAACTCCGGGTTAGGACTCAAGGCCGCCGGAGTTCCGGCGGCCTTTCACTTGGTTTACGTACCATCCATCAGAACGGAGCACCATTGAGCAAGAGGATTGGGATAGCGGCAATGCTTTGGGTGGGTCTCGGAACCGGCTTTACGCAGCAGGGAACCACCAGTCGTCCTGCTGGCACGACCGAGTGGGGTGTGCAGGCGCAGGGGGGAGTAGGGCTCACCGACAACCGCGACGGGTTCCGCTTCCTCATGGCCGGGGTGCATGCGGGCCGAGTTCTCACCAGCACGATGGGCCCGGGCCTGCTCCGAGGTAACTTCGAGTACGCTGTCGAACTCTTCCCCTTCTGGCAGTCCTACACGCCGCGTATTGTGCGCCAGAATTGTGTGCCGCTGAACGGCCTTTCCAACGCGCCGCAATCCAACTGTTCTGCGCCGTTCACTGTGGGTGGAACGTACACTGGGGCCTCGATCACGCCCATCCTTCTGCGCTGGAACTTCGCTGGCACGCGCTGGTCTCCATGGCTGCAGGGCGGCGGGGGTCTGATCTGGACCAACCACAAGTACCCGGCGTTCGGCGGTCCTCCAGTATCCAACGGGGGTCTTAGTCAGGTGCCGGTCGGCAACAACGGCCCGAGTTCGGACACGAGCATCTGGAACTTCACGCCGCAGTTCGGCATTGGGGTGCACTATTTCACCCGGGCCCACCGCTCCATTGACTTCGGGGCAAACGCGGTTCATATTTCCAGCGCGTCACTGGGCGACAAAAATCCTGGTGTTAACGCGAGCGTGCAGTTCTCGGCCGGCTACAGCTGGTGGAAGTGAAGCAATGACGACGCGGCTCAATCCGGACGCGCTGATCGAAAGCGTTCCGAACTTCTCTGAGGGGACGGACGCAGCGAAGGTCGCCAAGATCATCTCCGCCATGGAGGTCGATGGGGTGCGCCTGCTCGACTGGTCCATGGACGCGGCGCACAATCGCTCTGTCGTGACGGTGGCCGGTTCGCCGGCCGCGGTGGTTGAGGGGGTGGTCCGGGCGGTCGTCAAGGCGGCCGAGCTCATCGACCTGACCCGCCAGGGCGGCGTTCACCCGCGCATCGGAGCAGCCGACGTAGTGCCGTTCGTGCCGGTCAGCGGAATCTCGCTCGCCGAGTGCGCGATGCTTGCCCGAAACGCGGGTCTGGAAATCTGGCGCCGGGCGCAGGTCCCGGTCTATTTCTATGAGGCAGCCGCCACCCGGCCTGATCGCATTAATCTTGAAGACGTCCGGCGCGGCCAGTTCGAGGGCCTGCGCGAGCTTGCGCCCAAAGATGTGGCGCGCCGGCCCGATGTTGGCGGTCCGGCGCTCCACCCGACGGCTGGAGCCAGTGCCGTAGGTGCCCGCCAATTCCTCATCGCCTACAACCTATATCTGGAAGCAGCGGCTCCGGCTCCGGCCAGCGCCGGCCATCTGCCCAAGTCGGCCAATGTCGCGATCGCTGCTGCGCGGGCCATTGCCCGTGCGATCCGTGCCTCCATGGGAGGCATGCCTGGGGTAAAGGCCCTGGGAATGACCGTTAACGGCCGCGCACAGCTGAGTATGAACATCACCGACTTCCGGCGCACGCCGGTCGCGGAGATTCGCACCGTCGTCGGCGAACTGGCCCGGAATCACGGCGCTGTGGTGGTCGAAGGCGAACTCATCGGGCTTATTCCCCGCGAGGCCTACGATCCAGGCGCACAATGGCTGCGCGAGATCCCCGGCTTCGATCCCCAGGCCAAGGTTCTGGAGCACCGGCTGGAACACCCTCTGCCCTGGCCCGGGGATTGAGTGCTCCGGCAAATGCTTCGAGCCGCCGGTAGACCTTCCGTGGCCCTGGCGAGTCAAAACCTGAGCCGGAGTTATTGGCCCATCTATTGCTTGCTGTCCCGATTCACGAAACAATATCGATAGGTCGGCAAACGGGCGAAAAGCTCGATCCAGAGCAATGCGGCGGGGACAGGGGAACACGCCTTTGCGCTGGGTCCGGCTTTTACCTGTCGCTTTTGGAGTATTGTCCGCGTTTCAGGCCTGTTGGTACAAAGGAAACCGGGTGGGCCCGAGCAGCCGTTGCCACGGTCGCCCACGTCGTCTCACAGTAGGGGAGTTCAAGTTGGAAGGTCTCATGTTCGCATCCGGGTTTCGTTCAGAGTTGTTGCGCCGCTCCATGGCTGTTGTCATCGGCATGGGGCTTGTGTTCTCCGCGGGCGCTGCGCACGCTGCGGGTCTCTCCGGCGACGCCAAGGCCGCCATCCCGCATGATGTCCAGCAGCTCATCGTGGTGGACTACCGCGCGATGCAGAACTCCCCTGCGGCCATGAGTCTCAAGGAGCGCGTACTGCCTCCCGAACTCAAACGGCTTGAGGCCGCCTTGATGAGGTCCGGCCTTAATGTGGATCAGGACACTGATTCGCTGGCCTTCGCCGCCTTCCGGCTCCCCAGTCCCGATGGCAAGTCGCCGGAGCAACAGCGCATCGTAGGAATCGCGCAGGGGCAGTTCCACACCCACGAGATCCTGACCAACTTCGCCAAGACGAAGACCAAGCCTGATACCCGTCGCAACAACAACATCTATCCCATGGGCTCGACCGGGCTTTACATCGTGTTCCTGAATCAGGGCACCATGCTGTTTGGCGACCGCGATTCCATATGGGCCGCGGTGGATGCCCGCGACGGTTTCAGCTCCAACATCCTGTCCAACTCGGATATGAATTCGGAGATGAACGCCGTCGACAATCACGCCGTCTGGAGCCTGCTCGACGCCAAGGGCACTCAGACGATGATGAGGAGCGTACTCGGCGAAGCCGCCCAGATCGCTGACTACGACACCGTGAAGAACCGCATGAAGAGCTCGCACTACACCATGGACTTCCAGAACGGCGTGCGCTTCGACATGGCTGTCAATCTCTCCGACACCATCACCGCGGCCACAGTTTCGACCCTGCTCAAGGGTGTCGCCATTCTGCGCAAGCAGCAGGGCTCGCCTCTGGAGAAGGACGCGCTTGACCAGACGCGCATCGACTCCAACTCCGGCACTCTGCTCATCGACTACTCCTCCTCGGATAGCCAGTTCGCCAGCCTGCTGACCTCGCCGCTCTTCCAGTCCGTGGTCAAGTAGCCGGCCAAGCTCCGATAACGCGCAGTTCCGGCCCGGGACCTGCCGCGCCTATAATCGTGCTCGTCCGCCATGGAGAGGACGATTCAGCCGTGATCTCCGCGATCCGATTCCTCTGGAATGCAACCCGCGGTTCTCGCCTGCGCCCCTGGCGAAGCCCCTATCTGCGCTGGCGTCTGGAGACCTTTACCGGAAAGCATGCCGAGGACGTTGTCGCGCGCGATTTCTGGCTCTTCCTCGTCTCCGAACGGCGGCAGATCCTTCGCTTCGGCCGCTGGTTGACAGAGATGCGCGGTTACGCCGAATCTCGTCCTCAGGATTCGTGATGGACAGCGGAACGAACTTGCCTTCGGCACACAACGCAAGTGCCTCCGCCGCTCTCCAACCATAGGGACAACAACACATTCACGTTGACGAGAGGACGGCAGAAGCATGGGGAACTGGGTCACACTGAAGGCAGACGACGGGCATCAGCTCGACGCATATGTTGCCACGCCGGCTGAGGAGGCCGTAGGCGCAGTGGTAGTCGTGCAGGAGATTTTCGGAGTGAACCAGTCCATCCGCAACGTCGCGGACTGGTACGCGAGCCAGGGCTTCATCGGCATCGCGCCCGCCTTGTTTGACCGCTTTGGTCCGAATATCGAGCTCGGCTACGGCCCGGAAGATCTCAAGCGTGCTTTCCAGGACTTCTACCCCAAGCTTGACCCCAATGTCTCCGTCGTTGATATCGCCGCCGCCTTCCACTACGCCAAGCGCGCCGGAAAGCCAACCGGCATCGTAGGCTTCTGCTATGGCGGCCTCACGACGTGGTTGTGCGCCACCCGCGGCGAAGTCCATCGGATGCAGCCCGATGGCTGTGTCTGCTACTACCCCGGGGGCATCGGCAAGGTCGCCAACGAGGAGCCCGCCTGCCCGGTGATGATCCACTTTGGGAGCGCCGATGACCATATCGGAGCCGATCAGCGGGAAGCCGTTGAAAAAGCACATCCCGACGTTGAGATCAACGTGTATGACGGCGTAGGCCACGCCTTCGCCAATCCGGACCGCCCCAGCTACAACGAGCCCGCTGCGCGTCTGGCCAATGAGCGCACCCTCGCGTTCTTCCAGAAACACCTGGCCTGATCCTCGTCGCCTCTGTACCTCCGGGGAGCCCCGGGCTGTTCGCAGCCCGTGTCGGGGTGCCCCTGCGTGTTCCGCTTTTGGCGCATAAATGCTATCCTCAATGGAGCTAATTACGACATTTGGAACGAAAGATCAGGAGCAACAACTGCTGTGCTGGAAACCGCAAAGAAGACTGAACTGATTCAGAAATTTCGCACGCACGACAGCGACACCGGAAGCCCCGAGGTCCAGATCGCACTGCTCAGCGAGCGCATCGGCGAGCTGACCGAACACTTCAAGACCCACAAGAAGGACCATGGCTCCCGTCGCGGCCTCCTCATGCTCGTCAGCAAGCGCCGCCGCCTGCTCGACTACCTGAAAAAGTCGGACTCCGAGCGCTACCGCGAGGTCATCGGCAAGCTTGGCATCCGCAAGTAGACAGGACACCGACTCACGATGGAGCCTGGGCGCACACCACAATCCCGGGAATTGGCCCCTACCGGGGCTCACAGTCCTCGCGCTGCTTTGCAGGATTGCATCTCCTGCCGGAGCCTCTAGTGACTGGCGTCTCCCGTGCGTTCAAGCCGGCAGCCCGCATCCTCGGGCCCGCCGCTCCAACCCAAATTCGAACCGGTCGCACCGAGCCCGCCAGTGTGCGGGCTTCGTTGCATCCGCGCGCGCCTGAAGCTGCCGCGCATTCACAAGTTCCCAAATAGACAGAAGAAAAATAAAGAGGCGCATCATGAAGCAAGACGTCACAGTTGAGCTTGCCGGTGGCAAGCAGATCAAATTTGAGACCGGGCGGATGGCCAAACAGGCCCCCGGCGCGGCGCTGGTTTCCAGCGGCGACAACGTCGTTCTAGCCACGGCAACCTCCTCCGACCCCCGCGAAGGAATCGACTTCTTCCCTCTCACTGTCGAATACCGCGAGTTCACCTACGCCGGCGGCCGCATCCCCGGCGGATTTATCAAGCGCGAAGGCCGACCCTCCGAAAAAGAGGTGCTCACCAGCCGCCAGATCGACCGCCCCATTCGGCCGCTCTTTCCCGAGACCTTCCGCAACGAGACCCAGGTGGTTGCGTTCGTTTACTCCGCGGATAAGGAGAACGACCCCGACGTCCTCGGCATCAACGGCGCCTCGGCTGCTCTGGCGCTCTCGGACATTCCTTTCCATGGCCCAGTCGGCGCGGTGCGCATCGGCATCGTCGAGGGCCAGTTCATCGTCAATCCCACCTATCCGGAGCGCGCCAAGTCCACGCTCAACATCATGGTCGTCGGTACGCGCGATGGCATCGTGATGGTTGAGTCCGGCGCCCGCGAGTGCAGCGAAGACGATGTCGTCAACGCTATTGAGTTTGCCCACACCGAGATCAAGAAGATCTGCTCGGCCATCGACGACCTCGTCTCGCGCGCCGGCAAGCCGAAGAAGCAGCCCGCCGCGCTTGAGATTGACGAGCCCTACATCGACCAGCTCCGCAGCAAGATCGGCGCCAAGCTCACCGATGCTCTGGACACCAAGAAGCACCCCAAGGCGGAGAGCTACGCACTGGTCAAGGAGATCAAGGACCAGCTGAAGAAGGAACTGCCCGAGGGCGATGCCGACGCTGCCAAAAAGCTTTCCAAGTACTACGAGCTGCTGCGCGAGCGCATCTTCCGCGATCAGGTACTCAACGATCGCGTCCGGCCGGACCGTCGCGCCTTCGACGAGATCCGCGCGGTTACCGTAGAGGTTGGTGTCCTTCCGCGCGTCCATGGCTCCGCGCTCTTTACCCGCGGCGAAACCCAGGCGCTGGTCACCGCCACCCTGGGCACCACCGATGACGCGCAGCGCCTGGAGAGCTACGAGGGCGAGCAGAAGCGCCGCTTCATGCTCCACTACAACTTCCCGCCATTCTCCGTGGGCGAAGTCGGCCGCATGACCGGTGTCGGCCGTCGTGAGATCGGCCACGGCGCCCTGGCATATCGCGCCATCGAGGCGGTGCTTCCGCCCGAGGCCGAGTCGCCCTACACGCTCCGCGTCGTCTCCGACATCCTCGAGTCGAACGGCTCCTCCTCGATGGCCACGGTCTGCGGCGCATCGCTGGCGCTCATGCAGGCCGGCATTGGAATCTCCGGCTCAGTCGCTGGTGTTGCCATGGGCCTGGTCAAGGAAGGCGACAAGTACGCCGTCCTCTCCGACATCGCAGGCGCAGAGGACCACTACGGCGACATGGACTTCAAGGTCGCCGGCACGCGCAAGGGCATCACCGCACTACAGATGGACATCAAGATCATGGGCATCACCGCCCAGATCATGCGCGAGGCGCTCGAACAGGCTCGGCGCGGCCGCTTCCATCTGCTGGACATCATGGACGGTGTGATCTCCGCCCCCAGCAAGGAGAAGTCGCAGTTCGCCCCGCGCATCCACACCCTGCAGATTCCGACCGATAAGATCCGTGACCTCATCGGGCCTGGCGGCAAGGTGATCCGCGGCATCATCGAGGCCACCGGCGTCAAGATTGACGTCGATGACACGGGCCGCGTCAACGTGGCATCCTCCGATGCCGACGGCCTCAGCCGCGCCATCCAGATGATCTCCGACATCACCGCGGTGCCCGAGATTGGCAAGACTTACCTGGGCAAGGTGGTTCGGCTGGCGGAGTTCGGCGCGTTTGTCGAGATCTTCCCTGGAACCGATGGCCTGCTGCACGTCTCCGAGATCGCAGAGCACCGCGTCGCGCGTGTCCAGGACGAGCTCCGCGAGGGCGATCAGATTCTGGTCAAGGTCCTCTCGCTTGAGGGCAACCGCATCAAGCTCTCTCGCAAGGCCGTGCTCAAGGAGCAGCGAGCCAAGCTCGGTCTGCCTGATCCCGAGCCGCAGCCGCAGCAGGGCGGTGGCCGTGAGCGCGGCGACCGGGATCGTGGTTCTGACCGTGGCGATCGGGGCAGCCGCAACGCTCCCCCGGCTCACGTTGCTCCAGCCCTCGAGGCTGAGGAAGAAGATGCCGACGAGGAAGTTCTCATCGAAGGCGGACCGGACTTTGACGACGATGAAGAGCTCGAGACCGAGGAAGAGCCCAACTTCAATGGAGCGGGCAACCCTGTACCCGCTGCGACCCCGGTTGCGGGCGGACGCGCTCCTGGTGCGCCCGGTGGTGGAGGACGTGAGGGTGGCGGCGGCAATCGCCGAGGAGGACGCCGTCGGCGTGGACGCAGACCCGGACCAGGTGGCGGCGGCGGAAATCCAGCCGGTGGCAACCGCTAGCACCCTGCCATCTATTGACACTGCTAGTAAAATCAAACTAGAGGGAAGCCCGGCAACTGAGCCGGGCTTTTCTGTTGGGCAACACCCTTCACGGGCTAAGGTATCCCGGACTTAACTTCTTATTCCGGAATACTTTGGGTACTTTGGTATAGGGGGTGGGGGGTCTTAGGAATGCGTCCATTTCCCGCCTTGGCTTCGCTGCTCACCACCGCGCGCAACTCGCGATCAGGAGCCGCGAACAGCCCTGAAAAATATTTCTGTAAGGTCCACCGCTCACTTTCTTCGCTGACGCCATATGTAGCCTTCGTGATCCTCGGGCTGATTGCTGGTCCGATCGACCAGTTCGTCAGGTCCGCCTTCCTCATCGGCACCGTAATACCGCAATCGGCTGCACTCGGTTTTGCCGGGCTCTGCGCGGGCATCGCGCTGGCCGTAACCGCAGCGGTCTGCCGCCGGCGCGGGCCGCGCCGCCCGGAATGGATCGCGCTGCTGGTTCTCGCGCTGCCCCAGTGGTTGCTCCTCGGATCAGCGAACGCCTCAGCGCCTGCTCTGCATCTGGGCTGGGGAACTCAGCTTCTGCTGAGCCTCGCCGCTCCGCTCTGGCTCGGTCTGCTCAGCGCCTCCGGTGCCGTAGGAATCGAAGTGCCTCGTGCCGTCATCGCTGCGGCAATTGTCGGCATGGGAGCCGTCTGCCTTTCGCTTCCGGTTGATGTCACCGCGATCGGCTGGGTCGACGCCTCTGCGCTTCTTCTGAATGCGCTGCTTGGAGTGGCTGTGGTCGCCAGCTGGATCTATGCCCGGCCGCGGCTCGCCGGCTGCCCGGCTGTCTCCGCCGCCGCAGCTTACCTGGGACTGAGCTCGGTCGCATCCATGCTCTTCGCATCGCACGATACGCTGCACGTCGCAGAATTGCCGTGGGCTACGTTGCTGCCCGAGAGCGCCACTCTCGCACTCGCCTGGATCCTCTGGTTCTGGCTGCTCCGAAGGCTCTCGCTCGCCGCATTCAGCATGCGGATGCTGGCCAGCTACGCGGCCACTCTGCTGTCCGGCTTTTTCTTTTTTGGCTTGGCGCAGTGGCGGATGGATGCGGCGTTCGTCATCTCATGTATAGCCGTGATAGTTGCCCTGCGCGCTACCCCCGCGGAGGAACAGCCTCTGTCACTGGGGCTCACAATCTCCTGAAGTTATACTGAGGAACAGATGGCAGCTTCCATGTACATCGTGGTCGAAGGCGAAGATCCTGGGTACGACATCTTCGTCAACGGCCGCGCGTTGGCCCGCTATGAGGACGCGCTCGAGCGGCTCGCGCTCCGCCTTGGCGTAAGGCCATTGATCGAGTTCTTCTCCGCCGATGAGAACTCCATGTCGCTGCTCATCGAGGAAGGCGCCGGCAACCCTGAGCTGATTCGCCGCCTGCCGCCGCCACAGTGGTACTCGCCTGCCGATGGGCTTGCCACCGTCCGCGCTCTGCTTACGGCGCTCGAAGACGATCCTCAGCAGCTCGGCACCGAGGGACCGCAGGTCCTGTCGGAACTGCAGGAGTACGCCCGCGTCCTCGAGAAAGCGAACGCCGCGGGTCATCGCTGGCACCTCGCGGTCAGCTGGCGCTAAAACGCGCCGTTACTTCTTCCCGAACACGTCGCCCATGCGCCGAATCTGCGCGCCGACGCCGCGCAGCTTCTCCTCGAAGTGCTCGTAGCCGCGGTCCAAATGATACACACGGTCGAGAATGGTTTCTCCATCCGCGACCAGAGCAGCCAGCACCAGCGACGCGGAGGCTCGGAGGTCCGAACACATAACGGCGGCCGACTCTAGCTGGGTTTTGCCCCGAACCGTCGCCGTGCGTCCCTGCACGGTAATGTTGGCGCCCATCCGGTTCAGCTCCTGCACATGCATGAACCGGTTCTCGAATATGTTCTCGGTCACCACCGTAGGGCCTTCAGCCTGGGTGGCCAGCGCCATGTACTGCGCCTGCATATCGGTCGGGAAGCCCGGGTACTCTTCGGTCGAGATGTCAGAAGCCTTCAGCCCGTCACCTTCGGAACGCACCCGGATCTGGTCCTTGCCGACGTCCAGCCGAGCCCCGCAGGCCTCCAGCTTTGAGATCACCGCGCCCAGGTGCGCAGGGTTGCAGCAGTCCACATTCAGGTCGCCGCCCGTTATGGCTCCGGCGATCAGGAATGTTCCCGCCTCAATGCGGTCGGGATTGATGCGGTGTCTGGCTCCGTGCAACTTCTCGACGCCCTTCACCTTGATGGTGGATGTTCCGGCGCCTTCAATCTTCGCGCCCATGGCATTCAGCAGCGTGGCCAAGTCGGTTACCTCGGGCTCGCGCGCGCAGTTCTCGAAGATGGTTTCGCCATCGGCGAGAGTCGCCGCCATCAGCAGGTCTTCGGTGCCGGTTACGGTGATCTTGTCGAAGACAATGTGAGCGCCCTTCAGACGGTCAACGCGTGCCTCCAGATAGCCGTGATCCTGACTAATCGTGGCGCCCATCGCTTCCAGGCCTTTGATGTGCAGATCGATTGGCCGTCCGCCGATTGCGCAGCCTCCCGGCATGGCGACGCGAGCAATGCCCGTCCGCGCAATGAGCGGTCCGAGCACAAGTGAGCTCGCCCGCATGGTCTTCACAATCTCGTACTTCGCCACGGGGTCAGAGAGGATGCCGCACTTAATTCGCGTGCGGTGCTGCGCGCGCCCGTAGCCGAGTTCCACCTCCGCACCCATGGAGGTCAGCAGCCGCCGCTCGGTCTCAATATCACGGACCTGCGGGATGTTTTCGAGCACGATCTCGTCTTCGGTCAGGATAGCCGCTGCCATGCAGGGGAGAGCCGAGTTCTTGGCCCCCGAAACTTTAATGGTGCCCAGCAGCGGATTTCTGCCGCGTACAACAAACTTGTCCATGGAGTCAGTTTACGGTCTCACCCATGTGGACTGCAGGTGGCTGCGCTGGTGCATCGGTCAAATCGGCGCTGCGACTCCCTGCCTCCGCTGCCGGCAAACGCCAGAATCTGGAAACAGTAACGGCAGCCGCGGCGACGGTCACACCGGCTAAAACCCGCAGTGCGGCAGGATGGGCGATCAGCCGGACATACTCAAACCGCACCAACAGCGACCATGTCAGGGCGAGCCCCAGCATAGCGAGCGCTGGCCGCAACCGCCGCAGTCCGGTCTCGGCAGCAAAGCACCCAAATGCGATGCCGGGCAGAAGGTCGATGAGATAGTGTTCCCCGCTGGCGATGGTCGCCATCGCCGTTAATGTAAAAAGTGTAGTGGCCACGGCACGCGACCAGCGTCCCGGCGCGAACAGCAGCAGCACGAAAGCGGTACCGATGTGCAGGGAAGGGAACGCATTCGGCATCTCCGGCAGCCGCATCAGCTCTAATTTGGGCGTTGCGTGCAGCCAGTCTGCCTTGAAGGCGTAGACGGGGCCGCATGCGGGCACGATGGCGTACAGCAGCGGGCCGGTCAGCAATTCCGCGACGTAAGCAAGGATTAAAGCGCCGCCGCGGCCTGCTCTACGGACCACCAGGAACCAGGCGATCATCAGCGGCACCATCAGCTGGTAGCTAGTTTGGAGAGGCGCATGCCAGTGACCCTGCAGGGCCCGGGCCATGGCTTGCGTCGGAAGTCCCAGGGCCGCATCCAGCCGCCAGAGGACGGCGTCATATTTCCACGGTAGCAGGCTTCCCTCCGCGCTCATGAAAATGCCCAGCAGAATCCCGTAGAACAGGTTCACCAGCAGCGCGATCACCAGCAGTGGCCGAACCTTATCTTTGGTGTCGCGAATCATCCAGATGATCGCCAGCAACACCGCGGCGAACTCGATAAACGGAGTGCTCAGAACGAAGGCCAAGGCGCGCATAGGAGGGAATTCGTCAGCGGAATCCCAGTCTACGGGAAGGGATAACCCACGTCGCGGATTTCTTCGGGTAGAGTATTCAGATGATTGGGCGACCCGCGCAAGACGAAGCAGTCGAGCATTTCTGGGGGTACATCCGTCGAGTCCAAGGCGACGATCCCCTGGCCGCACTTAGCCGGCAGCTGAATGAAGTGGAGTCGCTGCTCCCCCAAGTCTCCGAAGAGAGATCGCTGCATCGCTACGCTCCGGGGAAGTGGAGCATGCGCGAGGCGGTCAGTCACGTCACGGACACTGAGCGCGCCCTCTGCTATCGCGCGCTATGGTTTGGCCGCGGCTTCACGACACCGCTTCATGGGCTGCCTGAGGACGAGGCTGCCGCAGCAGCCCAGGCAGACCGAATTCCCTGGGCTGCTCACATCGAGGAGTTCCGACGTGTCCGGCTGGCAACGCTGTCGCTGTTTGAGCACATGCCTCAGGAGGGGTGGACTCGGCGAGGCGTTGTGAGTGGGAACCCGGTTACTGTGCGTGCGCTCGCCTTCATCTGCGCCGGGCACGCCGACCACCACTTCGCGCTGTTCCGAGAGCGCTACCTCGCATAGCCTGAGGCTTCCAGCCGGTTTGTGCCGCGAAGCGAAAAGAGCAGCGGGATGGCGCCAAACACACCAAAGCTGCAGTCGATCATTCGCCATCCCAATGGAATTCCACGGATCGGTCCAGCAATCAACGCCAGCAGGGGCACTCCAACACATGCGATCAGTCCAAACTGCATCACCCATTTATTCCGCACCGGATCTCGCAAGGGCCCTGCAAACGCAATCGCAAGCACCAGATGAGCGAATGCGAGCCAGTCGGTACCATACGCGAGAAATGGGTAGCGAATGCTTTCGTCCACCAACCCTTCATGGACTCGCTTTATCCACTCGACGAATTGGTGCGGCAGAAAGGGATGCCCGGAGACCACCTGAGTTAGCCAGAGTGTCTCCGTGACGAGCGGAAACGCGGTTATGCCGCTCAGCACCAGGCCAGCTATAAAAACTCCCAGCCATATTCGAATTTTGCGAAGCTCAGCGGCTGCCTGCGTCCCGGTTCCTTCGGCGATAGATATCGTACCCGCTGATTGAGCGCTGCAGCTCAAATTCCGTTTCGAGCACGCGCACCACGTCATCGAGGTTGGCCAGCGCAGGCTGCGCAAGCTGCGGGTTTCGGCTCACAATGAGCCAGCGGATGCCGTGGCTGCGTGCTTGTAGCAGCGTCTCCTGTGGCGAGTAGGGATCCGTCGCCGGATCGAACAGAAGAATGGGGAACCGGGGCACGCGACCGGTAGTGAAGAAGAAGGGCACCTCCCCCGGAATGGGCAAGATCCCGTCGCCGCGCGGAATCTCGGAATTGGTCGCGTCGACCAGTTTCTCTAATTGAGGAAGAGCAGGTCCAGGCGTGGCGATCCCTCGCAGCGCGGGCAGGCTCGCGCGCACCTCAGGCCCCTCGCGATGAATGTAGTCCAGTCGCTCCAAGCTGATCGCATACGCTGCTCCGCAGATCACGAGTGTTCCAGAGACCGCGATTGCCAGCGGTCCCGCGATTCGCCGCGCAGGCTGGAGGAGCCCCCAGAGCAGCAGCATCAGCAGCGGCCACATCGCGTATGTGGAACCCCACAGCTGCTGGGACAGGAATGCCCCATGAATCGTCGCCAGCAGGATCCAGGGCAGCAGGGCAGGGAACAGCCGACCGCGGGCAAGAACTTGCGGCCTGAGGTTCGTAATCGCCAGCAGGGCACTTAGCAGCAGCAGGTGAGGCCACAGTCCCAGAAGCTGATCGGCGCGGTCATCAGCGTCCGTTGTAAACGGCAGCGAGAGCAGCACCCAGAGGAACGGAGCGATCAGCAGCAGCCAGGCGGCGGCATCCAGGTCTCGCCTTCGGACCCGATTCCATCGCAGAAGAGCCGCACCCGCAAGCGAGGCCGGTATCGTCCATAGCAGAGAGTGCTGCCGGTAGGTGCCAATCAGCAGAGCCGCCCCGGGCATTCTTCGCTGCGCCGCAAAGGTCACGGTCCAGTAGAAATAATTCTGCAGCCCAGCCCAGGACTGCAGCAACGCCAGTGCTGTGAGCAAGCCAGCCACCACCCCGGCCAGCAGCCACCTCAAGGGCGCCGAGTCCTGCTTTTGCTTCGCTGCCCAGATTGCCCCCACGGCGCCATATGCAAGTACCGCCGCCAGAAACGCGAGGCCGATGTTCTGCTTGAAGAACAGCGGCAGCACGCAAACCGCTCCCGCCGCGAACGCTGTTCGCCTCGAGCTGCCCACCTCAGCTTTCTGGAGCAGGTACAGCCCCAGCAATACGGCAAGAGCGGCATCGCTGTCGTAGATGGGGTGGGGATAGATGCCGTAGATCCCTACAAACACCAAGGGGAGTGCCAGCAGAACGCTCCAGAGCCAAGCCGCCCCGCTCGCCCCTGGCTCCGTGGCGGCGAGCCCGCGAAGAATGCGCCAGGTCAGCACCGTCGCGATCCCAGCCTCGAGCGCCGCGCACCAAATGTGCGGCAGGTAGACGCGCCCGAAGATGCGGACCAGCTCCGCATGCAGCAGAAAAGTGAGGGGCGCATGTGCAAAAGGCATCTCACGATAAGGGATCTGCCCTAGGGAAAATCGCCAAGCGCTGTCCAGCAGATAACTCAGGTCCCACAATACGGCAACGCGCGTGTTCTGCCACATGGTGAAGCCTGCGGTGGCCAGCAGCAGTGCAGCCGCAAGCAGGCGGTCGGCCGCACGCCATCGCATGTTTTCGGGCATGGCCGAATTTTACGGTACACGCGGAAAGTGAAAGCCCACGCACGCGGCGTGGGCTCTGATGCAATCTGCATTCTGCAGACTAAATCTCCAACCGCGAGTCTTCGATGGCCAACCGAACGTTGCCGTCGGACTTGGAGAGCCGGCGCACCGCCTCCATCTTGTCCACGCCCGCCTTCAGCATCACCACCGCAATCGGAATCGATTTGCCGGCGGATTTGATGGTGCGGATTGCGGTGTCGCGGTCGATGCCGCAGACCTTCATCAGCACGCGAATACCGCGCTCCACCAGCTTGGCGTTCTTCATGTGTACGTTCACCATCAGGTTGTCATACACATAGCCCAGCCGCGTCATGGCACCCGTGGTGATCATATTGGTCACCATCTTCTGCGCAGTACCGGCCTTCATGCGCGTCGATCCGGAGACCACCTCGGGTCCCACTTCGACCACGACAGTAGTGTCGGCCACCTGCGACAGCGGAGTGTTCTGGTTACAGGTGATCGCGGCCGTCATGGCTCCGCGAGCGCGCGCGTACTCCACCGCGCCAACCACATACGGAGTGCTGCCGGAGGCCGAAAGGCCGATCACGATGTCCTTGCGTGTAGGCCGGCGGCGCGCAATGTCCCGCTGTCCTAACTCCGGGCTGTCCTCGTTCACGTCAGAAGCCGAAGCGAGCGCCTTGGGGCCTCCAGCCATGATGTACTGAATTTGCGAGGGTAGCGTAGAGTAGCTGGGCGGACACTCCGAAGCGTCGAGTGCTGCAATGCGTCCGGAGGAACCAGCGCCCACGTAAATCAGGCGTCCTCCATCACGGAGCGATCGGGCAACAATGTCGATCACGATGGCGATCTCGGGAAGAGCCTTCTTAACGGCTCCAGAGATCTTCGCGTCTTCATGATTGATAATCCTGGCAATATCCAGGGCGGATTTTGTATCGAACCCTACAGAGGTGGGATTTGAGTTCTCGGTTGCGATTTCCCTGGGAGGTTCAGCATTATTCATTGCAGGTCGAAACGCGACCGGCTGTTCGAGCATCGTCACTGTGGCCATGGTAGTTCGCCGCCATATAAGTGTGTTGTAAGGCTTATCTTTATCTGACGCGGGACCAACTCTTCAGGTTGCTGAGAACCCCTGCGACAGTACCGTTTAGACTCCGGTAAGTACGAGCATACACTCGGCTTCGCGCAAACGAAACAGAATTCAACCCGCTCTAAGATCGACGCACGGGCGCGGGAAAAGTCTCAGATAGCCGGGTCTCTCGGCTTTTTATCGGGCAAAACCCTATGTTCAGGTCACGTCACATGCCGACTGGCTCGAAGCACTCCGGAAGGGGCAGGGCTATTCTCTCTGCCGTTCCTCTCATTGCATTGCTCTGGCCGGCTGCCGCCCACGGCCAGCCGGACCAGAGCCGCGACCCAACCCTCCTGCGTCAGCTGACCCAAATCGCGCAGAGCCATCACGGCAAGGTTGCTCTTTATGCCGAGCAGTTAGGGACGCCTCATACCGCGTCGCTGGATGCGGACTCGGTGGTCCAGACCGCTTCGGTCATCAAGCTAACAGTTCTCTATGAGGCCATGCAGCAGGTGCGGACCGGCAAAGCCCACTGGGACCAGACCGTCACGCTCCAGCCCGGAGACGGGGTCAGCGGCTCTGGCGTCCTGCTCTTTTTTGACGCGCCGCGGAGCTTCACCCTGAAGGACATACTGACGCTCATGGTGATCATGAGCGATAACACTGCAACCAACCTTGCAATTCAAACGCTCGGCTTGCGGAATATCAACGACCGGATCGCCTGGATGGGCCTTAAGGACACCCACCTCTACAAGAGAATCGGAAAGCCTGCGACGGAGCCCATGCCCGCGGATCAGCCAAAGTTCGGCCTGGGCAAGACCACGCCGCGAGAGATGGCTGGGGTGATGGAGCGGATCGGCTTATGCGAACTGGACCGGAACCCCGACCGCACAGCGCCTATCTCCGCCTCCGATGCCGCGATCTGCTCCATTGCCCTCAACATGCTTCGCAACCAGTTCTACCGCGATACTATCCCGCGCTATCTTGAGAAGCTCGACTCGACCGAGTCCGGCTCCGGCATCGCAGCA